>Ga0126373_10002980_pt1 | contig 12545 bp, 11 predicted proteins | sample PanSoiMetPlot_11_FD_92545 | JGI IMG/M metagenome (GOLD analysis project Ga0126373, IMG submission 92545) | Tropical forest soil microbial communities from Panama - MetaG Plot_11 | ecosystem: Environmental > Terrestrial > Soil > Tropical forest > Bulk soil | place: Panama | collected 2016-02-17
ATACGCTTCGCGCCGCCAGGCGCTGATTCGTGCGCTCGCCGCGCACGGAATCGAGGCGTTCGGCCGCTCCGGCCTGAACGTGTGGGTGCCGGTCGCTGAGGAATCGGGCGTCGTCCAGCGTCTGGTGCGTAGAGGATGGGCGGTGCGTGCCGGCGAGATCTATCGGATCAAGAGCGCGCCCGGCGTCCGCATCACGGTGGCTGATTTAACGCCTGCCGACGCGACGCGGCTCGCGCGGGATTTCGCTGCTGCGCTTCGTCCCGCGAGCTACGCGCACCTCGGCTAGCCCGGGCGGCTACTGGATCGGGCGGAAGTATTGGCCCGGCGTCTTGCCGAAAGTCAGCCGAAACGCGGAAATGAACGCGCTCGTGCTGTCGTATCCAACCTCGAACGCCACATTGGTTACGGGCTCGCCGGCCGCGAGTAAACGCATCGCGTGACCGAGTCTTAGTTGCTGACGCCATTTGCCGAAGCCGAGCCCGGTTTCCGATTTAAAGATGCGTTCGAGCGTGCGCTTGCTGCCGCCAGCGATCCTCGCCAGCTCGTCGAGCGACGTGCGCTGCGAGGGCCCGCTCTGAAGAGCGGCTGCGACGCGTTGGGCGCGGCTGTCGCGCGGCATCGGCAGATGCACCGCCTCAGATTGCAACAGCTTAAGGTGGTCGAGCAGGACCGCAATCAAATGAGAGTGCGTCGGGTTCCGAACCGTCAGACGGTCGAGCTCGACCATCCGGAGAATCAGCTCGCGCAGCAGCGGCGAGATCGCGAGAGCGCGGCACCGATCGGGAAGCGAGCGGCTGAGACTCGGCACGAGATAAAGCGTCCGGAGCGAGACCGCGCCCGACATTTCGATCGAATGCCTCGTGCCCGCCGGCACCCAGACCCCGCGATGCGTCGGCACCACCCACGCGCCCTTGGGCGTCCTCACCGTCATCACGCCGCGCGACGCGTAAACCAGCTGATGCCACGGATGCGAATGCGTGCGGATAACGTGTCCGTGCCCGTACTCCGGCACGGTGCCGGTGCGTACCTGGTACTTGTAGGCGTCGAAAAACCAGTGACGTTTTTTCGTCATCAGGTGCAGATCTAACGCGCCGGCGCCTCCGCTGTATAGTCATTTCCTCCGCGGGAGCGAGGCGATGGAACCCCACTCGTCATTTGACTAACAAAATAGGTGGATCACGTAGGAGCCATGCGAGGGTTAGGCCAGCCATCGGCAAGCGAACCAAAGATCGCGTCTCCCGCGGCGTGCTACGCGGGCGGCGCTAGCGCGCTCTTCATTCTCTATGTCGTCATCTTTGTCGGCTTCATCGGCTACAGCCTGATGATCACGGTCTTCACGCCGCTGCTGCTTGACGCGAAGAGCGCGATCGTCCCCGCCGGCACACCGACCGCACATCGCACGATCCTGCTCGGAATCCTGCTTGGCCTTTATCCGCTCGGACAGTTTCTAGGCTCGCCGATGGTCGGCGCGCTCTCCGATCGCTTCGGGCGCAAGCCGGTGCTGACGATCTCGCTTGCCGCAACGACACTCTGGTACGTCGTCATCGCAATGGCGCTCGATGCAACCAGCTTCGTGCTGCTCTGCGTTGCGTCATTCCTCGCGGGGTTGTCAGAGGCGAATGTCGTAACCGCGCAGAGCGCGATCTCCGACGTAGTCGGCGCACAGGATCGCAACCGCTACTTTGGCTACATCTACATGAGCGTCAGCGCCGCTTACATCGTCGGACCGCTGGCGGGCGGCAAGCTCGCGGATCACTCGCTCGCGAGCTGGTTTGGCTACTCGACGCCGTTTTGGGTCGTGTTCGGGCTGCTCGTGGTGACGATCCTCGTGACGTTCGCACTTTTCATCGAAACCTGCCCGCCCGAGAAGCGCCAGCGCGTCGGCTACTTCGAGGCCTTCACCAACTTAGAGTGGGTGTTCCGCAACCGCCGCCGCCGCGCCATCTACCTCGTGAACTTCCTGCTCTACCTCGCGATTTTCGGATTCTTCCGCTGCTACCCGATGTACCTGGTCGACGAATTCAAGCTTGGAGTGTCGCGCGTGTCAGAATTCATCGCCTGGGTGGGGGTGCCGATCGTGCTGGCGAATATCTGGCTCACCGGCGCGCTTGCGCGGCATTTTTCGGCGCCTACGATGACGCTTTGGTCGGGTTTGCTCACGGGGGTCTTCATGATCGTGGTCGTGATCCCGCATCCGCTGAACGCCGCATGGCTGACGCTGTTCGCGACCTCGATGGCGCTCGCGCTGTGCTTGCCGGCGTGCGCGACGATGCTCTCACTGTCCGCCAGCGAAGGGGAGCAGGGCAGAGTGATGGGCAACAACCAGGCGCTGCAGATGGGAGCCGAGGCGCTGTCGGCCCTAGTCGGCGGCCTGCTGGCCGCAGTTGTTGTCAAGCTTTCGCTGATCGTTCTCGGCGGCGTGGCGATCGTCGCGGGCTTCCTGCTAATGGCGTTTATTGCCGCGCGAAAATTCCAAACGCAATAGTCAGTCGATACTGACTACAATTACTATTTCGGCTGTGGCCAGATGCTGGGAACGCTGGTGGCGAGCCACCTCACGAGCGCGGCGTTGACTTCGAGTGGTCTCTCCTGCGCCATCCAGTGTCCAGAGTGAATAGTCAGTTCACTGAGATTCCGGCAGTACTCGCGCATCGGCTCTGCCAGACGCGAGTGGGTGCATTCACAGATGTAGTCGTAGCGGGCGTTCAAGAAAAGCACCGGCATATCGAGGTAGCCTTGGTTGCGCGCGTTCTTACTGTAAACTTCGTTGACGGTATGATTCATGTACCAGGAGGTGGGACCGAAGAATCCGTTGCGTTCGAGCGCTGAGGCGTAGATACGGAGATCTTCTTCGCTCACCACGTCGGCGTCGCGCGGCACGTCGGGTATCGGGCCGCCGCCAAACATGCCGCCGTTACGGCGGACGTTGGAGGTGAACGGCCGCTGACCGTCGCCCGCGGGATCGCCCTTGCGAAATGCGAGCTTGAGGAAGCGGTACGGATTCGAATCCGTCACCGCGATTGCGTCGGCGAAGCTCTCCTCGTAGTAGCGCATGTAATCCCACTGGCCGTAGGGAAATTCGTTTTCCGGATAGAGCTTCCTGTCGACCAGCGTCAGTGTATGCTTCAGCCCGCGCTCGATCGTGTAGTAGGGCACGCAGAGGTTCGCGACCGCGTGGCATCGCTCCGAATGATGACTCGCGATGTTCCAGACCACCGGGCTTCCCCAGTCGTGGCCGACCCACACCGCCTTGTCGCGGCCGATAGCGTCGATCAACTCGATCATGTCGCGCACTATCAACTCCTGGGCGTAGTCCTCGTGACGATTGTACACCGCCGAACGACCGTACCCGCGCATGTCGGGTGCGATCGCACGAAAGCCGAGCGCGGCGAGCGCGGGTAGCTGATGTCGCCAGCTAATCGATAGCTCGGGCCACCCATGAGCGAAAATGATGAGCGGGCCGTCCTCGCGACCGGCCGCCAGGTAGAAGGTCGTGTGCCGTGCAGTCTTGGCCGTATGCTCGGTAATCGGCATCGCTGTCCTCGCTCGATCGACCGTCTGGTAATCAGCTCTGCGAGCCTCAGCCCTTGGGCAGGCCGAGCACGCGCTCGCCGATGATGTTGTGCTGGATCTGATTTGTCCCGGCGTAGATCGTCGGCCCGCGCGCCGCGAGCATTCGAAGTGACCACTTGCCCTTGTCGATCGCGAAATCCGCGCCGTATGCGAGCTGGCTGTAAGGGCCGAGCAGTTCCATTGCGTATAGCGCGATCCTGAGCGCAAGTTCGGTGCTGCAGAGCTTCATCAGCGAGCCTTCGGGCCCGGGTGGCAGGCCTTTGAGTTGGCGCGTGAGCTGCCGATAGCCGGTGTACTTGAGCGCCATCGCATCGGAGGCGAACTCCGCGATCTTCTGCCGCACGCCGGGATCATCCCAGGCGTTGCGGCCGTTGCGCGGGAGCCGCCGCGCAAGTTCCGCGAGCTCGGTGACCTCGCCCATCACGCCTTCGCCGCCGCCGCCGCCGCGCTCGAACATCAAGGTTGTGATCGCGACCTGCCATCCGCTGTTCAGCTCGCCGACGAGGTTCTTCTTGAGCACGCGGACATCTTCAAAAAACACTTCGTTGAAGCCGCGGCCGCCCGTCATCTGTACGAGCGGGCGAACGGTGACGCCCGGGCTATGTATGTCGACCAGCAGATAGCTGATGCCCTTGTGCTTGGGTGCGGCGGGATCGGTGCGGACGAGCAAGAAGATCATATCGGCGTGCTGCGCCATCGAGGTCCATACCTTCTGCCCGTTGACGACGAAGTAGTCGCCGTCTTCGACCGCGCGCGACTTAAGCGACGCTAGATCAGAGCCCGAGCCGGGTTCAGAATATCCCTGGCACCAGATTTCTTCGCCCTTGAGAATCCGCGGCAGATAGCGCCGCTTCTGTTCGTCGTTACCCCAGTGCATCAGCGTCGGACCGAGGAGGCTGATGCCCATGCCGATGAAGGGTTCGTTGAGGTTCAGGCGCTGCAGCTCCTCGCGATAGATGAGACGCTGCATCACGGTCGCGCCGCGGCCGCCGTACTCTTTGGGCCAGTTGACCGCGACCCATCCGCCCGCGTTGAGCTTCTTGTGCCAGCGCACGCGATCATTCCAATCGTCGTCGCTCTCCTCCGCCATCATGTTGCGCGGCGCGGGCGCGAAACGCTGGTTGGCTTCGAGCCAGGTGCGCAGCTCATTGCGGAAGGCTTCGTCTTCGGGCGAATAGTTGAAATCCATTGCCTTCCTCGCGCGCGGCCTCTCAGCCCTTGGGCAGGCCTAGCACGCGCTCGCCGATGATGTTGTGCTGAATCTGGTTGCTGCCGGCCGCGATCGTGCCGCCGCGCGACGCCAGCATCCGAAATGACCAGCGCCCGCGATCGTAGGCATGGTCCGCGTGATACTCGAGCTGGCTGTAGGGCCCGAGCAGTTCCATCGCGAAGAGCTGCATCCGATGATTCAGCTCGGTGCCGCAAAGCTTCATCATCGAACCCTCCGGTCCGGGCGGCAGACCCTTGAGCCGCTTGGTGAGCTGTCGGTAGCCGGTGTAGCGGAGCGCGACCGCCTCGCAGTAGAACTCCGCGATCTTCTGGCGCACGCTGGCGTCGTTCCACGCCGTGCCGCCGTTGCGCGGCAAGCGCTTCGCGAGGTCGGCGAGCTCCTGGCACATGCCGAGTGCGCCGCGATCGCCGCCGCCGCCCGAACGCTCGAACATCAGCGTGGTGATCGCTACCTGCCAGCCCTGGTTTTTCTCGCCAACCAAATTCTTCTTCGGCACGCGCACATCTTCGAAGAACACTTCGTTGAAGCCGCGATTGCCCGTCATCTGCACCAGCGGCCGCACTGTGACTCCGAGACTACGTATGTCAACCAACAGATAGCTGATGCCCTTATGCTTCGGCGCCTCGGGATCGGTGCGCACCAGCAGGAAGATCATGTCGGCGTACTGCGCCATCGAGGTCCACACCTTCTGGCCGTTGACGACGAAGTAGTCGCCGTCCTCGACCGCACGCGTCTGCAACGACGCAAGATCGGAGCCCGAGCCGGGTTCCGAGTATCCCTGGCACCAAACTTCTTCGGCCTTCAGGATCTTCGGGATGTAACGTTTCTTCTGTTCTTCGGTGCCCCAATGGAGCAGGGTGGGACCGAGCAGCGAGACGCCCATGCCCACCATTGGCGCCGCGAGTCCGAGTCGCGAGAGCTCCTCGTTGTAAACGATCGTTTGCAGGACCGTCGCGCCGCGGCCGCCATACTCCTTGGGCCAGTTGACTGCGAGCCATCCGGCCTCGGCGAGTCTCTTCGCCCATCTGACCTGTTCATCCCAGGCGGTCTTGCCCTCGGTCTGGAACATGTCGCGCGGGCGCGGTGCCTCGGCCTTGTGCGCCTCGAGCCAGGTGCGAAACTCTTTGCGAAATTCTTCGTCGGCTGGCGTGAAGTCGAAATCCATCGTCGTGCTCCCCGATCGAGGCTGCGCTGCGGCGCGCCCTCCCGTGCTCAAGGCGCGCTGCTCCCCGCGAGTTAACCTAAAACATTCAGGGTCGGATGCGCAAAGCCACGTTTGCCACTCCAGCGACGATCGATGAAGCTCGCATCCGCGACAAGGGTATCGAGTGTTATGGAAATCAAGATCGATCTGCCGCCCGACCTCTTCGACGAGCGCTTTCCCGAAGCGAAGTTGGTCGAACGGGTGCGCGAGCTTGTGCTGCTGGAGCTGCTGCGCGCGCGCCGGATGCATGAGCATGAAGTGGCGGAGATGCTCGGATGCGAGCGATGGGAGCTGGTCGAGAAGATGAAGGCAGTCGGAATCGCTCCCACTGAGGATGTGTTCAAGGAGATTCGCGGCGGCCTCAACGCGGCGATAGCGGCGCGGCGGGGAACCTCGGCGCGAAAGAAAAGTTAACCTGCGCTGTGTTCGTCGAAGACTCGGCGGGATAGCGCGGGCATCGGAGGGTAGTAGTCATGAAAGCCGCGGCATTTCAGGCGATCGACCGGGTATCGGTAATCGACGTTCCCAAGCCTGCACCGTCGAGCGGCGAGGTGTTGCTCAAGGTTCACGACTGCGGGATCTGCGGGTCCGATTTACACGTGGTACAGCATGGAATGGCGATGCGACCGGGCAGCATCATGGGCCACGAGTTCTGCGGCGCGATCGCGGAACTCGGCGCGGGCGTGAGCGGCTTCAAAGTGGGAGATCGCGTAACCTCGCTGCCCTTTATCTCGTGCGGGACGTGCGAGCAATGCCGGCGCGGCGCCGGCATGTATTGCGAGAAGCTTCACGGCCTGGGCCTCGGGCAGCTCCCGGGCGCATACGCCGAGTACGTGATTTGCGGCGAGCGCAGCCTGCTGCATCTTCCCGACAACGTCAGCTCGCGCGAGGGCGCGCTGGTCGAACCGCTCTCGGTTGCGCTGCACGGCGTCAAGCGAGCGGAGATCAAGCCGGGCGTTGGATGCGTTGTGATGGGCGCCGGCCCGATAGGACTCGCCACGGTACTCTGGTGCAAGGCGAAGGGCGTCGAGACCGTGGTGGTGTCAGAGCTCGCTCCAGGGCGCACCGAGCTCGCACTCAAGCTGGGCGCGTCGGCGGTGGTGAATCCCAACGATCAAAGTCCGTCGGACAAGGTTCGCGAGCTGACTGGCCGCGAGCCTGACATCGTTTTCGAATGCATCGGCGTCAAGTCGACCTTGATGTCAGCGGTGCGTCTCGCGGCGCGGCGCGGACAAATCGTCGTAGTCGGCGTCTGCCTCGAGCCCGATCAAATCATGCCGCTCAGCTGCATCGCGAAGGAACTGCGCATCGATTTTTCGATGGCCTACACACATCACGACTTCTGCGAAACGATCGACGCGCTCGCGAGCGGCAAGATGGACGCGAAGCCGATGATCACCGACGTCATCGGCATCGATGAGGTCCCCGCCATGTTCACGGCTCTCAAAAGACCCGGCTCGCGCGCGAAGGTGCTGGTCGAATTCCCACACTGAGCGTAGCGATCACTTCGCGGGGGCTGCTCCCATGCCGTTGCCGTGGGTGCGAAAATTGAGCCGCTCCGCCACTAAGCGCTGGCTTATCTCGGAGGTCCAGTGATCGGGCTCATCCGCCCACAGGTCGCGGAGATGCGGCGCGACGTCCAAGCCAAACAAGCGCGTGTTCTCTGCGCCGATCTCCTCTCGCAGGTTCCCCATGTGCGGGGTCGCGATTAGTTGCCCGACACGCAGATCTTTGATCAGCTCGCGAAGCCGCTGGCCCACGCGCGCCGGCGTGCCCGCGACTATGTAGCCCTTTTCGTCGTACTCCCAGAAACTCATCTCGCCGCGGCTCGCCCGGAGCCGATCCTCGGGCGTGAGTTTCGCCTGGCCGGCCTTCGCCTGCTGATTCATCGACTGTATCGAGCGGATCGTCGTGTAGCCGGGAGGATTGAGGAATCCCGCCGCAGGCGCGGCGTTGCGATGAAAATAGCGGACCGCCTCGTAGTACTGCTTTTCCGCCTCCGCGTCGGTCGGCGCGACGCAGATCATCTGCGTAAACGCCATCCGATGCGGATTCATCGTGCCGCCCCGTTTCGCGACGTATTCCCAGAATGCGTCGACGAGCGGCTTCGACGAATACAAACCCGAGAACGAAAGATGCCCGTAGCAGTAGTCGTGATCGATCACGAGGTCCCAGGTCTCGACGCTGCCGCCGCCGCCCGGTACCCAGACCCGCAGCTGCTTTTGCACCGGCCGCGGCCATACGTTGATGTAGCGAAGCTGCGTGTACTTGCCGTTGAACGCGAACGGCTCGGGCTCGCTCCATGCGCGCAGAATCAGTTGGCGCGCTTCTTCGAAGCGTTCGCGCATCTCGATCGGCGGCATCCCGTAAGCGAAAGTCGAGTCCATGGGCGTGCCGAGCACGAAACCCGCCGTGAGGCGCCCGCCCGAGAGACAATCGAGATAGGCATACTCTTCGGCGATCCGCGTCGGCGGATTGTAGAGTGCGAGCGAGTTGCCGACGACCGTAATCGCGGCGCTCTTGGTTGTTCCCGCCAGGCTCGCGGCGAGCAGGTTGGGCGAAGGCGTGACGGCGAGCGGCGTCTGATGATGCTCATTGACGGTGAGACCGTCGAAGCCGACCTCGTCAGCGAGCTGCATCAGGCGGATGAACATGCGGTACATTTCGCCTGCCTTGATCGGATCGCAAAGGCGCGCCGGCGGCGTCACCCACGCGGACCGATATTTCTCGCGAAAATCCGCGGGCAGATGAGGATAAGTGACTTCCGCGAACCAATGAAATCTCATTTCGCGCTCTCCTCGCTGCGGCCCTCGGGAAATTGCGCCCGCACCGCTCATGCGAGCGGATAGTAATGCGGCGCGGCCGCGCTGGCCAACCGATCGTTCAAGGGCAAAAGGGGAGGCTATCCATGGACGCAGAAACGCTTTTTCGAAGACTCGGCGAAGTGGTGCACGAGTCGATGCGCGGCGCCTGGTGCGCGGTGTTACGATCGGAATTCTCAGTGGCGGGTAGGAGTTCGTGCGCGGCTTTGGTGTGACGAGCGTCGACAATCACTGCCCGTCGACCAGAACACGCTCTTCCAGATTGAATCGACCAGGACCTATACGGGCACGGCGATATTGCGCCTGGTGGAGATGGAGCAGGTTGCGCTCGCTGAGCCGGTCCGCTCCTACCTGCCGAATTTCAGGATGCGCGACGCCGAGGTGATGGCGCATCTCACGCTGCGGCATCTGCTGACGCATGCGGAGGTTTGGCCGGAGATTTCTTCGAGGACACCGGCAACGGCGACGACGCGCTCGAAAAATACGTCGCTGCGATGTCGACGCTCGAGCAACTCACCTCGCTCGGTGCGCTCTTTTCGTACTGCAACTCGGGATTCTCGCTTACGACCGCGTGATCGAAGCGGTGACGGGCAAGGTGTACGAGCGGGCGATGTTCGAGCAATGTGCCCGCGGCGCTCGCGCCGCCGCCGTCGAAGCTCGGGTTTATCGCGCCCTACCGGGTATGCGTCGTTGACGGCAAGTGCACGACATCCAGGGCGAATTCCTCCGCGACGCGCCCACGTCAAAGTCGCGCACTTCAGGTTCGGCGTCAGGATCCATGCGCGGCAATAGCGCGCCGACCACGCTCTAGAGATTCAGGAACGCACTCAGCGCGCCCAGCGACTCGGGCTCGAGCAGGGACGGTGCGTGCGCAACGCCCGGCACTTCCACCACGGCCACTCCCTCGTGCGTCGTGCGCATCTGGCTCGCGGTGCGCGGCGAGAGGATGTCGCTCGCGGCACCGCGAATCACCAGGATCGGCGCCGTGATGCGCGCGAAGGGCACCCACAGATCGAGGCGCTGCTGAGCCGTGCCGCCGCGAATCGGGCGGCGGATAGCAGGGTCGAGCTTCCAGGCGAGTCCGCCGTCGCCGGAATCCTTGACCGACCATCTCACCTGCTCGCGCAGGTCATCTTCGGCCATCTTCGCCATCGGCGGATAATTCTCGCGGTAGTAATCCGCAACCTCACCGAGGTTATCGAATCGAGTTGGCGCCTCGCCGAAGTAACACTGGATTCGCGTCGCGCCCACCTGATCGACTTCTGGCCCGATGTCATTGAGGACGAGCCGCTCGACTCGATCAGACCAGCCACCCGCGTACATCATCGAGATAATCCCGCCCATCGAAGTGCCGATGAGAGTGACGCGCTGAATCGAGAGCGCGTCGAGCACCTGCGCGAGGTCGCTTACGTAGCGTTGGGGGAGGTACTCAGTTGGCGGACCCCACTCGCTATCGCCGCGTCCGCGCACGTCGAGCGACAGGACGTGATACTTGGCGGTTAGATGGGGCGCCAGACGGTCGAAGTTGTGCGCGTTGCCGGACAGGCCGTGGATGCAGACGAGCCACGGGTGACCCTCCGCACCATGATCGAGGTAGTGAAGCTTCAGACCGTTGGCGGTGATGAACTTACTTGCTGGCATGTTCAGGTCCTGTATTGCGCGGCAGCTCGAAGTGCGTCAACTGCGACATCGCGGCCATCCGCGCCGGAACGACGATCAGCCGGCGGCCGTCGCGCAGGATGGCATGCTCGCGTTCGAACTCGCTCAGCTGTTCGGTGGTGCGCTGGCGCGATGCGCCCACCAACTCCGCCAGGTCCGCATGGGTGAGCCTGAGCGTGAGCAAGGTGCCGCGCGCATCCTGGACACCGAACTTTGCCGCTATCTCGAGCAGCGCTCCAGCCAACCGCTCGCGGAGGCCCAGGCCGACGAAGCTCGAGTAGCGCACCACCATGCCCCACCATCGGCCCATCGTCATATCCAGCACATGCTTGGCGCGCGCGAGGGGTACGCCGAGGACAATATCGATAAAGGTCTCCGGTGCGAGCGCCGCCGAAGAGCAATCACTGAACGCCTCGCATTTGAAGACGTGAGTGGGCTGACCGAGCAGTGCGGTAACGCCGAAAACTTCGCCCGGGCCAACGAGGCCGGCGAGGACGCGCTGCCCTTCGTTCTCGAGTTGGAGCTTGGCCGCGCCGGAGAGCAAAACAAAGATGCGCTTGGCTTCCTCGCCGCCGGTAAATATCGGTTCACCTCTAATTGTTCGGATCAGGCGAGCCTCCATCGCAAGACGCTTGATTTGGTCCTGCGAGAGCCACGAAAGTGGCCTCAATCTGCCGAGGGCGCGGAAATCAACGCCGGCATCCATGACCATACCGTCTTCGTAGCACAACGCCCCGGATTGTCGCCAAGGTGACCACTTCGCGAAGTCTTTTCAGGAGATTGAGCTAATTGTCACCCGCGAGACAAACGTAAGTAACACTAATGATTGACCATACTCCGGTATTATTGCTTCTTTAACGTCATCGATTTTTGCGGGACCGAACAGGAGTATCGGAAGTGGTGAAGCAACCTCCACTATCGGCTAACAGCACAGCCATGACAACTGCGACCTCCCCAATGGCAACAGCGCTCTTGAAGTTCGCCCAGGCAACCTTGCTCGATTTGCCGGCGGCGACCGTCAAGTGGATTGTTTCCTCCGACGGCGAACGCGCGATGTACGAGGCGGGATGGAATGCCTACGACGCGCTGGTCGGCGTCAGCAACGAACTCACCAATCAACTCTATGGCAGCGAGGTCTTCGGCAACGCGGCGAGCCGCATGATCGATGCGACCGTGCGCTGGCAGCGCTTGCAGAGCGCAGTCGCCGGGGCATTCTTCAGCTCGTTCTGGCCGGCGATAGGTTTGCCGACCGCGAGCGAAATTGAATCGGTGCGCGAGGAAGTCCGCGCGATGCGCGAGGAGCTCGCCGCGCAGCGTGCCGAGGAAGCCGCGGCCCGCGCGGTGGAATCGCGCCGCCCAAACCGCGAACGAATCACGTCTCCAGTCGTGACGCCGTCAGCCAACCCCGCCGTGCATCAGATTGCGGTCTGGTCAGGATGGCCTATCTCCGAGGGGCGGGAGGCTGACGATGTCGGCAATTAGCTCTGTCGCATCATTTTGGATGGAAGGGGCGATGCGCACACTCGACTCGGTGCGCACCGGCTTCGGCATTCCGATGGAAGACCCCGAGCCTGCGACGCCTTCGCGTGTCGTCCACGCGTCGGGGCTCGTCCGGCTACTTCACTACGAGGCGAAGGAAACCGAGCATCGCACGCCGCTCCTGCTCATCTACTCGCTCATCAAGCGTTCCTTCATCCTAGACCTGAAGTCCGGCCGCAGCGTGGTCGAGTTCCTGGTCGGTAAGGGCTTCGACGTTTACCTGATCGACTGGATTCCGCCGCGCCCCGCCGACAAGTGGCGCGGTTTCGACGCCTACGTCAACCAAGATATCCGCACCGCGGTGCGTGCCATCCAGTTCAGGAGCGGCGTCGAGCGGGTATCGATTCTCGGCTACTGCTTCGGCGCGCTGCTGAGCCTCGTCTATACGGCGCTTCATCCCGAGAACGTGCGCAACCTGGTGCCCGTGACCACGCCGTTCGACATGGGCGTGCGCGAACTTCCGATCTACAGGATCGTCGGCGCCATGACCGAGGAGTCGATGGAGCTGGTCACGCTG
>Ga0126373_10002981_pt1 | contig 12543 bp, 7 predicted proteins | sample PanSoiMetPlot_11_FD_92545 | JGI IMG/M metagenome (GOLD analysis project Ga0126373, IMG submission 92545) | Tropical forest soil microbial communities from Panama - MetaG Plot_11 | ecosystem: Environmental > Terrestrial > Soil > Tropical forest > Bulk soil | place: Panama | collected 2016-02-17
CCGCAGGTGCCGAGCGGAGTCTCAAACAGGCAATAACACGCTGGCTTTACGGACAAGCAGTGTCTCCCGGGTTTGGCCCGGGACTGAGCCCCGGCCATTCCCTGGGTGTGATGCCCGGAGCGCCCCGCTGGTTATGGGAGCACCGCAAGCGGGCATGAGGATTGTCTTATGGGCTTGCCTGCGGCCAACTCAGGCCAAGTCTCGATCGCTTGTTTTCTAGCCGTAACCTTCGTATCCTTCTCCTTCCCGCAGCGCGAGGGAGGTGCAACCTTGAAAATCCTTCCTTCGCCGGGTGGGGCACCATGGCTTCAGTGTTCGGGCCCGATTTACTATTCTCCTGCTTACCGGACCGTAGGCCGGGCCTGTTGATTGGCTAGGTCTTCTTGCCGGTTCCGTTAGTCCAAGGTGATTCATGGCAACTCCTCAGCAAGCCGCCTCCGATGATCCGGTGAACCGGGACGCCGCGCTCGCCGCGTGGGTGCGCGACGCTCGAAAAAGGACATTGGAGGTGGTAGAGGACTTGTCCGACGAGCAGCTCCTTGGACCGCAATTGCGGATCGTGAATCCGTTGCTGTGGGAAATCGGGCACGTCACCTGGTTTCAGGAAAAGTGGGCCCTGCGGCACGCGGGCGGAGCGGCGCCCATGCGGGCTGACGCCGACTCACTTTATGATTCGGCGGCCATCGCCCACGATACCCGTTGGAACCTGCCGCTGCCTTCTCGGGAGGCCACGCTGGGTTACATGAGGGCCGTGCGTGATCGCGTGCTCGAGCGCATCGCGCAAGGAAACCTCGGCGAGAGCGACCGTTATTTCATCACGCTCGGGGTTTTCCACGAGGACATGCACACGGAAGCCTTCACCTACACGCGGCAGACGCATGGGTGGAGGGCACCGGCTTTTTCCGGGCTGGAGCCGGAGAGCCCTGGCGACGCCGGGCCGCTAGGCGGAGATGTGGAGATTCCGGGAGGAAGGTTTCTGCTGGGGGCGCTTCGCGAAGAGCCCTTTGTTTTTGACAACGAGAAGTGGGCCCACGCGGTTGAGGTGCAGCCGTTTGCGATCGCCCGCGCGGCGGTGACTCAAGCGGAGTTCTTGGAGTTCGTCGAGAGCCAGGGGTACGCCCGGCGGGAATTCTGGAGCGAGCCGGGTTGGGGCTGGAAGGAGAGCGCCGGCGCCGTGCATCCGGTGTACTGGAAGCGCGAGGCCGCAGGGCGCTGGCTGCGCCGCAATTTCAACCAGTGGGTGAGCTTGGAAGCGAACCGCCCGGTGCTGCACGTGAACTGGTGGGAGGCGGAGGCATTCTGCAAATGGGTGGGACGAAGGCTGCCGACCGAACTGGAATGGGAAGTGGCGGCGGCGGGCGAACCTGGCGATTCGCCGAAGGAACTCGCCCGAGGCAAGCGTCGCTTCCCGTGGGGCGACGATGGACCGCAAGCGGATCGCGCCAACCTGGGCTGGCGAGCCATGGGCGCAGTGGATGTTGGTGCGATGCCGGCAAGTGACAGCGCCTTTGGCTGCCGACAGATGATCGGTAACGTATGGGAATGGACGGCCAACGACTTCGGGCCCTATCCGGGATTTGAAATCGATCCGTATCGCGAATACTCTGAGCCCTGGTTCGGCACGCATAAAGTGCTGCGCGGCGGCGCGTGGCCGACGCAGCCGCGGCTGCTCCGCAATACCTGGCGGAACTTCTACATGCCGGATCGCCGCGACGTTTGGGCGGGATTCCGCACCTGCCGCGCGTCCCAATAACGAGTGAAAATCGAGCTAGTCACGCCAGCGCCTGCAGAGGTCCACACCGGAAACCGGACGACCGCGGACCGCTGGGCGCGGTTGCTCGGAGAACTGGGGAACGAAGTCGGCGTTCGGCGGGACTGGAGCGGGGCAGCGTGCGACTTGCTGATTGCCCTGCATGCCAAGCGCAGCTTTCCTTCGATCGAGCGTTTCCGCGAGGCGCACCCCCGCATCCCGCTGATACTCGCGCTGACCGGAACCGACGTCTACGGCGACCTCGAGAAGAGCCCGGAAGCCAGGCGTGCGCTCGAGTTTGCGACTAGGATCGTGGTCTTGCAAGAGCTTGCAGTTGAGGCTCTTCCGGAAAGCGCGCAAGCGAAAGTGCGCGTAATTTACCAGTCGGCCGAGCGCCCGGCGATATCCCCGCCGCGGGAAGCAGCGTGTTTCCAAGTCTGCGTGCTGGCGCACCTGCGATCGGTGAAGGACCCGCTGCGAGCGGCGTATGCGGTACGCGACTTGCCGGCTTCATCCAGGATTCTAGTCAAGCACGCAGGAGCCGCTCTCGACTCGGATTTTGGCAGGCAAGTGGAGGAGGAGCAGCGCACGAACCCGCGCTACCGCTGGCTGGGGCCTCTAACACACGACGAGGCGGTGGATCTGCTGGCGCGCTCGCACGTGCTGGCGCTCACCTCGCACCTCGAGGGCGGCGCCAACGTTGTCAGTGAAGCCATCACCGTCCGCACTCCGATCATTTCGTCGCGTATACCCGGCTCGGTGGGCATCTTGGGAAAGGACTATACCGGCTACTTTCCTGTGGGCGACAGCGCTGCCCTTCGAGAGCAATTGCAGCGCGCGGAATCCGACGATGGGTTTTATCGAGACCTCGAACAACAGGTCGCCGGGTTGCACTCGCTGGTGAGTGCGGCCCGCGAGCGCGAAACCTGGCAAGCCTTACTGCGCGAACTCAGCTGAACAACGGCGGTGTTCTTTTGCGTTTTGGGACAATGCCGCCGCGCGAGTGGACCTCAGGACGGCCTGCTCTCACACTGACTCTCGACCGCGCCTCTTCCCCGTCTTGACACGGCAGCGCCCGCGTTGTTAACTCGGCGCGCGAGGAGGCCTCGATGACACCGATGAGAGCGAAAGTACGCTTGATTGCCACACCGAAACTAGCCGGTCTTTTGTCTGCGGCATTGCTCTTGGGGTCCGCCGCGTTCGTCCGGGCACAGGAGATTTCGCACCGGCTTACGGTCATGGATGAGTTTCAAATCCAGACCGCCACGGACCCGCAGATTTCGCCGGACGGCAAGAAAATTGTTTACGTGCGAAGGTTTGCGGACCGAGCGACGGACAAACGCTATTCGAACCTCTGGATCATCAATAGCGACGGCACCGACCACCGCGCACTAACCACGGGCAACCGCGGCGATTCCTCGCCGCTATGGTCGCCCGACGGTACGCGCGTCGCTTATCTTTCCGACGCTGACGGCAAGACGCAGATTTACATTCGCTGGATGGACACCGGCCAGACGGCACGCGTCACCGATCTCGAGGATTCACCGGAAGCCATCGCCTGGTCGCCGGACGGAAAGATGCTTTCGTTTTCTTCGTTGGTCCCCGGCAAGGGCCCGCACATCGCCGACCTGCCGGCGCCGCCCGCAGGAGCCAAATGGGCGGACCCACCGAAGGCGTACGACCGTCTCGTGTATCGGTTCAACGGCGTGGGTTATCTCAAGCCGGGTTTCATGCAAGTGTTTGTTGTGAGCGCCGAGGGTGGCGCGCCGCGGCAGGTCTCGAACGGCAACTTCCCGAATGGAGGAAATGAATGGAGCCCAACGCGCGCGAACTGGACTCCCGACGGCAAAGATCTGGTGATTTCGGCAAATCGTCACCCGGAATCGGAGCACGCGTACTTCGACACGGATGTGTACGAATTCAGCGTCGCCGACGGTGCGGTGCGCGCGCTCACCAACCGCAAAGGACCGGACAATTCACCGGAAGTCTCTCCGAATGGAAAATGGATTGCGTACACCGGCTTTGACGACCGGTTCCAGGGCCATCAAACGACGAAGCTGTACTTGATGAACCGCGACGGCACGGGCTCGCACTCGCTTTCCGACAAACTGGATCGCGACATCCAGGGTCCACAGTGGGCCCCGGACAACAGCGGCGTGTTTTTCCAATATGCCGATCAGGGCGACACCAAGATTGGATTCTGCTCCAACGACGGCAACTGCAAGAAAATCGTCGACCATATTGCGTCCACCACGAGCGCTTATGGCGGAGGTTCGTTTTCCGTTTCGCGCACGGGGCTCATCGCCATGACTTACGGCCGCACCGACGACCCCGGGAACATCGCCATTCTGAACAACGGCGCGATGAAGGTGCTCACTTCTTTGAACGAAGAACTGCTGGCACAAAAGAAGCCCGGCCACGTCGAAGAGATCTCCTACCAATCCTCGAAGGACAAGCGCAAGATCCAGGGCTGGATCGTTCATCCGCCAGATTTTGACGCTTCGAAAAAATATCCGCTCATCCTGGAGATTCACGGCGGGCCCTTTGCGGACTATGGCGACCGCTTCGATTTTGAAAAGCAGGTGTGGGCTTCCATGGGCTACGTGGTGCTGTACACCAATCCGCGAGGCAGCACGAGCTATGGCGAGGAATTCGCCAACTTGATTCACCACGCGTATCCCGGCGACGACTTCGATGATATGAACAGCGGCGTCGACGCGGTGGTGGGCAAAGGCTACATCGACACAAACAATCTCTTTGTGACCGGTGGCAGCGGTGGCGGAGTCCTCACCTGCTGGACCATCGAGCACACCGACCGCTTCCGCGCGGCAGCCTCGCTCTACCCGGTCATCAACTGGTACAGCTTCGTGCTGACATCGGACATCCCCTGGGTCACGCAATACTGGTTTCCCGGCAGTCCTTGGGACCATACCGAGCAATACCTGCAGCGGTCGCTGACGAATCTGGTTGCCAAAGTCAAAACGCCGACGATGGTGATGACCGGCGAGGCCGACTACCGCACGCCAATTTCCGAGGCCGAGCAGTTTTACGAGGCGCTAAAACTACTGAATGTTGACGCGGTGCTCGTGCGCGTTCCCGAAGAGCCGCACGGCATCGGCCGGCGCCCCAGCCACCACGTCGCCAAAATGTTGTATGTGGCCGGGTGGTTCGAGCAGCACAAGGCAAAGTAGCGGCGTTTTTCGGAAACAACCCGGCGGTGTTTATGCTGCGTTTATGTTCGGGAGTCTAGAACTAGTCCGGCTTCGCGGCGTAGCAAAAGGCCTGCGAGTCCAAAGAGAGAGAACAAATCATGCGTAACAAACTGAAGTTTTTCGAGATGAGCAGCGCTTGTTTGATGGCCCTCGGTTTTTGCGTCTGCGCACTCCCACTTTCCGCCGCGCCTTCGCCCGGCGCCTCCGGCTACAAGGTGATTAAGACCGTCCCGGTGGGAGGTGAGGGCGGCTGGGATTACGTGTACGTGGACAGCGGCGCGCGCCGCGTGTACGTCTCGCGCGGCACGCACACCGTGGTGTTGGATGCGGACACTTACGCGGTGGTTGGTGACATCCCGGACACGCAGGGCGTGCACGGAATCGCCATCGCCGGCGATTTGGGGCGCGGCTTCACCAGCAACGGCCGCAGCAACGACGTCACGATTTTCGACCTCAAGACACTGAAACCAATCGGCAATGTGAAGACCGACGCGAACCCGGATGCCATTGTCTACGATCCGGTGAGCAAGCGGGTATTCACGTTTAATGGGCGCGGAAAAAATACCACCGCCATCAATGCAGCGGACGGCACGGTTGCGGGCACGCTGGCGCTCGGCGGCAAACCCGAATTCGCCGCAGCGGATGGCAAAGGAAGCATCTTCGTGAACAACGAAGACACTTCTGAAATCATCGAGATCAATGCCCAGAAAATCACCGAGACGCATCGCTGGCCGCTGGCGCCGTGCAAGTCGCCGTCCGGCCTGGCCATGGACACGAAGAACCGGCGGCTGTACTCGGTCTGCGATGACAAAGTGTCAGTCGTGGTAAATGCCGACACCGGCAAGGTCGTGGCCACACCGGAAATCGGCAATGGCCCGGACGCTGCGGCCTTCGACCCGGAGTCCAATGAGTTCTTCGCTTCCTGCGGCGAAGGCGTGCTCACCGTCGTACATCAAGACTCAGCGGAGAAATACACGGTCGTCGAGAATGTGCCAACCAAGCGAAGCGCGCGCACCATGGGCCTGGATCTGAAGACCCACAACATTTTCATGCCCGCGGCCGATTTTGATCCGCCGGCTCCGGGGGAACGCCGGGGCAAAATGAAGCCCGATTCGTTCGTCATTGTGGTTGTGGGGAAGTAAGTTCTTTCCGGGAAGGGGTGGCAGGAAGAATCGCCGCCCCTTGTTCGTTTGAACCCCCCTGAAACACGTGTTTCATGCGGCACTTGCCCAAGGCCTACATGCGATCCTGCAAGTCTCGACGCCTGTTGCGCTTGCATCTTGACCTTGTCCTTGGCACGCTTTCGCATCTGCTTCGCCACGGCAACAAACGTTTCCATTCTTTGCATGCTTGCAATTTGTTGTTGACAGCCGTACGCAAGTAGGTGTATTTGCACACCCAGTTTGTGCGAGTGGGTCTGCGAGTGAACCAAAAGCAACGTCTCTCTCCGGTTGCGAATCAAGCCCGGTCTCGAGTGTGGGTGTCGGTTTCGGGCAGATTCCTTTCCTATCGGCTGCGGGAGACTCTCGCTAGAGAGGCGTCACGCCGGTCTTGCGTTTTCAGGGCGCAAGGCTGTCAGACCTCCTGTCCTCCTCGCCAATTCGTATAGTTTCGCGCGGGGAGGCGTCATGAAAACCTTCAAGAATCTTGCGATCGAGTTTGTCCTGCTGACCGTGTTTCTTTGGGCTGCGCCGGCCGGGGCGCAGACGGCCAACACGGGCCTGGTCTTCGGAACGGTGACGGATCCAGCGGGGGCTGTCGTCCCCGAGGCCAAGGTTCAACTCACCAACACGGATACGAATGAAACTAAGGAGACGATTACCAACTCTGCGGGGCAGTTCACTTTTCCGGGAGTTGCTCCCGGCAAGTACAAGGTGACGCTCACGAAAGCTGGTTTTGCCACTTTCGTGGTGGCCAACTTGATTGTCGACGTGAACAAGAGCTATCCCGTAGACGTCAAGATGGAGATTCGATCGTCGAGTGAGGTTGTCGAAGTTTCGGCGGGAGCGGAGGCGGAACTTCAAAAAGCCGATGCCGTGGTAGGCGGCGTCGTCAGCGGCGAGATGCTGACACGGCTGCCGACTCTAAACCGCGACGCGACCGAGCTCCTTACTCTCCAGCCCGGATCCACCCCGTATGATGATTCGACCGGATTTGGGAATGGCGGCGGCACCGTCGCAGGCGCGCGCAGCGATCAGAACACTATTTCGCTCGATGGCATCGACATCACCGATAACGTCATCACCGGCGGCGCGAACGAACAGCCGATCATTCCCGTCGGGGTCGATGCAGTCGACGAGTTCCGCGTCGGTGTAACCAACGCAAATGCTACCTTCGGCCGCTCCGCCGGAGGCCAGATCACGCTGATCAGCCACAGCGGCACGAATAACTATCACGGTACAGCCTACTGGTTCCATCAGAACGACGACCTCAACGCCAACACCTGGGATCTCAATCACACACCAGATGGTAGCGGCAATAAATTCACAAAAAGGCCGGAACAAAAGGACAATCGCGTAGGTTTGAGTTTCGGCGGGCCTATCCGCAGGGACAAGACCTTCATTTTTGGAAACTACGAAGTCCGGCGATTTCCTCAGGCATTGTCTTTTACCCGCCTGGTTCCCAGTGACACGCTGAAGCAGGGCAAGTTGATTTTCAATGGGACAACATTCGACCTGGCTGCTCCAGCGGGTACAGGAGGTTGCGGGCCCTCGGGAACAACGGACTGCGATCCTCGTCACCTTGGCATTAGCCCCACGGTTAAGGCTCTTTGGGCCTTGATGCCCACCGGGAATGACAATACGGTGCCCGGCGCCGATGGAGACAATATCCTCGGGTTTCGCGGGACGGTCCCCGCTGCACTTAAATCGGACGGCGTTGGCGTCAAGCTGGACCACAACTTTACCGAGAAGGTCCGCTTCTTCGGCCGCTACTCCTATGCCCGCAACTTGAGTCCGAATGGCTTTCAGATCGACCTTCGCGGCACACCGAGCACGCCCAGCGGCTCTCAACTTCGCGGCGATTCCATCATCAGTGGGCTCGACTGGCAGCTGCGGCCCAACCTATTGAACAGTTTCCGCGGCGGTTGGGTGCGCAGCCGCCAGGACTTCAGCGTGACCCGCCCCAGCACGTCCGCGGCTCAACTCGCGTTGCCGGGAACGGCTTCTAGCGCATCACCGACGGGCTTTATCTCTCTAGCTCCTGGACTCTCAACTGGCAGCGGCTTTCTCGATACCATCGTGGACGTAGACACACAACGCGCACGGCACCAGGCCATCTATGACAGCAACAAGCAATACAGCGACTTCCTGACTTGGACCAAGGGCAAACATACCATCGTTGGCGGCACGAACATGCGCTGGCTCCCCACCATCCACGACCGCGACGATAAAGTCATTGGATCGGTCAACTCACTTGTCGCCGCCCTCGATGGGGATCACACCTTTGGCGTCCCGGACGCGAACAGGCCACCGGGACTGGCCGCCAGCGATGTAACTCGCTGGGATCGCCTCTATGCCGCGTCGCTCGGACTGATCGACAATGTCGGCATCCTGACCGCCAGTGATGGACAGCTCAAGCCTCTTCCTTTTGGTACAACCCTCATCGCCCGTACCACGCTGCGTTCCTATGATTTCTTCTGGCAAGACACCTGGCGGATGACGCCCTCCTTCACTATGACGTATGGGCTGTCCTACGGATGGCAAACCACGCCGCAAGAGAAGGATGGAAAACAGGCATTGATGGTGGATGCGGGTAACGGCAATAAGATTCTCACCGCAAAGGACTACTTGGATGCCAAGGCTGCAGCAGCAGCTGCAGGGAATTTCTACGATCCCACGATCGGCTATATGCCGATCCGAAGCTCAGGTCGCAGCAACGTCTTCAATGTGGACTACGGAGATTTTGCGCCGCGGTTTTCCCTTGCGTGGAATCCTTCTTTTAGCAGCGGCTTCCTCGGTCATCTCTTTGCCGACCGGAAAACGGTTGTCCGAGGCGGTTACGGAATATCTTACGACCGGATCAATACGGTCGGCAGCGTGATTATTCCCATGCTAGGCGTTGGCTTCGCACAAACTCTGAGTATTTCCGCGCCTTGCATTTCATCTATCGCACCAGGCGCGGCTTGCTCAAGTGCGATTAAAAACGATGCGGGAGCCTCCGTTTTTCGTGTCGGTGTCGACGGTTCGATTCCGACTCCGGCTCCTCTCACCCAGCAGTCTGTCCCGGTCGTCCCCAAAGGCTTTTTGGCAGAGTTCTTGAGCTTTGCCGATGACCCGGACTTTAAGGTCGGCCGCAACCACATGGTGGACTTCACCATACAGCGAGAGATGCGCGGCAACATGTTGCTCGAAGTTGGCTACATCGGTCGTTATGCCCGTGATCTGCTCAACAATGTCAACTTCAATTCGTCTCCCATCATGTTCAAAGACAAGGTCTCGGGACAGACCTTTGCGCAGGCTTACGACGCAATGGCCGCCCAAGTTCTGGCCGGCATCACGCCATCGAATCCGGCCTTCCAAGCTCAGCCGTGGTTCGACAACCTGCTTCCAGGGTTGGGGTCGGCTGGTGTGGCCACGAGCTTTAAGGGGGACTTTACCTCTTTTAACGTCTCAGACCTCTTCCTGAACATGGATGCCTACCGCCTGTTCAATCTGGGTGCGCCTACATTCAATAATCTGAACATTCTCGACTTGTTCATGCGCACGCACCGCGACTTCTCTAACTATAATGCCGGGTTCGTGGCCCTCCACAATCGCGGCTGGCACGGCATGCAGTTTGACTTGAACTATACGTACTCCAAATCCCTGGACCAGATAGGAACCGTGCAAAACTCGGCGAGCTACTTTGCGTCGAGCTTTAACCCCGCTTATGAGTACGGTCCCTCGTTCTTTGACCGTCCCCATATCTTTAACGGCACTTACAATTATGACCTGCCGTTCGGCCACGCGCACCTTCTCGGTAGTTCCTCCCACGAGTGGTTCAACAAGATCATCGGTGGCTGGTACACGGCAGGCGTCGTTCGTGTGGCCAGCGGCCAGCCGCTCACGGTTGTTGAAGGTCTATCGGGAAGCTCTTTGGGGGGCGGACTCATCTTCGGTGTAGCCCAGGCAGCGATCCCAACCGCGAATCCCAGCTCCCTTGGGGGCGGTGTTCATGAGGGCGTCTGCAGCTCTGGCGGTGTTGGCTCGACCGGTGACGGGCCGAATTGCGGCCCCGGCGATACCGGCACGGGGATCAACTATTTTGCAAACCCAGGTGAAGCTATCAAAGACTTTCGTCCCATCCTCCTGGCATCTGACGGCAGAACGGGGAGGAGCCGGCCGATGCGCGGCTTTGGCATACGAAGCTTCGACATGCGCATCGGAAAAGATACGAAATTCCATGAGAAGTACGGCTTCGAAATCTCGGCCGATTTATTCAATGCCTTCAACCATCCGATCTTCCTAAATCCAAACCTTGACTTGACCAACCTTCCGACGTTCGGCGTGGTTTCGTCGACCCTTATCCCCGCCAACCGAACCTCCAGCAGCCGCTGGATTCAACTCGGCTTGCGCATCAATTTCTAGCCTTCTTCTAGCCTTCACACCGGCAAAGAAAACATCGAGGGGAGAGCGTAAAAGCTCTCCCTTTTTTTTTGCTTTCGCAACGGAGCCACCCAGGCCTGCCGTGGACTCAAAGATTCGCCTTTTGCACCGCGCTTCGTAGCGACGGGCCGCCGAAGTCCTTACGCCGGGCAAAAAACAGAGCGTCCCGGCGGGAGGGTACGCCGGGACGCCCTCATTGGGGGTTGAGGGAACTTAGGGCCTTCGAGGAAACTCTTTTACGGCGTTAGCCTCCCGCTCTTTCTAGGGCCCAACGCCCAGGTTGTGCCTGACCGCGATGAAAGACAGGCTTGCTCCCGCCGTTTGAGGAAGCCACCAGAACCTCCGGATCCAGGGTTTCTGGCTGACCATCATTCGCCTGCCCAGGAAATCTATGAATACCGGGCTCAGTTGGGTGGCGGCATAAATCGCGTTGGAATTCGCGAATGGCTTGAGAAATGGATTCGCTTCCTGGCCGTATCCACCGGAAACGGCGCGTCGCGTGGACCAGGCGTCAAATCCCGCGGCCGCGTGTCCCGCGGCCGCGAGCCCATACCAGATCTTCCGCTGCCTGGGGTTTTCGCTAGGCTGTGGTGCTCTTGCCCGCACGGGCTCAGAGGGTTCCGCCGCCGAGAGCAGCGCCGCTGGTTCAGCCTCGGACCTAACCTTGGGCTCCGGCGCGGAAGGCAAGGCTTCTTTAGCTGTGGAATCTTTTGAGTTGCTGTCGACGTCCGTGGCGGAAAGGTTTGCGGGAACCTTCGCGCCGTCGTCGGTCTGCGGAACGGCACAAAGCAAAACGAGCGTTGCCAAGACCATCTACCACCTCAGTTAGGAGTGGACCTGCAAGTCCGGCCCCACTCGCCAGGGGCCCACGATATCGATCAAAAGGGCAACAAACACTGGTGCTTTGGTCACATCTCCCCTGGTATTAAGGCCCTGGACCATCCGTTTAACATCCATGTAACGCCAGTACTAGTGCGTTTTTGTGAAAGAGTTTTCACATTTGTGGTAGCGCAGTATCCTTTTTGTGCCACTTAGGTCTAGCGCTGATAGGACGATGGTGGCGCCTGTCAAAATTGACAGTCAGTTAAGAAAGACGTGCGTGACCCGTCTGTTTAAGAGGCCGCAAGCCCTGAAAGAAGAAGTCCGCAGTGAAATCCAGGCTTGTCCCGGCGGTTTCAACAATGCTTGGCCTCAGGGTGTTCCCATGCGGCTGCGAAACGGGGGCTCGCCTGGCCGGCGGCTAGGGAGGCACACTGCCTTAGTGCCGGCACCGCGCCGCTGCGAGTTCGCCCTGGCGAACTCTGCTATAATTCGCGGCGTTGACTCCGGCCCCGTTGGAGTCACCCGCAACGATGTCAGGCAACGACTCCTCGGCTGCCAAGCGCGCGCTAGTTCCCGCGCGCAGTCCTCAGCCTCCGCGCTTCATCGCTATCGAGGGTCCGCTACGCGTCGGCAAGAGCACGCTCGCCCACATCCTCGCCGAACGCCTGCACGCGCGCCGCATCTACGATTGCGAAGACAATCCGTTCCTCGCGGATTTCTACAAAGCCAAGCCCGGAGCCGCATTCCGTGCCCAGATGTACTTTCTCATCGAGCGGCAAAAGCATCTTCGCGAGGGTTTGGCCGTGGAAGCTCCCGGGCTCGTCCTTTCCGACTTTCTCCTGGAAAAGGACCGCATTTTCGCCAATCTCAATCTCGACGACCAGGAACTCAAGCTCTATGAGCGCTACTACGAACTCCTTTCGAGCGATCTCCCTGCCCCCGACCTGGTGATTTATCTGCAGGCCAACCCGGAAGTCTTGCGAGCACGTATTGCCAAGAAAGCTTCGCGCGAGGAGTCGCAAATCTCGCTCGAATACATTGAAGAGGTCGGGCGCGCATACGAGCACTTCTTTTTCCGCTATTCCGCCTCGGACCTCCTGGTGATCAACACCTCGGAGATTGATTTCGTCGAGCGCAGCGACGATCTGCAGCAGCTTCTCAGACGGCTTCAGGA
>Ga0126373_10002985_pt1 | contig 12535 bp, 8 predicted proteins | sample PanSoiMetPlot_11_FD_92545 | JGI IMG/M metagenome (GOLD analysis project Ga0126373, IMG submission 92545) | Tropical forest soil microbial communities from Panama - MetaG Plot_11 | ecosystem: Environmental > Terrestrial > Soil > Tropical forest > Bulk soil | place: Panama | collected 2016-02-17
CGATTAAGCGTGAACCCGTTGATCGGACCGAGAACCGTGGCCGCGATTTGCTCCGGCCTGAAGAATTCCTGCGCCAAGGTTTGCACTTCCTCGCGTGTCACCGCCTCAATGGAGGCCAGAATTTCGTCGAGCGACGAGAAGCGGTGGAAGTAGAGTTCCTGGCGCGCAAGATTGGACATTCGGGAACTCGTGGACTCAAGCGAGAGCATTAACGAGCCTTTGAGGTGATTCTTTGCGCGCAGCAGCTCTTCCTGGGTGACCGGTGACTCTTTCATGGCGCGAAATTCGGCGATGGTCAGGTCCAACACCTTTCCGAGGGTTTCTTTCCCGGTGCCGGCGTAGACGCTGAGCATACCTGTGTCCGAATAAGGAGTCAGCTCGCTGAATACCGCGTAGGCCAATCCCTGTTTTTCACGGATGTTCTGAAAAAGACGCGAAGACATGCCGCCACCAAGCAGGTTATTGAGCACGGCGACACCGAAGCGACGCTGGTGGGCCAGGGGCAGCGAAGGCACACCAACGCAGATGTGAACCTGCTCGAGGTCACGTTTTGTCTCGAGATTGATTGGCGCGGCCGTCGAAGGGACTGCATCTTCTTCGCGGCCTCCCACCGGTTGCAAGTGACCAAATTCCTTTTCGACCAACTCGAGAACCTGTTTGTGGGTGATGTTCCCTGCGGCCGTAACCAGAATGTGGTCGGGCGCAAACCAGTTCTCGAAACGCTTACGCAAGGCTCCCTGGTCAAACTTGCGCACGGTCGCCGGCGTCCCGAGAATGGGGCGCCCCAAGGAGTGCTCGGGCCAAAACCCTCGCGTGAAAATGTCGTGAAGCAGGTACTCGGGGTTGTCCAGGTCCATCTTGATCTCTTCAAGAACCACCTGGCGCTCTTTGTGAACATCGTCGGAATCGAATTTGGGCCGCAGCACCAGGTCAGCAATCACATCAAAGGCGATCGGGAGGTGATCGTCGAGGACCTTGGCGTTGAAGCAAATCTGTTCCTTCGAGGTGAACGCATCGAGCATGCCACCCACGGAATCCATCTCCCGGGCGATGTCCTCGGCCGACCGGCGTTCGGTACCTTTGAACACCATGTGCTCCATGAAGTGCGCGAGCCCGTTTTCGCTAAGCGCTTCGCGGCGGGAGCCGTTGCGTACCCAGATGCCGACAGAAACCGAGCGGACGTGCTGCATCGTCTCCGTAATGACAACAAGGCCGTTAGGGAGCGCGTGACGATGAATGTCGCGAACGTTCGAGACCATACGGTATTGTGGCACAGGGCGAGGAACGAGGCGAGAGCGGAGTAAGCGTTCCGTAAAGGCAGTATTTACCTATAGATAGCGGATGGTGCCCGACCTTTGCGCGCTGGCCCTCCCGGGCCGCGGAAGATGAGAGAATAGCCAGGAAGGGCCAAAACCATGGAACTGCTCGGGAAATCCAGGGAGGAGCTTCGAGCGTACTGCGAGTCGCTCGGTGAACCGGCTTATCGTGGCTCGCAGATTTATCGTGCCCTGTATGCGGAGCGCAATCTCGAAGTGGCCCGGATGACGAATCTCCCTTCGGCGCTGCGAGAGAAGCTGGCAGCTGCAGCAAAGATCACCTGGCCTAAGGTGAGATTTAGGTATGTATCGTCGGACGGGTCCGTGCGTTATCTGTTCGGCTTAAGCGCGCAGAAAGACCAGGTGCGGAAGAAAAGCGCGGCCGTGGAAGCGGTGTTCATGCCGAGCGAAGGGCGGCAGACGATCTGCATTTCGACCCAGGCCGGATGCGCGGTGGATTGCCAGTTCTGCCTGACGGCGCAATTGGGGTTGATCCGCAATCTGAGCGCGGGTGAAATTGTGGCGCAGGTGCTGCTGCCATTGGCGGAAATGCAGAAGGGTGAATCGCGCGCGACCCGTGGCGCAGAGGCCGGAGGCAGGGAGAAGGACGGGTTGGCAGCGCGAACCAACGTGGTGTTGATGGGGCAAGGCGAACCGCTGCTGAACTTTGAGAATACCTTCGCCGCGCTCGGAATCCTGCTGGACAAGGAAGGGGTCGGACTTTCCCCGAAGCACGTTACGCTGTCGACCAGCGGGATCGTGCCCGGAATTGAGCGTATGGCCAAGGAGGAAGTACGCCCGAAGCTTGCAATCTCGTTAAACGCCTCAAACGACGAGCAGCGGAACGCGCTGATGCCGATCAACAAGAAATACCCGCTCAAAGAGCTGATTGACGCATCCCGCCGGTATCCGCTGCGCAACTGGGAGCACCTGACTTTCGAATACGTGATGCTCGGCGGAGTGAACGACACGCCGGAAGACGCCCGGCGCGTCGTGAAGTTGCTCGGGCCGCTGAAGCGCGTGAAGGTAAATCTGATTCCATGGAATCCGGGGGAATTGCCTTTCAAGGAATCGCGCGAAACGAACATCGAAGAGTTCCGGCGAACCCTGACCGAGAGGGGTGTCCCGGCTTTTGTGCGCTACTCGCGCGGTCGGGACGTAATGGCTGCGTGCGGCCAATTGGCTCTTAAGGAATTCGCCATTACACCGCTGAACGTGTTGCCCTAACAGCGCTTTGGGAACGAAAGTCAATCCTAGCGCAGCGGGGAATCTCTCCTCAGATGCCGGAAAGGAGGTCGCTTGCTTGTACTTCCTATTTCCGCCGGAAGCAGGGGAACAAAAACAGGGCAAATCCGAGACGGAAAGATGCCGCTATCTTATGGCTCGATCTGCACGGCGGCCTCCAACGAACGGGGCTTGTGCAGAAGGCCACGATGTGCGGATTCGAAGTTTGATTTCATAAGCCCGTATTCCCGTATTCACCGCATCTTGAAAAGGTTTGTTCCCATCGTCATACTGGGCAAAGGCCAGCACTGCACGTGGCAAACACCCCGAAAGACGGGATTCAGAAATTAGGGGAAATGGCCACTCGTAACGGCAGTGTGCGGGCATGTGCGTTGGCCGCGAATAGGCTTCCGGTTCGAGGATAGAAACAGACCTCGGCTGAGCCAAAGTCCACGGGATCAGCCTGGCTCTAGGTCGAGTTTAACCGAGGGTGTAATGGGCAGAGGTCGAAAGTTCGCTGTCGGGGACTGGGTCGAGGTTCGAAGCAAGGAAGAGATTTTGCGGACGCTTGACGCCAAGGGGCAGCTCGACGGAACGCCTTTCATGCCTGAAATGTTCCAGTTCTGCGGACAGCGATTCAAGGTGTACAAAAGCGCGCACAAGACGTGCGATTACAGCAGCGTTTATCCCTATCGCGTTCGACGCCTTGCTCGAACCGTCCATCTCGAAACTCGTTGTGACGGAGAGGCGCATGGTGGGTGCCAAGCTGGATGTCTTCTCTATTGGAAGGAAGATTGGCTGAAAGGGGCGACCGAAAGCGCAGAAGAGCACAGCGAAGTTGACGGCGAAAAAAACTTAGACTCAATCGAGAGCGCCATCCGGTCTGGTGTCCAACAACCGCACACAAATGACGGGACAGCAACGTACATCTGCCAGATGACTCAAATTCCCTATGCGACGACATCCCTCGGTTGGTGGGACCCTCGTCAGTATGTGGAAGACTATCTTTCGGGAAATGTACCTCTAAGACGTCTCGTGACCGGGTTGATCTACTGGATGTATTATGGCCTGAGCCAGGCAGGAATTGGTGTAGGACGGCCGATGCGCTGGCTCTACGACAAGATCGGTCCTCTCTTGTGGGGTTCTTACTTTCCGAGGAAACCAGGTGTCATTCCGACGCACGAGCCTACACCGACGGTCAAGCTGAACCTGCAACCGGGCGAAATGGTGCGTGTCAAATCCCATTTGGAAATTCTCAAGACGGTGAACACCGAAAACCGAAATCGTGGCATGCACTGGGACGCCGAGTTGGTGCCCTACTGCGGAGGGACCTACAAAGTCCTAAAACGCGTTACCAGGATGATCGGCGAACGAACCGGCAAAATGCTGGAAATGCAGACCCCTTGCATCATTTTGGATTCGGTGGTGTGCCAGGCGCGCTATAGTGCTTGCCGCATGTTCTGTCCCAAGAGCATGTATCCTTACTGGCGCGAGATATGGCTGGAGAGAGTCGAACCGGAGCGGAATAACGACCTTCCCGCCCCAAAGCCAGCGTTCTAGTTCGTGCTGTTTCCAGCAACTCCGGCTTGTAGCGCCGTCCTATATTTTCACAAAGGATCGTCGCTGTAAACGATGTCGGTCGCGTTGCCGGCCGTGTACCTGCCTATCACTTGATCCCGATAACTGAAAGCAGACGACCGGATTCTGAGCCCTCCTTGCGGTAACTGAAAAAGAGATCGGTCCGGCACGCGGTGCAAAGATTGCTCGCGAAGATGTTTTGCGGGCGCAGGCCGGCCGCGAGGAGTTGCGAGCGGTTGGCCTTGCGAAGATCCAGCTGGACGTTTTTCGGCGGAGGCTGGTGGCCCGGCGGGGCCATATTGAGCCACTGCAGTGGGTTGGGCTCATCGCCGCAGCGCGGCTCGTCGAAATATTCAGCGCCGTCCGCAAATTGCGCTGTGAATTTTGTGACTAGCTCCGTCCCTACCTCGTAGCAGCATGGCCCAATCGCGGGACCCATTGCGGCGAGCAAGTTCCGAGGCTTGGTGCCGAATTCAAACTGCATTCGGCCGACAGACTTTTGGGCGATGCGCGCGAGCGTGCCGCGCCAACCGGCATGGATGGCGGCGACGGCACGTTTTTTCGGATCGACAAGTAGAATCGGCACGCAGTCCGCGGTTTGCACGCCGAGAAGCAGGCCAGGCCTATCGGTGGCTGACGCGTCGCCTTTCGAAGGCTCGGCCGGCATGGCCCGAAACGTGTGAATTACATCGGAGTGAATCTGCTCGATCACCAGCAGCTCGAATTCTTTCGCGCGAACGGCCGATCGCAAGAGCCGCCTGTTTTGGAGGACGTTTTCGCGGCTGTCCCATTCCATCAGACAGAGGTTCAGGACCCGATGTCCGTCGAGCATGCTAGCTCCACCGGCGCGCGTGCTGAAACCGTGCACCAACCAAGGAAGCCGTTTGAACGGTGCTAGTTCGAGGATTCGAAGGCCGTTCGAGCGGCGAATAGACCAAGGTGCACAAATCGACTTTGCGTGAACCGCACCTTCACGGCGGCGTCGTCGGCGCTTGTGGCTCCGCTTAGAGGATGTTTTCGTGCTCGCCAAGGTTTGAACAGTATAATCGCAACGTGCAGGCGCACGGAAACTGCGCCTGCCATTCAGGACTAGAAGCATTTTGCGGCTCAGGTGAATCGTGATCGTTGGTATTGGAATTGATGTCGCCGAAGTGAAGCGCATCCGGGCAGTGATCGAATCGCAAGGGGAGCGGTTCCTGCGGCGTGTGTTCACTCTGGAGGAAGTAGCGTATTGCGAGAAGTTCAAGAACAAGTACGAACGTTATGCGGGACGCTTTGCGGCCAAGGAAGCAGCGATGAAGGCGCTCGGCACCGGCTGGAGCCGCGGCGTGCGCTGGGTCGACGTGGAAGTCGTGCGCGCCCGCGGCGGGCGGCCGATTTTGGAATTGAAAGGTGAGGCTAGAAAAGTCGCCGATCGGCTCGGCGTGAAAAACATCGCGCTCAGCATGACCCATACCGTGGAGCAAGCCATTGCTCAAGTCATCTTCGAAGGTTAGACACAAACCTCGCTGGGGACGAGACATTCCACTCACTTCACGAGAAAGAACGGACCCAGCGCAAGGGCGTCCACCCCAGCACAGTAAAAGCTTCGCACCGCGCCGCGGGGATCCGTCACCAAGGGTTCGCCGAACAGGTTGAACGAGGTATTCACGAGCATCGGCGCTGGGGCGCTTTCGCCGAATTTGTGGAGCAACTTCCAAAAAAGCGCATTGGCGCTCTTTTCCACAACGTGGACCCGCATGGAGTTGCCGTGAAATGCAAACCGATCGAGACCGGCGACCGGTTCCGTCAGCGTGGCGAGTGACGCCAAAAAACGGCAATTCGGCGAAGCGTCAAAGTATTCCCCGGCACGTTCGGCGGGAACCGAAAGCGCGAAAGGATGGAAGCCCTCGCGATGTTTGATGAACTGGTTTACGTTCTCGACCACGTATTCGCTGAACGGCGATGCCAATAAACTGCGGTTGCCTAGGGCGCGATGACCAAACTCGGAGCGGCCCTGGCACCACGCCACGATTTTGTCTCGAAGGAGCAGCTGAACGGCTTCCTCGATCGTCTGGTCTTCGCCGGAGAAGTAGCGGTAGGAGATCTTGCAGTTATCCAAAACCGCCTTGATTTCATCTGAGCTCGCTTGCATGCCCAGGGCGAGGCTTGAAAGCGGTGCGCGGCCCGAGAAACCCAAGATTTTCTTCCGCGAAAGATACGCGGCGCCCAGTGCCGTACCCGCGTTGTCGGGCACGGGCTGGACGTACACCTGTTCAAAAGGGCCGCGGGTCTCGAGGGCGCGAACCAGGAAGGCATTCTGAAATACGCCGCCGGCCAAGCACAGATTACGCGCGCCGGTATGTTCGTGGAAACTGGCTGCAAGCTGCAGAACAAGCTCTTCGAGAAGGTCCTGCGCGCTGCGCGCCAGGTTCGCCCGGACGACGGGATTCGGCGAATGATCGCGAGAAGATAAACCAAGTTCGCGATAAAAGCGCGGCGCAAAAACTCCGCGACGATCGGGGCCCGGAGCAAAGTAACGCCGGTTGAGCGTCACGGCTGCATTCGACTTCCACGAAAATACCTTGCGCAACGGCTCCAGGTATTCAGGCTCGCCATCCTTGCTGAGCCACTGCAGTTTGTGTTCGTCGCGGTGCGGCTGGAGCCCGGCAAGTTCCGTGACGCGGGAATAAAACCAGCCGAGAGAATCGGGAAATTTCGTCGAGTGCAATGAACGGATTTCGTCACCGTCTCCGAGGGCAATCAAGCCGGACTGCGCCAGGGGACCTTCGTCGAAGGAAATGATGAGAGAGCGGTCAAAGCCGGAAGTGTAGTAGGCGCTGGCCGCGTGGCACAGATGATGGTCAAAATGAGTCGGCCGGGGGCCGTCGTCGAGCAGGTCGAGGAGCTGTTGCTGTGCGGCGGAGCGCTCCGGGCGCTTCCTCAGCCTGCGCGAACTTGCCTTTCTCGCTTGCCGTTCGGCGAGAGCGATGGCGCGGCAATCGGAAAGCTTCAGGCGGTTTTCGTGCAGGCAGCGGTCCAGGGCAAGGCGCGGAATTTCCGAACCCTCCTGCAGACGGCTGAGCTTCTCCTCTTCGATGGCAAAAAGAATGCTGTGCTCATCGATAAGCGCGACCGCTGTGCTGTGACCTAAAGTGGAAACGCCGAGTATGCGCATGGGAGGCCGGTCAGGCAGCTCCTGAAGCCGCGGGCAGTGAGGCGTCGGGCGGAGAAGCTAAGAGTTTGCCGCCATCGAAACGGGAGGCGACCACGGTCAAAAATTCGTTGGGCGGCAACGGCTGCAAAACTTTGACAGGCACATAGTTTTCCGCGAGCGCCGGCGTCTCGTGCGGGGCGTCTTCCTTATCGTGTCGCAGCGTAAGAACGCGCAACCTTCGGCCAATTTGCGAACGACGGAACGCCTCTGCCTTCCTTTCTCCCAACGCCCGAACCTCGCGGGCACGGCGCTTGATCACGTGGCCGGGATTGTGTCCGGGCAGCCAAGCCGCTTTCGTGCCGGGCCGCACCGAGTAAGAGAACACATGCAAATAGGTGAAAGAACGTTCCTCGATGAAACGCAATGTCGCATCGTGCTCTACTTCGGTTTCGCCCGGGAAACCGCAGATTACGTCGGCCCCGAGTCCCGCGTTTGGAAGGCGTTCGCGAATGAGCTCGACGCGGCGGGCATAATGTTCGGCACGATACCAGCGATGCATCGCGGCGAGAATGCGGTCCGAGCCCGATTGCAATGGCATGTGAAAATGAGGTGCGATACGTTCCGTGGAGGCAAAGAAGCTGATGAGGTCCTGCGAGACGTCGAGCGGTTCGATGGAGCTGATGCGCAAGCGCTCGACGGATGTTTCGCCGAGAATCCGGCGAAGCAACTCCCGGAATTCCACGCGAGGCGAGAGATCGCGTCCGTAAGTGCCAAGATTGATTCCGCTCAGCACGATTTCCCGAAAGCCCGAATCCGCCAGGCGCTGTAGCTCAGAGATTACGGTCGCCGCGGGAAGGCTGCGGGAACGGCCACGCACGAACGGAATCACACAGAAAGAGCACCGCGAATTGCACCCGTCCTGAATTTTCAGCGTTGGCCTCGTGTGATTCCCTTCCCCACCTAGGACCGGCGCAACCAAGACATCAGTGAGCTCGAAGACATCGCCAGTCAGGATCTGGGCGGTCGCATCCCCGGGAGCCGCTGCCGCCGAGCCCAGCCTCTCGACCGGGAGAAACTGCAAACGCGGCGCAAGCTCGCACCCGGCCGGCATGCGGTTCAGGAGCCACGGGATCTGAGGCTTGTGTGAATTACCAACAACAAACGATACGCCGGGAAGCGCCGCAAGTTCTTCGGGGGCGCGCTGGGCATAGCAGCCGGTGACAATGATACGCGAGCGTGGATTTGCGGCATGGATTTTGCGGATCGCGTCGCGCGCCTGCGTGTCTGCCGCAGCCGTCACGGTGCAAGTGTTTAGGATAACCACGTCAGCGGCGGCTCGATTCTCTTCAGCTTGGAATCCCTGCTCGCGTAACTGACGTTCGATCGCGGCGCCGTCGGCCTGGGTGGCCCGGCATCCGAACTGCTCGATGTAAAACGTGGTCATGAAACGTGAGATCTCAACTGTTTATTTAACCACAGAGGGCACTCCGCGCGCATGAAAGCAAGCCCGTCTGCTTTACTGCGGCTGGCACGCCTTATACAATTTTGTGACCATATATGGCGCATTCGCGACGGCACCCCGGGGCCTTGTCCGATCCCAAGCTCTCGATTGTCATTCCCGTCTTCAACGAAAAAGACACTATCTTTGAGATTCTCCGCCGCGTGCTGGATGTTTCGATTCGCAAGGAAATCATCGTTATAGACGACTGCTCGAGTGACGGAACGCGCGAGATTCTCGAAGACCTCGCAGGGCGGCAGACGAAGGGCGCCTGTCAAGCTTCGGCGGCCGACGGCGGCGATGCACTCGAACTCACAGACATCCGTTTTCTTTTCCAGGGCAAGAACCAGGGCAAAGGCGCGGCGTTGCGCCGGGGCTTCGCCCTGGCCACCGGCGATATTGTGCTGGTCCAAGACGCCGACCTGGAGTACGACCCGCGCGACTATCCGAAATTACTCGAGCCCATCCTGGATGGACGCGCCGATGTGGTCTACGGTTCGCGGTTTCTCGGCGGACCGCAGCGTGTCCACTACTTCTGGCACTACGTCGCCAACAAAACGCTGACGCTGCTTTCGGACATGGCGACAAACCTGAAGCTCACCGACATGGAGACTTGTTACAAGATGTTTCGCCGCGAGGTCCTGAAGAACATTCAGATTAAGTCGGACCGCTTCGGTTTCGAGCCGGAGATTACGGCCAAGGTGGCCAAAGGCAACTGGCGAGTCTACGAGGTCCCCATCAGCTACGCCGGACGGACCTACGAAGAGGGAAAGAAAATCACCTGGAAAGACGGAGTCCAAGCACTGTGGTGCATCATCCGGTACAAGGTTCGGGACTGAAGGTGAATTAGACCTGGGATGCCAAGCGGCGCTGGAACGTCAAAAGAATCAAATCCGCCCGCCGGCGAACGCCAAACTTATTCAGAAGATTGGAGACGTGGAACTTCACCGTCCGTTCGGCGATGTTAAGTTTGCTGGCGATTTCCTTGTTGGACAGGTTCTCGAGGAGCGAATCGAGAACCTCTTGCTCGCGACGGCTCAGATTGGTCACGGAGTCCGTCTTCAGGCGGCGCCCCTGGTTCGTCAGAATCGAATCGACAAACCCGGAAAGCACCGAACGGGGCACCCAGAATCCGCCATTCGATACGAGCGGAAGAGCGCGGGCAAGCTGGTCGCGCGCTTCAGCGTAGGTAAGGATGCCTTTGACGCCAAGGCGAAGCAGCGAAAAGCTGTTGGCCTCGTTGATGGCGTCGCCGACAACAATCAGGCGCGCATCGCTGTAGCGCTCGAGGATGTTGGTCAGCAGCGCTCCGGTAGCTTGGCGAGCCGCGTGCGCATCTATCACATAAACCTGGGCGCGCGGGGGCTCCAAGCTGCGCAAATCGGGCGCGAGCGTGGATTCCAGTTGCTTGGAAATGACCTTGAATTGGGATGCCTTGGATAGCAGGCGTTCGAATTCGCTGAGCACCAGGGGGTGCGGCGAGAGGAGACAGACTGTAAGTTTCGAGGGCATGCTTTTGTTCGCCACTGTACTCGAGGGTAGTGAATGCCGCGAAAACGGGCAAGGACCTTGCGGACAGATGTTCACGAGTTGTTACTGACTTATTAGGACGAGTTGGCAGCCTCCTGGCAGGCCAATTTGCACGCTGGCCTTCGCAGAGCGCCGCCCGGTTGAGGGTTCGATTCCTACGGCAAAGGCACGTAAACTATTACCGTCAGGGGAGCGGGCCAAATGGCTGGGAAGATCGCGCCGACTGAGGAATTGAAGGATAGGTCCCGGATGAGGAACCTGAAGGAAGCAGAGCGGGCTCTGCGAGGGCTTTTGGCGGAGCGCATCCTGGTGCTGGACGGCGCGATGGGTACCATGCTGCAGCAGCGCGACCTCTCGGCTGCGGATTTTGGTGGGGTTTCTCTCGAAGGCTGTAACGAAAACCTCGTGCGCACCCGGCCCGACGTGGTGCTGGATGTCCACCGGAAGTACTTTGAGGCCGGTTCTGACATCGTCGAAACCAACAGCTTTGGCGGCACACCCCTGGTACTCGGTGAATATGGGCTGGCGGCAGATGCGCAAGCGCTGAACAAACAGGCGGCGGCGCTCGCTCGACGGGCGGCCGAAGAATTTTCTACGCCCGGGAAGCCGCGCTTTGTGGCCGGTTCCATGGGCCCAACCACGAAGGCTATCACCGTGACCGGTGGCGTGACCTTCGAGGGATTGCAGGACTCCTACTACATCCAGGCAAAAGGCCTCCTGGAAGGCGGGGTTGACCTCCTGCTGGTCGAGACCTGCCAGGACACGCGAAACATTAAGGCGGCCGTCCTCGCCATCGAGAAGCTGTCGCGAGAAATCGGAACCCCGATTCCCTTCGTCGTCTCCGTGACCATCGAGCCGATGGGCACGATGCTTGGCGGACAATCCGTGGAAGCCATGTGGGCCTCGCTGAGGCACGCCCATCCCTTGGCCTTTGGAATGAATTGCGCGACGGGACCGGAGTTCATGACCGACCACATCCGTACGCTTAGCACGCTCACCGGCGAATTCGTTTCATGCTACCCAAACGCCGGGTTACCGGATGAGGACGGCAAATACCTGGAAACGCCGACCTCGCTTGCAGCGCAACTCGAGAAATTCGCGAATCACGGCTGGTTGAATATCGTCGGAGGTTGCTGCGGCACGACCGAACACCACATCCGAGCGATTGCGGAGATGGTCGAGGGCAAGAAACCGCGTGCCCGGCCCGCGGAATCGCACCGCGCCGTGTATTCCGGCATTGAGACGATCGAAGCGGAAGAGAGCACCCGACCACTGCTGGTTGGCGAACGCACAAATGTCATCGGATCGCGGCTGTTCAAGAACCTGGTTGCGGAAGAAAAGTGGGAAGAAGCCACCGAGATTGCGCGCAGGCAGGTGAAAGGCGGCGCCCACATTGTGGATGTGTGCCTGCAAAGCACGGAGCGGGACGAGAAGAAAGACATCCCGCCGTTCTATGAAAAGCTGATTCGCAAGATTAAGACGCCGGTCATGATCGATACCACGGATCCGGTAGCCGTGCGGCAGGCGCTCACCTATTGCCAGGGCAAAGCAATCATCAATTCTATTAATCTGGAAGATGGCGAGGAAAAATTCGAGAAGATTGTGCCGGTGGCGCACAGCTTCGGCGCAGCGGTTGTTGTCGGCTGCATTGACGAAGACCCCGTGCAGGCCCAGGCATTCGCGCGCGAACGGAAACTCGAGATTGCCCGGCGCTCCTACAAACTGCTCACCGAGAAATACGCTATGGCTCCCGAAGACATCATCTTCGACCCGCTCGTGTTTCCCTGTGCCACAGGTGATGAGAACTATATCGGCGGAGCGGTGGAGACGATGGAGGGCATCCGGTTGATCAAGGAAGCCTTGCCGGATACGCGCACCATCCTGGGGATTTCGAACGTGTCTTTCGGCTTGCCCGCTGGAGCGCGCGAAGTGGTGAACTCGGTATTTCTCTATTACTGCACCAAGGCCGGGCTGGACCTCGCCATCGTGAACACCGAGAAACTCGAGCGTTTTGCATCCATTCCCGAGCGGGAGCGGCGGCTGGCCGAGGATTTGCTGTTCCAGCATCCGCCGAAGGAAGTTCCCGCGGGCCACTCGAATGCGGATCTGCTGCGGAACGTCCCTGCCGACTGGCGTCAGCAAAGCAAGCCGCAGAAGGCGGCGATCAACCAGTTTCATATTGCGGCCACGACCGAGCACTTCCGCACCACGAAAAAGAAGGAGAAGCAGAAGAAGGAGAACCTGCCGCTCGAC
>Ga0126373_10002986_pt1 | contig 12532 bp, 10 predicted proteins | sample PanSoiMetPlot_11_FD_92545 | JGI IMG/M metagenome (GOLD analysis project Ga0126373, IMG submission 92545) | Tropical forest soil microbial communities from Panama - MetaG Plot_11 | ecosystem: Environmental > Terrestrial > Soil > Tropical forest > Bulk soil | place: Panama | collected 2016-02-17
CTGACGCGCGATCCCGGCTGGCGAGCTACCGTCGTGGCGTGACCGAACGAGCTGTGGGCGCGGCCGCCGGCGGTGCCGCCTTCCTCAGCGCCACCGAGCCCGCAGCGGGCACCGGCGGCAACGCCGCTGACCAGTTGCTCCGGCCACCGCTGACCAAGCGGCTGCGGACAGGTCACTGGGTGGCGATCGACGCCGTGCTCTCGGTGCTGTTCGCAACCGTGTTCCTGGTGGGCTCGACCCGCCCGGCGTACGGGATCCCGCTGTGGGTGGCGTACCTGCTCGCGCTGGCCAGCACGCTGCCGGCTGCTGTGCGCAGACTCTGGCCGCTGCCCGTGCTGGGTGTCGTGCTGGCCGCGTCGGTCACGGCGATGGCGATCGGGACCGGGAAAGACCCCTCAGTGGTGGTCGCGTTCGTGCTCTACCTGGTGGCCCTGCGGTACCCGCGGCGGATCGCCGTCGCCGCGCTGGCGACGGCGCTGGCGCTGACGGCCGCCGGGGTGGTGGCGGGCGGGGCGGCGCTGATCCACGCCCCGGACAGCGGCACAGCGAGCCGCCTGGCGGCCGCAGCCGCGGTCATCGCCGCGGGCTGGATCATTGGCGCCGCGGTGCGGCAGCAGCGCGCCTACACCGCCGGGCTGGCCGAGCAGGCCGAACGGCGGGCGCAGGCACAGCTGGCGGAAGCCCGCCGCGCGGTCACCGAGGAACGGCTGCGGATCGCCCGGGAACTGCACGACGTGGTCGCGCACAGCCTGAGCCTGATCGCCGTGCAAGCCGGGGTGGGAAACTACGTGGCCAGCACCCGGCCGGATGAGGCGGCCCGGGCGCTGGGCTCGATCGAGGCCACCAGCCGCGGCGCGCTGGGCGAAATGCGCCGGCTGCTCGACTTGCTCCGCGACGGCGACCCCGCCGGGCCGGACCTCGCCCCGGCGAACCGGCTGGCCGACCTGGGCCAGCTGATCACCGGCACCGCGGACGCCGGGGTCACGGTCCAGCTGGAGGTCCACGGCAGCCAGCGCGACCTTCCACCGGGTGCCGACCTGGCCGCCTACCGGATCGTCCAGGAGGCACTCACCAACGTGGTCAAGCATGCCCACACCACCGCATGCCGGGTGGTGGTGACCTACCAGCCGGACGCGGTGTCGGTGGAGATCACCGATGACGGCCGTGGCGCACCCGCCGGGTCCGCCCCCGCTTACCCCGGTCACGGCATCGCCGGGATGGCCGAACGGGCCGGACTGTACGGCGGCGAGCTCCAGGCAGGCCCGCTGCCCGGCGGCGGGTTCCGGGTCGCCGCCCGGCTGCCGCTGGACAGCGCACCAGGTGGGCTCCCGGAAGAGCACACCGCATGATCCGGGTACTCGTCGCCGACGACCAGGCCCTGGTGCGGGGCAGCTTCCGGCTGCTCGTCGACACCGACCCCGGCCTGCGGGTCATCGGCGAGGCGGCGACCGGCGCCGAAGCCGTGCAGATCGCCACCCGGGACAAGCCGGACGTGCTGCTGATGGATATCCGGATGCCGGTGATGGACGGCATCGAGGCCACCCGGCAGATCACCGCCTCCGAGCAGACCGCCGGGGTGCGGGTGCTCATCCTCACCACCTTCGACCTCGACGACTACGTCTACGCCGCGCTGCGCGCCGGGGCCAGCGGATTCCTGCTCAAAGACACCCCGCCCGCCGACCTGCTCGCCGCGATCCGGGTCATCGCCGCCGGAGACGCGCTGCTCGCCCCCGCGATCACCCGGCGGCTCATCGCCGAGTTCGCCCGCCGCCCCCAGCCCAGCCAGCAGCCCGTCGCCGCCCTGGCGGGCGTCACCGGCCGGGAACGCGAGGTGCTCACCCTGATCGGCCGCGGCCTGTCAAACCCCGAGATCGCCCAAGCCCTGCACGTCACCATGGCCACCACCAAGACCCACGTCAGCCGGCTGCTGGCCAAGCTCGGCGCCCGCGACCGCGCGCAACTGGTCATCGCCGCCTACGAAACCGGCCTCATCCAGCCACGCTGAACGGCCAGCCCGCCCGCAGCTGGGCCCTGCACCCAGAGTTCGCACCGTCAACGCCGCCCCAAACCCGGCGATCCGCACGCCCACATACGACCTTTCCTGGCGTTGATCGCTGCCACTCGGCAGGCTCAAGGTGGAACCCCCCGCTCAAATTCCACCAAGGCCGGGGCCCTTCAAAAGGCAACCCCGGCACGCCTGCGCCGTTAAACTGCTGCACCGAATGCGGTTATGGATTTCGGTATATCATGGTTGTTAGCGCAGGCCATAGACGGCCCAGCGCCGATGGAAGCAGCCCAACATACCCGGAGGCAGATGTGCCATAGCGCACGCGCTGCGCAAATTATCAATGGCGCATCATCTACGATACGCACCATGGCAGTCAGACCGACTCTCCAGCTGGGTGACCCGGTACTGCGAACCCCAGGGCCCCGGCATAGTGGCGGGATGTCCGTTTCGGTCATGTCGGGCTGATTCCGAGAGTGGCCAGGACGCGGGTGGCGTCGCGGGCGTGGTAGCGGCTGGCGGCGGCGATGCTGGGGTGGCCGCTGGGTTTGAGGATTCCGGTTGCCAGGTTGTGCAGGGTGGCCATGACCTGGGGGCCGTTGCCGGTGCGGATCTGGGAGGCGTCTTCGCCGAAGGTGACGTCGCGGATGTGGTGCAGGGCCTCGATGCCCCAGTGGCCGCGGATCCATCCGGCGAGTTGGGCGGGGGCAGCCTGGTGGGCGGCCAGGCTGGTGACGGCGTAGCTGGTCTGGGTAGACCATGTCTTGGTCCCGCTCAGCGGCTTGCGGCGGCGCCTGATCTGGATGGCCTGGGCGGCGTGCGGGAAGGCGATCCCGGCGGCCACGGCGGTGACCTTGAGGGTGCGCCATTCGGCGCGGCCGTGGCCGCGTTCGCGGGAAGACTACGGAACACGCCGTCCTCGATCATGGCCATCCACGTGGTCCGGCCCCTGTCGTCGGAGCGGCCCGACCAGTCGATGGCGACCAACATGAGTTCCGTCACGGCGAGATTGTAATTCCCAGCGCCCTTTTAAGCTTCGATCGGGCGCGCTCGCAGCCCGCGGTCCGACCTTCCGGTCTCACCAGCACACCCCCGCCCAGCTGTACGCACCGTCATGCCGCCAACCGTCTAGCCGACGGAAGCGGGTACTTCCTCCTTTACCGCCTGGCCTGCTGGTTCGTGGGGGCCTTGCTGCCCTGCGTCCCCGGCGCGTTGGGCTGTGTGGAAGAAGCGCCGTATGACGTATCTTTCCCGAATCCGCCATCCGATGACCGCAGCTGTGTAGATGACAGCGGTGATGAGGATCGCTGCCAGGAAGCGGGCGAAGCCCTCACCCATTTGTGTGTGAGGGGAGAGCAGGTCTACTAGCCGGTTCATGGGGTCTTTGAGGAGCGGGCCGAGGTTCACCCACCACAGCTCGGCCACCAGGCCGACGGACAGGATCCGGGCCGCGATGAGCAGCAGGACCAGCCGGTGACGGCGATGGCCGACCTTGATCAAGTCTGCTTCGCTGACAACTTTGGGACCAGTGGGGCTGTCGCCGTAGGCGGCGGCCGCGAGATCGTTGACCAGCCGGGACAGCAGCTGGTCCTGGTTGCGCAGGTAGCGGTTGTGGTCGAACAACAGGGACGCGCTGTTGTACACCTGGTGGCACGAACCAGGCAGCAGCCAAGCCTGGCCGGGCGCGGCTTGATCATCCCCGGGTGTTGACTGGATTCGGTGACGAGCGGGCCGTTCGAGACCGGATCGGCGCTTGCGTAATAGTCGCTCCACCACAATCCAGCGTCCGCAAGCGCCAGGTCCTGCTGCAAGTCGCCGCAGACGGCATGCATGGCAACAACGACCCCGATCACGATGATCACGAACCCGGCGCACGGCAGCAAGACGCTCACGGGCAGGCTGACCAGGATCTGGACGATCGTGGCGCTGGTCCAGTGGCGTGCGAGCAGGCCAAGGGCGGGCAGCCCAGCGAAGAACATCCCGGTGGTAACGAGCAGGCGGCTCCACCATGCCGCCCGGTACGCGTGCGGATCCCAGTCCATGCGCCACAGCAGGTGGAGTTTGGAGATCCCTTGCCCCACGGTTATGAACGCCCTTATGTTGCCCCGGTGATCGCCGCCGTCTTTGAGGACCTGGTGCGCGATCGCCGCGCCCTGGGAGTGGGCCACGACCGCGACCTTCTCGCAGCGGTCCTGCAGCCAGCGCAGGTCGCGGGCAACTTGGGTGCGCATCGCCGCGAACTGCACCGGACAGTGCGCCAGCATGTAGCTGTCGCCAAGCACCGCGGATACTTTCACCGCGACCCACCGCACCGCCTCGTCGATGCGGGGAATCGGAAGCTTCTCTAGCAGGGCCAGCGCAAGAGACAGCAGCACTGACGCCGTGGCTGCTATGGCCATAAGGCCCAGGTAACACACCGCAACGAGGCGGTCGGCCAACCGCCGGTGCCACGACTTGTCAATGCGCTTGGCACGCTGCCAGTGGCGGCGCATGGGGATGACGAACTGCAACACCAGCAGGCACGTCGAGACCTTCCAGATCCAGCGTGCAACACCAAGGAACCGTGGCGGTGTGAACAAGTCCGCCCACGACGATTCTGCGAGCTGCCAGCGAGCTTCGCGTTCCCCCGAGGTCAGGGGCATAGGAACCGCCAATGTCGCATGTGCGGGCCCGCCACCCGCACTAGACAGCGCCGTCTGGCTCAACGTCGGCGGCGAAGCCGACCGCCTTGTACCGCTGGCATTCCACCGGAACAACCAGCGGTACAAGGCACTGGCAAACGACGCGATAGCGGTACCGGGACGCTGCTCACCAAAGCCGGCCACAAACAGCACGCCGAACTCTGAGACGGGCCGGCCGGGCAGCAACGCGGCGAACTGGTCCCACAGCGGTTCCAGTAGCCATGATGGTATGGCAGGCACAGGGACCCTCGTGATTACAGAGCGTGGTAACTCCGATGATCACGGACCCTGTGCCTGGCCCATCTCAAGACACGCCGCAGCCCCGCAGGTCACACCAATCCGCGCGACCTCTTACTCCAGCCGCGAAGAGGGCGTGTGCCGCGCAAGGGATCATCCGCGCCTTCGCCATTGGCTCAAGGTGCGGCCAGTTACGAGGTCGCCCACGTGTCCCAGGACAAGCGCCACGGCGTCGGCATGGGCGTGGTTGGTTGTCCGGTCAGGAGCCTGCCCATAGCCTCGGCTGCTGCGCGTTCGCGCTCGGCGGCGTGCTGCTGGCTGATCGGCTCGCAGATGAATATGACCATGCTCTCGTGCACAAGGGTCTGGAGTCCGTGGCCTGTTCGCTGCCGTATCGCTGACCGGACCTGCTTGCGCAGTGCGGCGTGCTGGTCTCCGGGCACGCCGCGCATTTCTGCGTAGCCGTGCTCAGCGACGGTGTCGGTGATGATCTGGACGATGAGCGCGAACCGATCATCTAGCACCGGCTCGGGAAAGAGCCTGTCCATGATTGCCAGGCAGTGGCGGCAGGTCGGTACGAAGGCTCCGCCACCGGACTCATCAGCATCCCCGCCTTCATCGCTGGCCATGGCGATCCATTGCCGCCCGCATAGGGTGGTCTCGGCCCACCGAGGTTTAGCGAGCGCAGCCCGATTGTAGGCGCGCCACCGCACCCTGGAACTCACCCGACTGTGCCGCAGATGCCAGCCGGGAACCGCGCTTCGCGCTGTCTCGTCCGGTCTGGTTTCCCGAGACAAGTGAACCGCGTTGCCACCAGTAATGGTCAGCAGGAACTCCCTGTCGCTGACCGGGATGACATTCACCCCACGACCTGGCGCCACTCCTCCACTATGTACCAAAGCGGCAGGGCGCGTCTTCGCCGCTGAGGATTGGGTGTGCGGCTGTGCGGCGTGTTGTCGCTGCAAGGTGGCGAGTGCGACGTTCGAGAGGGCGGCTGTGATGGCACTGAACCTGGTATCGCTGCCAGGGGACACTCTCCGGCCACGGCCGCGCCTTCCGTTCCAGTTTCGGCTGTACCTGGCAGTCTGCGGGTTGTTGCAGGCTCCACCGCAAGCATAGAGTTAAGCCATGCCTTGAGTTAAGCCCTACCTTAAGCAAGAGAGGGGACCGTGTGGCGTGGAGCGTCAAGGTCACCGAGGAGTATGCCTCGTGGTTCACTGCCCTGATCAAAGAAGACCTGGCCTCGGCGGTGCAGGTCGCCCAGGCGGTCGCGGCGCTGCGGGAGGAAGGGCCCGCGCCTGGCCGGCCGCTGGTGGACCGAATCCAGGGCAGCAAGGTCCATCACCTCAAGGAACTGCGGCCCGGCTCGGCAGGACGGTCCGAGATCAGGGTGCTCTTCGCGTTCGACCCCACCCGCTCGGCGCTGCTGCTACTCGGCGGAGACAAAGCCGGGAACTGGCAGTGATGGTACCGGCAGAACATCCCGATCGCCGAGCAGTTGTACCTGGAGTACACCACAGAGCAAGAGGAGTAGCCCATGCCTAAGCGCACCCCCCTGGACTGGGAGGACCTGGAGCGCGAGCTGCACGCTGTCGGAGTATCCGCTGAGGAAATCGACGCTGGTGCGCGCCGGTTGCTCGCCCAGGCCCGCGGGCACCAGCTCGCCCAGACCCGCAAGCAGTTGGGCCTGGGCCAAAAGCAGATCGCCGCCGCCATGGGCGTGAGCGTCGCCCGGGTATCCCAGATCGAGCACGGCGAGGTCACCTCCTTCGAGGTCATCGCGCGCTACGTCGAAGCCCTCGGCGGTCGGCTGGATCTTGTGGCCGACTTCGGCGACAGGACCGTCCGGTTGCCCGTCACCGACACCGCGACCGCCGCATAACTCGAAACCCCAGCTTCTGCACGGCGTTGTGTGACCGACGGCCGCGAGAGTGGGCCCGTTGGATCAGCGGCCAGGACGTCACTGTGAGGGGCATTTTGAGGGGCAAAATGGTGCCAGCGAGTGCTTGTCCGAGCCGGTCTCAGCTTGTGTGAGCTAGCGAACGGCCTGATCAGGCGGCATATGCGCTGGTCAGGAAATGCCAGGGTGATTCATGGCATGCAAGAGGCCAGGGGTTCGAGTCCCCTTAGCTCCACTGCACTTCAGAAGCAAATATCGAACACCGAGCCGATGGTCCTCATCGCAGTTGAGGGGCAGAACGAGGGGCAGGCGCTCGGTTGGCTGACCAGCGCAGCGCCCGGTGATGGCGGCGTCTGCCCTGCTGCGGCGGGGTTTGGCAGCGCGCAAGAGGTCATGAGTCTGCGCGTTCGCACATATGTGCGAGCGCCGGGAGCATCGCTGGACATAATGCTGCATTCCGGACGTCTATCAGCCCGCATGGTGGCTGCTGCGGGTCGGCGAGTGCAAGGGGGGCTGGGCTACTTTGGCGACAGGTCGGCCACGTAGCTGCGGGCTTGCTCGATCCAGCGGTCCAGTGCGCTGTCGTCGAACACGGCGCTATCGATCAGGACGATCCCGCGCATCGGCCGGCCGGTCATGTCGAAGGGCCGCACCCCCGCCTGGGCCGTTGCTGCGTCCATGTCCTGCGCGCCGATCCGTGCGATGAGCCATCGCCATACACGCCCACGGTTAGGTGGCCACCGATCATGAAGGCCAGGCCGCCGAACATCTTCTTCTCGCTGACCCTGGCGGCTTGCTGAAGGCAGCTGCGGCCCCTGTCAGCCAGCAACTCGTCAAACGCCATGCCGGCGATCGTAGAACCCCGGCGAAGCTAGGCCCCAGGATGGGGCGCGGTCGGGCAGGGCCGCGGGCAGTTGCTGCGCTGTCATCCCGGCGGGCAGGGAGCAGGGAATCACCGGCCAGTGACCACGCCGAAGCTAGGGTGCGCGTCTTGTCACCGAAAGTAGCCAGTCCCTGCACAGAGAACGCTCGCCGAGCCGCCGATATGGTCGGCGAACTGGGTCGCCAGGGCAGCTGTCGTTACGGCGCCCGAACGGTTGTTCGGCTCGCGGGCCGGCTAAACAAGCCTCCGCATATCCGCCACTGGCAGAGTGGGCTGCGCTTCAGGCGGTGTCCGAGATTTGGGCGGCCTGGTAGGGGTGCCTGGCCGAGGTGGTCAGGGGCGGTCAGGCTGGCTGGCTGCGCTGAGGCGCAGGGCGTAGTTGGGGTGGAGTTGTCCGGGGGTGGGGCGGGTGGTGGCCGCGAGCCCGCCGGGACGGTGAAAGGCGTACAGGTTGCCGTCGCTGGAGCCGATGTAGATCGCCCCGTTGGCCACTGCCGGGGAGGAGGGAACGGTCGATCCGGTGGTGAAGGTCCACAGTGTGGCCCCGGTGGCGGCGTTGAGCGCGTACACGTTGTCGTCGATGGAGCCGACGTAGACCACCCCGTTGGCCACCGCCGCCGACGAAGTAACGGGGCCGCCGGTGGTGAAGGTCCACAGGCTGGCCCCGGTGGCGGCGTTGAGCGCGTACAGGTTGCCGTCGCGGGAGCCGATGTAGACCACCCCGTTGGCCACCGCCGCCGAAGCTTCAATGAGGCTTCCCGTGGTGAAGGTCCACAGGCTGGCCCCGGTGGCGGCGTTGAGGGCGTACAGGTTGCCGTTCTCTGCGCCGATGTAGACCACTCCGTTGGCCACCGTTGGCGCGAAGAGAATGTTGCCGGTGGTGAAGGTCCACTGCCTGGCCCCGGTGGCGGCGTTGAGCGCGTACAGGTTGCCGTCATCGGAGCCGACGTAGACCAGCCCGTTGGCCACGGCCAGCCCACGGACAATGTTGCTGGTGGTGGCGGAGCTCCACAGCTGGGCCCCGGTGGACGCCTTGAGGGCATACACCGTGCCGCTTTCGTCGCCGAAGTAGACCACCCCGTTAGCCACTGTCGGCGTGGAGGGGCCGAAGTCCTTAGTGGGGAAGCTCCATACCGTGGCGCCGGTAGCCGCGTTGAGCGCGACCATTTTGCCCAGTGCGATGCCCTCTACGCCGGCGTAGACCACCCCGTTGGCCACTGCCGGCGAGGTAAGGGCGGAACTGGTTGGGGAATGGCGCCACAGCCGGGCACCGGTAGCCGCGTTGAGCGCGATCAGGCTGCCATTGCCGCTAACGTCCGGGATGCAGCCGTCGTAGACCACACCGTTGACCACCGCGGGGTTCCCGCAGGACCCCGCGGGGAAGCGCCAGTCCAGGCCCAGCCCGGCGACGTTCGAGCGGGACAGCACGTTCTCGTACGGGTTGACCCCCGTGTGAGTGGCCGAATAGCCGGATTGGGCCCAGTTGGTGTTGACCAGGAACGGGGCCTGGGCGCTGCGGCCCGAGTGCCGTTGAACGGCGGTGATGTAGTGCGTCCCCGGTTGCGCTGAGGCCGGAACCCGGACCCGGATACCGGAGAAGGCGCCATGGCCATTGGTGGCAGCCAGCGCCTCGTCGGCAGTGCCGAAAAAGATGTCCACCGCCCGGTGGACACCAAAACCGGTGCCCGACACCCACACGGTGCTAGTGGGCGGCCCACTGTGAGGTGAAAGCCTGACGTGAGGAGCCGCTGTGCCGACCGCCGCGTATGACGCAGCCGGGTGCACCCCGGCAGCCAGACCAGCACCGACCACGGCCGCGAGCAACGCCACGCGCAATGCCTGTGCAATCATCGGACCCCCCTAGAGACAGGCGCTCATCCGAGGAGGCCTCGAGGAAACCGTGCCTCTCTTTGCCTCGACAGATCCGGAAAGCGCGACCTGACCCATGTAACACCCGAACCCCGCCACCGGTACAGGGCCCGGGCAACATTCCACGGATGAACTAGCTACTGCTGTTTTCCTCCCGCTCCGGCGGTCCGCGTTGGGTAGTTGACCTGCGCGGATAGCCGAGGCCGTCGCATTGGCCGTGGAGCTTATTCATGGCCTCCCGCCGCGCCATCCGGGCGAATTCGGTATGCCGCCGCCGCGCAGCGCACCGGCTGAGTTGCGTGGCGGGAGCGGTATGGGCAGGGAGTTAAGCGGACGCTCCGAGGGTCGCGCGGGACCTGTTTGGCGTGCAGCTCGCGTTCAGCACTGTGGTCTCGCGCAGAACCCTCCGCCTGGGAGACCGGCCGCCCACGGCCACCCCGATCAGGCAGACATGCGCGCAGACGATGGCGCATTTGACCGCGCTGCTCGCGGTTCATACTCGGCGATCCGCGCGAAGTCGGCCAAGAACCGGGTGACACCCGGTAACTAATGCGACGATCGTTAATGTTTGCCCGGCGGCCCGGTGGGGCTGAGGCGGTTGTGGTGCCGCCCTGTGACGCGGTGCGGGCAGGGGCCGTTCTGCTCAATGGGTACGAAACGGCTAGCGTACCGGCCCGGGCAAGGGCACCGGATAGGCCGGGTGAGCGTACCGTCCGGCCGGGACGAGCTGAGGGAACCGATGAGGCGGCACCGGGTCGTAATGGTCCTGGCGGGTGCGGCGGCGGTGTGGTGTGCCGCGCCGCTGACGGTTATGGCTGCGCAGGGCGCCGGGGCGGTCGCCCGGGCCGGCACCTGGCGCACGGCGATCGAGGTGCCCGGCCTGGGGTCGCTGAACAAGGGCGGGGAGGCCCAGGTCCACTCGGTGTCGTGCGGCTCGGCGGGCAACTGTGCGGCCGGTGGGTACTACACCGACGGCCACGGTCGCAAGCAGGTGTTCGTGGCCAGCGAGCGGAACGGCACGTGGCGCACGGCGATCGAGGTGCCCGGGTCGGGGATGTTGAACGCGGGCGGGAATGGGTTCGTCTCCTCGGTGTCGTGTGCCTCGGCGGGCAACTGCGCGGTCGGCGGGTACTACGCCGCCGCGCTGGCTATCGTCCAGGCGTTCGTAGTCAGCGAGCAGAACGGCACATGGCACACGGCGATCGAGGTGCCCGGCTCGGGTGCGCTGAACGTGGACGGGAGTGCCGAGGTCCGCTCGGTGTCGTGCGCCTCGGCGGGCAACTGCGCCGCCGGCGGCGGCTACACGGACGGCTCCGGTCACGGGCAGGCGTTCGTGGCCAGCGAGCAGAACGGCACATGGCACACGGCGATCAAGGTGCCCGGCTCGGGTGCGCTGAACAAGCGCGGGGAGGCCGAGGTCTTCTCGGTGTCGTGCGCCTCGGCGGGCAACTGCGCCGCCGGCGGGCTCTACCGCGACGGCTCCGCTCGCTTCCAGGCGTTCGTGGTCAGCGAGCGGAACGGCACCTGGGGCACGGCGATCGAGGTGCCCGGCTCGGGTGCGCTGAACGCGGGCGGGGGTGCCGAGGTCTTCTCGGTGTCGTGCGCCTCGGCGGGCAACTGCGCCGCCGGCGGGGACTACACCGACGGCTCCGGTCACGGGCAGGCGTTTGTGGTCAGCGAGCGGAACGGCACCTGGGGCACGGCGATCGGGGTGCCCGGCTCGGGTGCGCTGAACGCGGGCGGGGATGCCAGAGTCGAATCGGTGTCGTGCGCCTCGGCGGGCAACTGCGCGGCCGGCGGGTTCTACGCGGACCGTCTCGGTCACATGCAGGCGTTCGTGGTCAGCGAGACGAACGGCACGTGGGGCACGGCGATCGAGGTGCCCGGCTCGGGTGCGCTGAACAAGGACGGGAATGCAATCGTCTCCTCAGTGTCGTGCGCCTCGGCGGGCAACTGCGCCGCCGGCGGGAGCTACCGCGACAGCTCCGCTGGCTTCCAGGCGTTCGTGGCCAGCGAGACGAACGGCACCTGGGGCACGGCGATCGAGGTGCCCGGCTCGGGTGCGCTGAACGCGGGCGGGTTTGCCGGGGTCAACTCGGTATCGTGCCGCTCGGCAGGCAAATGCGCCGCCGGCGGGACCTACACCGACGGCTCCGGTCACATCCAGGCGTTCGTGGCCAGCCAGGCCTAACGGCGGCCCGTGCGCGCACGCCGCGTTCATTTGCTACTCGTCAGATTAGACAGCCTGTCTATGGTTAGCGCGCGTCCGGCATCACCAGAGCCGAGCGGACTGTCCGCTGGATCCCGTTAACGGACAGCATGCGGCTTGCTTGCTCAGCTGTCGGCCGCTGCTGGCCGGCCTGGCAGCCTTGAGATGATCGTTAGGTCACGACGCCGATCGCAGAGCGTGGTCGGCGCTCCCGTGGCGAGCGCGCGAAGAGGCTTTCGTTCGGCGCTCTGACTTGTGCCTGACGGTGCGGCCCATGATGCCGCCAGAACGGTCGTTATGCGCTGCGCGAGGCGTCCTAAATTTCCACGCGCGCATGCTCGTGGCGGCCCCTCTTGCGGGGTGATCGATTTACCGCAGACCTGAAAGCTAAGCTCCGCCAGCCAGCTGCCCCCTGCGCAGGCCGTCGGCGGGGACTGCATCCGTCAAGTTCCACGAAGGCCGGGGCATCCTGCCGATCTGAGCCGGGCTGGCGTCACGATCCGGCTGGCCAGCGGTGGACCGGGCACCGACGCGGTACCCCAGCCGGAGAACCGCGCGATGCATCGAGGGCGCTCTCGGCGGCGTCGAAGCGTCGCTCGCAGCGTCGAACGTTTCCTCGGCCCGCTTCATCGCGGCCAGGGCATCGGCGAGCGCATCCTCGGCCGCGGCCACCCTGCGGCGCAGTGCGGCCCTTGGCGCAGGACCGGCCACGCCCGACCAGGTATCTTCAGATCTCGACGATGGTTGC
>Ga0126373_10002987_pt1 | contig 12530 bp, 9 predicted proteins | sample PanSoiMetPlot_11_FD_92545 | JGI IMG/M metagenome (GOLD analysis project Ga0126373, IMG submission 92545) | Tropical forest soil microbial communities from Panama - MetaG Plot_11 | ecosystem: Environmental > Terrestrial > Soil > Tropical forest > Bulk soil | place: Panama | collected 2016-02-17
CCACGAATGTCGCGGGCGAATACACGCTCGCGAACCTCCCGCCAGGAACGTACCAACTCGAAGTGGAAAAGTCCGGATTCAAGAAGCTCATTCGGCCGGATGTGAACCTGCACGTTCAAGATGAGCTGGTGATCGATTTCGAGATGGCGGTTGGCTCCATCTCGGACACCGTCAGGGTGGAAGCGGGCGCGCCGCTCGTGAATACCACCTCGGCAACTGTCAGCACCGTGATTGACCGCAACTTCGTCGAGGGCCTTCCTTTGAATGGCCGCAGTTTCCAGACCTTAATTATGCTGACGCCGGGCGTGGTGGTGACGCAGACGGCGTTCGACGATCAGGGCCAGTTCAGCGTGAATGGACAGCGCGCGGACGCAAATTACTTCACCGTAGACGGAGTGAGCGCGAATTTCGGCGTCACCGGATATCCGCCGCTGGTGCAAGCTGCCGGAGGAGCGCTTCCTGCACTCAGCGCTCTCGGCGGGACTAACAGCCTCGTGTCGGTAGACGCCATGCAAGAGTTTCGTGTCCAAACGTCGTCCTTCGCACCGGAGTTTGGCCGCACTCCTGGCGGCCAGATTTCGATTGTCACCCGCTCGGGAAGCAATCAATTTCACGGCACGGCCTTTGAATATTTCCGAAACAATGTGCTGGACGCGAACGACTGGTTTTCGAATCGCGATCACCTGCCCAAGCCCGAGGAGCGGCAGAATGACTTTGGCGGCGTCTTCAGCGGCCCGATTCTGAAAGACAAGACGTTCTTCTTTTTCTCCTATGAAGGTTTGCGCTTGCGGCAGCCGGTTACGCAGGAAACCGTGGTTCCAGACACGGCTGCGCGGCAGCAAGCTCCCACTACCATGCAGCCATATCTGAATGCCTATCCCATTCCGAACGGGGCGGAATTAGGCAGCGGCACGGCACAGTTTAACGGCAGCTATTCCAATCCTTCTTCGCTGGATGCCTATAGCATCCGCGTCGACCACGCGATAAATTCCAATCTGAACCTGTTTGGCCGTTACAACTACTCGCCGTCCAATTTAATCCAACGCGCCCCTAATCAGGGTTACGAGCCGAACCTGAGCACCACTGGCAAGACCTCGGTCACCGTGCACACCTTTACCCTAGGCCTCACAGCTACCATCAATCCCACGATTAGCAACGAATTCCGGGCAAACTACAGCAACGATAAAGTCGGCAGCACATTCTCGATGGATAACTTCGGCGGAGCTGTGCCGGTTGCTGATGTGGCTTTGTTTCCCCCCGGCTTTTCATCCGAAAATGGCCTGTTCTCAATGGAAATTCTCGGCGTCGGAGAACTATTGCGGGGTAAGCTCGCGATCGACGAGCAACGACAACTCAACTTGACTGATAATCTGTCGGTAACCAAAGGCAGCCACCAAGTCAAGTTTGGCGTGGACTACCGTTGGCTCTCGCCATTTAGCAGTTTCTACGCGTACCGGCAGTTTACGCAATTCGCGGGAGTGACGGCGTGTTCCTCACAGCCGTGTGCCGAACAGGCCACCTACGCTCTATCCGGCACCGCCGCAGGAGCATATTCCTTTGCCCAACAATCCAACGCACTGCTTGCGCATAACTACTCCTTCTACGGCCAGGACACGTGGAAGATCACACCCCGACTGACCGTAACGTATGGCCTGCGCTGGGAAATCAATCCGCCGCTCAAGGGCAAGAATGCGGAGAACGATCCCTTTACGGTTGTCGGGCTGAATGATCCGGCAACGATGACCCTTGCGCCGCGAGGAACTGCACTCTATGAGACAACGTACGGGAATGTGGCGCCCCGTGTGGGAGTTGCGTATCAACTCGGAAACAGGTCCGAGTGGAGCACCGTGCTGCGGGGAGGATTCGGGATCTTCTACGATCTTGGGTACGGCTCACTTGGCGGCGTTTCTGCCTATTTTCCTTATGGCGCTACCAAAACTATCGCACCCTCTACCACGCCCTGCGCTTCTGGGTTCACAGGCATTTGCTTTCCCCTGAGCACGACGGATGCCTCCCCGCCGCCGATCTCGACCAGTCCACCCGTCTCCACGATTCTCGTGGCCGACCCGTATTTGAAACTTCCGAGGACGTATCAGTGGAACGTGGCGTTGGAAAAGGCCTTGGGGAACAGCCAGAGTATATCTGCGACGTACGTCGGGGCAATCGGCCGCGACTTGCTGCGATCGACGTTTCTAGTCAATCCCAATCCTGACTTTCAGTTTGTCAACGTCACCAGCAACACAGCAACCTCGGACTATAATGCACTGCAAGTCAAATTCCAGCGGCGCTTGGCGAATGGATTGCAGGTGTTAGCGTCGTATACGTTCTCACATTCGATAGACATTGCCTCCACCGATGCATTTGCCGACTTTCTGAACACGCCAAGCTTTATCGCAAATCCAAACATCGACCGCGGGAATTCCGATTTTGATATCAGGCATTCCTTCACGGCGGGCGTGACCTATGCTCTGCCCTCCCCGCAAGCGAACAGGTTTGCTCGGGCCACGTTGGGCGGATGGTCGGTGAACGCGTTCGTTCTCGCCCGCTCGGCTCCCCCTGTTACTATCATCGGCTCGTTCGTTGTTGCCGCTGGCACCGCAATCTACCCCCGTCCGAATGTTGTGCCAGGACAGCCGTTTGAGCTTTTTGGCTCGCAATATGCGGGTGGCAAGATTTTCAACAAGGCGGCATTTACTCCAGCCCCGAGCGGACAACAAGGTGATTTCGGACGCAACGTGCTGCGCGGATTCGGAGCAACGCAGGCGGACGTGGCGTTCCAGCGACAGTTTCGGTTCACTGAGCAGTTGAACCTGCGGTTCCGGGCTGAGTTTTTCAATATTTTTAACCACCCCAATTTCGGCCCTCCCAATAACAATCTCACCGATCCGCTCTTCGGCCATTCGACGCAAACATTGGCTAGCAGTCTGTCAGGCCCCGATGGGGCAGGCTTCAATCCGCTGTATCAGATCGGCGGGCCGAGGTCGATTCAGTTGGCATTGAAGCTGGAGTTCTGAAAGACTTGGCGAGCAGCCATCCTATGTCTCCAGAACTTGTTATTTCCTTCGCTTCCTCTTGCTCGCTGATGCGCTAAGATGTGTCCGCTATGCGGATGGTGTGCAGCCGAACTGCATTGCTACGTTGCCTACTATTGGTGTGCGCCGCACTGCTCTGTGTCCCGATGACGTTTGCGCTCGATCCGGCGCTGGGCGTGAGGCAATATGCACACACGGCGTGGAAGGTGCGCGATGGGTTCACGCAAGGCTCGATCCAGACAATTGCACAGACGCGTGACGGTTATCTTTGGCTAGGCACAAACTTTGGGTTATATCGCTTCGATGGTGTCAAGGCAGTCCGGTGGACACCGCCAAGCGGCAAGGAACTCCCCTCGGCTTACGTTATTAGCCTCCTTGCTGCGCGCGACGGCACTCTGTGGATCGGGACCTCGAAGGGGTTGGCGAGCTGGAGAGACGGAAATCTCCAGCTGTACGCAGAACTTGCCGGACAGGCTATTTTCGCCATCCTTGAGGAAAAGGAAGGAACGATATGGATCGGCGCGATTTCACTGTCTGGGAGGCTCTGCGCCATTCAGAAGGGCAATGTCCGCTGCTACGGAGAGGACGGCAGTTTCGGCCAGGGAGTGAGCGGTTTGTATGAGGACAGCAGGGGCAACCTCTGGGCCGGAGTAGTCAATGGGCTGTGGCGTTGGAAGCCTGGCCCGCCAAAATTCTATGCTTTGCCAGGCGAGCCTAACGGCATCCAGGGTTTCGCTGAGGAGGCTGACGGCACGCTCTTGGTCGGCACGAGTAGAGGGATCAAACGATTTGTCGATGGAAAAATCGAAGCTTATCCGTTGCCAGGTGCATTACCGCGGTCCGATACGCGAAGGTTCCTACGAGATCGCGATGGCGGCCTGTGGATCGGAACAGCAACACAGGGCCTTGCGCATATACACCAAGGGCGAACTGACGTGTTTGCGCAACGGGACGGCCTCTCCAGCGATGATGCTGTGGCTATCTTTGAAGATCGCGAAGGCGATATTTGGATTGGTACGACGAACGGCCTCGACCGTTTTCGCGACTTTGCGGTCGCCACGTTTTCTGTGAACGAGGGTTTGTCGAATGCCATCGTCGGATCCGTTCTGGCGGACAGAGATGGAAGCGTTTGGCTCAGTACTTATGGCGGTCTAAACCGATGGAATAACGGGCAGGTTACCAGGTACGACGGACGCGAGGGGCTACTCAACGGGCTGGCCCCGAATTCTCTGTTTCAGGATAGTCATGGGCGGATTTGGGTCTCGACCAGTCGTGAATTGGGTCACCTGGAGAGCATGCGGTTTATTTCCCTAAGGGGCGTTGCCGGTCTTATCATCCATGGCCTGGCCGAGGACACCCGGCGGAATCTATGGGTCGCCACCCAGCTTAACGGTCTTTTTCGTGTGTCGCCCACAAGCGAGGTTCAACAAATTCCGTGGGCCAGTTTAGGGCGAAAGGATTATGCGTCCGCTCTAACGGCTGATCCTTTGCACGGCGGGTTATGGCTGGGTTTTCATGATGGCGGGATCGCCTATTTCAAGGATGGGCAAGTCCGCGAATCCTACACCGTCGCGGACGGGCTCGGCGAGGGCTGGGTTGGCCGTTTTCGATCCGACCCCGATGGCACCATCTGGGCAGCTACGCAAGGCGGGCTCAGCCGGTTGAATAATGGCCGGATTGCTACGCTGACCAGCAAGAACGGACTGCCGTGCGACGCAGTTCATTGGGTCATCCAAGACAACGACCATTCGTTCTGGCTTCTCATGCCGTGCGCCCTGGTACGCATTGCTCGCACCGAGGTGGACGCCTGGGCCGCCCTGGTGGACAAAGATAAAGATACGAAGCGGACGATCCAAGCTAAGGTTTTCGACAGCTCCGACGGAGTGAGGAGCTCCGGCGAACCGTTGGGCTACACCCCGCAGGTGACTAGGTCTTCGGATGGGAAATTGTGGTTCACCACTGTGGATGGGGTCAGCGTCATTGATCCGGGCCACCTTCCTTTCAACAGGGTTCCGCCGCCGGTCCAGATCGAGCAGATCAAGGCGGACGGCAAAAACTACGATCCGGTTGCCTATGGAAATGTGCGCCTACCCTTGCCGGCACGGATTCGCGATCTGTCGATTGACTACACAGCGCTGAGCCTCGCCGCGCCGGAAAAAGTTCATTTCCGGTTCAAGCTGGAAGGGCAGGACAGGGACTGGAGAGAAGTAGTCAACGACCGCCAGGTGCAGTATTCGAATCTGGCGCCGAAGAATTACCGCTTTCGAGTGAAAGCCTGCAACAACAGCGGTGTGTGGAACGAGGAAGGCGCTCTTCTGGATTTTTCGATCGCGCCGGCGTACTACCAGACGAAGTGGTTCCGTGCCCTGTGCGTGGCTATCTTGCTGGCATTCCTCTGGGGCCTTTATCAGCTACGTCTCGCTCAACTACGGAGGCAAATGGAGGTGCGCGTGGACGAACGCACGCGCATTGCGACGGAACTGCACGATACCCTTCTGCAGGGTTTTCACGGACTGCTCCTTCGGCTTCAGGCTGCTCGCAATAAGCTTCCCGGCCGCCCCGAGGATGCCATGCGAGCGCTGGATGGCACGATCATGAGGGCAGAACAGGCCATCGCCGAGGGCCGCGATGCCATTCAGGACTTGCGTTCCGAAGCGGTGACTCAGAAGAACCTCGCGGAGTTACTTGCTGCGGAGGGTCAAGAGTTGGAAGCCTCGCACCGTGCGGAAGGCGATTCTCCCGTTTTCAGCATAATCGTCGAGGGAGAGCGACAAAGCCTGTCGCCTGATCTCTGTCAGGATGTTTACCGAATGGCCCGGGAATTGCTGCGCAATGCCTTCCGGCATGCGCGTGCCCATCGGATCGAAACGGAAGTTCGCTACGATGATGGGCTGCTTCGCATTCGTATCCGTGACGATGGAACAGGCATTGACCCGAAAGTATTGCAAGAAGGCCAGCGCGCAGGACACTTCGGATTGCCCGGGGTCCGGGAACGGGCAGAGCGAATCGGAGCGCAATTGGATTTTTGGAGCGAGGCGGGAGCAGGCACAGAGGTTCAACTAACCATTCCAGCCGCTGCCAACGAAGCATCGAATAAGAGGACTGGGTCTAAGCTGTTCCGCAAGGTGAGAATTTATGGGCACCGACCCTAGACAGATTCGAATCCTTACCGTAGACGATCATGCCCTTCTCCGCGAGGGAATCGCGGCTCTGGTAGAAGATGAACCTGATATGAAGTTAGTTGCGGAAGCGACTACCGGGAAGGAAGCCATCGAGAAGTTCCGATTGCACCAACCGGATGTAACCTTAATGGATCTTCAGATGCCGAACTTGAATGGCATCGAAGCAATCAATCAAATTCGGAGCGAGTGTCCTAATGCCCGCATCATCGTCCTGACCACCTACACAGGCGGCGCTCAGGTCTTGGGTGCGCTCAAGGCCGGAGCGCGGGGTTACCTGCTTAAGGGACACGTACATCGAGACCTGCTGGAGACCATCCGTGCGGTCCACGCCGGACAGAGGCGCATACCGCCGGAAATAGCCGCGGAAGTGGCTAACCACCTCTCGGACGAAGAGTTGACGGAACGTGAAATTCAGATCTTGCGGCTAATCGCCACTGGAAATGCTAACAAGCAGATCGCTGATCAGCTCGCGATCGCGGAAGCGACGGTCAAGAGTCACGTTGTAAGCATACTCGCCAAGCTTGGAGCTAATGATAGGGCCCACGCTGTTACGATCGGCCTAATGCACGGAATCATCGACCTCCCGACCCGCTAAGGGGTGGATACTGCGCTCAACCCTTTGATGGTTTCCAACCGGTTGCGAATCGGCTACGTTGCAAAGACTTCAGCACGCTGCACGGAAGTGGTGCGTCCTCTGTAGGAAGAGGTGCTTTTGCAACGCCTATTTTCAACGTTTGCCGACGGTTGGCCCGGCATTGGTCTCTTGTGCCAGCGTTTCCTAACCGCCATAGCTCTCATTCACTACGCGGTCCGTTTGCTGGGAGAAGCGCCAGAATCTCTGCTAATTGTCCCGCATATGATCGGGGCCGTGGCCGGGGTGCTTTTGTTCGTCGGCTTCTGGACTCCGTTGGCGGGCGCAGTAGTTGCTATCGCTGAGATTTGGATTGTTTTCTCTCAACCAGGCGATCGCTGGATTCACTTGATATTGGCCATCCTCGGCGCCACCCTAGCCATGATCGGACCCGGTGCCTGGTCTATTGATGCCCGCCTCTTCGGCAGGAAGCACATCCAAACTTCCGGACATTAACGGGATACGCTTATCCATCGATAGGCGTAGTACCCGCACTAGCAAAAGTACTGCGTCGGAACTCAACCCAAAGATTGGTCAAAAAAAGCCTCCATTGTGGGGCCGTCTGCGCCTCCATTTGGGGTTGTCCGCGTTACGTTTATGGTTCCACAATCATGCACACTGCGGACAATTACGTAGAGGATAGACATCGGAGAATGAGGAATTTATGACAAGCCAAAATATCATTCCTCCAGATCAAGATAGGTTCCCGGCAATGTGGTTCTCCTCCGGCGAGGCTCAGTTACCGCGCGAACCCTCCATAGGCCTTCCGCCCGAGGAGAACGCGTTTGGAGCTCATCGCGGTATTGAGGGTGGCCCCGCACAGGAATTTGAAGGAATCGTTGGTTCAAGCGAACCTTTGATGACGACTCTCAATCTCGTTCGGACAGTAGCGCCTACAGACTCGACCGTCCTAATCGAAGGTGAAACCGGAACCGGCAAGGAATTGATCGCTCGGGCCATCCATGCTAACAGCAAGCGGAAGGCGCGTCCTTTTGCAAAATTGAACTGCGCAGCAATTCCTGTCGGCCTGCTGGAAAGTGAGCTGTTCGGACATGAAAAAGGGGCCTTTACGAGTTCAGTGGGGCGCAAGATCGGTCGTTTCGAAGCCGCGGATCATGGCACTTTATTTCTCGATGAGATCGGAGATATTCCGCTGGAGGTCCAGCCAAAGCTTTTGCGCGTTCTCCAAGAGGGAGAGTTTGAACGGTTGGGCAGCACCCAGACTCTGCGCGTCGACGTCCGGGTGGTGGCGGCGACGAATGCGAATTTAGGGCAGATGGTCTCTGAGAAGCGGTTCCGCAGCGATCTATACTATCGGTTGAACGTGTTCCCCATCCCTGTACCTTCACTGCGTGAGCGCGCGGAGGACATTCCGGCCCTCGTGAAATACTTTGTGGCCATGTATGCGGAAAAAATGAAGAAGGCCATCCACCATATTCCCGACAGCGTGATGGATATGATGGTATCGCATTCCTGGCCCGGCAATATTCGCGAGTTGCAAAACTGCGTTGAGCGTTACGTCATCATGACGAGCGGCAACGTTTTGGCTCCTCCCTTCCAAAGGCTTCCTCCCTCTCCCGGGACTCAGGTAGCCGAGCCAATTACATTGGAAGACGCGGAGCGGAGCCACATCCGCAAAATACTCATGCAGACAAAAGGCGTGATCGACGGTGCGAATGGTGCTGCCGCACGACTAGGTGTTCCACGCTCCACACTCTATTACCGAATGCGCAAACTCGGAATTTCACGGTCAATACATAGCGTTTGTTCTGTAGCTGGATAGCCTTCGTTTTTGTAGAAAACAAACAACCACCGTTCGGGCCAAGGCTGTGATCACAGAATGCTTGAAAGAGCCTTTGACTGTAATGCGTTTGGATTCCGATTCGGACGCTCTCGATCTTCGCAATTCAGATGACCGAAGATCAGCAAACTCTTAACACGTTTTATGACAGATTCGGAGGAGATTGGGGTTGGCGACGTTTTGGAGGCGGAGGTTTTGGAGAGGCAAAAGGCAACCACCGAAACGGAAACATACAAAGTTGGCACCTTTGGTTTTCGACCTGTACGATACCAAAACAAACAGCTCGTATTGACAGGCAGCTCGAGCGACACCCTGTCGAACAACGCTAATAAGAACATCCAGAATTTGGACAACGGGGTGGACAAACTCAACAACTTCCCACCGGGAGCTCCCAAGAAGTAAGTCGTTCAACGCGCAGCAGAACCTTACGACTCGGGCCAACTAGGCCCTGTGCTGCTTCTGTCTTCCGTGGGCACTTCCCTTTGGGGGTCCTCGCCACCGGCGGAAGAGTTCGCGTGCGCTGTCTTTCAGAGCGCCGGAGAACTTTTGCAAAGGGGGTTCCAGGTCTCACCATTCTCGTCGTGAAATGTGAATTTGAGGCCACGGCCGTGGCGACTTCGGCCTGACGCTAAACCTCTGGCCAGCGCGACGACATGCTGACAACCCGACACCTTATTTGTTCAGCAGATTGAACAGCGCTGCCCCGTAAGCCGCGTGAAAGACGCTGTTTCAGGGACCGAGTGCCATTTGGGTAAAGGCGACGCCCGTGTCCTGCCCATTCCTTGATTGATTCTGCGGCCTGGATTTCTCGTTGGCGGTACTACCCGAGAACAGTTGTTTGTGGGCACCACTGGACTCAAGTAGCGCTTAGGGCCAGTACGAACTTTACCGGTAACCCGTGCCGGCTCAGACGGTCGAAGATTAGCAATCGACTGCGACGTTGATCGATGAATATTTCTCGTGTGCTACGGTGCGTGTGCGTTCATGGGGGCACAAGAGGAACCTCACCGGATTGCTGGCTGGACAGATCAATATTCGATCAGTCGCCAATGTGCCTGCAAGGCTGGTCCTCGGATTGCTCAGTTCGTTGGCATGGATTACGAGAAGATGAAGGCGTTGCTGGAAACGAGCCGCGAGGAGTCTACGGCGCAACGCAAGCCGGAGGTCAAAGAGTTTCCCCATCCCGATTCTAAGCCGGATTGGAAATATCTAGATCACATCGCAAAGGAACGGATCGCAGCCTAGAGGTAGCAGCCATGAAAATGCCAACCATGTTTCAGTGGTATCAGATTTTACGGCAACGTTATCGATTCACAGTGTTCCAGGCGGTGCGAGGCGCGCTCTGGTTGGCGCGCTAGCCAGCCCAACTCTGAGCGGCCGTGCCTGGTTGCTGGTAAATCGGAGTTCAGATAGACGAATACAAATGAACGAGGAGCGTCCCGAAATGCCGAGCCAATCCAACGAGGTCCGCGCGCAAGCCACAGAACGGTTGTTCCTGGCCGTGGTCAATCAGGCCATCTCTGATGTTCTGGAGAATGGCAAAGAGGCAAAGGAAGCAGAGCGTTGGCTACTCAGCAAGGATTTCGATGCCCTGGACAGACTGTTCGCGCTTCCCGCTAAGCCGGCGGAATCGCCATTACAAAAAAGAAATCAGCGAAACGGCTAATTCTGATTGCCGAGGCAAATCGGGTCTCTGTCCAAGCGGCAGGCAATCATCGATGTTGAGAGCTGTTTCCCGAGGAATAGCCGGCCAAGGTCGCTCCATGCTCGAAAGGTCACAAAAAACGGCTGCGGAGTTTTCGGATGCATTCTCTAAAAATCTAGGGTTAGTTCTTGCGGAGCGTTGGCGCATCGGCGGGTGGGATCTGAGCGATGTGGATCGTTAGACTTGCGTTGAAACAGCCGTATACGATCGCGGTGCTCGCCGTGCTGGTTTTTCTTTTTGGTGGACTCGCCATTTTCCGCACGCCTACCGACATCTTCCCGGACATCAACATTCCCGTGGTTAGCATCATCTGGACCTACACGGGCCTCATCCCGAGGGGCATGAGCGACCGCATCGTCAGTATTACGGAGCGCAACCTCACGACCGTCGTTGACAACATCGAGCATATCGAGTCGCAATCGCTCTACGGTATTGCGGTGGTCAAGGTTTTCATCCAGCCGAATGCTAGCCTTGATCGCGCGATCGGACAGATTACAGCCAGCTCTCAAACGCAGCTCAAGCAGTTACCGCAGGGGACGACACCGCCGCTCATCATCGCGTATAGCGCTTCGAATGTACCCGTCTTGCAGTTGGCGCTCTCCGGAAAAGGCCTTTCGGAACAGCAACTCAACGACTACGGGTTGAATTTCATCCGGACGCGGCTCGTTACCGTGCCCGGAACTGCGGTGCCGGCTCCCTACGGCGGCAAACTGCGCCAGGTCCAGGTGGATTTGAATCCGCAGGCGCTGCAATCGAGAGGGCTTTCCGCGTTGGATGTGGTGAACGCGGTCACGCTTCAAAACCTGATTCTGCCTACAGGGACATCCAAGATCGGCTCCAAGGAATATGACGTCGACGTTCCAAACGCGGCCCCGGAAACCATGGAGGAACTGAACCGCATCCCGATCAAGACCGTTGGCGACACCACCATCTACATAAAAGATGTCGCCTGGGTTCGCGACGGCTTTCCTCCGCAGACCAACATCGTCCGGGTCGACGGCCAACGCTCGGTTCTGCTTACGATCCAGAAAGCGGGCGATGCCTCCACGCTGAATATAATCTCGGGGATCAAGGCGCTTCTGCCAGCAATCGCCAAGACGGTCCCGCCACAGCTCAAAATGAATCCCCTGGCCGATCAGTCGGTGTTCGTTTTGGGGGCGATAACCGGAGTCGTCCGCGAGGCTCTGATTGCTGCGTGCCTCACCGCGATTATGATTCTTGTCTTCCTAGGGACTTGGCGCAGCACGTTGATCATCGCCACTTCCATCCCCCTCGCGATTCTTACCTCGGTCGTCATCCTCAGCCTGATCGGGCAGACCATCAACATCATGACGCTGGGCGGTCTGGCCCTGGCCGTGGGCATCCTGGTCGATGACGCGACCGTGGAGGTGGAGAACATCAACCGAAATCGCGAAGCCGAGCCCGATAAGGACCTGGACGCAGTGGTCCTGGATAGCGCCGCGCAGATCGCCGCTCCCGCGTTCGTGGCTACACTTTCGATCTGTATCGTGTTTGCACCGATGTTCCTGTTGTCAGGCGTAGCGAGGTACTTGTTCTTGCCGCTGGCGGAGGCGGTTGTCTTCGCCATGTTGGCTTCCTATTTCTTTTCGCGCACCATCGTTCCGACGATGGCGAAGTATCTGCTCCGGATCCAGAAGCCTGGACAGGAACACGTCGAAGGTCGAAATCCTCTGGTTCGCCTCCAGCGTCGTTTCGAGACGGGTTTCGACGGGTTTCGTGAAGCCTATCACAGGTTGCTGGAGCGTTGTCTGCATCACCGACGCACCTTTCTTCTGTGCTTCTTAGCAGTGTGTCTCGGATCGCTGGCTTTAATCTTTCCCTGGCTCGGACAAGATTTCTTTCCAAGCGTGGATGCGGGAAGCTTCAAGCTTCACGTGCGCGGTCCGACGGGCATGCGTATTGAGGGCACTGCGTTCTTGTGCGATCTGATCGAGAATGCGATCCGCCACGAGATCCCGGCGGCGGAAATTCAGAACATTATCGACAACATCGGTCTGCCTTATAGCGGCATCAATCTCTCCTACAGTAACTCCGCACCCGTTGGAACCTCGGATGCGGACATCCTGGTCACGCTGACACCGAAGCATCACCCGACGAACAACTACGTAAAAGATCTGCGGCTGAAACTGGCAAAGCAATTCCCAGGGGCAGTGTTCGC
>Ga0126373_10002988_pt1 | contig 12523 bp, 12 predicted proteins | sample PanSoiMetPlot_11_FD_92545 | JGI IMG/M metagenome (GOLD analysis project Ga0126373, IMG submission 92545) | Tropical forest soil microbial communities from Panama - MetaG Plot_11 | ecosystem: Environmental > Terrestrial > Soil > Tropical forest > Bulk soil | place: Panama | collected 2016-02-17
ATCCTTCTTTCCTACTTCACCAACAGCCTCTGGCAGATCCCTCTGCTCTTCGCCGCGGGCTGGCTCGCCGCGCGCCTTCTCCGCTCGCTCGGCCCAGGCGCCGAACACCGAGTGTGGGTCGGTGTGCTCCTGCTGCAGGTCCTCCTGCCCGCGACTTCGACTCTTTCCTGGGAGACCCTCCACACCCTCCTCAATCTTTCTGGCGGTCCGCCCAACAACATCCAATCTCACGTTTCGGTCGTAATAGGCCCCGGTACCGCCTTCGGCAACCCGCATCTCCCCGCCTGGCTCCTCGCCGGCTTGGCCATCGTCTACATCGCGGTCACGGCGTGGTTCGTCGCTCGGTTTCTGTCGAGCCTGTGGACGATCCGCCTTATACGTCGAGACGCCGCAGAGGTTACTCTCTCGAGCGATGTTGCCTCCTACTGGGCGCAATGTGCAGAAGCATGCGGCGTCAAAGGCGCCTCGCTCTCGACTTCCTCACGGATCTACGGTCCGATCACCATCGGCATCAAGCGCAAGATCATGCTTCTGCCCCCGGACATGTTTGCGGCGCTGCCTGACACGGAACTCCGCACTGCGGTTGCCCACGAATTCGCCCACATGCGCCGACATGATTTCTTCAAAAACGTGCTGTACGAACTCCTCTCTCTGAGCGTGCGCTTTCACCCGGTCCTCTCCCTCACCCGCTACCGCTTGATGGAGACTCGCGAGATGGTCTGCGACCAGCTGGCTGCCAGCCTCGCCGATCGTCACCAATATGCTCGCTCGCTTTTGCGGCTCGCCTCTCTGCTTGTGGACGGGATGCCAGCCAGAACCCCTCACGCCATCGGAATCTTCGATGCCACCAGCTTTGAAAGGAGAGTTATGCGACTCACTCAGAAGCCAGCCCAACCTTCAGTTCTGCAGCGGTTCACCACCGCGGCAGTCTGCGCTTTATTCAGCGTCGGAATCTGTGCCACAACCCTCGCCCTCAGCGTCCACGTCGACGCCCTCGCTGCCGGCGATGAGCAAGCCCCGGCCAAACCCACCCGCCCGGTGGCGGTTAGGGCGGACATCATGCAGACACAAATCGTGCACAAGGTTCCTCCCGTCTATCCGGAAGACGCCAAGAAGGCCCGAATCGAGGGCAAGGTGCGGCTCGAAGCCGTTATTGGAAAAACCGGGGAGGTGGAACAGCTCAAGGTCATCTCTGGCCCGAAAGAGCTACAGCAATCCGCCCTGGACGCCGTTCGCCAGTGGATCTACAAGCCCTTCCTCCTGAACGGAGCGCCGGTGGAAGTGAAAACCACGATTAACGTGGTCTATTCATTGATATCGAATCCGTTCAACAGGTAATGTCACCCTGGCAGGCAGCGGAACCAAAGTTCGCCCTTCCTTGTTGGTAATCAGCGGAGGTTGCGGCAACCCTTGGCGGCCGATTGCATGCGGGTTGGTTCCAGTATGGTTCCAAAATAAGACGAGAAAGGCAACGCGTACAAAATTTGCTAGTGCCGCGTCAGGTGGCCAATGGCGCTAGTGTTACTTGTGAGCACTGGCTCCAAGATCCGCGAAACCGTTGCCACATATCGACCGGGATTCGCCGACCCTCAGGATTGCAGCTCCCGCGAATTTCGATTGGGGAGCAACTCGGGTTGGAATCAGATGTTTGCTGTCCCTGATCCGCTAAACGAGTTTGTCCATTTAACCTCACTATTCCAGGCCTTGACGAGGCCTGGAACTATATATCACAATGTGATTCTAATGATTGGCGAATTTGAGTACTTGATCCTCACCTCGGCCGCTCGCTTGGGCGAAGCCGCTTACGGTGCTTCGATCCGCGGTGAAATCGAAGACGCGACCGGTCATCACTGCTCGATTGGAGCGTTGTACACGACCCTCGACCGTCTCGAAGGAAAGGGATACCTGAAGACGTGGATGGGTGACCCCACTCCGCAGCGCGGGGGACGATCCAAGCGACTTGTACGAGTTACCGCAAGCGGAACAAAGGCCGCTACGGACTTCTTCAGGGCAGTGAATCGTATTAGCCAAGGTGTCTCATGGGCAACAGATCGATCGTCCACTCGATGATCTCACGTACCTGCTGGGTTGTAGCGCTATGGCTCTCTTCAACGTTGGAGCGGGCTGAGCGTGAGGCAGTGGTTGGCGATCTCACAGAGTCCGGCGAGAGTGGTGTTAGATCCCTGGTTAATGTATTCGGTCTAGTGATCCGAAGGCAGGCAGCCGTTTGGAAGGACTCCCATCTGTGGACTACTCTCCTTATCCTCGGCATACCTTTCAGCTTTATGCTCTGCGTCGTCGCGCAGGGTGTCGCGGGTCTGAGTGCCGTCTACACGTGGATGTATGCGAACAACTGGGACTGGGGGCTGCTTAAGAACTTTGGTTTTTGGTACGTCTTGGGTGATGCAGCAATGCAGCTATCCCTGGATTGGCTGATGGTGGCGTGCTGGTCGTGGAGCGCAGGGGTCTTACTTGGCTGCTGCAAGCCAGTCCAGCCGGCAACCCGACGAGCTCTTCTGCTGCTTCTGGCATTGTTCCAGACCGTGAACGTACCCCAACGTTGGTTTCATTTCTGGACGGTGTTAGCTGGCGTGCCTGCGATGCCTGCAGTCGACCTGAACGCTCCGGTCACAGCCATCGCTTTTTATCGCGTGATTTTCCCATTTATTTTTCTGGCCATATTCGTTGCCCTGCCCGCGATTTGGGGAATGCGGCTGTGCGCCGCGAGTGCGCCTCGAAAGCTCCGTCCTGTCCTGATTCTTGGTGCCTCGGTTTCGGTCATGACAATGCTCGGTCGCGTGTCGCCCGGATTTGGGCTTATGTTGTTCGCTTCGGGCAGGCAATGGATTTGGCAACATCGGGACACGGTGCGGCTGATACCACTTTTCACCTACTTCGCTTATTGGCCGGTGTTGTACATGCTTGCGCTCGGGTTGAGGGGTTTTCGGAGACGGCGGTCGGCATTGGCATAGCAAAACCGAACTCGGAAGGAGAATCTCATGTTCTTACCAGGTGTGCTACGCACTTTGTTTGCTGTATTCGTGCTCTGCTCGGTTGCTTCGACCATATTTGCACAAAACGCAAATGGTGTTCTCAAACCGGCAAGTGAGCGCAAAATAGCACCGGAGCTTGGGCTCGAGGACAGCGTCGGCAAGCAAGCGAATCTGCGAGATTACCGCGGCAAGGTGGTTGTGCTTGATTTCTGGGCGACCTGGTGTCATGGGTGTAAAGAAGAGATTCCATGGTTCGCAGAATTCCAGCGTAAGTACGGCGACCAAGATCTGCGTGTAATCGGAGTTTCTCTCGATGATGAGGGATGGAAAGTGATCAAGCCGTTTATCAAAGCAGCGTCTGTACCGTATCGCATTGTGCTCGGCAACGATGCGACCGCGAAAGCTTATGGAATCGGCAGCATGCCCGATACCTTTCTTATCGACCGGGAGGGTCGTATCGCCGCCACGAACGTTGGCATGGTTGACAGGAGCGGACTGGAAAAGAACATTCAGGCGCTTTTGACACAGAAGTAGCCGATTCGAGATTCGGTGAGCTCACGAGGCCAGTCGAACTGCCAAATCGTACTTGCAGTCAGGCGTGGTGCTCGGGGCGGAGATCTTACCGTCGGAAATCGAGTCGATCAAGATCAACTTTGATCCAAAACCCAAAAGGGAACTGTTATTTGGTGAGACGGGTGAACCGTTGGAGAGCATTGGCCGGAGCGGGCGGCACTCTATCTCGAGCCTTCTGCGGTCGTCTTTCTGAGTCTAAGCTCGAATATCGCGATGATTGCTCATCAAAGTACGCCGTTTCTTGGCGTGGTAACCTGGCTCTGATCCCTCGGCACCCCCTGTCAGCTATGACAGGGGACGTCTGGCCAGTTAGACTCCTACCCTTTAGGTATTGGTGGAGGAACAGTCGCCACCTGGAACAAATCTTTCGGCGGCCACTGGTCCGCTCTCAGTCGGCTTTGTCAATTTCGGTTTTGTCAACTGATGACGTAAATTGCGTATCGGCCCAATGTCGGCGCGGACTGCGCTTGTTGCAGGAGCCAATCTGGTGAGAGAGAGAGAGAGAGAGATGAATGCAGAGAGTGATGCCGCCCAATCTTTCCGTTTAAGACCTTCCCTTTTCTGGCCCGTGATCATGATTGTGGTGGGCCTGCTTGCGTTATTCCTGCCGGAGGCGTCGTCTATCGGAGTTGCGCGTTTGCTGGGTTGGCTTTTGGTTTTCGGTGCCGGGTTCCAGCTAATCCACTCTTTCCGTTCGAAAGGCGCTGGTCACATAGTGTGGAAAGTGCTGGTGGCCCTCATCTACCTGGTTGTAGGCATTTACTTCTTAACGCATCCTTTCCTGGCCGTGGCTGTTGTGACTCTCGTTTTGGCAGTGTTCTTTCTGGTCGAAGGCTTGGTAAGTGTGTTCTCCTATTTCGCGACCCACAAGGCCGGAGCGTCGTATTGGATGCTCGTGAATGGAATCGTCAGCATTCTTCTGGCCGTTATGATCTGGCGACACTGGCCGACGAGCGCATTGTGGGTGCTGGGAGTTCTGGTGGGCGTCGGTCTGCTAGTCACCGGCCTGAGTCGTCTGATGATGGCGCTTGCGATACGAACGTACGTGAAGCAGATTGACCGGGAAACGGGCGGTAACTTGCGTGCCGCGTGATCCTGTGACCTACCAGCTCTGTCTATCGTGCTGACAACGATCCAGACAGGAGAGCAGCCGGAACCTGGGCAAAGGGACGGGTCGAAAGCGGCCCATAGAAGCGCGAACACCAGCATGAGCAGGCACACAGCATCGATCTCGATGTAGCATAATCACGGCCTGCAATCGTTGGGCACATAATTTATCGCCCGACTAACCAAGACAGGAACTGCAATACATTTAACAAGTTGCGGGCGCTTCTCCCGCCGATCTCAGCGTCAAAGAGTTCGCCGAATCAGTGCGGTCGTCGCAGTGCCACACCCGCAGGCGAAGCAAACAGCCAAGCCTCTTCCTCCTCCGATAGCGGGCCGTACATCTAATCAAGCCGATGCCTCCGATGCTCCGATACAGGCCTGCCGGTGACCACCGAGAGAGGTACGTTTTTGTCTCTCGATGTGTTTGTCGAACCGCAGCCAGTGTGCTGGCCGGGAACGGAAGGATGTGAAAGTGGAGAAATCTAGGCTGGTCAGTGCTTCTCAACCAAACGAGAGTCAGCCATCTCCGGGACCGCACACGGCCATCCGTTCTCCACTCGGAGAATGGCTGAACGAAAGGAAGCTCTCCTTCATCGTTCTGCTTGTGCTGACGGCCGCGTCATTCTATCTCACCTACATCATCTTCCGACCTTTCCTTGGGTCAATCTTTTTGTCGTTTGTGCTGAGCATCGCATTTTTGCCGCTGCACAATTGGGTCTCGCGGCATGTCCGCAGCGAATCCGTCGCCGCATTGCTCACGACGACGGTGATCGTGCTGTTCATCCTGGTGCCAAGCATTCTTCTCAGCATGAAGCTGCTTGCACAGGCGACCAGTCTCTACGGTTCCTGGTCACACCAGATGAGTTCTTCCGGAGGCGTCTGGCATCTCTCAGATCGTCTCTTTCGCATAGCGGGGCGTGCCGGTATTTCTGATGAACGACTGAGAGGCGAATTCGCGGCGCTAGCTCAACAGCTCGGCTCGTGGGCCGTAGCAGCGCTGGGAGGGGCCGTCCGCGGAGTGCCGCGGCAGAGTATGACGGCAGTCTTGATCTTCTTCGTCTTGTTCTTCCTTCTTCGCGACCGGCAGAAGTTTCGCGCAGCCGTGTCGGACCTGTTGCCATTGCCGCCGGGTCGTTTTGAGGAATTGGCAGCCATCGTTCATAAGAGCATCGTCAACAATATTTATGGAATGTTCGCCATCGGTGTAACCCAGGGCATTCTCACTGCAGTCGTTTTTTGGATTACAGGTCTTCGCGCTCCCTTGCTCTGGGGAGTGGTCGCGATGATCTTCTCATTCGTTCCGATGATAGGCCCGATTCTGGTTTGGCTACCGGGAGCTGTGGTCTTGGCCCTGTATGGTGCATGGGGGAAAGCGATCCTTCTGTTTCTGTGGGGTATGGTTTTAGTCTCCGGCGCAGACTACCTCATTCGGCCAAGGTTCGCCCGAGGAAGTAAGGATGCGAACACGCTGTTGGTCCTGCTGTCTTTCTTCGGGGGTGTAAAAGCATTCGGCGTTATCGGAATCTTTGCCGGTCCGGTCATCCTAACGGTCATCACTGCGTTGTTGCGGATTGTGCGCGAAGAGCGCCAGGCCGGAAGCTTGGTGTCTGTCGGACCGGAGTCGCGCCGGGCCGCGTAGCCATCGACCCGCAGCATGGTAGGCGCCGAGCAGCAGCCGTGCTTAGCCCCTGGGTTTCCCCAAAGTACGTCCCCGTGATAGACCGACGTGCCCCCTGGCCACGCAATCGGCGAAAACGGTTCTGCCGTGGCGATGGGAGGTTAAGCCGGCAACTGGGGAGCTAATCGCCGGTCAGGAGTGCCGCTTGCCCGATAAGGTAATTGCGTTCCGGCATGCTCGTCGTGCGCGCAGCCGCAATTCGATAGTGTTTGATGGCGGCTTCGTGATCGCCCATCTTTTCAAGTAAATGGGCGCGAACGGCGTGGAGGCGATAGTGACCGGCGAGACGCGGATCGCCGTCGAGAGCTGTAAGCAGTTCGAAGCCTCTGGCAGGGCCGTGCACCATAGCGGCTGCGATTGCGTGATTCAGAGTGACCATCGGACTGGGGGCGACTCTCTTCAGCAACTCATATAAAGCCAGGATCTGTGGCCAGTCGGTGTCTTCTACTCTCTCAGCTTCGTCGTGAACGGCGGCGATCGCTGCCTGAAGCTGATACAAGCCCACGGATGCTTTCGACAGCGCTGCCGTGAGCAGCTCAACGCCTTCGGAAATCTCCGCGCGATCCCACAGAGTTCGGTCCTGTTTATCTAGGGGAATCAATTCTTCATCCGGACCGGTCCGGGCTGTGCGACGCGCGTCGGTTAAAAGCATCAGCGCCAAAAGTCCTTCGACCTCGGGATTAGCCGGGAGCAGGGTTTTCGTGTTGCGCGTCAAGCGGATCGCCTCGCGCGCCAAGTCAAGTCTTTGCAGATGCGAACCTGTGCTGCTGACATATCCCTCGCTGAAGATCAGATATAGCACATGCAGAACTGCAGGCAGCCGCTCTAGCCGTTCGTTTGGAGAAAGCAGACGGAACGGTACGCCCGAAGCTTTGATGGTTTGTTTTGCCCGGCTTATCCTTTGCGCCATAGTGGCCTCGGGAACCAGAAAGGCGTTGGCGATTTCAGCCGTGGTCAAACCGCCAACCGCACGCAACGTCAGTGCGATCGCCGAGGACGGAGTGAGGGCAGGATGGCAGCACATGAACAACAGAATCAGCGTGTCATCTGGATCCATATCGACCTCGATCTCCAGCGTGGGTGAGAAGGTCTCCGCTTCCGCGGCCACCGCCGTTTCTCTGTCTCGGCGGGCGATTTCGCTGCGCAGTTGGTCCGTCATGCGGCGACACGCCACCTGGATCAGCCAGCCACGAGGGTTGTCGGGAACGCCCTCCTGCGGCCATTGCCGGAAAGCCGCGATCATAGCCTCCTGGGCGGCGTCTTCCGCAGCTGCGAAGTCGTGAAAGCGACGAGCAACACTTCCGAGCACCTGTGGCGCGAGTTCTCGCAACAGTTGCTCGGAGGCTGCGTCCCATGGCTTGCTCATTAGAGTTTCCGCTACAGCATGTCCGGAGGCGGTCCGCTCATGACTGGTCGTAACTCAATCGGTAGATTGAGCGGGGCGCCCCCCGGTCCCGGTGCCGCCGAGATTCGCGCCGCAATGTCATAGGCGCGTTCCGGGCTGTCGACATCGATAATCCAGAAACCGGCAAGGAACTCCTTGGATTCGGGGAAAATGCCGTCCGTGATCGGCCGGCCATTGCTGCTCGCGCGCACCAGCTTCGCCTGATCGGGAAAAGAAAGTCCCTCCGCCGATACAAGCTCGCCACGTTCATGCAACTCTTGGTTGAGACCCATCATGAAGCCGATGTGCGCCTGCAGGTCTTTCTGGGGCCAGCCCGGCACGCCTTGGCCGATTTTCATCGTGTTCATCATTAACATGTATTTCATGGTTTTGCTCCTCTGATTTAGTTTGCAGGGTCCTCGCGCTTTAACTGTTAGTCGGAGCCCACCTGAAACCGTCGACATTCTGTCATTGCGACTTCGATTGGCGCGTCGCGAACTGCCGCACTTCAATCGGCATGTTTGTGGGTTTGCCCCCCGGTCCGGCGGCTGAGGAAATTTGTCCCGCTATGGCATAAGCCCGCTCGGCATTTGCGACGTCGATAATCCAGTAACCCAGGAGAAATTCCTTCGATTCGGGAAAAATCCCGTCGGTGACCGGCACGCTATTCTTCTCGCCGCGGACGATTATTGCTTCACGCGGATCCGCTAAGCCCTGTGTGGCGACAAACTCTTTGGATGCGGTGAGGTCCTGGTTGATGCCATGAAGAACGGCCATGTGTGCTTCGACGTCCTGTTTCGACCAGGCGTGATACCCTTCGACGCCCGCCCTCGTGCCCGACATCAGCAAAATGTATTTCATATCTGCGCTCCTATTTTATTGGTCATTTTTGTGCGAACTCGGCGCTGACTGTGTTTGGCTCATTTGCCAGTGCCTGTAATCCGCGCTTTCATGCTGTAGTCGGAGCCACCATACGGTTCTCTACATCCCTTCAAGAAATGTTTCACGAAAATCGGCTGCCGTGTCGATTTGGGTGCCCAGAACCGACATACGAGTAGAGGCGAGAGGATGACCACCAAGGAAATGATAGTGGACGCCAGCTTGAACCGGCTGCTGGCCTGCGACGTGCACGGTGCGTCCTGCCCATGCCCCAACTTTCGGTTGCCGGCGACCCCAGTCAAAGCGTCACAAAAAGCTCTAGCCTCCGTGCCATGGATCCAGTCACTTTCGCCAGCGCGATTGACGTCGTTGGCGGAATGACCGTACCGGCAACTTTGCTTCCAGCCCGCCGGGCGACGCGAATCGACCCCGTGGTCGGTTTCCGTGATGAATAACTTTGGTTCTTACCGACCCTTGTTACCAGATTTGTTACTTGACGATCGCCGCTATGGCTCTGGTTCTCGGCCGCAGCCATCTACGGGCGGGTTCTTCAACAAATTCATGGCAAACGAGCGATGCTCCGATGGCAGCTGCTATGCACAGGGCTACTCTAATTTCATGTGGCAGGTACGGTGTTGCTTCAAATGCTCTAGTCATCACGAAAGAATGAAGCAGGTAAAGGCTGTAGCTGGCTTCGCCGACAAGTACGAGCGGCCGGAGGGCGAGGACTCGGGTCCATCGCGGTTGCTGCGCGACGCCGAAAATGATTGCTGCAAAAGCAGGGGACAGAAAGCCTGCTGAAATCAAGGGGTGGGGGATCGTGGTGACCAGAGCGGTGATCAGTGCGATGACGGCGCTCCCAGCCAGCACGCAGATCGAACCGAACGCAGGGTTGTTTTTCCGCTGAAGAAATAGCTTGCCGGTCAGCATGCCGACCATGAATTCCGGGAGACGCAGCAGCGGGTTAAAGCTAAGCACATTCTTCCAAAGCAGGGTGACTTCCGAGGAGTTGAGCTTGGCGGCGCCATCGGGGTGAACAAGAATGTAGGTCACCGAAATACCCAGGCTGATCAGGGAGAAAATGGCAATTCCGAACAGTAGCGTTCCATCTGAAAATGCCCTGATCCGGCGCAACAGAAAAGGGAAGAGGAAGTAGAAGAAAGCCTCGACGGAAAGACTCCAACAAACCGGGTTCCAGGTAAGTGCGCTTTGCGGGATCCACGCCTGCAACAGGCAGAGAGTCAAGACGGCAGCGAACGCAAGATGTCGTTCGCTCCAAGCAAAGAATGGCAGGCTCAGATGACGGAGAGCAGAAAAGAAAAAGGGCGCGGTTACCGCCAGGGACAAAAGGTAGGCAGGATAGACTCGCGCAAATCGCGCCTTCCAGAATCGCCCGGGGTTTACGTCGTTCGCAGCGTAGATGTAAACCAGGATGAAACCGGATAGGACGAAGAAGAAGTTCACCCCGATATAGCCGATTCCCGCAAAGTTCTGGTACCACCAGGGCCCCCCGCTCACAATTCTTTCCACTTTGAGGTGGAACAGGATGACCTGAAGAGCGGCCAAGAAACGCAGAGAGGTGAGTCCTTCGAGCCGAGGTCGATCGGAGCCCGAGCTCATGAACGTCTGTTCAGCCGGCATCGCAGCCTTAATTTGCAGCGATTGTGCCGCGCCAGTAGCCACCGTTGCCATAAAGTGCCCCTTTCACGGCGCACTATGACTCCGGCGTTACACAAACGCAATGCACGCGGCCTGAAACTCGGCTCACATTTGTCTCACATCGCAAGTCTATGATTCTGGCGGTCTTCTGGGTTTCGGTGGGCCCTGTTAACCTTCGTCTCTTTGTGGCGCCTGATGGTCGTGACCCAGGTTGTCGTTCCCTAGTGGATAGGGAAACGTCTCGATGAGGGGGGAAATTCACTCATGGGAGCCGTTGCCAGGCTGATCACTTTCCCTTCTGGAAAGCAGCTAGTTTAGGGGCAAAATAGGGGATTACGTAAAAATCGGCGTCTGAAGCTTATCTCAGAACGACTGACGACCGTCGTTCTCCACGTAGAGGAGGGCACCAACGAAGGGCCCATTCTTGGTGGTGGTAACCAGCAGAGGTTGAGGCAAACCTATCGCGACCTTTGAAAAGACAAAGACCTCGTCTCTATTCCACCGCTACGATCACGTGACTTGCCTTGAAGGCGGCAAATGCCTCTTCTCCAACGCTCAGCTTCAGCGATCGAACACTAGTATTGGTCACGATGGCGGCTAGTAGAGTACCGCCGTCCAGCTTTAGGATGACCTCGCTATTGACCGCTCCCTGCTGGACGGCATTCACAGCACCCGGCATAACATTTCTTGTGCTGAGCCTCGCATGCTCCAAGTCTTTGCCGATGACTATCCAGCTGGCTTTGATGAGTGCGGTTGCCTTGACCCCAACACTCAAACCCAAGGCTTCGACACTCCCATTCGTGATTATTGCGACGATCCTTTCCCCTTTATCCAGGGTGAGTTCCACTTCTGCATTCACCGCACCCCGCGTCAGCTTTGTTACTGTTCCGGGAAAAGCATTCCGTGCACTCGTCTTCATGCTGCATCCATTCTTCCGCGATGAGCCAATCTGCCTGCGGAGACAAGCCTTGACAATTCTATAGGAGACGATCGGCTTAGGCTTCTTTCCCCTTTCGCCCGCTGCATTCAAATAGGCGGAGCAGCACGGGCCAGGTTCCCTCTGCACTCAATTTAGCAAGGACGGGCGCTGATCGCTGCCGTCCCGTGACCGGCCACCTCTTATATCGCTCCACGGTTATCAGCTGGCGCAGTGTCAGTTCTTAATGGACCAGGGTTCCGCGAGGCACCCTGTGCGGACTGAAGATTTGGCGCCATGGAAGACTGCAAAGGTCGCCAAAATGCTAGAGTTGCGTCGCGGAATTTCTATGAGATTCCCTGCCGCCCCACATTCCCCATTTCCCAGTTCCGGCAAAGCAGGAGGAGCATCAAAGCGTTTATGCTGCCCGTTTCCTAGCCACCAAGCCGGAACCGGACGCCGAGAACACGACGAATGTGGTGCAATCATGGAGTGTGATCATGTCGAGTCGGTCGAAGGCCGTTCTTGCCGGTGTGCTTTTGCTGGGCTTTTCCGGTCCAGCCGCGGTTCGTGCCCAGACCGCGGAACAATCATCGGACAGATCTGAGAGACAGCCTGCCTCACAAGCGCCACCTCTCACTGTGCGCTCGAATGTGGTGCTCGTTCCGGTGCTCGTGAAAACTAAGACCGGCGAGGCGGTGTTCTCGCTTACCGCCGACGATTTCCTCCTCACTGACAACGGCGTTCCCCAGTCGTTGCAGCTTGAGCCCGATACCGGTTCGCAGCCTCTCGCCTTGGCCGTCATCGTTGAGACAGGCGGGCAGGGTGTCTTTCACATCAGTGACTACCGCGAACTGGGGGCCGTGCTGGACGCGGTTATCGGCGACGTCCCGCATCTGGTTGCGGTGATCGGCTTTGACAGCAAGCCTCGGCTCGAACAGGACTTCACCCCGGACACAGACGCGGCGGCAAACACGATTGGAGCGCTTCCGAGCGGAGATTCTGGCGCGGCGATCCTTGACGCCCTCGCCTTCGGCATCCATCTTTTACGCAACCAGCCACCAGCCTACCGCCGTGCCGTGTTGCTCTTTAGCGAGACCATGGATAGCGGCAGCCAAACAAGTTTAGAGGCAGCCATCCGTGGCGTGGACGACACAAATACGGCGATTTATAGCTTCGCGTTTTCCAGCACGAAACAGGCCATGAAGCATGAAGCCTCGAAGCTGCCCGACGGAAGTTACTCCCAGGAGCCGTATCCGTCGGGCGGATGAATGAGCAAAGACCCAAATGCCGACCCTGATGCACACGGGAAGCGCAGTGTACAGGCGCTGGAC
>Ga0126373_10002990_pt1 | contig 12522 bp, 17 predicted proteins | sample PanSoiMetPlot_11_FD_92545 | JGI IMG/M metagenome (GOLD analysis project Ga0126373, IMG submission 92545) | Tropical forest soil microbial communities from Panama - MetaG Plot_11 | ecosystem: Environmental > Terrestrial > Soil > Tropical forest > Bulk soil | place: Panama | collected 2016-02-17
GACTGCTGGCCCGGCTGCAGATCACTCGCCTGCCCGGCGGGCCGCCGGGCGTCGGCGCCTTGGCCAGCCAGGGCCGCTGGGGGGTCCATCCCGGTTCGCTCCCCAGGCGGCATAACGGCTGGCGCGAGCTGAGCGGGCAGCAACCCACGCCCGGCTGGCCCTGGGTCTCATCTCCGGGCGGTCCGGCTGGTGACCAGGTTCCAGGGACTGTCGCAAGTCCACCCGCAGCGCCCAGAACGGCGCCTGCGCCGGACGAACGTAGTGTCACGCGACGACTCGTGAACGGCGGCAGGGGAGCGGAGTTCCCGAGATTCCAACTAAGGCACGATTAACGTGCCACACCGCGCGACGTGTTCCTGCCCGGGGGACCAGCCCGCGCCGGTGATCAGTCGCGCCGAACCGACCCTCGGCTCCTGCGGTCCGCGTCTAGATTGTCACCTGCCAGCCCTGCCCCTGGACCCAGCATCTCGGCACGCCTGTCGCTGTCGCGACAGTCAGGCCCGACGGGCCGGTCGGCCTTGTAGTCCTCTCGCTAGGCATCCAGCGCGGCCTGCAGCGCTCCGAACGGCTCGGCCGATCTTGCGACCGGTGCCAATGCCGGATCAGTCTGAGCAACGTGGCGACGATCAGGTCAGCCTGTGGCAGCAGGTGAGCAGGCCCAGCCGTGTCAGCATTCATCTGCCGCATCCCGGCTTGAGGGTGACAGCCCGACCGGTCGGCAGTGGCATCTAGCACACGACTGTCGACCTCGCGGTGCCGTCGCCGCGGCAGGACTGCAGAAGTTCTACGTTAGCCGCCGGCACAGGGTAGAAGCTGGCGCGATGGACGGGATACGACGCGGCCGGGGAACCGATCTGCTCCAGGCCGCGTCTGAGGGTGCCGGCGCTCGCGGTCGGCGCTCCGCTGCGGTCACCGCGGCAACCTGCTTGCGGGCGGTGACGTCGTAGGGAGCGGTGACAGGGTGTCCCTAGTTCCCGGAGGTCGCGATGTTCCGCAGGCTGAGCATGATGGGGATCGTGGTGGCCGGGCTGGCCGCTGCCCCGGTGATTCCGGCGGCGGCGGCCGCTGGGCCACAAGGCAAGATCGCGCCCGCGGGGCAGGCTGATATCAGCTTGTCCGGCGTTTCCTGCGCGGACCCCGCACATTGCCTGGCCGTTGGCCAGCGAACGGCAGCCACAGACCCGGGTAGCGACGTCGCGCAGGCCTGGAACGGGCGGTCGTGGCGGATGGTCTCCGTGCCGAGTCCGGGCGTGCTGGCCGGGCTCGGCGGGGTGGCGTGCACGGCGCCGGCGGCTTGCATCGCCGTGGGGGGCTACGCCACGGCGGCCGGCCCCGCGCGGGCACTGGCGATGTCCTGGGACGGATCGGACTGGGCGGTCCTGCCTGTTCCCGGCCCGGACAACAGCGAGTTCCGCGCCATCTCCTGCGGCGCGCCGAGGTCGTGTGTCGCGGTCGGCGACTTCCTGGGCACCGGCCGCAGGACGACGCTCGCCGAGGCGTGGAACGGAACCAGGTGGCGGGTGCTGTCCGCGGCGAACACGCACTCGGCTGATTCGGTCCTGGACGCCGTCTGGTGCGGCGGGCCGAGCAGTTGCCTCGGCGTCGGCACCACACGCTCTCCGGCGGACATCACGCTCACCCTGGCCGAGCGGTGGAACGGAACCCGGTGGACGATCGACGCCACCGCAAGCCCCGGCAATGAGCTCAATGTCTTGTCGGGAGTTTCCTGCGCCCCCGCGCCCGGTGCCCGGACCCGCGCGGCCATCTGCGTCGCGGGCGGCTACTACCTGAACCGGGGCCAGGCCTTCGCCGCGCCGCTGGCTGACAAGTGGACCGGCGCGCGATGGGTACCCCTCAAACCCCGCGACCCGGGGCGGGGCGGCTCGCTGCTGTCGGTATCTTGCGCCAGCCCGTCTGGCTGCATGTCCGTCGGCGGCCAGTTCAGCTCGTCCGGCGGCCCACTCGCCGAAGCGTGGAACGGGACCGCCTGGCGTGTCGTGCCGACCGCGAACCTCGGCTCACGGGGCAACCTGGTGGCCATTTCCTGCCCGCGGCCCAGCCGCTGCATGGCGGCAGGCGAAGAGTTCACCGGCTCCGGCCCGGCGCGCCCGCTCGCCGAACAGTGGGACGGCGTTCGCTGGCGGGTCACCGCAGCGCGGTGAGCTTCTCCGGCAAGGCAGGTGATGAGATGGCGGCGGTGCGCGAGCTGATGCGGGGCCCCCTTCCGGAGTGGTGCAGGTGGACTGGGCGGGGTCCATGCCCGGCTCGGGTTCCGGCTGCCCCGGATTACCGGGAGTTCATCGACACCTACGGGCCGGGGACGCTGGGTGACATACGGATCATGGCCCCGGGCCAGCCGGCCGAGATGGATCTGTTCGCGCTGCTAGAACGGAAGCACAGCCAGGTCCGCGACCCGATCCGCGATCCGGGGATCGATCCCCCTGCCCGTACCCGCTACTCGACCCGGAGCCCGGCGGGACGGTCAGCTAGGGCGAGACTACCGACGGCCAGACGTACGCCGCAGTGTGCAGGGACCGCCGGCCGGTGCGCTACGACCAGAAGGCTGCTGCCGCGGCGGGATTGGATGAATGGGGCCAGACCTCGATCGCCTTGCCGCTTTCGCCGCCTGGTTCTCAGCCAGGAGAAACGTGGGTTCAAATCCGACCCGCGCTACCATGCCGCTCGCGCCCGGCAGGCCGGGCACCCGGCTTTACCCCAGGGTACGAGGGGTCCGAGACGTTTATCCTGCCGTGGGGTGGTAGAAGAAACCTCGTGACCGCCGGAGTCGAGCAGACATGGATCGCCGCGGGCGCGGGCCTCGTCGGCGTCCTCATCGGCGTCGGCGGAACCCTGCTCGGCAACCTCATCAGCCGGAGAACAGTCCGCGATTCGACCAACGCCGCGATCGCGGCAAACAGCCGCAACATCGTGACGCAGGTCACGGCGAACAGCGCCGACATCAAGGCTCAGATCGAGGCCATCAGGGCTCAGATCGCCGCGAGCGCGGCCACGGTCAGGGCTCAGATCGAGGCCGACCGGCGCAACCGCATCTGGGAGAACAAGGCTGCCGCCTACACCGACGCCATCGCGGGCATCCGGCATCAGCAGAACATCCGCGCCAGCCAGGTCATGAGCATCATGACCGGCAGCGAGCCGATGACCACCCTCTCACCCGTCGACTGGCCCTTCGTCGAGGCGCGGTTGATAACGTATGCGTCACGCGCCGTGATGACCAGGCTCGTTGCCGCATCCGATGCCGCGCGCCAGTTCGCCGGCATATGGCGGAGGCTGGATGAGATGGGCCCGAGCGCCGAGCGCGGGGAGATGAGGCAGCGCGCCCGCCAGGAAGCAACGGCGGCTGACGGTATCGACCAAGAGCTCATGGAAACCATCAGGGCCGAGCTACTAGACGCCAGCACACACCAAGCGCCCGAACGCCAGGTCCCGTAGGCTGCTTCCGCTCAGGAGGGCAGCTGAACCGGCGATCGCGCCACTTTCGCACGTCCCCTCGGGACCGGCGCATAGGAAGCGGCCGGGATGTGGCCCGGGCTGGCCATGGACAGCGCCGCGTTCTGTTTGGCCAACTTGGTGTGCTATGCGCGGGGTTCAGCCTCCGGGGAACAGAACGTGACCTCGGGGTAGCGTGGGGACGGCTGCTCCAGCAGGGCTTGTGGCCTGCCGCGCAGGTGCTGGTCGAAGAAGCCCCAGACGCAGGCGCGGGTGATCTCCAGGGACCGGGCTCCGGGGAGGCCGACACCGATGCCGATACCGACCTGATCGGCCAGGAGCCCCAGGTCGGTGAAAGAGGCATGCACGGTGCCGGCCACCAGGAGCCACCGCTTCCACCCGGTCAGGAGCTTCCAGTCGCGCTCCCAGGTGGTCACGGCACGCCGGGTCTGAGGGGCGGACGCGGCTGTTCCGGTCACGCAGGCGCCCGAACGCATCATCGGGTCTTGACCTTTTGGGCTGTCGCGATTGACCGGATTTGGCGTGGCTATATGCGAGCGCCGGGCGGCGGGCGGATGCTGCAGCATCTGGGCGTCGCCCTAACCCGGCAGCATCTGGCTGCCTGCGGCTGGGATCTGTCGCACTAGATCCAGCGCGGCCGCCACGTTGCTGGCGATGCCGAACTGCCCGGGCTTGTTCGGGTCGCGCTGGAATTGGCCGGGCAGCTTGGCCGTGATGGCTATCACGCATGCGCTGGAGTGACTACGTGCTAAGAGTGGCGCTGGTTTGAGAGCAGGCAGCGCAGGTAGAGAAAGGGGGCGAGAGGAAGGCCATGCCGATGCTGTTCCAGCCGCCGCGCGGGAACGTCCGGGGCTTGGCTGTGGGTCGGGCACCGCGGCCGCGGCGGTGTCGGCGGGTGTCAGGTGCCATGACCGTCGCGTATCGGGGACCGGATGGCCTGGGCTCTCCATCGGAGGAATGACAGATGAGAACCGCCAGCTGCCTGACCGTAATCGCGATAGGCGCAATCCTCAAATTCGCCGTCACGGCGCACCCCAGCCTGGTGAACTTGCAGATCGCAGGCGTGGTGATGATGGCGACGGGCGCCGCGGGCCTGTTCCTTCCGCGCCGGGGCGAGCACGGGTGGCTGCGCCGCCGGACAATCTCGCGCAAAGGGTTGCGCGGCGCCGTCGTCGGCCGGGTGGACGAAACCCGCCTGCCCCCGTACGTCATGCTTTACCCCGCTGCGTCGGCACAGGAGAACAACGGCAAGCAACCCGGGGACCTGACGATGCGCGAGGCGGTCGCTGAGACCGTTCCGGACCCGCACGCCGACGGCCTGATGTCCGAGCAGGGCACCGTGCTGGTCGATGATTCGCCGACTGTGGCCTCGGAGGTCGTGGAGGAATACATCGAGGAATGACCCGCGCAGGTTCCCGGGCCGTCGGTGCCCTACCCCGCAGGCGCGCTTCGCCGAAGGGCTCGCCGGTTGACTGCTGGTGCCGGTCAGCCGCGCCGATCGGCGACACGCCATGAGTCCGGTGGTAGTTGAGCGACGGAAGTGACCAGGGGCAGGGGTGGTGTCAGCCTCAGGCTCTACGGACCCGTTCCGGAGATGCTCGGAAAGCACCGATCAGGGGTTAACAGCTGGGCACGCCGGACCGGTAGCTCGGTGAGCAGGCTCGCCCAGTTGCTGTTGGTCCCCTTTCACGTTTTGAACGTGATTGGGTCGGCCTTGCCCTGATGTGATCAGGCCTACCTGAACGTCATAAGCGCCGGAATGGTTAGGTCGCGCTGTCGCGGGCAGTTAGGGCGGCGCACGTTCCTCCACCGGAGGGAGGCGCACATGAGCTACCTGGCAGGAACCATCATCGCTGTGGCGGCGGGTCTGATCCTCGTGGCTGTCATCTATGTGCAGTACGAGCTGCACCGCCCCGCCCCGAGGCCGCGACTGGTATATCCCGCAATCGCCGCGCGGAGAGTGCGGCGAGCGCCCAGAGCGCGGTGGGCGGCGCCCGGGGCTAGCTGCGCCTGCGGGGGCACGGTCGGCAGAACAGGGCAGGTCTCGGCCCGGTTCGGGGACCTGCTGGGCTGCACGGGCTGCGCGCGGACGTGGACGATGGACGGGCGCCGGATCCTCCGGCACCGGCCCAGGTCTCTACCCGGCGGCGGGCACGATGGCCGCCGGGAAGCTGATGTCCGGGCTGTCGCTGGTGTCCGCACCGCGGGAGACGGGGAAGGAGAAGGGCCGTGGTGAAGGCAGGCGGGTACGCGATCCCGGGCATGGTGATGTTCGTCATCTGGATTGTCTTGATCGCGTTCGCCATCATCTTGCTGGCGTTGCTGGTGCACTGGGCTGGCGGCGGCCTGCTGGACCTCAGGCTCGGGCACTTCAGGCTGGATATCGGCTTCACCTGATTTCCGCTGCCTGATGCCCCCCGTCGGTCGTCGGCCAGAACGGTTGTCGTGCCGCACGCCGGGCATGGCTCCCCGCAACCCAAAGCCAGGCGACCTCAGCGACCACTTTCGCGGTGGTGGCTGGTGGGCTGGCCAGGTGGGCCGGTGCACAGGGCCCAGCGGGCATCAGCGTGCCACCACCTCACGCATCGTGGCCATCAAGCGGGCTGCTGGCAGGCCGGCCAGGACGCGCCGCGAATGTCGACTATTCAGTGGGCGGCCTGGTGTCGTTGTCCGGGTGGGTGCCTGCACTGGCGCTGTGTCGTTTAGGCAGCCCCGGCGGCTTGCAGCTGATGCCGGGAGGAGGTCCACCGTTCGGTGCACGCCTGACTGTCCTTGCAGTACCAGCGGATGTCCGCGCACGCGCTGCTTCCGTCGGGGACCATCTGCTGCTTGTGCCGGTGGATGCCGCACAGCCAGCAGGACACGACGGTGGCGCGCCGCGTGGCGCTGCCTTCCGGTAAAGGCGTGGGTATCTGGTCGGCCATGACTAGCTCCCCTCCGTGGCTATCGGCCGCGATCCCGGTCCCCCGAGCCCGAAGACGAGCAGGAGCCAGCCCGGGTCTCGCGGCTGGCTCGACAACCGCTAGCTGGAGGGTAGCTCAGTACGGCCTCGTCAGGCTCTAGCACCCTGAAATGGATGAACGGCCCGACGCGCGCCCTGGAGGAGGGGACGCGGACGTTTCGTTCTTCTGAGATGACCCAGTGCGCTACATGACCGCGTTCACCAGTTCGAGGCCATATGGTGCACACGGTCGGGTGCGCAGCCGAGCGCTGGCGTCGGCCCGCGGCCCCACCTTGATCGCCTGTACGGACATATTCGGCAGCGCACCGTTGTAGACATTTGCCCCCGTGTAGCGTCCCGCTCCGCCCGCCGACAGCAGGCCGTCGCCGATGCTGTTGGCCTCGGCCACCGTGAGGTGACATGTTCGAAGTGACCGAGCCTGGGTCGTTACCATATTTTGCCGTTGCAGGACCCCCGTTCTGGTTCCCGCTAGCATCTCGTCATGAGTTTCCAGACTGTCAGCGACGCACGGTTTGTTCAGGTCGGCGAGCGGCGGCTGCTCGTGCGGTGCTACGACCCAGATACTGGAGACGTGGTGGTCCTGTGGCCATCTGAGGCGTCCCAGGACCCGAGCGAGACCGGGCACTTTGTGGCAGCAGAGATACGGAAACGGCACCGTTCAAGCGAGTATGTGTCGGAGGATAACCCGGACTTGTGGCCGACTAGCGGACCTTGCGCGGAGCTTCCCACCGCATAGCAGCCACTGTGAGTTTCTCGGCCCGGCAGTCGAGCGCATCACAGCCGCGGTGTCCTTGCGCGGCGAGTTCCCTGTAGCGCACGACACGATCGTTTTCACCTTCGCGTTCGCACCTTCGGCGCCCGGCACGGTCTTCGCCGGCACCTGCGCCTCGGGCGTGTATCGCAGCACCGATGCCGGGCAAAGCCGGGTGCGGATCACGTCGGGTATCGACATAGGGAGCTTCTACTCCGTTACACGCCGACTCGCTCGTGCCGTAGCACGTCACGTCGCCCGCGGCGCTAGGCTCCGTCGGCCACTCTTGTCGTGGGTGCCGATCATCGAGACTGGGCAGGTGGCCGAACGCCTGCGGGTGCGCGAGATCGATGATGACGAGGGCCGGCGTGCGCAGCCGTATGACCAACATTGAGCAGCGCGAACGCGAACTATTACGAGCGCCTGGAGCACGAGGAGCGATACGGCCGCGCGGCCTGACGGACCTGTCATGCTGAGCGATCGTGCGATGGAGCGGCTGTGCACCGCGTCCGGCTCCCGGGCGTCTATAAGTCGTCGCCATCCGCCGCCGAGAAAGGACTCCGCCAACGGGGGCGGATGGCACTGGTGAGTCCTCCGAAAGGGGGACGAGCCCGGCGAGAAGAGCAGGTCATGGCTGAGAACGCAGAGCTGGCCGTTGGGCGAGATCCTGTCTGGGACTACCAGGACCTGATGGCCGCGGTCGGCCGGATGGTGGTCGGTGCGGAGACAGTCGAATACTCCGTGGCCTTACTCGTCGCCGTCACCGAGGGCCACCGAGACCAGGCCGCCGCCGACCGCGCGATACAGCTTGTCCGGAAGGACGGCGCGGCAGTGCGCGAGCCGCGCAAGCTCGCCGACGGACCGCCCGAGCGCCGCCACCTGACGTGGCTCTGCCAGAACGAGGCTGTGGTCGAGGGCCAGAACGTCGTGGTTCACGCGATTCCGCTCGAGGACATCACGGCGGGCGAGGAGGGCGGCCTTATCGGCTGGCATCCGCGCAGCGGCCAGGAGATCTGGCTCACGACGCCCGCGGTGCTGGGGCACGTTGAGGACTTCGGCACCGCCTGGAGCCGACTCGACGAAGCGATCGCCGCGGCAGCCTCGCAGACCGGCGCCAGGCGCGTGATCCGCCGGCCAGCGGTGTTCGGCGGGCCGCCGTGGGGACCGGCGCCTAAGCCGCTAGGAGTGCCGTCGGCTCGCCGGGCTAAGGCCGTGGCGGGGTCGTGTCGCTGCTGGGTAGTACACCGACCGGCATCCGGGCTCGCGGCGGCAGGCGACCGTCCGGTGACCGCTGCCGCGCGGCTGCGCGGCCGCGCTGACCTGCGTCAAGATAGCGGGATGGCTGACCGCTACCACGCCCCGGGCGGCTGGACCGTCGAAGTCGTCGAGCTGGCCGCAGGCCGCCGCCCGCTGAGGTAGGAGCTCAGCCCGTGGCGGGCGGCGATGCGAGTGACACTGCAGGTAACGCCGGCTCGGGCCGGCGCACTGGCGCAGCGACCGGATCGGACGGGGGAGCGGGCTGGCCTGCATCCGGCTTTCCACCGCGGCGAGCCGGCCTGGCGCGCCAGCAGCCCCAGCGTGACCGCGATCAGCATGGTCGCGATGGGCGCGCCGAACAGCACCGCCGGCCACGACAACGGCTGCGGGCCGCGGCGCTGGCCGTTGATCGACCAGGCGGCAATCCAGCCGGCCGCCAGCGGGTTGCTTGCTGGCCTGCCGCCAGGCACCATAGTGGTGAGGTTGACGGGCCAGCCGTAGTCCAGGGCTGGCTTGCGCCATCTAGAGCCTCCTTCGAGATCGCGGCCGGTTTCGGCAGGCAGGGAGCCGGTGCCATGAAAGCCGCGACCGGCCGGGGAACCGGCCACGCCGCTGCCGGTCCGCCGCGGCTGCCGGGTGCCCAGGTCGCCTGGGCGGGCGCGGTGGCCGCGGTCATCGTGACCGGCGGGCTGGACAACATCAGGGCAGCGTTACCTGCCCGCGAGCTTCGGCGGGTCGCGGCGTCCCGCCCGCAGCAGCTGATCCTCGACCTTCACGGCGCGGTCCTAGCCAGGGCAGGTGCTCAATGAACCGACCAGATCACACCGACATACCCGGCGGCTGCTTCTCAGCGCACCTGTCGTGGCGACGGGATCACGCCGAGCTCGCGCTCACTGGTGAGCTTGACCTGGCCGCCGTCCACCACTTGCACGACGCCGTCCGGGAGATCACCTTGCGGCCGGGATGGTTGGTGCGCCTCGACCTGTCCTGGCTGAGCTTTACTGACGTGGTCGGTACCCGCGCCCTGTACCAGGGCACAGCTGAACTACTGCGCATGGGACGCGACGTCGAGATAATCGGGATGCAACCCAGGGTCCGCCGCGTGGCCGCCAACCTCGGCTTTACGTTCCCTGCCGATGCGGCTAGGTGCTGGGTGCCTCAATAGCGGCGGCTACATGCGCGGGTTGCCGCCAGCGAGCCGAGTGCGCTCCGTAATTAGAGTCAGCGCTAACAGGCATGTGCGACAACACTAGGAGCATCCACGAAGCCGTGCCCGGCCGATGCCGCCTGCCACGGTCATGGGACCACCTTAAGGGATTTTCTGCCACGAGCATCACGCTGGCAAGCGACAGCCGACGGGCGGAGGCCTGCGTGCACTCGCGGCGAACCTCATTGGCGGTCACCTGGTGCTCCCGGCGTACCTCATCGCGGCAGATCCGGACGTTCGCCCGGCGGGGCGCCGATGCATAAAAATACGGTCGGCTGCCGGTGTTGGACGATAAAGCAGGAGCGGTGTCCCCGGTCAACTACGCGAATGTTTCGGTTGATAACCGCGCGCCGACCCGCCTAATTATGATCGGCGATTCGTGGATCAGTGTGGTCTTTCCGAACCGCGCCGTAATGGGTGTTATGTGCGACCGCGCCGGTGGCCGCTGGCCCGGTCTTGCCGTATCCGGCGGGTGGCGGTCGGTGCGGCGGGAACGCGGTTCGGAGATTTGGCCGCGGCGGTCAGCAGAGCTGCTCGACCTCGGCGGTCAGCTCGCCGCCAGCGTCGCCGGTGTTGACGACGCTGCTTGGCTCGAAGAGCAGCAGTGCGGTTTCGGTGTCGCCGCGTGGACAGTGCGCGGTGCCGCGGGGCACGACGAAGATCTCCCCAGGTGCCAGGACGACATTGCGATCGCGCATCTGGATGGTGAGCTGTCCGCTGAGCACCAGGAAGAACTCGTCGGTGTCGGGGTGCTGGTGCCAGGTGAACTCCCCCTGGACCTTCACGATCCTGATGTCGTAGTCGTTGACTTGGGCAATTTTCTTGCGACCAGTGCTCCGTGAAGCGCCCCAGCATCGCCTCAAGGTTCACCGCATCCATGTCCTCATCCTTCCACGGAGCGAGGTTCAGGCCGCCCAGTCGAGCACCGGGGCAAGGGACCGGGCGAAGGAGGACGGGGGCAGCAGCCGCAGCGTTCTGTTGCTCAGGCTCGTGGCCACCGGGGAGGCCCATTGGCCGGTGGCGCCGATCCGCCGCGAGCGGCGGGTGATCATCTGGGTGCGTGGTCGTCGCTGCCGGTCGTAGGCGCACAGCCCGTCCCCGCTGGCCATGACGGTGGCGAGCACGACGGCGTCCTCGAGGGCCTGGCAGGCTCCCTGGCCGAGGTTGGGGGTCATGGCGTGGGCAGCGTCCCCGGCCAGCACCACGGCGCCGCAGGTGCAAGCCGTCAGCGGCGGCAGCTCGTACAGGTCGTGGTGCAGCACCGCGCCGGGGTCGGCGGCGTCCAGCAGCGCCGGGATCGGGTGGTGCCAGCCGCCGAACCGCCGGCGCAGCCCGGCGAGCCCGCCGCCGGGGGCGCCCACGGGGGCGTTGGCAGTCGCGTAGCAGTAGATCCGCCCGTCCGCCAGCGGCGCGTAGCCGAACCGCTCCCCCCGCCCCCACGACTCGGCCGCTTCGGTGACCGGCACCGGCGGGGTGACCACCCGCCAGCTGGTGTAGCCGACATACCGGGGCGCCGGAGCGTCCGGCCACACCGACTGGCGGGTGACGCTGCGCACCCCGTCAGCGCCGACCACCAGGTCCGCCCGGGACTGCCCGCCGGAGTGCACCACCAGCCCCGCCGGGCGCACCTCGGTCACGCTCACCCTGGGGCGCAGCCCCTCGTCCGGGACGGCGGCACGCAGGACCTCGAGCAGGTCGGCGCGGTGGATCATCACGGTCGGCCCGTAACGGCGGGCCAGCTCGGCGGCGTCGGTGCGGGTCAGCCACCGTCCCCGGGCATCTCGGATGCCGGCCTGCCCGGCCAGCACGGCCCGGCCGCGGACCAGCTCGCCCACCCCCAGGGCGTCCAGCGCGCGCAGCGCGTTCGGCCACAGGGAAAGGCCCGCGCCGACCTCGGTGAACTCGGGCGCGCGCTCGAAGACCTCCACCTGCCAGCCGAGCTTTGTCAGGGCCAGCGCCGACCCCAGGCCGGCGATCCCGCCGCCGACAATGATTGCTTTCATGGGACTCTTCTCCTTCATACTCTGCCAAATCGTTGGTGGGCCGAGGTGAGTACTGCTGATTCCGGGTGCTGCATCGTCGTTTCTGCTGTTCTTTCGGTAGGTGGCGTTTCTGCCTTGCGCCGTGGTGGTGGTTGTTGTGTTGGCCGCGGTCGCGGTTGCGCGGTGCCGGGTGAGGAGTGTCGGTCAGGTTTCTGCGGTCTTGATTTGGCTGGCAGGGTTTCCGGTGCTGTGGCGGGGCTGGTCTTCTTCTGGCGTTGCAGGGCGGCCGCGGCGACAACCGATGCGGCGAGGGCGACGGCGGCGGCGAGCAGGAATCCCAGCCGCAGCCCGCCGGTCTGGGCGGCCACCGCCGCAGCGCCGGTGCGGAGCAGGGCGCTGGTGCGGGTGGTGGCGAGCGCGACGATGACGGCCAGCCCGACGGCGCCGCCGAGCTGCGCGGCGCTGGACAGCAGCCCGGAGGCGAGCCCGGCGACGGTTTCCTGGACTTGGGCGAGCGCTGCGGTGTTGATGGAGACGAACGAGAACCCGGCGCCGAACCCGATCAGGACCAGGCCGGGCAGGATGTTGGCGGTGTAGGTCGCCCCGGCCGGGACGTGTCCCAGCAGGTTCAGGCCGGTGCCGACGGCGGCCAGGCCGGTGATGGCCAGCGGGCGCGGGCCGATGCGGGGGATGAGGTTGCTGGCGATCACGCTGGCCGCGACGACGGCGGCGGCCAGCGGGATGTAGCCGAGCCCGGCCTGCAGCGGGGTGTAGCCCAGGACTTGCTGCAGGTAGAGGGTGAGCATGAAGAACGACGAGAACGCCGAGACGGTCAGCAGCCACTGCAGGATGTTGGGTACCAGGGTGGTGCGCCGGTGCACGAACCCGCGCGGGA
>Ga0126373_10002991_pt1 | contig 12522 bp, 12 predicted proteins | sample PanSoiMetPlot_11_FD_92545 | JGI IMG/M metagenome (GOLD analysis project Ga0126373, IMG submission 92545) | Tropical forest soil microbial communities from Panama - MetaG Plot_11 | ecosystem: Environmental > Terrestrial > Soil > Tropical forest > Bulk soil | place: Panama | collected 2016-02-17
AGTTGCAGCCGCAGGAGTGAGGAGTACAGCCGCAGGCACCGCTAGAGGACTCGCCCGAAGCATCGGCGGAAGACACACCGTTTCCAGTACGTGCAGCGAAGGTGGAGAACTGAATCGTGGAGCGGTGGCTGCCACATTTCGGACATTCGGGCTTGCCGTTTTTCGCCGTAACGATGCGCTCGAAGCGCGATTTGCATTCGTCGCAGACATATTCGTAGATGGGCATCAGCTTATTTCCTCGCCCGAACATTATACCTAAGTTTTCCCTGAGTCGAGTTTTGCGGTTACACTGGCGGGCATGGCCAACATCTACGCGGGCACGTCGGGATGGTCTTATTCAAGCTGGAAGCCGGATTTCTATCCCGCAAAACTGGCTTCTGCTAAATTCCTCAGCTACTACGCCACACGGCTCAATTCGGTTGAAGTGAACTACACGTTCCGGCGTTTTCCCACGGAGAAGCTGCTGGAGGGCTGGATCGCGGCTACGCCCGCGCACTTCAAATTCGCGCTGAAGGCCCATCAGATGATTACGCACATCAAGCGTTTGCGCGGCACGTCAGATTGGCTGATGCGATTGTGTTCCTCGCTGCGGCCTTTGGAGGACGCAGAGAAACTAGGGCCGATCCTGTTCCAATTGCCACCTAACCTGAAGTGCGATGTGATCCTCTTGAAAGAGTTTCTCGAAGACCTGCCACCTGGCCTGCACAGCGCATTTGAATTCCGGGACGCTTCATGGTTTTGCAAGGACGTTTACGATGTCCTTCGAACCAAAAACGCCGCGCTGTGCCGAGCGGAAAGCGAGAAGCTGGAAACGCCAGTCGTCCAGACCGCTAAATTCGCCTATCTTCGCCTGCGAAAGGAGCATTACGCGCCGAAGGAGCTGACCCAGCTGAAATCCAGGGTGTCCGAAGCGGCCGCCAGCGGAGATGTTTTTGTGTACTTCAAACACGAGGAAACGCCGGAAGGGGCGCTTTACGCGGAAGGCCTCCTTAGTACTTCGCCTCGCTAATTTTGTCCAGTTTTGTCCTTGTAGGGGAGTCTACTGTTTTCGCTGTATTCTCTAATTAAATCATTAAATGCAATAGGATACGTGGACCCATCGGCTACACCGCTTCGAGGCGACGGGCTACGGTTTTAGTACTTCTGTACCGAAATTCACAAGAATAAAAAGTGACTTCGCTCCTATTCACCTTCTGGCGGAGCTGACCCAGAATGGAGCCATGTCATACACCAACGTAGTCCTCGATCAAACTTGGGTAAGCCGAAATTGGTGGTGCGCAGACTGTCGCGTGCCAACGGACCTAGACCGCCATGGGCGCTGCGAGACATGCGGCTCAGATGCCGTGGACAATATGAGCAGGCCAAACAAGCTGGCCACAGTTACAGCGATGCCGGCGGGGAGCATCGCGTTCGACGATGTGACGCAGTACGTCCGCGTAGCTTAAGCGAACTTCCATCCCGCAATTTGTCGGCCCGACTGTTCCTGCAACGCGCACGAACGTTTTTCGACGCGCGTTGCTAAGCCCGCCTCAGCGACGGCTGGGTTAGGGCACGGTCAATAATGGGCCTTCTGCGGTCTGCAGGATTCCAGTCGTCTGGCGGAAAAGCAATGTGCCAGAAGTATTCGGCCGGTCGCGTGAACTCGACGCCCGCTTTCGTCTTTCCGCCCTCGGACTGGCCAACAAAGACCACGCGGCATTCGACTTCCTGCGCGCTCTTTACGTTGACAATCGTCATTCTCTGCTCACGTTCCACAGCGACGTTCAGACGCAGCGAGCAGCCCTGCGCATTGACGGCTTCTGTGGCGGTACGCTCCTCGTAAAGCTCCGCTCCGCGCTGAAGCTTGACGAGTACCGGCATGGAAATGTAAACGCGCTTGCTGCGCCTCGTGTCGCGTTTTGTTTCCGATGCGTTCAGATCTGAGGAAGGAGCGCGCGTTTCGGGCTCCGCCACCGCAGCTTCTTTCGCCCGGGCAGAGCCTTCCCGGTTGAATAGCTTATCCCAAGCCATCGATTTCCCCCAGACGCGATAATGCGCTGCTTCTGCGAACGCAAAGAAAGTTTTGGAGTGAGCGTATCTATCCAGTAACCTCATTACTGGCTGGGAGATACCCTGCCGAATTAACTCGCAGTTGTGGACCGCGCTCGCAGTGATAGAGTCTGCGCGGAACTTTGCGGGCGATGGACGTTTTCGCTGCGAAGTGCCGTTCGCGCTTGATGAAGAATCTACGCAACTCGGAAACGTCGTTCATAGGAGGCAACGCTGCGCCGCGCCTTGCGGCGAAGCTCGGCCTCTTCGACGCCACGATGATCGTCATGGGCGGCATCGTCGGCTCCGGCATTTTTATTAATCCATACGTGGTCGCGCAGCAGGTTTACACGCCTGCGCTGATTCTCGGCGCGTGGGTCATCGGCGGAGTCATCGCGTTGGGCGGGGCATTCATTTGGGCGGAACTAGCGGCGGTCATGCCGCGCGTCGGAGGACAGTACGCTTACTTGCGCGAAGCCTATCACCCGGCGGTCGCGTTTCTCTACGGCTGGGTGCTGCTACTGGTAATTCAAACCGGTGGCATGGCTGCGGTGGCAGTAACGTTCGCAAAATACTTTGTGGAATTGACTGCATGTCACCTCAACGGTGGTCTGATTGCCACGCTTACGTTGGGAATACTGACGGTCATTAATTGCCTCGGAGTTCGTGCAGGAAGCACTGTGCAGAGCGCATTGATGGTACTGAAGATTCTGGCGATTGCCGCGCTGGTTTTTTGTGGCGGCGTATTCCTCGCGCATCATTTGCAGCTGCTTCACAGGCCAATCGGCGCGCCATTGTCAGTGAATTATCGCTTCGCGGACCAGCCCGTTTCATTCGGCTTGTTGACGGCAATGGGCGCCGCGCTTGTGCCGGTACTTTTTTCCTACGGCGGCTGGCAAACCGCGAATTTTGTTGCCGAAGAAGTGCGCGAGCCGCGCAAGAACTTGCCGCGTGCGCTGGTGATTGGTGTGGTCGGAGTGATTCTGCTGTACCTTTCCGTGAACTTCGTTTGCGTTTACGTCCTCGGCCCTACGGGACTTGCGCGGACCATGACGCCGGCGTCGGCAGTGATGCGAGTCGTGTGGGGATCGAAGGGCGCGGCGCTAATCGCCGTGGGAATTACGATTTCGGCTCTGGGATTTCTCAGCCAGTCCATCTTAACGGCTCCGCGTGTCTACTTCGCGATGGCTGAGGACGGACTTTTTTTTCGCGCGGTCGGCTGGCTGGATCCGCGACACCGCGTTCCTGTGTTTGCGATTGCCCTGCAGGGCGTTGCAGCCATCGTCATCGCGCTTTCAGGACGTTACGATCAAATTTTGAGTTACGTCGTTTCGATGGATTTTCTTTTCTTTGGTCTAACAGCGACCTGTATCTTTGTTTTCCGTCGCGCTGGCAAAGCCACACAGGAAGCAACCGGAAGCAGCGGCCTTGCGCGTATGCCCGGACATCCTGTCACTACGTTCATATTTGTCGCGGTGTGCTGGCTGGTCGTCCTCAACACAATTTTTCGGTACCCGCGCAACACGGCAGTCGGATTCGCAATATTATTCGCGGGCATCCCTGTATATTTCTTGTGGGGCCGTCAAAAGAAGAAAAGGAGCGTGGGGACGTGACCAGTTCGCGCAAAGAAATCCGTTCAATGTATCTCGAGTGGGCCAAGCTGCGCTCGGGAGCAAAGTACAATTTAGCCACGAGCGGCCTTGACGGATTTCCGCTGGCTAAGCTGCCAGTCAAAATCGAAGATCTGGAACTTTCCATCGGCGGAAGCTACGGCTATCCGCAGTTGCAGGATCGCTTAGCGCGGAAAAACGGAGTCGCAACAGAGTGCATGGTTGCCGCGAATGGCACATCGATGGCCAACCATCTCGCGATGGCCGCGTTGCTCGAGCCGGGCGACGAAGTGCTCATCGAGCAGCCCACGTATGAACCGCTCCTCACAGTGGCGAAGTATTTGGGCGCGACGGTCCACCGTTTTGCGCGGCGTTTTGAGAATGGATTCAACCTGGATCCGCGCGAGGTCGAGCGGCACATGACGCCGCGCACGCGCCTCGTGGTGGTGACAAATCTGCACAATCCGAGCGGCGCGCGCACGCCAGATTCGAGCTTGCAGCTCATTGGAAAGATTGCCCAGAGTCGGGGCGCGCAAGTTTTGGTCGATGAAGTGTACTTAGACGCGTGTTTTGACCCGCAGGCCCACTCGGCATTTCATTTGGGCGATAATTTCATCGTTACGAGCAGCCTGACGAAGGCCTTCGGCCTGTCAGGCCTGCGCTGCGGATGGGTGCTGGCGCCGGCGCCGCTCGCCGAGCGCATGTGGCGCATCAATGATCTCTTCGGAGTGATTCCCGCGCACGTCGCAGAGCTGCTTAGCGTCATCGCGTTCGATCATCTAAAAGAAATAGAGACCTACGCTCGCACGCGCCTCCAAACAAATCGCCCAATCCTCCAGCGGTTTCTCAATTCGCGTAGCGATTTGAAAGCCATTCGCGCGGACGCCGGAACAATCGCGTTTCCGCAGCTCATTTCCGGAAAAGTAGACGCGCTTTGCCAGCTCTTGCGCGAAAAATACGACACTTCTGTAGTCCCTGGGTACTTTTTCGAAATGCCGGATCACTTCCGCATCGGAATCGGCGGCAAGACGGAGCTACTGGAGGAAGGGTTGAAACGGCTGGGCAAAGCTCTGGACGAGATTGCAGCTTAGGCTCCTATGTCTGCCGCGAGTTTTTATCTGTGCGGCCATCGTCGGCCACGCGCCACGGCTCTTTGGGGCGCAACAGACGAATGAACGCCTGCGCTCCCTGAGACAACTGCTGGTCCCGGCGAAAAATTAAGAACAGATCGCGTCTGAGGCGCATTTCGCGGACGCGCACCTCCGCGAGTTCGCGGCTTTCCACTTCCATTTGTACGCACATGCGCGGGACGATCGCCACGCCCATTCCCATTTTTACGAAACGCTTAATGCTCTCGATGGTGGGCAGCTCGACGCCTATGCGCAGCGGCACCCGGTACTTTGCAAAGAGCTGAATTACGCGCTGCCTGTATGGCGAAGCCACGATGTGCGCGACAAAATCCTCGCGGCCAAGCTCGTCAATGGAAACGCTGCGGTGCCGGGCCAGTCGATGGCGCGGGTGCACCACAAAGGCCAAGTCATCGCGTAGGAATTCGACCGACGCCAGGGTTTCATCCGGCGGTCGGTAAGACGCTATGCCCAGGTCGAGCCGGTAATTCAGGATTTCACGCGGAATGTCCCGCGAATAGACACGGTGAATCGCAATCTCGACTTTCGGATGTTTCACGCGGAAGCGCGCAAGAGCGGGGAGCAGGGCGTGGATCGAACTTTCATTAACGCCGAGCGACAGTCGCCCTCGTCGCAGGCCTGCGAGGTCTTCAAGGCTTCTTCGCGCTTCCGCGCGAAGGTTCAGCATGCGCTCTGCATATTCGACAAGCAGCCCTCCTGCTTCGGTAAGCTTGCCCGCGCCAGTCCCACGCACCAATAACGGTTGGCCGACCCAGTCCTCCAGCTTGCGCACCGCAATACTCACCGCAGGCTGCGTGCGGTAAAGCCGCTCCGCTGCCCGTGAGAAACTTTTCTCTCTCGCGACGGTCAAGAATACCTGTAGGGAACCGAGGTCCATATATGAACTCCTGTCGATGCGGACAAGTATAAGGCATCGTTATAGGAACTAGAAGAATTATAAATTGGACGAATGTTTCTGCTGGCGGTCTACTTGTGAAACACAAGGGGGAGCCATGGATACAGTTCATTTCTTCGATACGACGCTGCGGGATGGCGAGCAATCGCCCGGATTTTCGATGACGCGAGAAGAAAAGCTCGCCCTCGCGAAAAAGCTCGAAGCGCTGAACGTTGATGTAATTGAGGCCGGTTTTCCAGTTGCGTCCTCAGGGGAATTAGACGCGGTTCGCGCGGTGGCCACCGCTATTCGCGATACGCGCGTTGCAGCGCTCGCGCGGGCGCGGCGCGAAGATGTCGAGGCGGCACTGCTCGCGCTCGAACCGGCAGAGAAGCCGCGGCTTCACGTGTTCCTGGCAACTTCCGATCTTCACCTCCAGGCCAAACTGCGAATGACTCGCCGCGAAGCGCTCGACGCGATTGGCCGTTGGGTGCGTTACGGTAAGGAGCATTGCCCCGAGGTTGAATTCTCGGCCGAAGACGCCAGCCGCAGCGACATTCGCTTTCTCCTCGAAGCGATGGAAACAGCGGCGGAAGCTGGCGCGACCATTTTGAATTTGCCGGACACGGTCGGATTCACCACGCCGGAGGAATACGGAGCGATGTTCCATCGCGTGCGAGGGCATCTGGGGCGCACCGAAGAGGTCATTCTCAGCGCCCATTGCCACAATGATCTGGGGCTCGCTGTCGCAAACTCCCTCGCCGCCGTTCGCGCTGGCGCCCGGCAAGTAGAATGCACAATCAACGGCATTGGTGAACGCGCGGGCAACGCTTCTCTCGAAGAGTTAGCCGTGGCACTTGCCGTGCGGCAGAGTTTCTTCAGTGTCCGAACCAATATTCGGCTGGAGCAAATTTATTCAGCCAGCCGCGCGCTCTGCGATGTGACGGGAGTCTCCGTTCCTCCAAACAAAGCAGTGGTCGGCGCAAACGCCTTTGCGCACGAGGCGGGAATTCATCAGGATGGAATTCTCAAGAACCCTCTGACGTATGAGATCATCCGACCGGAGGCGGTAGGGGTTCCGACAAGGAGGCTCGTCGTCGGAAAGCATTCCGGCCGCAATGCGCTGCGCACGCGATTCACCGAACTGGGCTATACGCTGAGCGACGCAGAGGTGGGCCAGTGTTATCGCGCGGCCATGGATCTTGCCGACGCCGCAAAGGAAGTCAGCGACCGCGATCTGGTGACCCTAATCCATCACGCACGACGCGAAAATCAACGCGTGGAAGCGAACGCAGCCGTCGCAGTGAGCGAGGTCCAGTGACTCGGGCGAACAAGACAATCGTAGTTGTTTCGGGAGACGGAATCGGGCCGGAAGTGATTCGTGCGGCCATTTCGATTTTGGAGGAATGCGCTACCGCATTCGGCCACCGGTTCGAATTCATTGAGCTGCCGTTCGGGGGCATCGCCATCGATCGCTGCGGCGAGCCGCTTCCCATTGAAACGCTAAATGCGTGCCGCAAAGCCGATGCGGTGCTGCTGGGAGCGGTAGGAGGCGCGAAGTGGGATTCGCAGCCTTTGACTCGCCGGCCCGAAGCAGGACTGCTTGGCTTGCGCAAAGAGCTCGGTCTGTACATCAATCTGCGTCCCGTCAGGCTTTTCGAGTCGCTGCGCGCGATATCTCCTATTCGTTTGGATGAGGACGAAACGATCGACTTGGAGATTGTGCGCGAGCTTGCCGGAGGAATTTACTTTGGTCCGCGGCAGATTAGCGGCTCGGAGACAAATGAAAGCGCATCGGACACCGAGATTTATTCGGTCAAAGAGATTGAACGCGTTGCGCTGTACGCTTTCCAGCGAGCTGTAGCGCGGCGTAAGCGCCTCGCGAGCATTGACAAGGCGAACGTACTCGCGAGTTCGGGCCTGTGGCGCAGAACGGTCGAGCGCCTGTCCGAGAATTTTTCGGAAGTGAAGCTCGAGTCGTTGTATGTAGACAACGCCGCCATGCAACTGGTGCTCCGGCCGGCGCAATTTGACGTCATGCTAACTTCGAATATGTTCGGCGATATTCTGAGCGATGAGGCCGCAGGCTTGGTGGGTTCCATCGGCTTGATTCCGTCAATGAGTCTCGGCAACGGAACTGCTCTCTATGAGCCGATTCACGGTTCGGCGCCTCAACTCGCGGGAAAGAATTCTGCCAATCCGATTGGTGCAATTCTGTGCGCGGCGATGCTGCTGCGGGAATCCTTCGGGCTGCATCGCGAAGCTGCCGCCGTGGAGAAGGCTGTCGATCACGCGCTCGCTGCTGGTTTTCGCACGCCGGATATCGCCCGGGAAGGCTGCAAAGCCATTAGCTGTTCGGAGATGGCAGCACATATCTGTGTCGCGCTGGCCGAATCCGCGATGGAAACCGAAAAATACGGCTGGGGTGTCTAGAGGCTGCTCAACATCGAGTCAGTCTGCTGAGTGCTAAATTTTCCGCATCACCAGGCAGCCGGCCATCATGTCGTGCAGGGCCTGTTTCTTTTCGGTGAATCCCGCCATGATGTATCCAATCATCAAGATGATCCCTGAGATGATCTTGCCGAAGTACCTTCCCGTGGCGCGTGCAAACGAAATGCGCCGACCAGCCATGTCGGTTACCTCCAGCCCCAGGGTTTTCTTGCCGATCGTCGCCTGCCACGCTGAGCTCTCGAGCAGGGCGAAGTAGAGCCATTGGATGACGATGTCCAGAACAAGGATCTTCGAAAACATTCCCAGAAACGCGAAGGCTTCCTCCGGCGATTGCGGAGGATGGTTCAAGATCATGCTCCTCAGCCCTGTGGCGGCGACAATCGGTAAGGTAATGAAAGTCGATACAATCCACAGCACGATGAAATCAATGATCCATGCAACAAAGCGGAGCCAGAATCCGGCATAACCAAGTGGCCGGGCGGCCGTCGCGGGAGTGTAAGTTGCGGGCGCGGCAGGCGGCGTCTGCATAGCGACGGGCGCAGTCGCCGGCGTTGGCGGAGTGAAACCACCGGGCGCAAGCGGAATTCCGCGCGGCGCGGCGTCTTCGCCTGTTCGCTGCCCGCACGTTGGGCAGAAAGCCGCGTTTTCCGCAACCTGCGAGCCACATTTCGAGCAAAACATGATTCCCCCTTATGCGTAAACGATGCGATCAAAAACCAATTGCGGGCATCCTACTTTTCCCTCACCGCGAGGTCAACTGAGGAGTTTTCCAAGGTGCTGAATCCGAGTCGTAGAGAGTGCTTGAGTTAAAGCGAGCGAATCATCTCCTTGATCTGCGCCTGAATTCGCTCTGAATCCGGCGCGGCCGCGCCATCGTGCAGACCCATCGTGCGGAGGAGTAGTCCATCGAACTGGCGGTCGGGGAGCAGCCACCGCAGCCCCATCATCACCTTCGCGTCGCGCGTGACGCGATACCGCGCCTTCGGCGATTCTGCGCGAATCGCCTGAAGAATCACTCGCGCGCAATCCTCCGGCGTCGCTTTCGCGGCGGACACTCTTTCTTGCCACGTTTTTAGAAAGCCAAAATAAACGCGCGCGTAAGGACTCGTCCCTGCATTCCCAATGTAGCGGCTGGACAGCTCTGCGCCTGCACGATTGATGTTCGTCGGGATGAATCCCGGCTCGATGATTACTACGCGAATTCCAAATGACGCAAGCTCGAGTCGCATGGCGTCGGACATCGCTTCGAGCGCGTGTTTGCTGCTGCTGTAAGGCCCCATCAGAGGATTGGAAACCTTGCCAGCAATCGAGCTCATGTTTATGATGCGGCCGCGCCGACGTTCGCGCATGTCGGGCAAAACGCGCTTCGCCATACGCACTGCGCCGAAGAAATTCGTTTCGAACTGCTTCCGCAAATCGTCCAGGGAAATCTCTTCCATCACTCCGGCAATCGCAATGCCGGCGTTGTTTACAAGGACGTCCACTCCGCTGGCGCGGCGTTCTATCTCTGCGGCTGCACGCTCCGCCGATTCGTCGTTGGTGACATCCAAGTCGAGAGTTTCAAGTGGCAGTTTGTGTTCTTCAGCAAATTGTTCCAGCCCAGCGCGCTTTTGCGAGTTACGGCCCGCTGCAAACACGCGATAACCTTCGGACGCCAACAGAATCGCTGTCGCACGCCCCAGTCCGTCAGTGCCGCCGGTAACCAGTACTGTCTTGAGTTCGCCGCTTGTTGAGGAGCCCATAACGCCACCTCATGCGATTCGTTTACGGCAACAAAGCCGGGTGAATCTGAGCGCGCGTGCTGCCAGGTCTTGAATGGTTCGTGGGTTGAGTTTGCAATATGTCGTGTAGGGCTGGTGGGTGATGGCGCGCCTTCAGATAAACGACAATCGCGACGATGCAGATAATCGCGGCTGCGAGCAGCGCCAATTTCAGCGGTCGCGACGACGGATTTTCGTCCTTCCATCCGCGCTGCGGTTTGTTCGGGTCCCCATGTTCGTCGAATTCACTCATTTTTTTTCCCACAATGTCCCGCCATTCAGCGGTCCGTCGTTTGACTCATGCTAGGCCCGTCCGTTGGGCAAGTCAAACGCACATACAGGCATCCCGCGCGCTGTTAGGGATTTCTACGGATTGAACATGGTAGAGCTTGGTGGAAGGTTTGGAATTAACTCAAGCAGGAGGGCATAGCTCAGGAGGGCATAGCTCAATGATCAAGAAAGTGAAGGGCGGGTACAAAGTACTTTCGGAAAACGGCAAGAATCTCGGTGGGCCCTACAAAACAAAGTCGCAGGCAGAGAAACGTCTCCGCCAGGTCGAGTTCTTCAAGCACAAGAAGGGTTAAAGCAACAAGGGTAGCCGCTTGGCGCACTTGCCATTGCGCCGTTGGGGCGTGTCCTCAAGGGAATATGATTTTCACATTACGCGGTGAAATTCACAGGGCGGGTCTTAAAATATAGCAAAAATAATTGGCATCCCACTTGACGTATACCGGAAAATCAGTATACTTTCCTGATGTCGGAAGACCGAGCGGGGCGCTCGGTGGCCCCGATTGACCGGTAATCTCCCTTTCGAAATAGAGGTGAGGTTGGCTACGAACACCGGATAGACAATAGTCGAGCTTCGAGCAAGTCCTTCCGACAAGGTCTGTGGAAGGAATCGCCCGGCGCTTGACGCCGGGTTTTTTATTTTCCGTCACACCTGTTTTTCGGTCGTGGCGGCTCCGCCGGGAGCGGAGAGGTTCGAAGCAATTCGGAACATAGCTCTTTGACAATTGAAGGAAGCTGGCCATTGCATACGCGATCTCAAGTTCGCGCGTGCAATGATCCGCAAGTTTTGCTCAAGTAGCGCAATGTGGAAAGGCGAACTCTCCGCACGAGCGCAAGCGCCCAGGTGCGTTTCGCAAGGGATAGCAAGGTCCCTCGCGGCGATGCTCTTCGGGTTCCCAGCGCAAGCCGGGACGTGTTAGGTGAGTTTTATGGTCAAGCTACTAAGGGCGTACGGTGGATGCCTTGGCGCCAACAGACGATGAAGGACGTGGCTAGCTGCGATAAGCCTCGGGGAGCCGCAAGCAGGCTTTGATCCGGGGATTTCCGAATGGGGAAACCCGACCAGATGAACTCTGGTTACAGCCCGCTGAATACATAGGTGGGTATGAGTCAACCCAGGGAAGTGAACCATCTCAGTACCTGGAGGAAGAGAAATCAATCGAGATTCCGAGAGTAGCGGCGAGCGAAATCGGAACAGCCCAAACCATGGTGCTTGCACCGTGGGGTTGTAGGACCGCGTGAGTAGAGTTATCAATCCGGAGGCTAGGTGAACCTGCTGGAAAGCGGGGCCAAAGAAGGTGAAAGCCCTGTAACCGAAAGCTTACCGGACTCGAAGCGGTATCCTGAGTACCACGAGACACGTGCAATCTCGTGGGAAACCGGGGAGACCACTCTCCAAGGCTAAATACTCGTTGGCGACCGATAGTGAACAAGTACCGTGAGGGAAAGGTGAAAAGCACCCCTGCGAGGGGAGTGAAATAGAACCTGAAACCGTATGCTTACAAGCAGTCGGAGGGCTATGACACAACTTCGGTTGTGTAAATGCCTGACGGCGTGCCTCTTGCTTAATGAGCCGGCTAGTTATTCTCTCAGGCAAGGTTAAGCGTAAAGCGAGCCGAAGCGAAAGCGAGTCCGAATAGGGCGACAAGTCTGTGGGAATAGACGCGAAGCGGGATGATCTACCCTTGGCCAGGTTGAAGGCTGCTTAACCGCAGCTGGAGGACCGAACCGTTGTGAGTTGAAAATCGCTCGGATGAGCTGAGGGTAGGGGTGAAAGGCTAATCAAATTCCGTGATAGCTCGTTCTCCCCGAAATGCCTTTAGGGGCAGCCTTGTGTGATCGGCCACGGTGGTAGAGCACTGAATGGACTAGGGTCCCATCCAGGATACCGAATCCAATCAAACTCCGAATGCCGTGTACCGCAACACAGGAGTGAGACTACGGGGGATAAGCTCCGTGGTCGAGAGGGAAAGAACCCAGATCGCCATCTAAGGTCCCCAAGTACAAGCTAAGTGGGAAAGGACGTGTGGGCGCACAGACAGCCAGGAGGTTGGCTTAGAAGCAGCCATCCTTTAAAGAAAGCGTAACAGCCCACTGGTCAAGTGCTCACGCACCGACAATCCAACGGGGCTCAAGCTTGTCACCGAAGATGTGAAATCAACGCTTCCTCCGGGAAGCGTCGTTTGGTAGGGGAGCATTCTGTAAAGTCTGAAGGTAGACCGCGAGGACTACTCAACGTTACGGAAGAGACTCTGCCGGCATAAGTAGCGATAAACACGATGAGAACTCGTGTCGCCGAAAGTCTAAGGTTTCCTGAGGAAGGTTAATCCGCTCAGGGTTAGGCGGGTCCTAAGGTGAGGCCG
>Ga0126373_10002992_pt1 | contig 12516 bp, 11 predicted proteins | sample PanSoiMetPlot_11_FD_92545 | JGI IMG/M metagenome (GOLD analysis project Ga0126373, IMG submission 92545) | Tropical forest soil microbial communities from Panama - MetaG Plot_11 | ecosystem: Environmental > Terrestrial > Soil > Tropical forest > Bulk soil | place: Panama | collected 2016-02-17
TCGCGAAACTGCGGCCGCTGCTGATCCTGACTTGAACCCTACACGGTATCACAAGCCGCGGTTGGTCGCGCCGAAGCAGTATCCCCGGCTCCAAAAAATATTTTCACGCTCGTCATTTCTTTTTCCATTCGGGAAATGGGTTTGACGCGCCGGCGGCGCGAGTCATCGATCAGGTCGGGCACGCGCTTCGCCGCGCCCATCAATCGATTCAGCAGAACATTGAAAGCCGGCTCATCGCCCTCCAACCATTCCGGTGGAATCTGTTTTTGCGCGCGGTCGACCACGTCTTCGGGCAGATGCGTGATGCGATCGAGCCAAGGTTGAAAATCGTCGAAGGATTTTCGCCGGCCGATACACCGTAGGCCGGAAGTACAGGCCCCGGAGCGGGGAATCGCTGAAGGTCCAATGCGGGCCGTCGAACCTGTAGCCGTGATCCATCATGGACGCGACGAATCCGAGCCGCTGCCCCTGATTCCGTTTGGGCGACGGCCTGGGCTGCAGGCGCGCGCGGGAAAAGATGGACTGGCGCGCATCCGCATTGCCGATCCATTTGTCGAACGCGAGAACGCCAGGGAACTCGTCGCGGTTGGCCACTTTATCGAGCAGCAGATCGGGAATGAATCGTAGACGATCACTTTGCCTGGGTCGCCGGGATAGCGCGATCCGAAGCGCCATCCTGATTCCACGGCCACGCGTCTCGACCCGAGCTGGATAGGAACATCGGGATTGCTCTCCAGAAACGCTGCGGACAAATTGACTAGCTCAACGGGTGGTGTTGAGATCTCGAGGTACTGCAGAAAAGCCGACCCGAGCTCTCGTTCACCAAGATCCGCCGGTGCTGGGGATTGTTGGGGAACTTTACGATGTAAAAGTGCCCGTCGTCGCACTGGAGCAGATGCGCCGGGGCTCCTCAGCGCATTTTGCGGATCAGCCGGACCGCGTTGATTGGCATCGAAAAGGATGTAGGCCAGAAGGATGCAAGCCTTCATCCTACTTGCGCGCTGCGGCACGCGCACTCGCGCGAGCCACCGTGCGATAAGATTGCCAATGTATGAGGGTGCTTTTTTCCGCTTGCCTGGTAGCCGTGATTTCAGCGGTCGTGCTCTCGGCCGAGCAGGCGCGATCGGTGCGAGTCGAAGTGCTCTCGACGATGCTCACTGCCGATGAAGGCGTCGGCGAGTGGGGCTTCTCCGCCGTGGTTGATGTAGACGGCCACCGCATTCTTTTCGACACCGGCGACCGCCCGGAGACCGTGCTCAACAATGCCAAGGAGCTGCACGTCGATCTGACTAATATCACCGACGTCATTCTCAGCCACAATCACCACGATCACACCGGCGGCCTGATGACACTGCGCCGGGCAGTGATGCAAAAGAATCCGTCAGCCCTTTCTCGCGCGTATGTTGGCAAGGGAATTTTCGACGCCCGCCGATCCGATCAAGGCAAGCCGATCGAGTTCATGGCGGCCACGCGCCGCGAGTTCGAAGCTTCTGGTGGGCATTTCACCGAGTACGATCATCCTACTCAGCTCTGGCCCGGCGTCTGGCTCACTGGTCCGGTTCCGCGAAAGTATCCGGAGCACAACTGGAGCGGCCACGTCCAGATCCAGACTAATGACGGCTGGAAAGAGGACAACCTTCCTGAAGATATGTCGCTGGTGATTGAAACCGCGCAGGGCTTGGTGGTGGTCTCCGGGTGCGGCCACGCTGGCATCATCAACACGCTCGAGTACGCTCGCAATTCGATTCGCAACGCGCCGGTTCACGCAGCGGTCGGAGGCTTTCATCTCTACCAATTGGACGATGAGAAGCTGAGCTGGACCGCGTCCAAGCTGCGCGAGTTCGGCCTTCAGAATTTCCTAGGCGCGCATTGCACCGGGATCGAGGCAACCTACCGAATCCGTCAACTATGCTCGCTTTCGCGCCGCACGTGCTCGGTGGGCGCAGTCGGAGCCATATTCGAATTAGGCAAGCCGCTCGATCCGGGTTCGATCGCACGCTGATCGCGGCTCACGCTGGTCGCCCCGCTACTTTGACTCTCTCCGATCGGGAAACCACCGTTTTCCTTTGCTGCGGTGATTTGGTCTGGAGATACGGCAAAACACCACATGCACTGATATGGCGGTTGATTGCCGCATCCACCTGGTTCCCAATCCGGGCAGGCACAAATTCTTCGGTCACGCCGCTCTTTCTACCTCCCGTTCGCGAGGCTTCCAGGAGTCTACGATCTCAGCGATCTCCCAGGCTCGATCCGCGACGCCAGCAGCCATTGCGGGTGTAGTTCGTAGGGTCTGATGAATGCTCTGGTTCAGCTCAATCGCTTCTGGATGACTCCACCTTGCCATGCCTTCGTCGAGATCCAAATTCAAGTCGCCACTCCGGCCGTCCTAGTGAGATAGAATCGTCTAAAAAGCGCTAGGAAGCGCTGCATGGGAGCGTAATCATGTTCAATCGATCCATGGTGATCACCGCACTGCTTGCGGGCTTGGTCTGGGGCCAGGACGCGAATTCAGCAAAGAGCGGAGCGTCGAAAGCAATCCCGCGCGCCGCAGATGGCCACCCCGATCTGCAAGGCGTTTGGACCAACGCCACGCTGACGCCGCTGGAACGCCCCCAAGAGTTTGCGGGCAAGGCGACCGTATCCGACGCCCAGGCGCGCGCCTATGAGAAACAAGATCTTTCCATCAACACCCTGGACGGCGACGTAAACAACGAGGAAAATCGGCGGACAGGGGGCTCCGGTGTGGGCGCATACAACAACCTGTTCGTGGATCGCGGATCGGAGCTGGCCAGAGTCGATGGCGTGAAAAGAACGTCGCTGATCATCGAACCGCCTGACGGCAAGATCCCGGCGCTCACTGAGGCCGCGCGCGACCGCAACGCGAACACCGGGCGCGCATTCAATCGCTATGACAGCGTCAAGGACCGGCCGCTGAGCGAGCGCTGCATCATCGGGTTCGGTTCTACGTCCGGTCCGCCAATGCTGCCTGTGCTGTACAACAACAACTACGAAATCGTCCAGACACCGAACTACGTGATGATCCTGGTGGAGATGGTGCACGACATTCGTGTGATTCGAATCAACGGGACGCACAAGCCGCCCGACGTTCGTCAGCTTCTCGGCGACTCGATTGGCCATTGGGAGGGCGACACGCTTGTGGTGGACACTACTAACTTCACCAGCAAAACGCGCTTCCGCGGCTCGTCGGAAAACCTGCACGTGGTCGAGCGGTTCCGCCGCGTGGATGCCAACACGGTCCTCTACCGCGCCACCGTCGACGATCCTTCTACTTACGCGAAGCCATGGACGCTCGAGTATCCGTTCCTCGCCACCGCTGGACCGGTCTATGAATACGCCTGCCATGAGGGCAACTACGCCATGCCTGATATTTTGGGCGGCGCGCGCAAAATCGAGTCCGGTGAGAAGCAGTAACGCCGGCGCTCTTCGCTAAGCCTCGTCTACACCAGCTTCGCGTCGAGGTGTATTTCCGTGCCGGCCAGCGCGCGCGAAATGGGGCAGCCTGCCTTCGCCCCAGCGGCAGTGGCTTGGAAAGTCGCGTCGCCGATTCCCGGAACAGACGCCTGCGTCGTCAAATCGATCCGCGTGATAGTCGGCTTGCCGTCCACTGGCGTCAGCGTCACCGCGGCCGTGGTCTTAATGTTTGTGGGCGGGTGTCCCGCGGTTGTCAGCGCAGCGGAAAGCGCCATAGTAAAGCACGCGGCGTGCGAAGCGCCCAGCAATTCCTCGGGATTCGTCTCGCCTCCGCCCTCGAAACGCGAGCGGAACGTGTACGGGCTATCCAGCGCTCCCGTCTCCACCTTAACGTGTCCCTGTCCCGCTTTCAACGATCCACTCCACTCGGCCTCAGCATGTCGAACCATGGCGGCTGTCCTCCCAGTTGAGAATAGCATCGGTCATCTCGGCCGGAATAGCAGCAGGTCGAGGCTGAACGTCAGTCGCATCGCTTCCACCGGCTGCGAGCGGATGGGACGGTAGATTGAGAGCAGCACGTCCTCCACGGACGATGCGGCCAGCGCAGCCTGAGTAGTAACCCGTTGCTGTTCGCCGATCTCGAAATGATTTGCAAATGTCTCGATGGTTCGCTTGACGCGATCTTTGCCAACGCCACGCAGTTCCTTCAGATCTTCTGGAGAAGGCACCGCGGCGAGAAGCCTGCCGTCGGGGCGCAGCACGCGCCGAAACTCGCTAGCGTTCATCCTTGCTGTGATCGACAAAACGAGCGAGAACGACCGGTCCGCGTGCGGCACAAATCGATCCGCGTTCGCGACCATCCACTCGCATTCCGGATAGCTGCGCGCGGCGGCATCCACAGCAGGAATTGAGATGTCGATCCCGTGCGCGTCAAATCCAAACTCGCGCGCGAGCGATCCCAGGTAGAATCCCTCCCCGCATCCTGCATCCAACACGCGATCGGCTTGCGAGGCCGCAATCATCCCCGAGATTGCACTGAGCAGCGGCGCTGTGATGCCTCGCTCGTGCAGCCGTCGCCGCGCTTTTACGGCTGCTGCGGTATCGCCCGGCTGCTTCGACCGGCGATCTTGCGGTTGAAGGAGATTGACGTAGCCGCTCCGCGCGATATCGAACGAATGCGTCCGCCCGCAAACCAAGCGGCGTTGCTCGCTTTGCAGCGGCAGGCGGCATCCGCGAACCGGACAGAGCAGCAGTCCCGCTCGAATCTCAGCTCCGGCCGCTTCTTTCAAGGGCATCCAATGCCTGCAAACGACGATGGTACCGAAACTCGCACAATGACCGTTTCTATGAAGTTTCTAAGGAACTCGCGCGAAACGGAGCGCGGCGCGAAACTGGTGCTGACTCGTGTGCCAGTGCGTGCTGCTCCCTTTGCGCCTTGGCTCCTCCCGGCCATGTTGTGGCTCACTAACGCTTGGGCGCAAGACCCGTTCGAGATTCATATCTACGAATACGAACCGTTGACTTGTCGTGAGTACAGTCTCGAGGCGCATCTTAATTCTGATCCGCAGGGATCCGGCTCGCGCGATGACAATCTACTTCCGATGCGCAACCAGACTCATCTGACGATAGAGCCAACGTTCGGACTGTCGGATAACTTCGCACTCGGCTTCATGGAGCTGAACGCCTGGGCGCCGGGCAACCCGCCGCAGTTCGCCGGCTGGCGTGTGTTGTCGCACATCTACACTCCCGAGTCGTGGGAGCTGCCTTTTCGCTTGGGCTTTGTTGCCGAATTTTCGTTTCAAAAAACACACTACGAGGAGAACTCGCGCCGCGTGGAGCTCCGTCCGATTCTGGATCGCGAGTTCATGTACTGGCAGATGGGTGTTCAATCCCGTCTCCGAGTGCGCCCTGCACGGCCTGGGACCGAGCGCGGATGGAATTTCGACCCCGCCCTTCTCCTCGACTGGAAGCGGCCTGTTTTCTCGCCATCGCTTGAATATTACGGCGAAATTGAAAGCCTTAACGTGCCGCCTCGAGGGCAGCCGGAGGTGCACCAGCTTTTCATTGGAGGCGATTGGCGTGGATCGGCAATCTCGAGCATCAACCTCGGGTTGGGATTCGATCTCGGCGCTCGCGGGCCAGGCATCATCGTCAGGACGCGCTTCGAATGGGATTGGCACCGACCGGGCGCTGCGAAGCCGTGATCCGCGTCGAATCAGACTCGAGCTCGGCTCAGGCGCGCGGCGCCGGGGGCGCGAAGATCGTCAGCACGGCCGCTGAAATAGCGCCGATCGATCTCGGGGCCGTCCAGATCCTCGATGTCGTGGAACCCTAATTCGCGCAGCATCACGGCCAGATCCGCGGGATTGAAGAACAGCCGGAACGGCTCTCCGGCTCGCGCCACGCGTTCCGCTAGCATCTCGAACGCGGCTCGCAACGGCGGGCTTAGCAATGCGGGATCGACGCCGTAGTCAAACACAACCGCGGTCTCTGCGGGCAGGCTGCCGATCCATCCCACTGTCGCGCGCACCGCTTCGAGCGTGAGGTAAGGAACCACGCCGAGCCAGGAGAAGAACGCCGGCTGCCGCGCGTCGAAGCCTGCAGCATCGAGGCAATAGGCCAGACGAGCCTCTTCAAAGTTGGCAGGAACGAACGTCATCGAGTCCGGAACGGCGATACGAGCACCCTCCAGCCGCTCGCGCTTCCACAACTGCGTGTCAGGATGATCCACTTCAAACACGCGCAGTCCCGACCCAGCATAAGGATTTCGATAGGCGAGTGTGTCAAGCCCCGCGCCCAGGACGACGCACTGCCGCACGCCCCGCTGAACTGCCGCCGCTAGTTCATCTTCCGAGTACCGGCTGCGCGCGGCGACCAGAGCACGCAGGCGTGGCGCGGTATCGAATCGTGCCGGATCGGCTTCGAGCGCTCGCGCGCCTTCTTCCCCGAGCATCGGCAGGGCCAGCGGATCTTCAAACACTCGTGGATGATCCACGATCTGGTGCAATGCGCGCCGCTGGCCCACGCGTTGCGCAGTAAGGCTGGGAGCGCCTTGTCGCATACGACAATTGTCTCTCGACGCGTCGCGCGCGTTGCTATGCTCGTCAGTTGGCCGCGATCCTGATTTTCGCGATCACATATGTTGTGCTGGCGATCGGGCGCTTGCCGGGCTTTCGGATCGATCGCACCGGCGCCGCGATTATCGGCGCGAGCTTCATGGTCGGCGTCAACGCGCTGTCAGTGGAGGACGCCTCCAAGGCAATCAATTTCGACACCATCATTCTGCTGTTCGGAATGATGATCGTGGTGGTCAATTTGCGCCTGTCGGGATTTTTCGCCCTCGTCGCCCATCGCGTGGTCGAGCATGCCCACCTGCCGCTGGCGCTCCTGGCCGCGATTGTTGGAGTCGCTGGCCTGTTTTCCGCCTTCTTCGTCAACGACACGATGTGCCTGGTGTTGACGCCGTTGGTTCTCGAGATCACGGGGGCCTTGGATCGCGACCCGGTCCCCTATTTGCTCGCGGTCGCAATGGGCTCTAACATCGGCAGCGTAGCGACTATCACCGGCAATCCGCAGAACATGATGATCGGGAGCTTTTCTAGAATCGACTATCGGGAATTTCTGGCTATACTGGCGCCCGTCGCGGTGATCGGGCTCATTTTGACGGTCGTGATAATTCGTATTGCATATCCGAGCGAATTTCGCTCTTTGGCCGAGGTTGCGCTCACGTCGCAGAATGTCAAAGTCGACCGCCGGCTGATGTGGAAGGCGATTGTTGTCGCGCTTGCAATGATCGTGATGTTCTTCGTGGGTTGGCCAGTGCCGAAGGTTGCAGTCGTAGCCGGCGCAGTGCTGCTCATCACGCGCCGTGTGGATCCGGAAATGGTCTATCGCGGCATTGACTGGAGCCTGCTCGCGATGTTCGCTGGTCTGTTCATCGTGGTCGCGGGAGCCGAACGTACCTCGCTCCAAACCGGGCTGTCGGCGCTGGCGCAGAGTTTCCACTTCGGCAACGTTTTTTCGCTGAGCGCCTTCACAGCTGTACTATCCAACCTGGTGAGCAATGTGCCGGCGGTACTCATCTTCCGCCCATTTGTCGCGCATCTGGCGAATCCGAACCGTGTCTGGCTGACTTTGGCGATGTCGTCCACGCTCGCGGGCAACCTGACGATTCTCGGGTCGGTGGCGAATCTGATCGTGATCGAACAAGCGCGCGCCAGGGTTCGGATCGGATTCTGGCAGTATTTCCGCGTGGGCGCGCCGTTGGCGATCGTGACCATTGCGGTCGGTGCGGCGTGGATCAACTGGTTCGCGCGCTAAAGCAACGCAAACATTTCCACGGTAAAATGATCTACAGTATTTCTGTGGCAAACGGTGTCGCATTCCTGTTTGGGTTGCTCCTGGGTGGCGTGATCATCGGCCTTTGGATGCGCGCGCGGCTGGCGCGTCTGGAGACTGCCAAGCAGTTCACCGACCAAGCGGCGGCGCAGCTCGGCCAGACCTTTCAATCCCTTGCTGACGCGGCTCTGCGGTCCAATCAAACCGCCTTTTTGGACGCTTCACGCGCGACGCTCGAAACCGCTCGATCGCAGATCACGGGGGAGTTGTCGCAAAAGCAGACTGCCATTGAAGGCGCGGTACGTCCGCTGAGCGAATCACTCGAACGCCTGGAGACTCACATTCGCGAGCTCGAACGGGCGCGTGAGAAAGCGTTCGGTAGTTTCGGCGAGCAATTGCAAACTCTGACGCGCGAGACCAGCACGCTCTCCACCGCCTTGCGATCGCCCCAGGCCCGCGGCCGATGGGGCGAGATTACGTTGCGGCGCGTCGCCGAGCTGGCCGGCATGGTGAAGAACTGCGATTTTCTCGAGCAGGAGACCCGCGAGACGAGCGCAGGCCGCATTCGCCCGGATATGATCGTGCGGCTCCCGGCTGGCCGGACGCTGGTCGTGGACGCCAAGGTTCCGCTCACGGCATATCTCGAAGCCGTCTCCGCAACCGACGAGACCACACGCCGCACGGCTCTGCATCGCCATGGACAGCAGGTGTCCGAGCACGTTCGCCTGCTCGCGGGCAAACAGTATTGGGCACAGTTTCAACCGGCTCCTGAGCTCGTGGTGCTCTTCTTGCCGGGCGATCACTTCTTCAGTGCGGCGCTTGAAGGCAGCCCCGATCTGATCGAGGAGGCGCTGGCGCGCAAGGTGGTGATCGCAACGCCGATCACGCTGATCTCGATCCTCCGCGGCATCGCGTATGGTTGGACTCAAGACCAACTCGCTGAAAATGCCGAAGAAATCCGGCGTGTCGCGTCCGAGCTGTACGATCGCGTGCAACAGGTGCACAATCACTACGCCGACACGGGCCGGCAGCTGGAGAAGACCGTGGAGTCCTACAATCGCTCAGTGGGTTCGTGGGATCAGCGGCTGCTGCCCTCGCTCAGGAAGATGCGCGAGCTGGGTGTGGCGGGCGGCGAAGAACCCGAAGCTCCCGAGCAGATCGACTTGCTGGCGCGGCGTCCACGCGCAGTTGGCGGCGGCTACTAACGGCGGTCCTCAACCAGGCCCGGCGAGCCTCAGGACATGTCGATGATGTGGAAGGCGAATCGCTCAGGCGGCAGATAGGAAACCGGCGCCGGTGCAAGATGCGCCCACGTCTGATACGCCGTAGTCGCGACGCTCGAGTTCAGATAAAACAAAAACTGATTCGAGAAGCAGGAGATTGGAGGCGGCTGACGGAAAGTCAGCCTCAGGCCGACCGCGTTTTCGTAGTGCACGCCGTTCGATTCCGTTTTATCTTCGAGCAGTGAGACGAAGCTCGCTCGTCCGGCGTGCGGCCAAACATCGGGACGCAGAAGATTCCGCAATTCGAGACGTGTGCCGAACGTGATCTCGCATTGCCGGATCCATTCCAGGATGCTGTCGCCCCACTGCCACTCGGTCACAAACCGCACATATTGGTCGGCCAGGTTGATCGCAAGATCCATCTTGCGGCGCTCGGCTTCAGGCTCCCAGGCGGGATTTTCCACAGCAGGCAACGGAAGCATGCCCTCCGCTTCGATGAGGTCGTTCGCCATCCCCACCACGCGTTCCATTCGTTTTATCTTGGGCGTGGTGTTGACCAGCAGCGGAGGCAGTTCGTGAGTTTTATCCCCAGGTACCTCTACGAACTTTCGGTCACCAACGATATCCATATTCACGACCTGATTCTCTTATCGACGACTCGGTCGCTAACTTCAACTAATTGAAAGACGCACTTCCTTCAGGCACCGTTTCAAAGCCCTGTGAAAGCAACCACTTGGTTAGGAACAATTCTGCAAGATTTGTTGCGGAATGTAAAGAGGAATTTCGTATCATTCACGAATAAAGCTTAATCCTGGATGCTCCTGCTGGGAACCGACCGGCATATTCGCGGCGCAGGTACCAGGACGGCTTGCGCTACAATTCGGCTTCACGATGGTTTGGCTCCGTCTCAGGATTCTCCGCTCGTGTCCATGACGTACTGCGACGTCAGCCTGCCAGTGCCGCTCGATCACAGCTTCACCTACTTTCTGCCGGAGACGCTACGCCACCGTGTCGCGGTAGGGTGCCGCGTGCTCGTTTTCTTCGGCTCTCGAAAGCTGACTGGGGTCGTCGTGAAGGTCCACGACGACAAACCCGAAGGGCCGCTCAAGGAAGTCTTGCGCCTGATCGACGAGGAGCCGGTGCTGGCCTCCGAACTGCTTTCGCTCGGCCGCTGGATTTCGCAATACTACTGCGCGCCGCTCGGCGAAGTGCTGCGCAGCATGATCCCGCTTGCCGGCGAAGTGCGAAAGAGCAAAGTCTATTCCCTCACCGATTCCGGCCGGGACGCCGCGCGCCAGCTTCTTTTGAGCGGCTCCGACGATGATCCGGCGCTTCAAGTGCTCCGTCTGCTCGAAGCGCGTCCTCTCTCCGCGCAATATTTGCAGAAGAAGCTTCCAACGGCCCAGCGCGTGATTCGTACGCTCGAAAAAAAAGGATTCGTCGCCGTCGAGGATCTCGAAGCCGAGCGCGATCCGCTGCGTGCATCTGCGGCGCGGCTGCGTGTTTCATGGTTCGCACCCAATCTCACGGAACTCAAACTAACCAAGGGCGAGCGCGAACTGCACGCCTTCCTCGAACTGCATCCGGGCACGCACAATCTGGAGCAGCTCGAAGCATCCGTGAAAGGTGCGAGCCAGGCCGCCCGAGCGCTGGCCCGGCGTAAGCTCGTGCAACTGGAGCCTGAGACTCCCGTTGGTAGGTTCACTTCAGCGCCGCCGCCCCGGACCTTGAACGCGCACCAGCTCGATGCCTACCAGCAGATCGAAGCCGCGCTCCGGGCTGGGAAATTTCAGACTTTTCTGCTCGAAGGTGTCACGGGGTCGGGCAAGACTGAGGTCTATCTAAAGGCCATCGACGCTTGTCTCGCCTTGGGCCGTAGCGCGCTCCTGCTGGTACCCGAGATCGCGCTGACGCCCGCCGTCGCCGGCCAGTTCCTGAACCGTTTCGGCGATCAGGTCGCGATTCTTCACTCCGCGTTTCACGACGCTGAGCGCGCCGAGCAATGGCGGCGAATCCGCACCGGCGCCGCCACTGTGGTGGTTGGCACGCGCTCCGGCGTCTTCGCGCCCGTGCGCAATCTCGGTCTCGTCGTCATCGACGAAGAGCATGACCAAAGCTATAAGCAGCAGGAAACACCGCGCTACAACGGTCGCGATGTAGCCATTGTCCGGGCGCAGGAGGCAGGTGCGGTCGCTGTCTTGGGATCTGCCACGCCTAGCCTGGAAAGCCGTTACAACGCCGAGCGTGGCAAGTATTGCCGGATCGAATTGCCCGAGCGTATCGAGCGCCGCCCGTTGCCCGACGTCGAAGTGATCGATATGCGTCAGGAGTTCCTTGAAACGCGCAAGCTGGCAACATTTTCAAGACGCCTGGTCGAATCGATCGCCGAGCGCTTGGAACGCCGCGAGCAGACCATGCTGCTCCTGAATCGCCGCGGATTTTCCAGTTTTGTCGCATGTCGCTCTTGCGGCGAGCGAATCCTGTGCGTGAACTGCGCCGTCACGCTGACCTTCCACCGCCGCGATCGCCGCATGCTCTGCCACTACTGCAACTATGCTCAGAAGGTCCCCACGGTCTGCACGAAATGTGGAAGCGAGTATCTGCACTTCGTCGGGACTGGATCGGAAAAGGTCGAGGAGGAGCTGCACCGCGATTTTCCCGAAGCTCGCATCGCGCGCATGGACCGCGATACGGTTAGCGGAAAACGCCACTTCGAAAGCATTCTGCACGACTTCCGCGATGGCGACTACGACATCCTGGTCGGCACGCAGATGATCGCCAAAGGTCACGATATCCCCAACGTCACGCTGGTCGGCATTGTGTCGGCGGATGTCGGCTTGGGCCTGCCGGACTTTCGCGCGGCCGAGCGCACGTTCCAGCTCCTCACGCAGGCAGCCGGACGTGCCGGACGCGGCGACTTGCCCGGCATCGTCCTCATCCAGACCATCAATCCCGAGCACTATGCTGTCCGCTTCGCTTCCGAGCAGAATTATCCCGGCTTCTACGCGAAGGAGATCCAGTTCCGTAAGCTGATGCGGTATCCGCCGTTCAGCGCCCTGGCGAACGTGCTGGTACGCAGCCAGAAGCAAGACGAAGCCCTCGCGATGAGCGCCGAACTCGGCCATCTCCTAGATCCGGCGCCCGAAGGTGTGAAAGTCCTAGGGCCGGCCGAAGCCCCTGTGCCGAAATTGAAGAGCGAGTTTCGCTACCAGCTTCTGCTCAAGGCAGCAAATCGCAAACGCTTGAACGATGTGCTTCGCGACATTCAGCGGTTCGCAACCGGAAAGAAGTGGGGCGCCACGGCCTTAGTGATCGATGTTGATCCCCTGACCTTGCTTTGAGCGTTGTAACAAAGTTAGCAACCGAACATTTATGCCATGTGAGTTATTTCACGCAGCCAGCTAAAGTGATCCAGCTTCCGAGTCGATTGGTTAACAGAAGAGCCGGTTGAAGCTCTCAGGACGCCAAAGGTCGTTGAACCGAGGAGTATGGGCGCCAATTTAACTGCGTCGACGGACGAAAA
>Ga0126373_10002993_pt1 | contig 12514 bp, 14 predicted proteins | sample PanSoiMetPlot_11_FD_92545 | JGI IMG/M metagenome (GOLD analysis project Ga0126373, IMG submission 92545) | Tropical forest soil microbial communities from Panama - MetaG Plot_11 | ecosystem: Environmental > Terrestrial > Soil > Tropical forest > Bulk soil | place: Panama | collected 2016-02-17
GACGATGAGGTCAGCGTCCAGGGCTGCGGAAGATCCGGTCCAGGAGTGGAATGGTGGGGATGACGCCGCGCGCTCCGAGGCGCGATAGCGCTGGCTGAGTCATGCCCGCGCGGGCGGCCGGACGGCGCGAGTGACAATCGGCCTGAGTGACACCCGGATCGCGGCGGCGCCGGATCGCGACCACCGCGATCTCCCGCAAGCTGTCCGAGGGGCCGCTTGCCGGCGAGTTCGACCAGCCACTGCCAGTCGGTCAGGGCTTCGTCGAGAAGGTCCGGCGAGAAGCGGCGGATCAAGTCCATGCGCCACAACCTAGGGTCGCTGCGTACCGTCGCGCGGCAGACCCCCAGGTCGCTCGGCCCATACGGACTGGCCGCGGCCGCCGATTGCGCGCCCAGTGCGGCAGAATAGTGCGTTGCGTGAGGCGGCCTATTGATCTGGATACCAGTTGCTTCGTGAGCGCGTGGTCCGTCAAGTGCGTTGCATGACCGCGAGGTCCATGACACAAAGCAACGATGATCAACGCCAGCAAAACGATCAGCCTGCGGAGGATCTTCGGGCCAGCCGGGCCGTACCAGCAGACCAGAACTGGTCAGATTCGCCCATGGGTCTTTGGGGCCGCGAATCGGATTCTCGCGAGATCTAGATGGTCGGCGGCTAAGAGCATGGGGTGCCGGTCGCAGGCAGATCGCAGGTGAAACGGGCTACGACCCAGGCCGCTGCAGCGCCGGTGTCCCATCGCGGGTGGTCTCGTGGCTGCGGTCATCCGCGCTCTGATCCGCCGAAGGTCGTTTCGAAGCCATTAAGGAACTCTCGGCCTCGCTCGAGGTGTTCTTCGCTGAGTTGCTCGACGAGTGCCGCAATAACAACCGCCACAGCGAGGTCTCGCGCGGGCTCGCGTGGCGGTACGCGGATGATCGTCTCGCCGATAATCTCGATTCCGTCGCCGTCGTCGATGATTCCCGCGACGATACGCGCGACCTCGGTGGGTACAGGCGGTACGACCTGGCCCAGGGGTCTCGGGGGCAAGGTGGCGACGAACGTGCTCCATCCGTACGTCGACAGGAACAGCGAAAGCTGCCCCTGTGCGTCATAGCCGACTCGAACACTTACGCAGTGCGGATATGCGGGCAGGCCGTCGTTGATTGGGATCCAGGAGTCCCCGCGATCGGTACTGACGCTCACGCCAAAATCGGTGCAGGCGAACAGCGCGCCGCCGGTGGTCACCCCTTCGAAGTCGATGCAGAAGACATCTGCGCCGACCGCGCCCGGCGCAGGCTCCCAGGCGGAGTTGGCCCAGCGAATCACGGTATTCGCCGAGACGATCCCGAAGCGATCGTCGTCGCCGGTCCAGATGAGTTGCGTTATGGGACTGCCGTTGAAACCATCGAGATTCATGGCGTTCTCCGCGACGGCGCGGGTCGCGGTGTCGACGGTGTAGATATTGCCGTCGCTTGTCCCGACGAGAATCTGGGATCCGTCAACGGAAGCGATTGACCTGATCGCGCGGGGATTAGCCGCCGACCCGCGCCCGACATCCGCGATGGCGACGAAACTTCCGTCGTGGCCGCCGTCGACATAGCCGTAGACTGTCGTGCCCTGGCCGGCGACTACGCGGATTAGGTTTCCGTTTATCGACGCTGAAGCGTACTGCACCGCTGAGACCACTTGCGGGAACGGCATGCCATTTGTAAATCCCGCCGCGGGAACAACATCGCCGAACTCATCATCCATGCTGAGCGTGCTGTCCTGCCACCGGGACACCCGCAGCCGGTCTCCGTTCGGCACGCCACCGGTTACATGAAGGACGCTGTCGGCTTCCGTGACGAAAATAACGGTGTTGCCGTCACCGCTTTCGAATTGATGAAAGCTTGCCCTTGCGTTGTCGTTGCCGGTTAGGCACCAGAGGTTGCCGTTGTCCTGTGTCGCGCCTCCGTACAACCCGAGAACGTCTGGACTCACATCGAATGGCTTGTTGTCGAGCACGTCTGTCGACAGGTAATGCTGGGTGCTTGTGAACTCGAGGTTCCGCAGGTGCTTGTTGTATCGGCTGTCCCAGTGCTCTCCGAGGTCCAGCGAGAGGCAGACGCCGCCATCGGATCCGGCATAGAGTCCGACTGTCCCGTCTCCCATCTCCTCGAAAGTCAAGGCGTGTACGTCGGCGTGCATGCTGACCTGGTCGCCAAGGCGGACTTCCCAGGTCTGGCCGCTGGTGATCGAGATGAACGGCCCGCCACCGAACTCACACGCAACGATGCCGCTGTCGTTGGGGTGAACAGCAACGCAGTTGTTGTACTGGCCGTTGTGACCGCTGGTGGTGGGCAACCCGCACTGCGACCAGTGATAGCCACCGTCCCCCGACCTCAGGACCGCGCCCGGAGTGTTGTCATCCGGTCCAGCCGCGGACGCGTAGAGCACCGAGCGATCGTTTTCACATGATGCGACGGAGGTGCGCGTCAAGCCGGGCAAGCCAGCGGGCAAGACCCCTGGTGTCAGGCTCAGGCCCGCTGGCGACCACTGGCCAACGAACAGACCGGAGCCTGGGTCGTTCGGAACACCGTTTCCGTAGGCGGCGACGACAACCGTGTCGTTCAGCCCAAGGGCGATGCCGCTCGCCTTCACGTTGCTCGCGGCCTGCCAGTTGTAAGCGGCTGACTGAGTTGGGTCCGGCGGGATCGCGGACCACAGAACTCCTTTATCGGTCGCCAGCACGATACGGTCGGGATCCGCCATCGTGACGATCCCCTGAACTGAGACCGATGGCGAAAGTCGAAGCGGCATGGTCTGAACGAGCTCGAGTCCGTTGGTATCGGTCCTGAGTTTGATCAGATACAGGGAGGTGTCACCGTTCGGGACCGAGGTGCACCCGGCGAAGACCGTCGTCGGGTCACTCGGCCCAAACGCGAGGGCGTCGATGTTCGGATTCGACCAATCCCAACTCACGGGCTTGGCCGGGAAACTGCTGTGCGCCGGATTGACGAGCCAGACGCCCCCAGTCTCGGTACCGATCACTGCCGAGGCGCCATTTGCTATGACCGCATTCACATGCCCCGCGTTCCAGCGATCGATGCCCGTGTCATCGTTGCCCATGTCGATTGCGTAGTCCGCCGCCGGCTTCCATTGGAGGGCCGGCCACCAAAGCGGAAAGCGATCCAACGGACCCGCCGAGGTTCGCCCTGCCGTCAACCAGTTGCTGACGCTAGGTGGTGGCATTGGCCGGCTCCATTTCTCCGTGTCTCTGTAACGGTGTGCGCCGAACACATGGTGCCGGGCGGGGGTTTCAGAATTGTTTCAGCCGATCAGCGCCGCACACGGTCGCCGCGGCGGGCACCGCCGCTGCGATCTCTCGGACCAGCCAGCGGTTGACGGACGCGTTGCCGCGGGCGAGCAGCCTCGTGACCAGGTGGCCGACCGGCCCGGAAGGGCCGGCGAATTGCCGGGCAAAAGTGCCCGGGCCACCCCTTGGTCTTCCGGCGGCGCAGTTGTGCGGCCCTGGGGAACTGGGGTCGGGCCGGCTGCTGGTGGCTGGATCTGCCGCCGCGGCGTTAGCCTGCGGCTTGCTGGGCTGGGTCGGCAAGGTCATCGGTCAGCCGCCTCCTTTGGCGTAAACGGCGAACGGTCCTTCGCGATGGGAGGGAACTCAGCCCTGAGGTCAGAACCGGCGCCGCGGTCTGCGGCCGGGCACCATGACGCCGGTGTGGCGATGTTCAGGTGCTAGGTCAGGTCAAGGCGGTCGAGCTGCTCGATCCAGGCTTGGGGCCCGGCGTCGTGCAGTCGCGCGGGCCGGTCTGCCGTGGGCGCGCCGTCGCCGGTGACGTAGAAGCGCATCTCGTGACCGTCGGGGTCGTGCAGGTCTGGGAGCAGCCACCCGGCCGGGGTCCGGAGGACCGGTCCGTGCGGTTCGCCGAGGTTGTTGAGGAGGCAGGCGAGCTCATCGAGGGCGGCCTTGTCGGCCGCGCCCATCTCGAAGTAGACCCGGCCTGCGGAATCCGCCGCGTGGTCGGGGTCGAGCCTGAGCGTGAGGAACGTGCCGCCGCCAGGGTGGTCCAGCCCGTAGCCGACCAGGCGGTCGGCTTCAACGAACTCCATCACCGGCCGGTAGCCGAGCACCCGCTGGTACCACAGCGCGGATCGCCGCACATCGGTCACGTGCACCTTCAGGTGATGGATGCCCTCCAGTCGCGGCGCCGAGCCTGCCCGGGGGGCCTGGCGGCCCGGTTCCCGCGCCGCGCTGGCCGGCACCCAGACGTCGATGAGCTCCATCGGATGGTACGGAGGAGAGTCGGCGGGGAGCGGCCTCTACAAGTGGAGCGGGCGATACAAGCGCCGCTACGGGCAGCTGCCGCCTGAGCATTCAGTGGCCCAATCGTCCGTCCACTCGACCCGCACGAGTCCTGCGACCGGTGCATCGGCTTCCCTCACGCTGACTAGTTGGGGATGGAGGCGGTGACGCATTCCGGGGGCCTGCTAGTGCTGGGGGCGCGGCCGTGCTGCTAGTTGCCCTCGGCGTCGTCATGTACGCCATGATGAGGCCCCTCGTCCGTGCGCCGCATGGGTCGGCCGTTGCCTGCTCGTGGAAATGGTGCAGGACCGGGTAAGCCAGCGAAAGGCTACGCCCCCTGGCCGGACATAGCGATGCCGATCTCTTCAGCGTCCAACTGCTGCCGTCAGCCGTCGCCGACCCGCGCCAGAGATCGGCGGCCAACTTCTCGGGGGTCGGCCAAGCCCGTTCGGAGCGCTCGAGGAGTTTTCAAGTATGCGAGCTTCAGACCGTGCCGCGACCGGGCTCCTTGAACCGTGTGTAGAGACTAGGCACTAGGTAGCGCGCGGCGCGCTGGTCGCAGCAGCGAGGCCACGACCAGGACGCCTGAGGCAAAGATCGGGAGACCGATGGACAGGATCCCGAGCAGGCCAAGCACCATCAGCGCGGCGGCGGCGGCCACCAGCGCTGTGCGCCGGTACGGCGCTCGCCGGAACGCTCCGTATGCCGCGAGCAGCGCACCAGAGCAAAGGGCGATCAGGAACCAAGGGATCGGCTGATTGCCCTGCAGGCGGATGACCCATACGTAGGCGACGGCCATTGCCCCGGCCAGTGTCGCGGCAACCAGGGCAAGCGGCTCCGCTGGGCGCTGCGTTTCGGCCTCCATGACTCAAGGATCCATCGCGCCCGGATCTGCTTAGACCGGGTCCGGGGGCGTTGCCAGACCCCGACTGCGTAAGGGTCGGCTCCAGCATCCCGGCGCGGCAGCACCGATTACAAGACTGGGTGCGTCGTTGGGTCTTCGTGGGCTTCGCGCCGTCAACGCCCAAAGACAACAGACACTCTGAATCGCTCCGGCGCGGTCCGGGGCTTCATCTCGTCAGGAGTAGATGGAGCCGTGGCACGACAGTCAGCGATTGATCAGGGTGATGCTCATGGTCGCGGTGGTCCCTGCCTACCTGAGGACTATGCGCTCGCCGCCGATGTCGGCAGTTATCTCCAGCATGCCGCCTAGTGCATGCACGTAGGCGGCAAGCGTCCGGACCTCTGTGGCACCAGGCTCGGCCGACTCGATAGCCCTGACTCGCTCCAGCCGGACGTTCATTCGCGTCGCCACCTGGGCCTGCGTCAGCATCATTCGCTCGCGGGCCTGCGCGAGGGTGTGGGCACGGCTGCGGGCAGCGAGCGCGGACGCGCCGACCTCGACCTCGGTACCTTCGCCAGGGAAGAACTCGTCCAGGAACGTCTCCGCGTCATAAGAGAAGAACACGTCGGACGAGGCCGCCGTCGCTTGCGGGGCGGCCGCCCGAGCCGACGCGAGGCGAGCCGTCGCGACCCGGATCGTCTCCTGGTACTCCTCGGGTGACCCGACCGGACCCGCGGTCCACGCCACCAGGACCGCCGTGCCGGGCGGGTCCAGCGCGTACAGCAGTCCGATCGGGACGCTGCCGGTAGCACCCGGCCGCAGCTCCGTCATTCCCGGAGGCGCTACGACGCCGCCCTGATCCGTGGGAGCGGCGGACTCGGTGGTGCTGGGCGCAGGATCCACGCCCAGCACCACCAATTCGCCAACTGCGGTCGACGTGCCGGCGGACCCAGACGAAGCGTCCGCCGCGACCGGCAGCTCCGCCTCGCCAGGCTCTGCGTCGCTACCCTCAGAGTCGCCAGGCTCGGTGTCACCAGCCTCCGCGAATGCCTCATTGATCAGCACGACCGCCTCGGCGGCCGTGTAGGTGGCCTTGATCGTCTCCTTCCGGGTGCGGAACCTGTCAACCTTCGCCTGAAGGCGCTGACTGGCGGTAGCCAGCTTCGTCTCATCAGCCGCGACGGTGGAAAGCTGACCTTTCAGGTCGGAGAGATGCTGCCGAATGTCTCGCTCCCGGGTTCGGGCCTCGGCGGCTTCCTCCTTGTGCCCGGCGTCGAGCGCCTCCTGGCACTGGCTGGCGAGCCTGGCAGCACTCTGCTCCAGCTGGCCGATCTGAAGCTCGAGGCGCTTGCGCGAGGTCGCCACGTCGGCGACACCGCGACGTACCTTCTGCAGTAGCTCCAGCTGGCGCTGATAGGAGTAGTCGAGCGCGGCACGGGGATCATCGGGCGGCGGCAGCCCGGTGCCAGGCGGGACTACCAGCGGCGGGCCCAGGCTGTCTCCTGCTTCGATCAGCGCCAGCACAGCCTCGCCGACGACGCGGGCGAGTCCGGGCTCGGCGGTCCTGAGGTTAGTCAGCCAATCGCGGAGCTCAGCGTGCATCCGGAGCGTGTAGCCCATGACGGCCTCCTTGTGGCTGCAGTACCTAGATATACCGCCTGGCCCCTGGGGCACAGTCGCCGTGTGTGTCGTCAGGTGCTTTGGCCCCACAGGTCGTCGTGCATTCTGGCCCTGGCTTACCAAGTGCGGCATGCGTGCAGCCCCGCGCAATTGGGCGTGGCTGGAACCGGGTTCAGCCCGGTGCCGCTCCTGTGGCACTGACGGCAAAGACGAGGATCGCGAACCGAATCCCGTCGTGCAACCAGGCAGGACGGTCTGGATCACGGCTGCCGCTGATGACTTCTGGGGTGGCCCCCGGGCGTGCGACACTCGTGCCACATTGGGCGGCACGCTACGGCGACTCACGGTGGCTCTGGCACATAACACCGTCTGGACCAGCCGCGACGTCCGAGCAGCCCAGCTCAATGTGCATCTCCCGAACTTCCAAGCTGGGATCATGCGCGTGCGATCCGCGTGCGATAAGGTGCCGGCCGCCGACGACCACGCACGGGCCACACCGGTCATTCGCGAGGTTGTCGCCTGTGCCGGAGACTGGTCTAGAAGCTGGAAACGGCAGTCGCACCGCGCATACAACCCAGCGACTGCCAACCGCCTCCGGCGGGGCGCTCCGACTCCGGGACGGCCGGCAGTGGTCACGTGCTCTAGTTGTTGGTGGGGCGGTTGCTGATCATCTGCCTGCCATTGACCCGGAGCAAGCCGAGCAGGCCGGGCCGCGAGAGTGATCAGGGGTAGGCAGTTCGTGCGGACCTGCTTGCCTGCGATGCCGGAAGCAGACAGCGCCTAACAGGCAGCGCCGATCCGATCATGATCCGGAACGGACATGGCAGCAGCCGTGGACGACGACCATGATGGCTAGGTCGGGACACAAATCCGCCACGCCGGGCTGGCGGCCTCCGGAGCCGTGCGCGCGAGAAGTTCATGGCACCATCGCATGGCTCGCACGCTCCGAACTGGACAATCTGCGTGCTCAGGACCCCAGGACCCGCTTGACGCGAGCAAGCGAATATTCGGCGATCTGCTGTCCATGAGCAGTCGCGGCATGCGCTCTTGCATGCCCGGAATTCCGCAAGCTGGTGGCCGGGAGCGGCCTGGTGATCGGACGCGGCTGAGTGTCCGGTCACCCCAGATGGATCGTTGTGGTTGCCACGAAGCTCGCATCCGACAGGGCGATGTGTGCGTGAACTACGCTGCGACCGTGTCGATCACGAGCTCCGAGACAATGGGATGGCTCCGAACCGCAGTCGGTCTCGCTCTCATTGCGGCACCGGGAGCACCGATGCGGCTCGCCGGCCAGCAGGAGCCGGCCGGCGCCGATTTGCTGCTCATGCGGACGATCGGCATTCGAGACCTGGTCCTGGGCCTGGGCACGGTTGCCGCAGCAAGATCAGATGACATGACAGATCTCCGCCGCTGGACCGCAACAGCATTGGCGAGTGATTCGCTCGACGTCGCCGCCAGCCTTGCCAGCTTTCGTTCCATCGGAAAGCGGGACTCCTGGAGCGCGGCCGTATTGGCGCTCATCTTCGTCTGCGGAGACCTGCAGGCACGCCGGCATATTCCTGCCGCGCCTGCGCGAGGCTGAGGCCAAGGTTTGTGATCACCGGCTGGCCGTCCTAGGCATGCCGGTTACCGCAGTAGGCCCCGCCATCGGCGTCTGACCATACGCCGGAGCCGCCGTTCGGCGCGGCCTGTGGCGCGGCGGCAATCATCAGCTCGGGCGCGCAGATCAGGATGCTCTGATCCTCATGGCACACGGCTGGTGGGAATATCGCGCGACGCCTAATGCCGGATGCGTCACAGCGCCTGGTGACCTGGTGGTGTGGCGTCCTGGCCGACAGCAACCGGCCTGGCTTGCAGATCAGGGTGGTGCAGGAATCTGCCCACGAGTCCGGCGGGTCCGCCGATGCAACTCCAGTCGTCGTCCCACAGCGTGGAAACGAGCCACGATCGATCGGCGGGGAACATCAAGTTGGGCAGGACGCCGTATGACATCGGGTCGTTCCTGCGCCAGGTAGCGGCCTGCTCCGGCCCTGCCTCTACCAGCACATAATGCCATCCGGAATACAACGTCACCATCGGGGCACCGGCAAACACGATGTCATCGACGCCGGTGTCGAGATAGCCAAGCCACCACGGCTGGCCCGCCGAGTGCTCGCTCAACAGCGCCGACACGGCCAGGTCACGCTGTTTCCGCTCTTCGTCGCTGTCGGGCAACACGACCGTGGCGTAGGCGTCGAAAACCGGCGGGATGGCAGCGGTGATGGTCCGGCTCACGGATGTGCCGTCGGCGATCCACGCGACCTCGGCGTCAGTCCCGATCCGCCAGGCGCGGCCATCCTTGGGCAGCCTGACCGGCAGCACGGCCGGCGGCGCCGGCGCTGCGGAATTCAGACGTGGCCCGGGCAGCGGTGCCGGGCGCGGCTCCTCAGAAGCCACGCCACCAGCCTAGATCCTGCTAGCACCGGCGGGCGAAGCCATTGCCGTCAGCCTCGCAGTCCCCGGCAACCATCGGTCTGGCCGGAGACCCTGTCTCCTCGGGTCGGCTCCAGACCAATCGCACCATCGCCGTGGTACAGAACAGGTCGTTCAGCGCGCAACTGGGAGTTCAACCACTGCAGGCCTGGTTGAGGACGGATTCGGCGTTATGCAAGCCGAGTACGTCAGGGCGGTGCTTGCTCTCCGGGTAGGTGGACCGTTTGCTCGGCAGTGCCCGTTCGGTCGTTGTAGCTTGCGCTGATGCCCAGATCGTTGAGTAGCGTTGCAGCCGGTCTGACCCGGCCTGAGATCTCCGGAGGGTGAAACGGTGGATGTGCTGCTCACAGACGTGGACATCGTCTTGATGGCGGCCGGCGCCGAGCCGGCCAAGTCGATGCTGATCCGGGATGAGCGGATCGCGGAGGTCGGGTCGGCCGACCGGGTGCGCGCGGCGGCGCGGCCAGACGCGCTGGTGGTGCCGCTGGAGGGGGCAGCGGTTATCCCCGGGCTGATCGACGCGCATTGTCACCTGTGCGATGTGGGCTACCTGACGTCGGGCGCGGACTGCAGCCAGCCGGCCGCGCCGGATATCCCGGCGATCATCGGGCGGTTGCGGGCTGCGGCTGCCGGGACACCGGAGGGGTCATGGGTGACCGGTAGCGGGTACTTGGAGTACAAGCTTCGCGAGGGTCGGCATCCGACCCGCGCCGACCTCGACGCCGCTGTGCCGGGCCGACCGGCAATCTTGTTTCACACCTCGCCGCATGCTTGCGTGCTGAACACGCCCGCGCTGCGGGAGGCCGGGCTCGATGATCGGCAGCCCGACCCGCCGGGCGGCCGCTTTGGGCGGGATCGTGAGGGGCGGCTGGACGGATTGGTCTACGAAGGGCCGAAGTTCACCTTGCTGTGGGCGGCCTGCGGCGGGACATGGAGCGGATGAGTGCCGCCCAGCGGGTCGTACTCGGGCACACGACAGGCTCGCACCTCGGGCTGGCGGATCTGCAAGAGCGCAGTCGGAACTCGATACCTGTTGACCGGCCGAGCTCCGGTCTCCGAGCTCCTTCCTGGATCAGAGCGGCTTGCGCCCCCAGGTCATAAAAGAGCAAGCCGGATCGGAGATCAGCACGTCTCATTGAACGCGCCGATCCACGCACATTAGGCTCGCCGGTGTGAGCGCGCTGACGCTAGACGAGATAGCCGCGAAGATCGCAACGGCAGAGCGTCGCCTGGCTGAGGCGAGCACGCAGTACGACAGGAATGTGTGCGCCGGGATCCGCGACGAGTACAAGCGGTACGCCGAGGCGCGAGCCAAGCAGCTGGCCAACGGCGAGGCCAGCGCCACGTGAGGGCGTCAACCGTAGCCGTCACGCGCCGGGGCTCCGCCGAGAGTCATCTCGCCGCGCCATCTTCCCGGGCACCGGCGCTGCCGCGTACTGTCCTGCATGAGCCGTCGCGCTCGAAGTAAATGGCGTCATCGCCCTCACTGCGCCGTTCCGGCATGCCATGACTGTAATCCCCATGGGGGACTATCCGGGGGACAACTGCCAGCGACTGCACGCGACGCGCGGCGACTAACGGCCTGCGTACACGCAGCTAGAACGCGTGATCGAGGCGGTGCGTAGCTGGTCCGGCAGTCCCCCGACTTCGCTGACACGGAAGAGGTCACTGGTTCAATCCCAGTACCGCCCACCGATCTACCTGCGAGAACTCCCGACTCGCGGCACGAATCGCGGTCGCTAGGGGGACTATCGGCCGCGATGTTGGCTCAGATTTCGCCATCGGGCCTGTCCCTGGCTGACAGAGCATCGGGCCGCTCCCAACCGTTGCATCCGTCGGGCCAATTTGCAGTCGCGACCGCCATCGCCAGGAGCCGCCGAGCGCATTAGTTTCCCAGGAGACCATGGCAACTCGCGCCTAACTTGCGCTGCGGTCAGCGTCCCTCGTATCGCCGTCGAGCCACTTGAGTAGGTGGTGCCGCGCGACGACACGGCGAGAGCCAGCATCCCCGTCATCCGCGCCATCAGCGACCTTGACGACTGGAACGTAACCCGCACGTGCGGGCCTGATCACCGCGTCCTGGCAGCTCGGACACCGCGACAAGTATGCCGCCTCGGCTACTCCGGCTGGTTCTCCACCGGTCCCGCCGCTACTCGGTCACCGTCACCTCACGCCGCGACAAACGACAGCGCACACGGACCGCGTGGATCCGCGACCAGGCCGGCCTCCCCGCCCAACACGGCATCATCATTACCGCATCGCACTACGCCGGCGGGCCGCACCATGATCGCTCCGAACTTTCCATTTCTGTTATCAAGGGCAGCGCCCCCCGGCGCTGCCGGGCTCATTCGTACGCCGACCTCATGCGCAGCCATGGCAAGAGGATTCCTCCTCCCGCCGAAGCTAGCTCAGCGCGGCCCTGGTCCGTAATGGCAACCGAGTAGAACGTCGAATCGACGTCCCCGCCAGCATCGGCGTCCTCGCGCCACCAATTGCGGGCGGTTCCGACAGCATCAACGGCCTCATCACGCGACAACAGCGTCGGCTCGTCCACGCCGGCGTGTTCCTCATGGACGTCAATCAATCCAAGTCGTGCCAGCGCTGTCGCCGCGGCTCCAAGGCGCGCCACATGCCGCGCCTTACCGCCCCATTCCGCTGACGGCGGCGCCCAGCCGTTCAGCACCACCGCGAGCGGATGGGACAACGTAGCCTCACTGAGCACGAACCGCTCCTCAGTGGTAAGTCGCGCGTTCTTAGATTGCCTGCCTACCATCCCTTCCGGATCACTCACCGCCGCCTCCGGCGTCGCCACCGAATGCGAACTCTCAGCTGACATCGATAGGGCCGCTGTCGCCCTGACCAGCCATCAGCACATTGACAACAGCTGGGTCACTCAGTACAGCGATGCCTTCCGCCGCAGCCCGATACTGGAGCCGCCCACGCAGCAGAACAGCGTAGAAGAGTTCGTGGCCGGGTCTGTGCCCTCCTAGTGCTGGCAGTTGCGATGGGAGTAGTCGCCATCTGGCACCTCGGCGGCCTGGCGTCAACAGTCCGCGAACGTTTTCCGAATGCCCTCCTGGTGCGCGGGTCGAACGCAGATCGCTCATTCGGTACTGGCTCTGCCGTGGAGATGATCACCAGATTGAGCGCGCATAGCGGCGGGAGGCGCGCCGAGTTGGAGCCGAGTGCCGGTCACTCGGGTGATACAACCTGTGACCCTCGCAAGGCCCGGCCAGTGCTCAGCCTCCCTTAAGCGCGCTGAGCACCAGGTCCGCGACCTGCCCGGGCTGTTCCAGGTA
>Ga0126373_10002994_pt1 | contig 12511 bp, 19 predicted proteins | sample PanSoiMetPlot_11_FD_92545 | JGI IMG/M metagenome (GOLD analysis project Ga0126373, IMG submission 92545) | Tropical forest soil microbial communities from Panama - MetaG Plot_11 | ecosystem: Environmental > Terrestrial > Soil > Tropical forest > Bulk soil | place: Panama | collected 2016-02-17
GGGCAATGCGAAGGCGTTGATCTCCTTCTGTGGAACGACGTGGAATTGGTAGGGCCACGACTTGTCTTCTGGAATCACAGGGGTCAACTTCTTGCCGAGTTGTTGCACGTACTGCGTTACCGAGCTCGAGTCGGGCATTACAGGCATTTGCTTGTAGACCTCGGCCATGGCCTGCAACCCGACTTGTTCCTGCTGCTTGGTCATCCCGGATGGCGAGCCCGGGTCGGGCAACTGCGGTGACTGCTGTTGGCCAATTGCGCTCTGCCAGCCGAGCCCAATCATGAGTGCAACCCATGTCGCCGTCAGCACTTTGGCATTGAACGTGTGCGGGCTCACCGGAGCCTTCCTTTCCATCTGAGCTTCCCTCACTTTCAGTGACAATCACGCCGCTAAGACGGTCACATGTGCTACAGCCGTCGTTCCGTTTCTGGCAACAGATCAGAAGGAACTCCCTGGCGCGGTGCATACGCCGACCTGTATCCCAAGGGAGGAGATCGTATTCGATGTTTGCTCCACAAAAGCGTAACCTTTCATGGGGCAAAATGCTCACTCTCTTGAAGGCACGAAACAGCTTGCCCAATTACATTTAGTTCTGAGCGCGGACTTTGCGGAACGGCGATGTGTCTGCTAGACGATCAAACTCCGCTGGCTCACTAAACCTGACGAGCATGGGGCTGCAGGACGCGGTCAGATTTCGAGTGGGGAGGCCGGAATGAGCCAATCCAGGTTCGTGATTCTCGGGGGAGGAATGGTGGCAGGATACGCTGCCAAACAGATGGTTGATCTCGGCTTGAAGCCGGGCGAGCTAACGATCGTTTCGGCTGACAGCTCGGTGCCTTATGAACGGCCTCCTTTATCGAAGGGTTTTCTCGCCGGAAAGGACACCGAGGATTCGATCAGGATCAATTCCAAGGACTTTTACCGCGAGCACGGAATCGAGGTGAGGCTCGGCTCTGAAGTGTCCGCTGTAAATCCGAAGCGCAAGCAGCTCGTCTTAAAGTCGGGTAGCGAAATCGGATTCGATAAGCTAATTGTCGCAACCGGCGCCCGTCCCCGGACTCTCAGCGTCCCAGGAGCCAACCTTCGCAACCTGCACTACCTGCGATCCCTCGAAGACTCCATGGCCATTCGGCGCCGGGCAGAAAATCAGAAACATGCGATCGTGATCGGAGGGGGATTCATTGGAATGGAAGTGGCGGCGGTACTCGCACAGAAAGGTATCGAGGTCACAATGGTCCTGAGTGAGGACCGCATCTGGAAACGCCTCTTCTCTCCCGAAATGTCCGGCTTTTTTCAAGGGTATTACACGACCCGTGGCGTGCGGTTTATCAAGAATGCCAATGTCACCGAGTTGCGTGGTGTTGGGGTTGTGAACTCGGTCGTGATCGCGAATGGGCAGGCAATACCCTGCGAGATCGTGATTGCCGGAATCGGAGTTCTCCCTGCAACCGAGATGCTGGCAAACAGCGGAATCGAAGTCGGGGACGGGGTGCTGGTCAACGAGTTCCTGGAAGCAAGCCAGCCCGATGTTTATGCTGCCGGCGACGTTGCCAACTATCAGGACCTGTTCTTTGCCAAACGCCGGCGAGTCGAGCACTGGGACAATGCGGTCTCGCAAGGTCAATACTGTGCGCGAGCCCTCATGGGAGATCGATCTCCCTTCAAGCACGTCCCGTATTTCTTCTCCGATGTCTTTGACCTTTCCTACGAGTACTGGGGCGACTCGTCTGGCGCGGATCAGATCATCCATCGCGGCGATCTCTCCAGCACGAGTTTCAGTGTCTGGTGGTTGCGCCAGAAACAGGTGGTCGCTGCCTTTACGATGAACCGACCTGACGAGGAGCGGGGAACTGCGCCGAAGTGGATCGAGGCCAAACAGAATGTGGTGCCTGAGAGGCTGGAGAACCCAAAGCTAAACGTGAGTGAGGCGGCGAGCTGATGCGGTTGCGTTCCGATCGCCGAGGCATTCTACGGTTGGGTTAACATCAACCAATGGTCCACCGCTTCCCATGGGCGTCCGCTTCTTTTGTCATCCTGCCTCTGGATCGCCGCTGCCCTCGTGCTGCTCACTGCATGTTCTGCCCACGACGATAGACCGCGAGCGCCTTACGTTCCACTCGCAGATCTCCAAACCCAATTCGGGCCGCTTGTCACGGCAGGAGACCACCCGACCGCAGACCAATCTGGAACAGGAGATCGACTGGGTCTCTTTCGTGACGAAGGTGGAACGGTGTGGGGCTGCCACTATCGGTTCAAACCCGACTGAGTGATTAGATTGGCGCTCAACCGAAGTCCGCCCCCTCGGGTTGTACTGAATTGTCGTACTTGCTCGGACCGACTCATCCCTTCCCTTCTCATCTATGGCATCTAAGACCCTTGCGTCGAGATCTTAGATGCCTTTTGCATACGCCCAATCTGTGCGCGCCTCCTGAGAACGCCCGTACCACGAAGAAGAACTGCCATCTCACGCTCGACAGTGTCCGTTCCACCGTGAAACCGTCGGCCTCGGACAGCGCCGAGCATGGCTGGTGATTGGACGCAGACTCTTGGCTTGAGCCTGCTCACGGGCCCGTGGAGCCGCCAAAATGGAACTCGCGGCAACCGGCTTGACAAACCGGGCTGGTTATTATCCGATCTAATCTAGTTGGACGCCTCGATGGAATGGAAGGGTCCGTGCGTGGTTGCAACCTGTGATCGAAGTCAACACACGAGAGCAAGCGGCTCGCCTCCTCCAGGATGTGCTGCGGTACGTCGGTGCGTACTACGGAGGCACGCTGGCGCATCACATCGTCTCCCTCGCATTGAAGGAGATTCGCGGTGAAAGCAATTTGTCCGGACGCGAGTTACAGAAACTACACAATACGGATAGCCAGCGAAAGCAGTTTCAGTAGGGGTTGGAAGGCTTCGGGGATAATAAATGAAGCAAAAAGGCTCGTTCCCCCAGAGCTAGCTAGCAGAGCAATTACTCCGAGTCGCGGGCGGCTCAGCGGCGCCTCAGGTGCACGAAAGCCCGGTCTATTTGCTCTCCTTTTTCTGACGACCTTCTCTGAGAAACAATAACTTGGGGAGTCTGCTTTTCGCTCAAAACTCATCTCCTCGGACTTCATTCGGAGGGTCCTGACACCGTTTGACACACCAGAAAAGGGGGGCAACGACGCTGAGAGCTCATCTCTTTTTTCCGCATCCATCTTGACCGACATGCTTCACGCCTCTGAGATGAGACTTTCGATGTCATGCTGCGGCTGGGACCCTTGGCTGGACATCGAATCCCGCAGAACGCAATAGCGCAGCCAGATCCTGTTCCGTAAGCCGTGAAGCATCATATTCAACGAAAATCGTGTGTGCCTTCTCGTCAAACCAAATCTTCCGCGCGCCGTACACCCGCCGCACACGATCAAGCGCCCGCAACGCTCGTTCGGCAGGTGGCAAACCCAAGCTGAAGATTGTTCTAAGAAGCGTCATATATCCTTCGGACATCTCGATTACAGAGCTACGCAAATGACGGCCCGGCGCTGATTTTCAAATCACCGCCAGGCCGCGTTTACTGGGGATGCGAGATCGGGTCTGGAATGGACGAAAGCGGGTCACTGCAAGGAAACGTTTCGGAAAGGGTCCTATCTAGCCCGTACTCCTTGCTCTCCTTCAGCAGCGTTCTCGCCGCTTCGTCTGCGATAAGTTCCAAACGTTCTTTGTTCGAATCGTTCATCCTCCACCTCTTCCCTGCCGTTTGGTGTTCTCAAACCCCCTTCCGCATTAGCCCGACCTCAGAGCGTCTGCGCAGGAGTCCCTTGAAGTGCCAAACATTCCGAGGCACGTGGTTCGGATCAGGATCACGGAGAAACGGACTGTTCTTGACGTGTCTGGGATGCGCCACAACCTCCACGTAGCTCAGCCCCAGAAAGGATCTCGTGTTGATTTCTACGATCTCGAGCGCATTGTAGTTCTGCGTCTCAACCGCAGACACAAGTTTCTTGAGTGCTCTCCGCAACCCTTTCTTGCGATCGTAGGCCAGGCGGCCAATCCTGACCTCCGGCACCATGAAGAAGAACTGCCATCCGACCTCTGAAAGCTTCCGTTCAACTTCAAATCCGTTCGCTTCGGTCAGGACCTTCCACGCACCGAGTTGCTTCGCCTCGAAGTGCAAGGACTCTGGCAAGCGCGCGTCCGACTTGATCAGAACGCTACCAGCATGGATGTCTTGCATGGTCGCTAAGACCAACCACGTCGGGATAGTGGGCTTCTCCACGGCGATGCCGGCGTTCTCGCCTGCAATCGTTTCAATCAGGTCCAAAGTTGTAGTCGTTTCAGTCATTGCTTAGCTGGCCTCCTCGAATATTTCCTGTTCTTGGTTTTCTGATGCCGCAGCCGCCGCTCTCCAGAAACGCTCCTGCTTTTGGCTGGCCAATACTCCCGAAACGGTCAGGACTGGGCACCACGCATTGCATATCAGCCTGCGGACATTCCGTCCGGGCGAACTCAACCGATCCAACCCTCTGGCACCGACCACCACCAGATCGGCATGATTCTCCCAGGCGACCTGGAGAATTCGCTCCGCTGGGCGTCCGAACTCGACCGCAAACTCAAGTTCACACCAGAGTCGAGCTTCGTCCGGAACCAGTTTGCTGAGCCACAGCTTATAGGGCTTCGCGATCTGCACTCTCTCATCAAGCAGCGTCGGCTCCAGGCCTTCCACCACGTGCAAAAGGGTGAGGCGCGCCTGAAATTCCTGTGCAAGCGACAGGGCGTAGCGCGAAGCCTCCAGCGACTCAGCCGAGAAGTCGGTCGCGTAGAGGATGCTCTTCACTTTGGTGGCCGCCAAGTCGCGCGCTTGTGAGGCGATCGTTAGCACCGGACACTCGGACCTACGGATGACCTCCTCCACCGTCGGTTCCAACAGGACCGTCTGTCCTTCACGGCAGCCGGCTCCGTTGATCGCCAGGTCGAAGGTCTGGTTTTCAAGCATCTGAGACAAGGCGGTCTCGGTGCCGATGGGAGGCAGTTCGTGCCGCACCCCGTCTAGGTCGCCTGACAGTTGCAACTCCGCTACCCATCTTGGTGCGACGCTTCGCGCCCGGTCAAAAGCCTCTTTCCGGGCATCGTCGGCTATGGCTTCGACCCAATCCATAGACACAGCCGGGACTATGTAGAGCTTGCCGTGATAGTGACGTGCCAGCTTCAAGGCATACCGCAACCCAACTTCCGAAGCAGGTGAAAAGTCTGTGGCGAACAAAATGTTGTCCATGACCAACCTGTTTGTATCTTGCCGCTTATCAGTTCGCCCAATTGATCTCATTTTTTCATCTCCTGTCTTGAAGTTGTGTTGTCTGTCGATAGGGAGCTGGCGCTGCTTGGCGCCCACTCATTCCAAGGCTAGGATGATCGTTAGCAACGTCCCGATCATCAGCACCGAGCCGAATACCAGAATCTTGAACCGAATGATCCGTGCCAGAAGGCCCGGCCGCTTTCCATGAAATCGTTCTACATGCTCCTCGAGTGTCCTAAACATCGACCTGAACTCCTTTCGTGACTTGAATTTGTTTTTTCAATCGACCTATTGCAAAAATCGCGCTATCAGGACAGCGGCGCATTCCTTAGGCTGCTAACTTCTCCGATTCACGACCGAGCGCTTGGGCTTTCTCGAGCCGCTGACTCAGTAGCCGGGCCACGCGATTGGCCGCGCGGTCAATCGCAGAATGCAGATCCAGGTCCGTCTCCTGTACGGCTACTCGTCCGAACGGCTTGAAGCTCACTGATATGCGACAGCTTTTTCGAGTCCCACCCCTCGGTCCGTTCAGTCCGGAGACCTTCACCCGCACACGGTCGACCTGCTCATCCAGCCGACCGAATGCGATGCGCAATCGCCGCTCGATATAGTCGCTCAGTGCCTCTGTAAGATCGGTATTGCGAACTCTCAGCTCGACGCGCATGATCTCCTCCGTTGGTAGCATTCCTCTCTCGCAATTCCTGCGCTAACGTTCCGCCGGTTGCGAAGGTTCTTCTGAAGGGACGCTTTCGGCATGCTCCTTCGCGAAGACCTTCGTGGCGGTCTGCTTCTCGTTTCCCTCGCTCCTTTACGGCCATCGCGCAACTCAGCCGTGTGTATTTCATCTCTTTCTCGCCCCAACCGAGAAGTCAGCAGTCGGCCCAGACGACCCACCGCACGGTCGATCGCGCCATGCAAGTCCGGGTCGGCTTCTTCCGCAGCCACCTGCCCGAAGGGCAAGAGATCCACGCTGATATGGCAGTTGTTTGCGTTGCCTTGCCCATTAACGTAAGACAGGGTCACTACGACTCGCTCTACGCGATGGCCGAACCGACTCAGCACAAAACGCAGTTGACGGTCGGCGTAATTCCTGAGGACATTGGCAAGATCGATATTCCGAATCTCTAAATCAACGCGCATCATGTTTCTCATCACCTCGTCCTATTCATGACAATAGCTTTGCCTCACGTTTAGGAAAAGGTGATAATTGTTGCCGGATCATTAGCTTCTTTGTAAGTATCTAACGGGCGACTGAAGAGGTGATTCACGAACGAGTACTCGCCGCTCCCGACTGTTTGACCCGGAAACGCTGAATCGGGGAAGATCTGGTTCAACTGGATTGGGCTCGACGGCAGTCGGAACCATTCGGGGTCCGCGGTGCCGATCCGCGATCCGTGCGGCCCTCGGCCGAAGTCTGGAATAGTCCCCTCGACGGGAGTCGTTCGCGAATCGTCCACTGCCAACAGCAAGGTTATGCCGTTATGCACCTCCGATTATGGGTGCACATTGCGCTTCGAACTGGCAAAGAGATGGATCGCTTTGCGACTCACGCTTACCGAACGACCACACGGTCACCGAGCTCGAGAGGTCTAGCCGCAGGAATATCGACCGAAGTGCAAGTGCCCGCTCCAGAGCACAACTGCGAAGCGTCAGCTCCAGACAACAATTTCATCTAAAATAGGAGAGAGTTAAGTCGCAATACTGCCATCTGAGAATTCACGACCATGAAGGCGCAAATCACACTTGGCCGCCTCGGCGGAATCTCAATCGGGCTGCACTACAGCTGGTTCATCATTGCCGTGCTGATTGTGCTTTCTCTCGCCCAGCATTTCCGCACAATCGCACCTCGGTGGGGCCCGGGGATAGTGTGGACGTCCGCTGTCGTCACCGGTTTGCTCTTCTTCGGAGCGCTCCTCCTGCACGAACTAGCACATTCCATCTTGGCGAAAAGACGAGGCCTGCGCGTCCGAGCCATTACTCTGTTTGCCCTGGGAGGCGTCTCGCAGATCGAGTCGGAAGCCCCCGACGCCAAGTCTGAATTTTGGATCGCAATCGCAGGTCCTCTCACGAGCGTCGCGATCGGCTTGCTTGCCCTGGGATCGGCTCGGGCTACTGGTTGGCTCCCAGGCAGCGAACCTGCAACTCCGGTCACGTCCGTGCTGGTGTGGCTCGGTTATATCAACATAATGCTTGCCGCTTTCAACATGATTCCCGGTTACCCGCTGGACGGAGGACGCGTATTGAGGGCTGCAGCCTGGTGGATCACTGACAACGTAGATCGCTCCACGAGACTGGCAGCACAAGTTGGCCAGGGCATTGCCTTTCTGTTTATCCTGTCGGGCTTATATCGATTCTTTGTAGGTGCAAATTTTGGTGGGCTGTGGTTGGCCTTCATTGGTTGGTTCCTGCTCGATGCGGCCCGTGCCAGCTACGCCCAGATAGAGTTGATGACCGTGCTCCGAGACCGGCGAGTCGCCGACGTTATGGATCACGACTGCGCGACCGTAGAGAGCCATTTGAGCTTGCAGGATTTCGTCGACCAGTATCTGTTGCGAACCGGACGCCGCTGCTTCGTGGTCGTCCAGAACAGCAAAGTGGCCGGACTCATCACGCCCCATGAAGTAAAAAGGTTCGAACCCAACAACTGGAAGCAGACCAGTGTCCAAAGTGCGATGCGCCCGCTTGCCCAGTTGCGCTCTGTTACACCGGAGACGCCTGCCATACGAGCACTTGAACTGATGACCCGCGAGGACATTAATCAGCTGCCCGTTGTCTCCGACGGACGGATCGAAGGAATCTTCTCGCGTGGCCAAGTGCTACGCTTCCTTCGGACTCAGGCGGAACTGCAGTCCTGAAATCCTGAATGGCTGAAAATGCTCGCTCAGATAACGGCTAGTGGGAAGATCCCTCTCTGCAGAAACGCGCGACTGATCTCGGCCCGCCGACCCGGCAGAGAAAACATCTGGGTTCTCCATTGGCTTCCAGCGGTTAGCCCGCGAGCCCGCCTTCTCTCGTAATCCAACTAAACGGGCCATTGTTAATGAAACTGGAATGATCGATTGCATTTTATCTACTTTTATTGCCGGTCATTAGATTGTTAAGGTCTCAAGTGCGCGTACGACGAGCGTCTGTATCTTTCGGTCACGTGCGCGACATTACAGATCGGATGACTCCTCTCGACTGAGACTGAGGTGAACGATGGAAAACATCCTGGTTGGCGTATTGACAGCAGCTGCTGTGGGATGGATGATCTGGGCGGAGATGAACTCGCGTCGTAACACGGCTCGCGAAAATGCCGAAGTACAAGCGGAAGGGAGCGAATCGAAGCCACAACGGCCTTCGAAGTGAGGGCCCGGCCCGTGAAATTCACACGAGCCACACTCCAACCAGGCTTATGTTCCGCCGCAGGCGCTGGAGTGAATCTTAGAAAAGGACAGCTAGCCATGAACAAGAATCTGTTTGCATTCGTTCTCGTCATGCTCGCAGCAGCCCAGATATGGGCTCAACAGTCCACTCAACCGACGCAGCAAGACACTGCAACGACGGCGAGCACGCAACACATCGAAGGCAAGGGATGCGTGAAGCCTGGCCGGCAGACGGGATGCCTGGTAGTAAACGACATTAAGGCCCATCGCAAGTACAACGTCTTTTTTGACGGCAAAGAGCAGCCCGAGTTGTACACTGCGATCCAGTTTGAGGGGATCGGGTACTCACATGTGTCTCACTGCAACCAGGGCCAAAAGGTCCAGGTCGTAGATTGGAAGGCCTTGCCGGAGAAGTGCGAAAAACCTCCCGCTACCCCAGGCAAGTCCCAATGAGGTGTCATCTATTCAGCGAGTCCGCGAATCAATAGATCTGCCGGGGCGGAGAGGTGTGCACCGCAAAAGCAATCACTAGTGTCAACTATCTGGGTCTCGCATGGTACGTGCAGGCGAGCTCGCTGGGCTGAAGGCCATATTCAGGATGGTCCTTTGTTCAATTTCGTGGGCCTTGGCTGAGCCGGTTGCGGGGCTAGCTGAAGGCGAACGCTTAATTGATCGCACAGGACACGGCGAGGCAATTCTCTTTAGACGCGGAACAACATACGAAAGCGCCCCCATGTTAGCCGGTTCTTCCTGAACCCAAATGATTTCCCGCTTTGATCCAAGTTGCATCAGCTCCTGTCTCAGCTCAGCATCTGGGAAAGGATAAAGTTGTTCGAGCAACACGATCGAAGTCGTATGGTCACGGCGTTTCTTTCGCTCGATCGACAACTCGTGGCCAATTTTTCCGGTGCAGACGAGTATGCGCCGTGCATGCCGGACTTCTTGCTCCGGCAGGACCGGCAAAAACTGGCTTCGGGAAAGCTGCGCTACTTCGGAAGAGGCACTCGGGTGCCGCAACATACTCTTCGGAGTGAAAATGATTAGGGGCTTGCGCCAGAGTCTCAACGCCTGTCGCCGGAGGAGATGGAAATATTGCGCCGCAGTGGATGGCTGACAAATCTGGCAGTTGTGCTCAGCAGCGAGTTGCAGAAATCGCTCGAGACGGGCGCTGGAGTGTTCCGGCCCTTGGCCCTCGTAACCGTGGGGTAAAAGCATGACCAACCCAGAAAATTTGCTCCATTTATCTTCATCCGCGCTAACGAATTGATCAATCATCGCTTGCGCGTTGTTCGCAAAATCTCCGAACTGAGCCTCCCAAAGCACCAGAGCTTCAGGGTAGTCACGGCTGTAACCGTACTCAAAGCCGAGCACAGCCGCCTCCGAGAGAGGCGAGTTGTAAATTTCAAAGCGCGCCTGTTCCCGGTCAACATGGCACAGAGGGATATACTCCTCTTCCGATAGGGTGTCGATGAGGACGGCGTGACGCTGGTTAAACGTCCCGCGACGACTGTCCTGTCCGCTCATCCGTACGGGGGTGCCCGCCTTCAGCAGGGTCCCAAAGGCCAGTGCCTCCGCCATGCCGAAATCAACCAGGCGTTTCCCGCTGGCCATTCCTTCTCGATGCTCCAGCAATTTCTTGAACTTGGAGTGAATGTTGAACTCTTCAGGATAAGTCGTGAGCCGGCGGGCCACTTCGCGAAGCTCGTTCTCTGATACTCCAGTTTCGACCTCGTATTCACGCTTGTAGCAGCCGCCCTTATATTTTCGGGACCAGGGGTCGGAGGCTCAAATCCTCTCTCCCCGACCAATCTTTTCTGTGGGTTCCGTTCTCTACCATGTCCTCCCGAGCCCCGTTTGTGACGGCTCTTGTGACATAACTGCCATCGTTACCTCTCTGTGACAATGCATCAACTGCTCGGCGTTTAGCCTCCAAGCGCACATGGGAGTAGTGCTCTAGCATTTGACGTGAGACATGTCCGGCAATTGCCATCACTGTCTGATCGCTGGCCTGCGATTCTGCCAGTTCCGTAATTGCATGGTGCCGCAGGTCGTGAAACCGCAGATGCTGAAGGCCGCAGCTTTTCTCAGAGATCGCCAAGCCGAGCGCCAACTCTTTTGCGGTCTTGTTGGGTCAACCTTTCCATTCTCACAGGCCGGGAAGACGCAGTGGTCAGGTTCTGCCCCTCCGACCTGTTGCGCCCGGTGATAGAGTTCCATCACGGCCTCCCAAGCCTCCGCATTCAGGGGAATGACGCGTCTGCCAGCATCAGTCTTGCTGTGACGCACGGCAACTGTGTGCTCCAGAAAATTAATCTCCCTCCAACAAAGCCCCTTCACCTCGCAAGCGCGCATTGTGGTATTCAGGGCCAAGGTCATGGCTAGGCGTGCCTTCTCCCATTCTGCCTTTTTTGTGGCTGCCCGTTGCAGTCTGAGTTTTTCCTCGGGGCTGAGGGCACGACCTATCTCGTGTCGGACAGGTAATTGCTTGCTGTCGTCTGCGAAGAGATGCCAACGCTTGGCTCGCTTTAGTATTCCACGGAGGACACCAATCTCCAGATTGATTGTTTTATTGGCGATGCCGCCTTTTGCTCGCTCACCAATATAGGCCCGGATGGTGTCCGAAGATATGCGTGCCAAGTTAGCATTCCCAAAATAAGCCCGGAGTGGCTTGAGGTGCTCACGTTCGGTTTGAATGCTGCGCTGAGCCAATCTGGGTAGTTTGTCTGTCAAATACCTTTCGGCGGCTTCTGAGAAACCCAAGCGCGAAAACTCGTGACCTTTGGGTGTAAGTTTTCCTTCACTAGCCTGAGCGATCAGTTCTTTCTCCTTCGATTGCGCTTCTCTCCAGTCCCGTGTTTCCAGACTCTGCCGGAATCTCTGGCCATCCACTGAAAAATCCGTGTGCCAGATTTTGTTCCGCTTATATAGCGACACTTTACCCTCCACCTTCCTAAAGGAGAAATTCGCGAGCCAAAAGAGCTAAAACATTGACGGAACGTGGGGATCCTGCGCGGCCGCATCTCCTCGACTTTGATCTAATGAGTCCGCTAGGCTCGGCTCGGAGTGTGGGTACGAGTGCGCCAATGATCTTTAAGCATTTCGTATCTAAGACTTGGCGCACGCACTCGATTCCGGATCAATTGCGGCCGTTTGCGCATACCCGCAGACGTAGTTCCTCGATCAATAACAGTCTGCGAATGATAACTCCAACTTACTCAGCAACTTAAGGTATTATCCGCAGGCGTTTACGCACTCTTCACACCGTACGCAGAGATGCAGAAGCCCTCCTCCATTGGGCACACAGATCATATTTCCCACTATTCCTCCGCGTCCTTGTAGTGCCAAATGAGACTTGGGTGGCACCCCGCTTTGACGGTATAGAGCCTCCGCTTGCCATCGAACTTAATCTCCAGGTACAGGTTAGCCTCATTTAGATGTTCTGATAGAGTGCGTTCTTTCAATCCATAGCGGCGCTGGTATTCCGTCAGTAGTTCTTCATGTGTGAGCACTTTACTGTTCAGCAACCACAAGAGCGGATTGGCGGGAACTACTGTGAACGCTTGTCGATCAAAGCGCATGGCAAAAGGGCACGGCTTGCGCCCAGTAGCGTAGTTTGCCCACCTCGATCTGAACTGCTTGATGCGAGTTCCCTAATTTGGAGAAGTTGAAGTGCCCCCGTTTGCTGTACCAATCCTAATGTAAGTTCTCGGTTGATTTGTGGGTTCAGCGGGGATGAGGTCCGGAGCAGGGGACGGCGCTTGAGGCTGTTACGAAACCAGCCGTTATGTGGTTATAAGTCTATGTTGTGAGATTGATTGTTTCTTTTGCTCGAAAACAATCGGCCGCTCGCTCATCTAGCCGACCAGCGCAGTTCGGAGCTGGA
>Ga0126373_10002995_pt1 | contig 12510 bp, 8 predicted proteins | sample PanSoiMetPlot_11_FD_92545 | JGI IMG/M metagenome (GOLD analysis project Ga0126373, IMG submission 92545) | Tropical forest soil microbial communities from Panama - MetaG Plot_11 | ecosystem: Environmental > Terrestrial > Soil > Tropical forest > Bulk soil | place: Panama | collected 2016-02-17
ACAGTCTGGCGGAATACTTCAAAAGTAAGGGGCGGGAGCACGAGGCAAGCAATAGTGATCACAGCAATGGTTGCGGAAGGTCGGGCCATCCACTTGAACACCATCTGAAACACGAGGGCTTGTGCAAGGCTCAACGCCGCAATGAGCGCGCCGACCTTGAGCTTGAGGGTTGTTCCCGCCGGGCATCTTTTCCTGATCTGCCACGACCAGGCTGCTACCTCGGTCGCCACGACCGCCCCCGAGCTCAGAGCAATAGCTGGTTTGTTGTAACCCAACATGTGAATGAGCAGATTGGCAGCGGCCACAGTGACCACATAAGCAAGCGCGATATTGATCCAGTCAAACGGTTTCACAGATCATCCAGTTGATTGTCTGGGCGCTTATTTTTATTCGGTTTCCGCCCGCGCCGGACCTGGCAGCATAGCCCTTGGAGCATAGGGGACATAAATCAAATTGGCGCCCAGATCCGGAGACCGGAGCACGCTGGAAGCGTGCGATCCCAGGAAGGGCCGATCCCAGGAAGGGCCGGTCGACGAGGGCAGGGCCGCCGGTTCTTGAATGATCAATCGGAATTAAGGGTGACGATCAAGCCCAGGTTCCCGATCGCGGACCGTGTTTCAGTATACACCCCGATATCCTTGAACTCGGTAACGCTCACCGATGGTGGCAAACTGTCAAACGCCCGCCTGGCTTCTTCACGTTCCAGGATTTCGGGTGAACCGTCGGTCGTCCTTGTGAGTACTGATATCTCGAGCATCAGCCTGGCGGCGTCATCAGGGCACGGACTGCATGTGATTAGAGGGGCGCCGGTTAAACTCACACTCAGGGCCTGAGTGATCCTTGCGTCGTCACCAATAGAGGCGGCAGATCCGCACACGGTCAGGCCCGCTGGATGGCCTTTTTCATAAGCGGTCGAACCTTCTCTCGCATCTATCATTTGGCGGATTCGGACCGGTCTTCCCATCAGTAAGTATTCTCCGTCAAGAGCCGCAGCCCTTTCGTCTTCGGCGGATGACAGCGAAATGTCTACTCCTTTGTAGTTTTCCGTCCTGATCATGGCGCCCTTGTAACCGAGATATCCCTGGATGTACGCGGGGACGCTATGAGCATCCTTTACCTGAGTAATAGTGGCGATTTCCGACTGATTGAACTTCACCAGGATCATGTGATCTCCAAGGGTAGCCTGGGTCAGATCCGGAGAAACGCCCAGATGACTGAAGAACCCGATTACGAACTCGCGGAGAGCCAGGGCGCCAACGATATCCAGGCCTGGCGAAATGTGCTTCAGGGCAAGTTGGGGAACTCCTCCGAGACTCTCGATGTTGATGACCGTGAAATCCTCCGCCGAGCGCGGGACGAGGCGCAAGCATTCCTGATCAGGCAAGCCGGCGGATGCTCTGAACGCCTCGCTCATACCCGAGGCTATCCGCGGATTGACGACAGTCAGATAACGATCGGTCACGCCATCCGGGGTGAACTGGGCACCGTAAAGGAATCCTGACAGCGCCTGGCCTGATATATGCCGAAAGAGATTAGCGATTGCGCCTATGCGCTCGGTGTCGGTGGTGAAGCGACTTGAAACCACGGCGGGTCCGACTAGCGAAAGCTTGTCGATGCCGGCAGCGGTCAAATAGCCGAACATCGCGGCTTCGCGATCCACCACTGGCCGGAAGTTCGACAGAACCTGATCGTCAGCGAGCGTTTGGACGCGTCCGGCTATAGCGTCGAGGCATGCCTGGACAGCGCTCCGATCATTTCCGACGAGTACCAGGGTTCCGGTCGATGCGGCGAGCATCTGGCGGGCAGAGTCGGCGCTGTGAAAAATGTGCAACTCGATGCCCTGGTAAGAGTCCTGGTCCTCAGCGGCGGAATCTCCGAATAAACGCCTGGCGACAATTGTAATCTTGTCTCTGGCAATGCGTTCGGCGACCGCCGGGCTCGAATGGGTTTCGATGACAAGCGCAAAGTGAGGTTTGAAATGAATGTAAGGGCCTTCTTCGCTGGTGCCGGCATCAGATTCCAGTCCAGTCACCGCAAGAGCGAACTGGGCGCGACCCGCGATCACGGCTTCGTCGGGTCCGAGCCCGGTACGACCAAGGAGACTGACGACCGGGCCGATTTCGCGCAACTGGCTCGAGAGGCCCAGAACCGGAGCGAGTTCTCTCCAGGCTTTCGTCGACGTCAGGCCATCAATCACGTCTCCAAGATTGTAGACTTCAGCAAAGGCGAGGGAGCTGGCGGGAACGCACCTTGTCATCGCTACGCGAGGAGGTCGCTGGAGCGCAAAATAGGCGCCGAGGCCCAGTGCGGCGGCGGTTAGGGCCACACCAGCAGGCAACAGAGCTTTCCACCTACGCGGAAACCGCGTCTTGATATTCATAATCCAACTAGCGATTGATCTTGAGCAACTCTGAATGTAGAGGTTGATTCAACAAGGATATTATAACCGAACAAAGGCGGCTTCGAAATCGGGGTTCCGGGGAAATTGACGGAGACGTGGTGGCAGTCTAAACTACGGTTCCCATGCCAATCGATTTAGAAACCGGTGCGAGTATCAGTGCGCGGTGTGCAAAATCAGTGGAACCCGATGCCAGAACCGAAGTGAGGGGCCGGGTCATTCGCTCGAGAGTTCTAGTCTGTGTAGCACTCGCAGCGCCGGTTCTCATGCTGTGGTTAATCCATCGCTACGGTGTGAATGTGCCTTATTGGGATGAATGGGACCAGTTGGCAGTCGTTACGAGTGCTTATGACCATACGCTGAGCGCTAGCCAGCTCTGGGAACAGCAAAATGAGCATCGTCCTGTTATGTCCAAGTTAATTTCCATCGTGATTGCCAGGACGACAAACCTGGATCTAGTCGCCGAAATGTACGTGGGGTTCGGATTTCAGGTTCTCTCGTTGATTCTAATATGGCGGATGCTGGCAGCGTGTCTTAGAGATAGGGCTCAGGTTTTGGTTGGGCCGCTGACAATTGTCGCGTCGCTAATGCTTTTCTGGCCAGTTGCGCACGAGGACTGGACGTGGGGCATTGCGTCTGTTCAATTCTTCCTAAGCGCGCTGTTGGCTGTCGTCAGCGTTTGGTCGGTATCAGGGTGGCCGGGACGATGGGCTGGAGTGTGCATTCTATCGCTCGCGATAGTGATTGGCATATTCACTACTGGCTGCGGGTTTGCCCTGATAGGGGTTGGGATACTGGGCCTGATTGGATACGGAATCGCCCAAATGAGGAAACGCTGGCATCAATTAGCGGTATTCGCTGTGGTCTCGTTGGTTTGCACAGTTCTATATCTCAGGGGATATGTTTCGCCAGCCATCTCAGCGTCCTCAACATCGCGGCTTCGTCTTTTGCCGATTGCAAGCTATTTCGTGGCTTATATCGGGTCGCCGTTCTGGATCAAGACCGCAGGCTATCGATCCTGTCAGTTGTTCGGGCTCGCGGGATTGATAATCCTGGCGGCAGCGGCGTATTACATTATTCGCCATGTGCAGGGCCGGCTCTACGCATCGCTGCCGTGGCTATTGCTCGCCTGTTATACCATGATAAACGGGGCGTTAACCGCGCTGGCCAGAATAGACCTTGGCGTAGAGCAAGCCACTTCGAGCCGTTACAGGCCGGTAGCGTTCCTGTTTTGGATTTCTCTTGTCGTGCTGGTGTCGATGGTGGCGTGGGAGGTTCGAGAGCGTTTTAGCCGCTCCCTCAGAGTGGCGCTGACTGCAGGCGCGGCCATCCTATTCCTGGCTGGCTATTGTTATCTCTATTACCGGGGGGTTGGAGCACTCAGTCGACACAGCGAATATGTGGCTTTTGGAGTCCCCTGGATCCTGAACTACAGCCAGGCGCCTGACGATGAACTGCGCAGATATCACCCGAATCCGGCGACCGTGAGAGAGCTTTCTCGGAAACTGGAGCAGTACCATCTGGGTCCGTTTGCGGGCCGGAAATGAGCAGGCGGCGAGGGTGATTCTGAAGGCGCGCCCGGAACGCCCGGCAAAAGCCTTGTGCTGCATGGCGTCAATGCCGGTTTGGATCGGGAGCCGGAGCACGCTGGAAGCGTGCGATCCCAGGAATCGCGGTTTATCCTTGGCAGTCTGTGCTATAATAGCTGCTAGCCCTGAGATCAGTTCCCCAGCAAAGAGTCAGCTCCCCCGAACAGAGAGAGAATAGCTTGAACCCGGATGTTGCGATTTGTCCTGCTTGTAGCCGAAAAACCGCGGCGGCGCGTGCGAACTGTATCTACTGCGGAGCGGTGCTCGGAATCCAGCGAATCGAGATAGCACCGGCTCAACGGGATATAGACAGCTTAGAGAATGCTTTCAACACGGTGTTGGTGCCTTCGGCTGCCGGCGACACTGCTCGTGCGGAGCCTGCGCTTGCAACGGCGCTCTCAATGGAGGTTGAGGAAGCCCGTGCGTTTATCGGATCCGCGAAACGGCTTCCATTGTGCAGGAGTTTGACGCGGCCCGAGGCGGAGTTGATCGCGTCACTTGTCCGGACGTGCGGGCTTCAGGCCGCGGTGGTTGAGGACGCGGAGTTGGAGTTGCAAAAGGAGACGCGGCGGGCGCGCCGGGTCGCGATTGACGGCGACCGAATTCTGGTTGCACATGGCAGTTCGGCAAAGGCGTTAGATACCCGGGATATCAGGCTAATGGTCGTGGGCATGATACGCCGCAATCGGACTGACTACACCGAGGGTATCGTGAACGTAACTGGGCAAGGGTCAAGCCTGCTGGACTTGTTCGAGTTCAGGTCCGACCAGATGATTCTGGACGTGTATGGCGAGAGCCTGGACGAGAGTTTCAGGATTCGGGCGGACGCATTTGACTATTCGGGTTTGGTCAATCCGATGTCGTTTCGCGCAGAGGTGAACTTTCAAATCGCTTGCAAGACGCTAGCGGCTGCGGCCTCAGGAGCGGTCATCGACCTGGATTTTTCTCGTGTGCGGCAATTCCTCGGCCGAGCGTGGCCAGTGCGATCCAGAACCGAGTCGCGCGGGATCAAGCGGGCTGGACTGGCGCACCAGCCGGTCGCTCAATCAAGCACCATAAGTGACAATGGCGACCAGTTCGATCGGTACTCCCGGTTGATGTTTCATGCAATTCGAGCCGGTAAGTATTCCGCCCGCCCGCAGCCTGAGCTTACGCGGCGAGTCGACCATCGTTTGCTCTAGAGATCGACCAGTCTGAAGTGAACTGCGTTTGATTTCTGCGGGGTAGTTCTTGCCCGAGCAAGCCAGGCAGGACGGGACAACACTAATTGAACCTGACCACTACAACCGAGGTATTGTCTTCGCCGCCGGCGGCGTTGGCATTCACGACGAGCTCTTTGGCCGCTGTATTGGGGTCGGTATTGACCATCAGGATATCCCGTATTTGATCGTCGCTGAGCATGCTGTTGAGACCGTCGCTGCAAACAAGGATAACGTCGCCGTTGGTAAGCCGTTTGCGAACTACGTCAATCTCGATCTGCTCGTCGCCACCAATCGATCTATAGATAACATTGCGGTAAGGATGGATCCTGGCTTCGGACCGGGAGAGATTTCCTGTATTGACCATTCGCTGAACCAGGGAGTGGTCCTCGGTTAGTTGTTCAAGCTGGTCGCCGGCCAGCAGGTAACAACGGCTGTCCCCTACGTGCGCGACGGTGAGAACATCACCGACGAGCATGGCAACGGTCACTGTGGCGCCAAGCCCGCGCTCGGAGGGGTTGGCGCTTGCGTAGGCGAGCACTTCCCTGTTCGCGTGCATGATGGCCATTCTGAGGAGTTCAGTCGTGGCCATTTCATTACCGTCGGCGATGGCAAGGCGCAGGCCTCCGGTTTGGGTTGGCGCGGCAATCTTCTCGCGACGCGTAGACCGAAGAGATGCCGAAATCAACTTCTCGGTTACCCATTCGGCGATCGCGCGCACGGTGACTCTCGATGCAACCTCGCCGGCGGCCTCGCCGCCCATCCCGTCAGAGACTATATAGAGCCCTATCTGGGTTTGGACTGATTCGTAGTATTGAGTGAGGTTTAAAGACAGGATGCTGTCTTCGTTCAATTCGCGGACGAGGCCAACGTCGGTGAAGTGGCCCGATTGCAGCACTATTGGGAGAGTCAGATCGCTCAAGGCGCGCTTGAGTTCCGCCACGGTTTGGAATCGTGCGGCCGGGTCATCGGCCAGGGCTCGGGCCAGGAGCCTTTCGAATCCGGGCACGACGGTCGCAACCGGATATATCGTAGCGCCATCCCCTGAATCGAGCCTCTCGCCCGTCAGCAGGAACTGCAGGAGCGCGGCTATTGAGTAAACGTCGGCCCTGGGATCATAGAGTGCATCTTCATCGAATAATTCGGGTGCCGTATATCCCCGGCTGGGATAAATAGGCATTCCATCAGTTCGAGATCCTTTCGCTCTGGCGCGATCAAATCCCAGCAGGCGGACTTTATTATTATGGTCCAGAACGACGTTGTAAGGCTCGAATCCATTATGGACCCATCCAAGGCTGTGAAACTTCTCTGCAATCTCGCATAACTGGATGCCCACACTGCGGGCTTCCTTCTCTCCCATCTGATCGAGATGGGCGATCGGCAATCCCTGAATTTGATCGAAGACGATGTAGGCGCACTCAGATTCTACGCCATAATCAATGGGCTTAAGGAGTCCAAGCCTTTCGGAAAGAGTGGACATGGCGTGCAGGCTCGCCGGGTCCGGCAAATGCGGCTTAAGCGATCTATACCCGCTGGCGGTCGACCTTCCGTTCGCGCCGGCGACTTCGCTTTTACCGGCAATCTGGAGAACGCGCTCGAACGGATCCCCAAGAGTCAAAGGCTGCTCTAAAACAGTGTGCGAACCGAGCCGGCCATCAATCAAGCCCACCGAATATGCATTGTAGGTTGGCGCTGTCCACAGGAGCGCATTAATGACAAAACGGCCGGAAACCGTATCAGGAATCACACGAGGCTTGGGAGGAGCCGGTGGGAACACCAGGCTCGAGCCGAGCTTGCAACCGCAGGCCATGCAGAACCGGGCATCCGTCTCATTATCATGAGCGCCACAATTAGGACAGATATTCTTCATTGGTTCGGACCCATTCCCGCCTATCATCGCGAGTTCGTGGGGTTGGGGCAGAGCAAGTCGGAACAGAGGAGGCAATGCGGCTAACAGCCCTAAACAACACCGCGCCGTTCATTATAGCCCCATCCCTTGAAATATCCAAGCCCTTAATCCGGCCCTTAAATCCAGGTTAAGTCGGCCTGTTATGTGTCTGAACTGCCGGACAGCACCGTGCTTACCAGGTCCTCTTGCGGCTGGCGATCAGGAGGGATAATCAACCAATACGAGGGCTGAGAATCGCGGGCGAAACTGGTGTCAGGAGGATCCTCGTCGTGCATTAACTGCAACATTTAGCTGGAAGAGTGCTTGAATTTATGGTAGGTTGGATAAGTCCCGCACACCTTACCAGGGTCGGGGTGCCGCGACCCTTTCCAAAAGGAACAAGGCCGCTGGATTTGTGGAACTGGTGGAGAGAATGTCTCGTAGAAGCTGATGGCGTGGAAACACCGGAACACCTCGGGGGATAGGTAATAACAAATGTCTATAGGGCGAAATCGCAAAGGCATCATAGTCGGGGCCATAGTTCTCGGACTTGTAACGATCATCGTTCTCTCGAAAAAGATTGGTCGGAATGACGGCGAACCGGTACAGACGGGTAAAGTTGAGCGGAGGTCGAAAATCGATTCCAAGGTTCAGGCCTCTGGCCAGATCATGCCAGTGCAGATCTACAATATCACGGCTGAGGTGAGCGGAAGGGTTGAACAGATCTACGTTCACGAGGGCGACACGGTAAAGAAAGGCCAACCGCTGATCAAAGTGGACCCGACCCAGTTTTCCCTGCAAACCGAGGGGGCTCGAGCTACGGTAACTGCCGCTCAGGCCGATGCGGCTAATCAACGCGTTGCAGTGCAAGGCGCCCAAACCGCGGTAAACCAGGCACGAGCCAGCCTGTCTGCGGCAGAGAACGATTTGAATCGTGATAAAGCCAATTTCAGATACCAGCAGAGGGAATACGACAGAAATGAGAAGCTTGTTGAGCAAGGAGTGATTGCAAAGTCGCAGTTCGATCAATTCAGGTCGCAGTACGAACAGGCGGACGCTGTAGTCAAGTCGACGGAATCGAGAGTCAAGCAGCTTACTGAACAGGTCACATCAGCAGAGCTTGGGGTCAAGCAGGCGCAGGCGGTTCTGGAGGCCACTGAGGGACGGCTGAAGCAGGCTGAAGCCGCCCTCGGCCAGCAGAGCGATTTCCTAAAGAAGACGATCGAGTATGCTCCCATCGACGGCGTCGTATCCAGTTTGCCGGTGAAGGTGGGCGAATTCGCTCTTGCGAACTTCTCCACAACGCCCTTGTTGACGATAGCGGATATGTCTGAGGTTAACGCTGAGATATCCGTCGACGAGACCGACGTCGACAATGTGAGCATCGGGCAGGCCGCCAAGGTCAAAGTTGATGCCCTTGGAGATGTGGAAATTGACGGCAAAGTGCTTGAGAAAGCCTCGTCAGCCGTCAAGAGAACAACTGGGCAGGCGGTTCAGCAAGGCGTTAATACCCAGGAGGCAAAAGATTTCGTTGTCAAAGTCAGGCTGACTCCCACAGGCGATCTCGGTTCCAAGCTGAAGCCCGGGATGTCTACTACGGCGACGATCACGACCGCAACCGTGGCGGATGCGCTCGCTGTCCCGCTCCAGGCTATAGTGCCGCGCGACGCTCCCAGCGGCGGTAGCCAGGATTCCGGTCAACCGGATCAGTCTTCTGCAAGCGGAATAAGCCATAAAAAGGAAATCAATGGAGTGTTCGTCATCCAGAAAGACAATCGGGCTCATTTCGTTCCCGTACAGACTGGCATAAAGGGCGACCAGGAAATCGAGGTTAAGTCCGGGGTGAGCCAAGGGGACGAAATTGTGACGGGGCCATACAAGACGCTGCGATCGCTCAAAGATAATGATCCGGTCAGGCGAGAGCCGAAGTCTGGGCCCGCCGAAGGCAAGGCGGATCAACCAAAATAGACTGATGAACCCCATACCGGTTTAGTAATATTGGCGAAAGAAAATCAAATGTTAGAAGAAGCGGTCCTCGAAAGAGATGCTGGGGTCATAGACGTCGTACCGGGTTCCGAGACGGTAATCCGGTCAGTGGATCTATGGAAGACGTATCAAATGGGCGCTGAAGAGGTCCACGCGCTGCGCGGTGTGACTTTTGATGTTCTGCATGGCGAATACGTAGCGATAATGGGGCCGTCGGGCTCCGGCAAATCGACCTTGATGAATCTGATCGGATGCCTTGACACGCCCTCGTCCGGCCAATACTGGTTGAGCGGCAAACTCGTCTCCGAAATGGACGACGACGAACTCGCATATATACGGAACAAGGAAATAGGGTTTGTGTTTCAGACCTTCAACCTGCTACCAAGGGCCACCGCGCTTCATAATGTTGAGCTTCCGCTGATTTACAATGGCACTCCGAGAGCAGTTCGAATCGAGATGGCCAAGAGAGCCCTGGATCGCGTCGGCCTGAGCGATAGGGTGAATCACAAGCCGAACGAGCTCTCAGGGGGGCAGCGCCAGAGGGTGGCGATCGCTCGAGCTCTCGTCAATAATCCCTCAATCATCCTGGCGGACGAACCGACGGGCAACCTGGATTCACAGACCTCCCAGGACATAATGTCGCTCTTCAACGAACTTCACTCTCAGGGCAATACGATCATTCTGGTTACACACGAACCCGACATTGCTGCCCACGCGTACCGCGTACTTCATATACTGGATGGTCGGATCAATAGCGACGAACGTACACGGTAAGGGCACACTACCCACCAAGTAGTACTCCCAGGTTTTGCGGACCCGGGCTTAATAGCGAAGAAAACAGGTGTTGATTGCTCGCTTGGTCTTAGGGACGGCTTGGGCCTTGAGTTCGAAGCGGCCTCTTGAGTGCGAAGCGGCTCTTGATGTGGCGAAACTCTACAGTTCGTTGACTGCGCTGTGGCAGTTCGGGCCAGGTAGAAACGCGGTGCTACTCAGTTCATCATCACGTGGTAACCAGCCCACTGCGAGTTGGGTTTCGGCAGATCGCTGCTTTCGAGATCCGAGGACTCATCAAGAAGCATGACAAGGTTGCATTCCAAGTCCTTAAATGAAGAAACGAAAAGGAATGGCCTGTGTCCCTTCATGGCCCTCTGGCTGAGCATCTCCTCAAACAGGTCTATGACATCGACTTCTGGATTAGTTTCCTTAGCCACGGACCACCTCCCTCATCCTCGGTCCGGTGCTTACTTCTCCGGACCCGCCTTATTCTCAAGCAATCCTTGTGCCCTTAGGGCGACTAGATTTTCCACTGCACTGATTAGACGGAATCTCCTCGCGTATTTAAGTACGAAGGCGGGAAGACGAGCAGATTTCGGACGACTAATTCTAAACCTCTAAACAAAGGCTTGGGTCTTCTCTTTTTCGAGTCCGGTTCAAACGAGTTGCCGGATGGAAAGGGCTCTCAAGTGCCGAAACGGGGTACACGATTTGGACTGCCATGACTCTTTTTGCTGCATACGGAGAGCCGGCCTTCCGTTAGGGGGGTCAGAACCCGACTCCTCGCGCCAAAGCTGCGTGGCATCGTCGACAGAACCTGGCTTTAGAGGCCCCGTTTTCGGGTTACTGTTGTGCTCCAAACCCTAAAGCGGCAAAGCCGAGACTTATGATCAGAATCAAGAGCCAGAGTGCGATCACGAGGGTACCAGTCTTCGCAGTTGTTATCTTTTTTGTCCCAGCGATCGCGGCGAGCCCCATTATCAGAAGGAGTAGCTTCCAGATGCTGAAGACATCGAAGAAGGAGAAAAGCGTCCGGAGCACCTGTGAAGCGTCGTCAGCCAGGATATAGGACAGATTGGTCGGGGCTATTCCCCACGGGTTAAAGTAATCCTGAGATCTCAAACTTTGCGGGTCGCGCACCATTAAAGACGCCCCTGCTACGATTGCATTAACGAGTCCGACGGAGCAGTTAACCCAGGCGAATACTGATAGTATACGCTTGAATGTGGTCTTGGCCTGCAACAAGAGCATGCCCAGGGCAAGCGCACCCGATGCTACAACAAACACAATAGGAGTGAAAACAGCGTAAATAACTGGAAGAAACTGGTCGATCTTGGCGCTGATGTCGATCTGTTTCTCCAACTGGTCCTCGGGAGGTTTGGTTCCCAGCCTTTCTGACTGCTTCGTTATCACGGTTCGCGCTATCTGCTTCCAGTCGGGTTTTGCCTGCCAGTTCAGGAAGAGGGACAACCCAATCGCAGTGACCATCGCAATAATGATCGGCGCAATTATCGTAGGTTTCCGGTTGATGTCTTGGAAAGTCTCACCGGGTGACATAAGCGTCCCCACAAGTCGTCCCGCTGGCCCCATTCTCGCGGGTTCGCCAATGGGTCTGTCCTGCTGAAAAGGAATCTCCGCGGGTTGGCCTTCCGGTCCCAACTGGTCTTCTAGCTGGCTCATATTCGTTCAGCGCTCCTCGTCCGTCATTCGAAAATTGGATTTCGGCGAGAGCCTACTCCATTTTCTCCGCGTTAGCAACCGCAAAACAAGCGACCCAATGATCGGGGCTCGCCTCAGTCAATTCGGGCTCATTCTCCTGGCATTCCGGCCGGCGGATTGGACATTGCGGATAAAAGCTGCATCCTGCGGAGGGACGAGCCAAGTCGACCTGGGCCCCCTCGCTGACTGTTTGTGGTTCCCGGTGGTGATGAGGGTCAGGTATCGGAACCGCGGATAGCAAGAGCCGGGTATAGGGATGCAATGGGTTGCGGAACACTTCGGCGGCCGGAGCCATCTCGACGAGTTTACCTGCGTACATGATAGCGACTCTGGTCGCGATATGACGAACAACGGGGAGTGCGTGGGAAATGAACAGGTATGTCAGAGCCAGCCGGTCTTGCAAGTCCTGGAGCAGGTTAACGACCTGGGCCTGAACTGAGACGTCGAGCGCAGAAACCGGCTCATCGCAAACGATAAACTTGGGGCCCAGCGCGATGGCACGCGCGATCACTACGCGCTGCCGCTGGCCCCCGGAGAACTCGTGAGGATATCGATCCCGATGCTGAGGCGAAAGGCCAACCAGGCCCAGCAATTCAGCGACACGCGACCGGCGCTCGCTGGCGGTTCCCAACCGGTGGATAATCAGCGGTTCCTCGACGATCCGGCCGATCGTCATTCTCGGGTTCAGCGATGAATAGGGGTCCTGAAAAACGATCTGCATCTGGCGGCGCAACTTTCTGAGCTCGGACTGCGCCAGAGCAAGCAGATCACGGCCATCGAATCGGATCTCGCCGGCGGTCGGCTCAATCAGCCGCAGGACTGAACGCCCCACCGTCGATTTGCCGCAGCCGGACTCACCGACAAGCCCCAGGGTCTCGCCGCTCCGGATTTCGAAACTTACACCGTCAACTGCCTTAACGGTGACGGCGGGCGACCGGAACAGGGCTCCGGGGGCCT
>Ga0126373_10002996_pt1 | contig 12507 bp, 10 predicted proteins | sample PanSoiMetPlot_11_FD_92545 | JGI IMG/M metagenome (GOLD analysis project Ga0126373, IMG submission 92545) | Tropical forest soil microbial communities from Panama - MetaG Plot_11 | ecosystem: Environmental > Terrestrial > Soil > Tropical forest > Bulk soil | place: Panama | collected 2016-02-17
GCATCGCATGACCTCCTAGGCGAACATCCGTGTTCGATTCATTCCGAGCAGGAAGCCAAAAATCTCCAATCTTGCGGTAGGTGTGGTGGACGACGGTTTTCGTGATCCAGAATGATGGATATTTTGCCGGCTCGCCTTCGATCTTGCTCAAAGCGTAGTCTGCTGCGTCGACCCACACTTTTCCGCGGTAGAGCAGTTTGTTTGCGGTCTTCGGTTCGACCTGCCAAACGTATGAAGGACGACCGTTTATGTCTTCTTGACCGATCAGATGGAATTCGTAGTTATCCTCGGTGAGGGCGGTTCGCTCCTGAGTCTTCTGGTCGGCAGCTTCCTTCTCGGTCTCGAGCAGTCGTTTAAGTACTCGGTTAATCATCCAGTGCGATCCGCTCTCCGAAATGACGCGGAACTCCTTACGTGCAGGCGCTTCGTATTTGACTTCTACCACCAGATCCGCTTCGCGCTTTCCGGGAAACCCTGTGTAAAGGAGATGATATTGGCGTTGTCCCGTGTAAGAGTGGAGGTCCTGATTACGCTTGCGGTTGTTCTCCGTCATGCGATTAACGATCTGGCTCGCTGTAACGTCCTCTACGGGCCGAAGATTCTCTTTCAGTACAGCCCATGAGACCCCAAGAAGTATGTAAATGCACAAAAGGCTTCCGAGAATTTTCATTAGCTTCGCATTTCCTTGAATTCGGGTTCGAACAGATGACCGTTGAAAAGATCCATCGCCTTGAACGGTTGAAGAATTCCCATCCCCGCGGTTTGCGGCGCAATTCTGAGACGGTGCCGTCCTCGGTGGAAGTTCAGAGATGAATCCTCGGCCTTGGGCCACGCGACGGCGACGGCGGTTTCAAGTTCGCAATACAAGCATGCAACCCCGCCGGAGTATGCGTGCCGGTAATTCGCCGGATGCATCATCTTCAACGCCATTTCAGTCCTCAAGGGCGGAGGCACAGAGCATTTTCAGACTACGCCACAGCGCGATGAAGGGCTCTGCGAGAAAACGTGCAATCAACATCGGCAACGATGCAAGATCAGATGAGAATGGTCGTCCGCCGGAACCAACCAAAAGAGTCCCGCGACGCATGCTGTACCAGTTGAACGCGGAGGACACAATGGTTACAGCCAGCGACAGCAGCACTCCGGCGCGCAGGCTTGGCGTGTGCGTCAAGTAGTGAACGAGCGCATCCAGGGCAAGCGTCAGTAACGGCAACACACCTAACAGGAGAATTGCAACCATAGATTCCGGAATCGCGTAGCGAACCGCTTCAGTGAAGGCAGCGTACCCCCCGGCCGCGCCGGCGCTGAAACCGGCTTCGACCGCCGCCGCCAGTGTAACCGCCTGCCAACCGTAGCGAAACGTGGTTATCACGTATACGGGAGTGCGCAAGATGCAACTGAGAGCAGCTGCCTTCCAATTCCAGCACCTGACGAACGAATTCACAGGATTGTGCAGAAGTTGTCGCACCACCTGTCGCACATCTGGGCGATCGTCCGAAGCGGCAGAAACCGGAGTTGGCCTTTCGCTCATCTAGTTGCTTTGGATGCAAGTTCCGCTTTTCTGATCTCAAAACATCTACAAGGGGTCAAGCCCGAACCCAACTGGGCACAAGACTTGTTTTAACGCGCAGCTTTGATAGCGTGTTCTCATAGACGTCATAGACGTGGCGAAAGACTGCGTCCCAAGAGGAGCGCAATGCGCGCTGCCGTGCCGCCCGCGACATGGATGCACATTTGTTCGGTTTGGAACAAAGCATGGCTACTTTCGCGATGAAGTCGATGTCGGAGATGGCGACGAAACCAGTTACGCCATCCTGCAGAATGTATTTCGGCCCGCCGCTGTTGGTTACGATGGCAGGAACGCCTGCAGCGAGGGCTTCTAGCACTACATTTCCAAAGGTGTCGGTGCGCGAGGGAAACACAAATAAATCGAAGTTTGCGTAAGCTTCCGCGAGGCGCTCTCCCTCGAGAACTCCGCTAAAGTCAGCACGCCGTAAATGTTTGTGCAGCCACCCAGCATCTGCTCCTTGTCCCACGATGACCATCCTGAAGTTGTCGCACCCACGAGCGAGCAACCCTGCTTCAAGGTCAAGAAGGAAGCGAATGTTCTTTTCGGTAGTGAGCCGGCCGACGTATCCGATTACGAATTGCCGATCTATCCGCGTCCGCCGGTTCGGATGGAAGAGCTCAGTGTCGACACCACGGGACATCATGTAACAAGGCTTGTGGGTCAACCGCTCCAGGTCCGAGATGAGTTCCGGATTAGGAGCGAACAGAACACGTGCAATCCGATAAAAACGCGCCGTTAGTCGCATGCATACCTGGCTGACGCGTGCGCCCAGCCATTCTGTGTTGTTGGCGGGCAGGAAAGGAAGCAGCGCCATCAGACGCTGTTGAGCATATTCGTGAACGTTGGTATGCCAGGAGGCGACCAGCGGGATCCGCAGGCGATGTGCCACAAGCGCTCCCATTTGTCCGACGTCGCTTGGGCCAGTGATGTGAAGGATGTTCGGGCGAAACTCCCGAACCACCTCCTCGATTTGCCGCAGGTACCGCCAAAAGTTCAAGTCGAAATCATGTCTGGCGTCCAGACGAAACCTGGGCCAACGTCGTGGAAACTCCAGGCGCTCCACGTAGCCATCGTGCTGCCGGTATGAAGAGAAGCCACCGTGGATATTCAGCAAGGGGAGTTCATGCTGCTGCGCAAAGGCCTCGAAGTGGCGCATGGTATTCGCGACTCCGTCCACTTCGTTGTAAGCACATGGAAAGAGCGCCACGCGTAATTGCCGCATCACGCCTCCTTCTGCCCCAAGAGGAATTGCATTTGCTGTCTGCGCCGAACGTGCGATGCGATTGCCTGCCGTATGGCGCCACTCTCGAGCAAGCGAAACACACCAAACGTAGCTTCGATGAACGGTGGTCGATGTTGCCATAGCTGCGATAGCGGCTGTAGATTTCCATTGGGGTCGGGATGAAATGTTCGGTCGTCCCAATACCTCCGGTCGGGGTTGTGCGGCTGGTGCGCAGTCGCATCAAGTACAACCTGCAGTACACGCTCCCACAACGGCCGTGCATATTGCGGCATAAAGAGCACGTGCGTGCGTTTCTGCGTGCGAACTTCGGCGATGAACTCGGGAAAAGAGCCGGCCTGGGTGAGGTTCACGCAGGCACTGGGTTCACAGCCGTGGCGGTCTCCACCACCGATTATAGCTACGTTCCAATCCGCGGCCACTTCGTACACTTCGCGATTCTCTTCCCAACTTCGCAAACCACCGAGTTCAAACGCGTGGATATACTGTCCTAGTTTACCCATAAAAGAGTGAACAGCCTCGCGATGAAGTTCAGTTCCAGAGCCAGCGATATCCCACAGTGGGTGATTCAAGACAATAAGAACGTCAGGTCTAGCGTCGAGTTCGGCGAGAATCTCCTTTACGACTCTGTCTGTCGGATTGGCCGTGTATGCGTTCATTTTGGCCACAAAAGCGTGCGCATCGGCTACAGGCAGATTGTGCAGACCCAGGTGCAGTTCATCGCCAGCATAGGGAACGCTCCATTCGATGGAGATCGGTACGACCGCTGAGTCTTTGTGCACACGTAGTAGTAAAGGAGCTTGGATGTTGTCATGATCGGTAAGGGACACAATTCCATTGAGGCCCAGTTGCTCGCTGATCTGAGCAAATTCGACGTCATAGGCCGCATTGGGCGTAAGCGGGGGTGTCCAATATGCGCGATCGAAGTCAAAGCGGACCTGCGACTCCCTAATCGCTTCGCGTTCCTTGAGCGACAAAAGCCATCGCAATAGGCCAAACCTATTTACGAAATCAGCTATGAAGTGCAGGCTTTCCTTCGAACAATTCGTATGGCCGTGAAGAGAAACTGCTGTTTGGTAGCCCTCCGCGGCGCGAGGTTCCTTCCACAAACAGGCAATCTTTCGCTCCACGGATACTCCCTATTCCAGCTTCATGAGTTGAACAGAAGGTATGAGCAGAGTTTCCCTCAAAAAAATGAACAAGACGTGAACAGCAGATTGAGTGTATGTAAACGTACCGATATTGTTACTAGCTTCATCTCCAACCGTGTGAGAGGCGCTACTAAGGTCCAGGAATTACGCCCCAGCAATCATTTAACTGCGCTTTCGCACTACTCACTCGTTTTTTGCTGGTGAAACTCAGGTGCGGGAAGTTGCGTTTCTCCCTGAATCAGCATCAAGGTTACATTCACATAACCTCAATGCGTACCACAATATTGTAGAGGCTCAGCCTACGGGTTTAAAGAAGAGTCGCACAGGAAGAGGTCTGGAGGTAAGTCTGGCATCACTTGTTAGCATTTGTTTTAGCATTCGGGTGGTGGTTTTCCGAATTCTTCTCAACGGCAAAATGAACCGGTAAAGCGGTAAACGTCTACTCTTGAGTCTAGATTCCTGCCTCACCCGCTTGCTTCGCCGCTTTCCAACAGTGTTTCTCTTAGCCCAAAGCCACTCCTTCGGGCAACCATCATTGCTTCTGTCAGTCTCAATATGCGGAGCGCGGCTTCCCTCACACCAACGCCGCGAGCATGAATATTTGAGATAAGGTTCCGGTCTGCATCAGTATCGCCAGTCTTCGGCTGGTAAGCCGTATATGCTGATAAGCTCTCGGCAGTTGCTAATCCGGGACGTTCGCCGATGAGCAAGATCGCAGCCTTGGGCGAAAGTAATTCGCCGATCTCATTCAGAATTCCTACCCTGCAGTGACGCACAACGAACGTTTGACCAACGGTCCATCCTCGGTCAACTGCCCCGGCATTGAGTGCTTCCAGAAGGTCGGGTACTTGTGCGCGAACGGCAGTAACAGATAACCCATCCCCAACTGCGATCTGTAAGTCTTTGTGTTGAGGGCATCGATGCAGTACCGCAGCTCGCGAACGGGAGTCGAATCGGCGTCCGAGGTCCGGCCGCATCAGATATTCGTCCTTGCTGGACGCCTGAGTGCAGACATCGAAAAGATTCCACTTCGCGACGACCGATGCGCGCAGATCGTGTGCTAAATCGAGTTCTGTTCGAACTGCGTCGCGCGCCGCTGCATGAGCTTGGCGCAAGTCCATCAAAGTATCGGTCTTATACGCAGTGCCGGTGCGGCCTACCAGAAGCCGAGCTGGAGTACGTCTCCTAACCTCTCGGACGATCGCCGGTAGATCACTCTCTTGCAGTTCTTCCCGGCCCATCTCGTTAGGCTTTGTGTCAGCTCCCTCGCTTGGCATCAAACGGCTCCGCCAATCGACAATTCCAGCCCTCGCAACAAACGACGCTGGGTCTGGCCGTCGAGCGACGCTGGCTCCTCATCGTGAAATATTCCCATGTTCTGGAGCCACGCCAGAAACTCCGGCGCTGGACGCTGTCGGAAGAGCCTTCTGACAGACAAGGCATCATGGTAGCTGGTGGACTGATAGTTCAGCATTACATCGTCGGAGCACGGGACTCCCATGAAATAGTTGCAACCCGCTGCCGCCAGCAAAATCATCAGGTTATCTGCTGAATTCTGGTCCGCCGCCGCGTGGTTGGTATAGCAAACGTCGCACCCCATGGGCAAACCGAGTAGCTTGCCCATAAAGTGATCTTCCAGACCCGCGCGGGTAATTTGCCGTTCATCGAACAAGTACTCAGGACCAATAAATCCCACTACGCTGTTTACCAGAAACGGTTCGAAGGCACGCGCAACTCCGTAGGCTCGAGCCTCAAGCGTTAGTTGATCCACACCATGATGTGTCTCAGCCGACAGAGCACTGCCCTGACCGGTTTCGAAATACATCACGTTGCTACCCTTCCAGGGCACATCACGATCACTATGCTGACTCAGCACCTGCTCGCGGCCCTCGCGCAGCAGCGTGAGGGTTACGCCAAAACTACGATTTGCAGCTTCGGTTCCCGCAATCGACTGGAAAAGCAAGTCCACTGGTATTTTTCGTTCCAAGGCTGCCAGTTGAGTTGTGATGTGTGCCAAGCAGCAGGTCTGAGTAGGGATCTTGTACGTCTCAGTCAAACGGTCAAGGGCGGATAGTATCAAACCAACTGTATCCACTGAATCCGTCGCTGGGTTTACTCCAATCACTGCATCGCCGCACCCGTAGAGTAGTCCTTCGAATGCTGCCAGCAGAATTCCGCCGACCTCATCTCGGGGATGATTCGGTTGTAGCCTAATGCCTAATACGCCTCTTTCACCCATTGTGTTGCGGCAACGCGTGACGTTCCGGATCTTCGAGGCACCCATGATCAGATCCTTGTTGCTCATGATCTTGGTCACGGCCGCAGCGACTTCAGGTATGATCGCCCAACGCATCTGTTGAAGGTCATTCTCGCTAGTGGAATCCGCAAGAACCAGTTCGCGGAACTCCCCCACGGTCAAACTTCGAATCGTTTGAAATCTTTCTTGATCGAAAGTATTAAGGATCAACTGAGTGACATCATCTTCCTCAGGAGAAATGAGCGGTTCTCCGACAATCTCATCCAGGGTAAGGTCGGCAAGGCGCCGCTTCGCCGCAACTCGTTCTTTTTCCGAGCTGGCTGCGATCCCAGCCAGTTGGTCACCAGATTTTTCTTCGTTGGCCTTGGCGAATAAATCACGGAGATGGGAGAACACAAAGTGCTCGCTCATTGAAGGCTCGTCGACGCATTTCCGGCCGAGGTGTATTTCGCTGCGACGATTTTACAGAATTACCGATGCAGCGCATACTCGCTTACGCGCTTGCGGAGTGAGGCGACGGCTTCATATCAACGAGGAGCCGCAAATGCGCTCATGCGTTTTCTACTGATGGCTGCTCACTTCTTTGTGCCACTAAACTCTGCGAGAAGACTAGCGAACTCGGGAAGGCTTTGAAGACTTTTGAATTCGGGTTCTATACGAGCTTGATTGGTGGAGTATCCTTTCTGAAACGCCTCCCGCAGGTCCTTCAGTGCTTCGTCCGGCTGACGTGCCAGAGTGTGCACGATAGCGGCTTGATAGATCAGGTCAACGCTGGTCGGATCACTGGCGCGCGCACGATTCATCCACTCGAGGGCTTGTGAAGCATCACCCTTCTTTGCGTAGTATCCCGCCAGGTCGCCCATGACTACGGCATCTTTAGGGTTTACCTGCAGCTCTTTGTAGGCCAGAGCAATTGCTTTGTCATAAGTTTGTAAGGACTTCTCTCTCTGACCGCTCCACCGATAACCGTCTGCAAGGTTGCCAGTGAACCATTCGGTGTTGGGGTTCAAGGCGACGGCCTTTTCAAACATCGGCACGGCCTCTGCGTAACGGCCCTGGTAAAAGTAGATAGTACCTATATTAGCGTACAAAGTCGGGTTAGGTGTTATGGAAAGAGCCTTTAGTTCGTACGGTAGCGCATCTGCGAACTTGCCTTGGTTAAAGTAAACTGCACCCACATCCTGGTAGCCAAGGCTGATGTCCGGTGCGAGTTCAATGACGCGCTGCAAGCTTGTAAGCGCTTTGTCGTAATCCCCAAGGTCGTTGTAAGCATCACCCAGATCTTCGTAATTCCTCCAATAGTAAGGTCCCGCCTGAATTGCTTTCTTGTAGGCCTCGATAGCCTCGTTCTTCAAACCTGCCTTCAGGTAAGCGCTTCCAAGGTTTCGATAGACCTCATCGGAGTTAGGGGCCAACGCTGCCGCTTTCTTCATTTCCTCGATGGCCTCGGTAAATCGTCCGTTAGCCAGGCTTACCCTGCCCATGGCCAAATGCACCTCTGGTAGTGCATCGTTGATCTGCTGTGCTTGTTTCGCCGCTACCAGAGCCTTATTCGTCCAAAATGGCTCTTTTTTCTTGTAGTACATGCTCAGACTCGCATCCGCAATGCCTGTGTATGCCAGTGCAAAGTGGGAATCCTGCTTCAGAGCATCCTCGTAGAGGCGCAGTGCACCTTCAATCTCTTTGGGGCTCTGTTGATTGCGCATGATCTCGCGACCCCGTAGGTAAAGGTCATAGGCTTCGACACTTTCAGTGGGATGGGAAGTACCGCCTCCACTCGTTTCAGAGCTGCCGCCGCTCTGGATAGCTGTAACAACTTTTGTGTATATGTCATCTTCCATCGTCAGCAGGTTCTGCGACGAGCCAGTAAGTTCGCCGCTCCAAAGTCGCCGCCCGCTGCTCACGTCGTCGAGGTTACCGGTCACGCGCATGTTTTCCGCGGAGCCCTGAATCGTTCCGCTGACTAACAAGTTCACGCCGAGGTTGCGTGCGATGCTCTCAGGTGATTGCGCGAGGTCAGCTCCCTTCATGGATGGATTAGCGACCACGTGCACGTCCGAGAGATCGAAGAGCTTTGCCGCCAACGCTTCAGCGATTCCGTCTGCGACATAACCAAGCGATGAACGGTCGCCGAGCACGCGGAAGGGGAGGACTGCAATATATTTGCCCTGGTCGAGGGTAGGTAGTCCCGCAACATGTTTCGCTTCCGACACAAGACGCCTAGCGAACAGGCGGTCACGCAACCGGCCAACGTTGAGCAACAAGATCGCTGCGACAGCGACGACGAGAATGCTCGACAGAAGCGCCCATTTGTGCATGTGAGAGAGCCCTGTGACTTGTTTCAGGGTGCCAGATCCTGCTACTGTTGACTCCTTCGGACTCCCCTCTGACTTGATTGGAACGTGCGCCGATTGAACTTGTTCCTCTTCTAAGTCCGTCGGAATGGGCATCCTCACTGACTCGGTATCCCGTTTCAACCGCTGCAATTCCGCACGCATCTCGGAGGCGTGCTGGTAGCGGAGATTGCGATCTTTTTCCAGTGCCCGGTTAATGATGTGTTCCAGCTTTGGCGGAAGGTCAGGATTCAGACGTACGGGAGCCACCGGAGATCGATTGAGAATACCGTCAAAGATCACACCAGAAGTCTCCCCGCGAAAGGGCAACGCCCCCGTTGCCATTTCGTAAAGCGCCACGCCGAAGGAGAACAGGTCTGTTCGCGAGTCTAGTTCTTTTCCTCTTACCTGCTCTGGCGACATGTACGCGACTGTGCCTAGCGCAGTGCCCGGACTGGTCAAATAGTCGGCATCCGCCTCGACAGTCAGCTGTGACATTGCCGCGGCTACGCTTGTCGAGGAGTTTTTAACGGGAACCACTTTCGCCAGCCCAAAATCCAAAATCTTGGCGTGTCCTCGTTTGGTCACGAAGATGTTCGCGGGCTTAATGTCTCGATGAACGATGCCTTCGGCGTGAGCGGCATCCAAGGCATCCGCTATCTCGATGGCGAGGCAGAGAATCGCGTCTGGTTCCATTGCACGATTGCCGATGCGATGTTTCAGCGTCACGCCGTCCAAAAACTCCATGACAATAAACGGACGCTCTTCGTACTTGCCGATTTCGTGGATTGTGCAAATATTGGGGTGATTCAGTGCACAGGCTGCCTTTGCTTCGCGTTGGAAGCGGCTCAGAACTAGCGGGTCTTGCGCAACACCGCTCGGCAGGAATTTGAGCGCGACATAGCGATCGAGAACTTTATCCTCAGCCTTATAGACGACACCCATTCCTCCTCCGCCGAGCTTCTCCAGGATGCGGTAATGGGAGATCGTCTGGCCGATCATATTGCAATTTTAGCTGTGGTTCGGAGAAGCCAGCGATTTTACCGAACCGAAGAGCACGTGAGCGAAAGAAGCATCGGTACGATGGACATTTGAAACAGGACTGATGGCGGACACTTCCACCCCGGCCTTCGCTACGCTTCAGGAATCAGCGACGCGCTTGACCAAAAGCGTTGTGCAGGAACGAATCGATTTCAGCTTGTCCTCCCGTAACCCGCAGCTTGTCATCGACTCGGAGGTCGTGCAAGAGGCTTTCAAAAATTTGCTTGAATCAGGCCGCCGTTCAAGATTTTCCTACAGACAGGACACCAAAAGTAGCATTGGTGTTGAACTGACGGAACCCAAAAGAGAAATCGCCTCCGAACGGAATCCCAGATCCGCCGGAGAAGGTTACGACTGGAATGCCGTTTGGCGCAACGGTGCACTTCGAGAACCAGGGGCTGACCCCTCCAAGCGCGGTGTCTAATGCACAGCTGAGGGCACCCGAAGCACTGTTCTTAGCGACAATAAAGAACACTACCTTGATTGTGACGCCGACCGTCCCCTTGTCCGTCGTGATCTGGTTAACAAAAAAGCATCCCGGCGCAGTAGTAGAAACGCCGCGCTGGATCACAACACAGTCGCTCGTACTTGGACTGTCTCCAGATGGTGACACGATGATGAAGTCCGGCGATGTAATGGGAACGGAACCACGACCTCCCCCAGTCCTGATAGCCGGGTCTGGCGGTGTGGACTGTGCCTTCGCCGCGGGCACACTGAGCAAGCCAATGAAAACCATCGCCGTTAGAACAAAAAGAGTTTTCTTGTTTAGCATGTTTTTCCTCTCCTTTGACTAGTCTCACGTTTAATGACACAGACAGCTCCATGCCCAAATCGAGGGCTAACCCTGGCTGCCGTCCAGGATCGACCCAGCGTAGTGAAGTTTTACCGATGGAAGGGCCTGAATAATTTAGCGACTTGCAGAAACACCCTATTTTTAAGGGGCCCGTGTTACCAAGCGCAAAGGATGGACTGGCGAACTGCCGGCAAGAGTCTGTCTTCTCTGGACATAGTTGTCAACAGATTTTGGGAACAATTTGCCATCCTATCCTCGTCAGAGCACAAATGCTGTCTGATGACCGTACACAAAGATACGGATTAGACGATGTACAGGAATTTGGACACATGTCGATTCCCATGCCCGCACCGGCTACTGTCGGAAATTACCAGTCATAGCAACAGAAGCGAGTGATTGCGTTCCAACTCAAGTATCCGGCACAAGTACCACAATCGCCGCCTAATCTGCTTTCGTGCGCTCCGTATTCGTAGAAAATAGCAGCAAGCTCAAGATTTTCGTCACAATGCCAAAACGGCTCGGTGCGCCCATCTTTATAGTTGCCATGCGCAGGAAAGCTTTCACCGTATTGGCGCTGATGCCCATACTCTCGGCGATCTCTTTGTTGCTGAGCCCTTGGAGCAAAAGGGCTACGGCTTGATGCTCTCGTTGCGTAAAATTAAACTGTTTTGAGACCTGAGATAAGGCGACGGGTCCAGACGTCCCGCGCTCAAGTACAACCAGAGTGGCGCCGCCCGTGGGACCCTTGCCGTTGTTGTTCAACAGGAAAGCGCGGCAGTAGTAGGTACGACGTCCAGATTTCACCTTCGCCGCCGCTTGGCTATCGGTCTTTTGGGCTTGCGCAGTATGGCCATTCAGGACAGGAAGCACTTTTTTCTGAAATAGATCGGCCGTGTTTTGTGTGGGCGATCCGGGATAGGTCAATATCGAGATTGCTTCGTTGTTGGCATAAAGCGGCTTCAAGGAAGCATCAGCCACAATGAACCCCGTCACCGGGGGCCATGCTGTTTGTCGATGCGCGTCGCCCACCTGCCGAGACTTCTTCTCATTTGAATCCACTCGCATGATGCTCCCATCGCACGCATGATATAACACCGGACCCGCGTATCTCACTTGCTCAGGTTTTCTCGAGCCACAGCTTGAGCTCACTTGCTTCTTAACTGTGTTTGCGAACACTTCCTTAACCTACAAGGAAGAGATACTTCGTTGGGCTTGGCGATTCTTGCGGCCGAGCGCGAGTTTGATCTGACGTCCTAGTGAGACAAAGCTCTTTCCTCCTGACAAGTTCATCTTTCTTTATGGGTTGGCATGACCGACAAGGTTTCCTCTCTGTGGACTGCCAGTCGCCGAATCAGTAAAGGAGATCGTTCCCGTCCTATCCACTCCCCTGGCGGCTGACACGTTGGTGAAGCGTACGGTTACCGTACAACTTCCCCCCGGCGCGAGTACAACTCCCGTGCAATTGTCCGGCCCTGCAAGTGCACCCACGTTGAAAATGAACGTTGTGAACGTGCCGCCTGAGACCGACACATTGCTCACCGTTGTTGAGGTTCCGCCCGCGGCCTGCGTGTTGGTCAAAGTTACAAGACCGGTTCCGGTTGCAGATCCTGTAGGCAGAGTAATCGTCAACGGATTCGGAGCGATCGAAACGGCTGCTCGCGTGGAGACACCTGTGCCGCTGAGAGTGACTGAGGCCGGCGTAACTGTCGCATTAGTGTAAGCGACTGTAAGTGTTCTGGTGAACGATGCTGCGGACGTTGGCCGGAATGCTACCTTTATCGTGCAGGCCGCTCCTACCGCCAGAGTGGTAGCGCAATTGGGAGCACCAGCAGGAAAACTGCCGGTCGTTACTCGCAAGAACGGCTGCGGTGTTCCGCCACCAAACGTAAACGTCCCGCCGGCGAGAGCTGCGTTCCCGGTGTTAGTGACCGTTAGCGGCAACGGTGCCGAAGTTGTTAGCGTAAACCAATTGCCAAAGTTCAGTGAGGTTGGGGATACCGTCGCGGTCAGGGTCACCGTCGAAGCTGTTCCGCTCAGCGAAACCGGCGATCCAGTAACGGTCACGTTGGCGGCGATGGTGAGTGTTCCTGAGAATGAACCCGCGGTCGTTGGAGCGAATACA
>Ga0126373_10002997_pt1 | contig 12505 bp, 11 predicted proteins | sample PanSoiMetPlot_11_FD_92545 | JGI IMG/M metagenome (GOLD analysis project Ga0126373, IMG submission 92545) | Tropical forest soil microbial communities from Panama - MetaG Plot_11 | ecosystem: Environmental > Terrestrial > Soil > Tropical forest > Bulk soil | place: Panama | collected 2016-02-17
CGCCGCGCAATTCAGTGGACGATCATGTCGAATGGTTGAGAGCAGGTTTCAAGCCCGGGACGGAACTTACACTTAGAGGGGCACGAAGTTCAGAGCAGGTACGGGTTGCCGAAGTTGTCTCGCCTCATCATCACGTGCTCCGCTGACGGACTTAGGAAAATGGCCGCCCAGTTGCTGGCTGCGCAGAGGCATCGCGTCGTGCTCTACGCCCGAAACGAAAAGCCCGCGAAAGATGTGCTCACAGCAACGCCGTGTGCCAAGAGTGCCGTCTAGGGGATCTCAGCACTCTTGCATCGCTAAAGAAATCGATAGACGTTTTGACATCACCGAGGAGCTGCGTTCCCGACTATGAGCCTTCCGACTAAATATGACGCCGTCATCATCGGGACAGGGCAGGCCGGCCCGTCCTTGGCGTATTGTCTCAGTGCGGTGGGTATGAGCGTTGCGATCGTCGAGCGAAAGCTGTTCGGCGGTACCTGTGTTAATACCGGATGCATTCCGACAAAGACGATGGTGGAGCTTTTCCTAAGACTTCGGACAAAATCCCAGGCCTCAGATTTTCCAACGACACTGGCGAGATCGTTTTTCGTCAGAATCGTTCGTTGACTCCAAAGCACTTACGTTCTACCGTCGCCACTTTAGCCGGCACGCTGGGTCATGAAGTTGGGTCATCACCAATGGCGACTGCCAAGCCCGTCGTGTTCGTTATTGATGACGACCTGTGGGTGCAGTCGCTGGAAACTTTGATACACGACGAAGGTTGGCAACCGGAGGCCTTCGCCTCCGCACAAGAAGTCGCCCTTAAGGCGTCTCGCGACGACTTCTTAACGGCATCTGACTGGCTCTTTCGTTGCAGGATTTCGTGACAATTTCGAATAATCCTTCACATACGCGCGCAATCCAAAGTTCTCCTTGACCTTGGCGTAACCCTGCACCAATTGCTCGCGATAACTATCCTGGCTCCAATCCAGCGGGTCACCGGGATCCATGTCCAGGATCGTCAGGTCAGTGTTATCCATCGTGATTTTTCCGAACTGCACCCGATTGCCCTCGAACTGCATATAGTTCCCTTTTTCTTCCGAGCTTGCACTTGTTCCGCCGTCGCCAAACATGATCAGGATTGAGTTGCCGACAACTTGAACTGCAGAAACCTTGCCGCGAATGTGCGGCGGTGGCAGCAGCTCACCCAAATCCATGATCAGATCATTTTTGTCGACACCAATACCTGGGATTTTGTTCGAACTTAACAGGCTGGCCAGTTCGATCCCAAAGACGTTCATCACCTTTTTCACACTCAGATGCAGCGCCTTGACCTTTTCCGTCCTGACACGGAGTCGGCCATCCGGATTCACGCTGAGCGTGCCAATTGTCTCAAACGGGAGATCCCCTTTCGCGTGCAGTTTGCCCTTAATGTGGAGCTTCCCGCTTTGAATCGTGACCTGCAGTTCCTTCATCGGAGCATCTGGTTTTGCGAATACATAATCGTTCATTACAGCCGAAAGGGCCTCGGGTGTAACCGAAACTCTGCCGCTGTTCACGCGTACCTCGAACGAACTCTTGTCGTCAAACACCGGCATTTCGTTCTTGCCCGTGGGCCAGAGTTCGCCCGAAAGGGTTTCAAGATGCGCTCCGGCCTTAGGCATCAGGCGGAATGTCACATTATGCATCTCGGTCTTGACACCTTTGTCGGTGGGCGGAGGGGCCAAGATCGGGCTTTCGGAACGTGTGACGTCGTTCCTCGCCGGAGTGGCCGAATCATTTGAACTCGGCTGCGATGTGGCAACTTTTGCTGGCGATCCCGTCTTTTGCGGTTCTGGCTTCCTTCCACATGCTATCAGTCCCAAACCAATCAAGACGAAGCAGATGACTCTCAGTCTATTCATTATGTTCACCCATTTATCCATGCTGTTCCTTATCAAAATCTCATCCGTTCCAAAAATGGTTTGCTTTCGTTGTTTCCCCGCGAATGGGACCGGCAATCGTCCGCCAGGGCGCCTGATCCTCTGTTGGCAACGGCCCATATATAAGGATGGAATGACGCGAGCTAGCATTCTTAACCTCACGTTGAAATTAGGTCAGGCAGCCCTATCGTAACGCGCTCTTAGTAAATCATTTTTGGTCGGGAAAGAGACTGCAACGTGACCCCAGCCGCAGGCGAAACGGAGCGGCATTTTCGCGTCGCTTTGACGCTGAATCTGCTCTAAAATTTATGTACCGCTTTCGCTGAGCATTTGTCTCGCTCAGCGACCAACCCAGCCAAGCGTGTATCGAATTAGCCCCGGCTTCTCTGTAGGCGCGCCTGCAAGCGGCTTGGGCCGAGGCGAGTTTTGATTTCTTGAGGTTGCGGCGCCTGCGCGCTGCATGCAGCGGGGGATCCAATTCATAATTTTCATCGTGCAAATTTATACCAAATAGGTACAGGCATGACTCTGAATGCAAAACGTATTTTCGAATCCTGCAGCGTGGTCAAGAATCTTCTCCACATCTCGGTATTCTTCTGTCTCTGTGTCGCTGTCCAGTGCTCTTCGGCGCCGGCCAGCTTCGCAAATTCGCCGGCCTTCGATCTGATCGGTCCTCAAATTAAAATGACGGTCACGCGGGACGGCAAAACCTTGCCGATTTCCCGGGTCAGCGATCTCCAGCCCGGAGACAAATTGTGGATTCATCCCGAATTCCCGGATGACCAAGCCGCGCGATATCTTCTGATCGTGGCCTTCTTGCAAGGATCGACCAACCCGCCGCCAGAAGGCTGGTTCACGCGCGCGGAAACCTGGAATAAGCAGACGCGCGAGAAAGGGACCTTGGTCACCGTTCCGCAGGGCGCCGAGCAGGCCGTGATGTTCCTGGCTCCTGAAACCGGTGGCGATTTCACCACGCTCCGCTCGACGGTTCGCGGACGGCCAGGCGTTTTCGTACGGGCCACCGTCGATTTGGAACAAGCGAGTCTTGACCGTACGCGCCTGGACAAATATCTGGAAGAAGTCAAAAAAACCTTTGAGTATGATTCCGGGTCCCTCAAAAAACGCTCCACGCTCTTGGCGCAAACGCTGCGCATCAAGCTGAACGAAGACTGCTTTAGCAAGCCGCTCGAAGAGCAATCTTCCTGCCTCACGCAGGATACCGACCAGCTTGTCATTAGCGACTCGCATGACCAGACTCTCGTCGCGACTCTGACCTCCGGTCCCTCGTCCGACCTGATCACCGCCCTCGGTTCCACACCGGTGATGAAGGGTGCATATTTCAGCCCGTATGTCGGTGCAATTGTCGATGCGGCGCGCCTACTCAGCAGCCTTCACACGGCTACATATCAGTACATTCCCGCTCTTTCACTCCCGGACAGGGACCTGCTGAATCTGAAACTCAATACCCCTCCTTCTTTCCGCAATCCGAAATCGGTGCTGGTTGTCGGCCTGCCGCCCATTGGTCTTTCGTCGTTGCCTTCGCTCCAAAATGTCCAGCCCAAACAGATTTTGTGCTTGCAGCAATCCCCGCTGGTCCTTCCAGTAGAGGGTACGCCCCTGGTATTCTCGACATCTCTTGCTCACGATCTTATATTTCGCGTCGAAGGGAAGACCGGCGCTCCGGTGGATCTGCCCGCGACCGCTGACGCCAGTCGAGGGGGATTCGTTGTCGACACTCGCGGACTTCACGGCACTCTAGGGCCAAACCTTACTGGAACGCTGCGCGGCTTCTGGGGGTTCGCCTCTTTCGAAGGACCCGAATTTCAGCTCCACGCTGCGCGTTCTGCACAATGGACAATTCATTCCTTGAACGGAGATTCAATCGTTGTGGGCCGCGATTCGACGATTCAATTGCAAACGGACTGTGTGGCTTGCGTCGAAAAGGTGGCTCTTGTGAATGCCAACGGCAAAGATCTCAAGGCCACGTGGAAAACACTAGGGCCCGACCAGTTGGAAGTTCAACTTCCGCTGGAGCACGAGCACTCCGGGCAGGTGGAGCTAAAGGTGGCGCAATTCGGCTTGACCCAGCCCGACATCATCAGCGTGTCCACCTACACCGAAGCCGCACATCTCGAACATTTCAAAATCTACTCCGGTGACCAGCAGGGCGTGCTAGCCGGAACTCACCTCGAGCAGGTCTCCTGCCTCGAATTGGAGGGCGTATGTTTTTCCCCTGCGGAGGAGTCGCGCTTGTCAGGAAGCTCACTCGATCTGGTCGCGGAGAATCCCAGCGCAACTTATTCCCTTCAACCCAGCGCGGCTTTGTCTGCGCGCGTCACGCTGAACGACGGACGCGTCCTGCAGGTGCCGGCTACTGTCGAAGCGCCACGGCCGAAGATTGCCCTGGTGAGCAAGAACCTGCAGCAAGCTTCCACGGCTTCGTCCATTCGGGTTGGTAATCCTGACGAACTTCCCCAGGGTGGGCGCCTTTCGTTTTTCCTGAAGGCCAACGTTCCGGCTAATTTTCCGCTTTCTGAAAAGGTGGAAGTGGCCACGGAGGATGGCGCGTTCAGCACCATGCTGAGTGTTGCTGCGGGCACACTGATGTTGCAGGATGCCAAGAGCGCTTTGGCAGTATTCGATCCGCTGAAAGCGTTTGGACCTGCAGCGTTTGGCCTCCTCCGTTTCCGGGCGGTTGACGCAAACGGGGCCAACGGCGACTGGCAACCGCTCGCCGTGCTTGTCCGCATTCCTTCCCTTGGCGAAATCCATTGCCCGGATGCGCCAGAGAAGCCTTGCATGCTTCGTGGCTCCAATCTGTTCCTACTTCACTCGGTCTCGACAGATCCCAAATTTTTGAATTCCGTCGCAGTTCCCGCCGATTACGTCGGCGATTCGCTCGCCGTTCCGCGGCCGAACGGAACACTGCTCTACATTAAACTTCGTGACGATCCCGAGACGGTAGATACGATGATGCTTCCGGTGCTGCCCGACAACCGGTGAGGTTCCCTCCGGTAGCAGAGAGACTCGCTGCGCGCACTACAATCGGGGACGGCCGCACATGAGCCTTGGGCTGGGCATTCCCAATTCAGTGCTGGCAGGAGCTATACCTCGGAAACGCATGGACACAAAGTTCCGAGCGATGTGGCAATTAAGAAGAGGGCGATCCTAGGTGGACTGCATCACGAATACAGACTTGAACAGCTGCAGCGTGACCCGATGAGGTTTTTGCATACTGCACTACTTTCGTTCTCGCCCTTAACAGCTTAGCGCCTCCTCAGGCTTGACTATTGTACGGCCTCGGTATACAACCGCACATCGGTACCTCGCATCGCTTGAACAAGCCTAGACAAGAGGGTCCTATGAAACGCTGGATCATCACAGGCTTCTCTTTGTTCTCCCTGGTGCTAGTGGAGGGCCTAATATGCCTCGGCAGAAAACAATTCTAACAGGCACAACAGTCGCAGCGCGACCGGATGTATCTATCAAATGGGAAAACGTCGACGACAGTCAGGTGCTAAGGATTTGGCAACTGGAGGGTCCGAACATATACCCTCAAATATCCGTTCTACGGGTACCCAACGATGCTTATCTCAAGTTCTCCCAAGACCCAAAGGGTTTTATGAACTTCGTCAATGAGCACAAGGTCTTTTCGAAAGACGTGATAGTCGCCGGCCCGTGGGTGTCGCTTTCGTCCGTGGATCAAAAATCCAATTCGCTCGATTGGGTGCTTACGATAGTTCATGGGAAAAAGAGCACAATAATTGTCTCCGCTCTGCCGCAGCTAAAGCAGGAAGACCCCGGTTCAGATGCGCAGTGATGGCATTGACTCTTGCGGCGGCGTTCCCTGTATCTAGGGATCTGCCCTCCACCGTGGCTCGTGACTGATGCTCGCTAACTACAGGCGCATGCGTTGCTGCAGTTGTTCAAATCGTGGGTCCGACCGCAGCGGATCCATCACAGGGTCAACTTTGATCCGAACTAAGTAGGAATCGTGCTGTTCATAGGCTTTTTCGAGCCACGACATAGCCGCATCATTATCACCCAAGGCTGCGTGGACCTGGCCCAGGAAATATGGTGGAACGTAATGGATTTTGGACAACTCATATAGCTGCGCAACAACCTTTTGAGCCTGGGACTTCCTGCCGGAAGCGGCGTACGCGCACCCTAAGCTAGCCAGTCGCAGAGGATCATTTCCAGAGGACATCACTAAGACGCTAAATTCCGAGATAGCCTGGTCATACGCCGCCGTGGCTAGGTGGGCGGAACCGATGCAGTCGCGCGCTGAGACAGAATGCGGGTCCAGGTCCAGCACCTTGCCACATTGTTCGATCGCACGAGTGTAATCGCGCGCGTAATAGAACGCCCATCCGCTATCGAGAATGGTAGCAGTTGAAAGAGGATCGAGTTCTAATGCGGTCCGAATCTCAGCCAGCGCTTGATCGTGCTTCCCCATCTCCGATAGGAATTCGGAATAGCTTCGGTGCGCTTCGGCGTAGCTTGGGCTCAGTTCGATCGCACGGTTGAATTCCTTGTCCGCACTGGGCCAGTCCCAATCGCCATAAAAGTTAATGTATGCGAGTGTCGCATGGGCGTCCGGCAGGTTCTCATCAAGTGCCAGGGCCTTTTGGACGTACTTGTTCGCTCTCGGCATCGCTACTCGAGGTGACAATTCATTCGTTAGCGTGTAATAGTCCGCCAAGCCCGCATAAGCGGCGGCGTAGTTGGGATCAATCCTCACTGCATCTTCGAAATAGGCCTTGGCTTCCCGCATTTGATCTTCAGTTCCCTGTTGCAAGTGGTAACGGCCCTTCAGGAAGGCGTCATGTGCGGCAAAATCTGCCGAATGGGTCGTTGTTACACGCGCTTGCTCTTGCGCCTCAAGGTTGACTTTGATCTCCCTCGCAATGGCCTGTGCCACGTCGCCCTGCAAGGCCAAGACGTCTTTGAAATCTCTTTCGTAGTTTTCGGCCCACAGGTTTTTGTCATTTGGCCCGTAGATTAGTTGCGCTGAGATGCGTATTCTGTCTCCAACCCGCATCACAGCCCCTTGGACAACCCCGTCGACTCGCAGCTCTTGGGCAATTTGTGGCAGCGTTTTTTTTGTTTCCTTATACCGCATCGAGGAGGCACGCGAGATCACTTTCAAACTTCGGATCTGGGATAAATCCGTGATTAAGGCTTCAGTCATACCGTCCGCGAAGTATTCCTGCTCAGGATCGCCAGAAAGATTGGCCAAGGGCAGAACGACCAACGAGCGGATCGGAGCATGAGCCTCTCCGCCGAACACTTTATCTCTTATGCCCTCGGGATTGAACCCCAGAATCAGGGCGAGCACCACCAGAACCGACGCCGCGACAAGCGAGATCTTCTTACTAGTCCCCATCTTTCGCCGCGGGATTACTTGTGTAGCGGTGCTCGGTGTGAGCAGCCGCCGCAAATCAACGACTAGCTCTTTAGCAGACTGGTAACGATCTCCCGGATCCTTCTCCAGACATTTCAAAATAGTATTCTCGAGACCGGAAGAGAGATGTTGCTTCACGACACGTGGCGGGGTCGGTGTTGCCGTCAGGATGGAAGTTATCAGCCTCGCGCTCTCAACATCTGGGAACGCTGCGCGTCCTGTTGCCATCCTGTACAGCAGTCCCCCGGCAGACCATATGTCCGTGCGCGCGTCAACCAACTCGCCGCGCAATTGCTCCGGAGCCATATATGGTAGCGTTCCTACGAACCCCTGAGTCTCATACATGCTTATTGTTTTTGCAGTCTCCGTCGCCTCCGTCGGCGACTGCACCAGCTTGGCCAGCCCAAAGTCAAGGATCTTTAGACGCCCGTCGATTGTCAGTCGCGTGTTGCTCGGCTTCAAGTCTCGATGGATAATCCCTTGTTCATGCGCCGCCGCAAGACCCTCGGCTAGTTGCAGACCCAACCGCGCAACCTCCTTCTCCTCTAACGAACCCCCATGCAATTTATCTCTCATCGTTTCCCCAGCGACGTACTCCATGATCAGGAAGTCCATGCCCTCCTGCGTATCGAAATCGTGGACCGTGGCGATGTTTGGGTGGTTGAGCTTCGAGAGCGCAAGCGCTTCCTTGCGGAATCTCTTACGAGCCGGTTCCCCATTTAACATTCCCGGACGCAGGACTTTCAGGGCGACGTCACGTTCCAGGCGCTCATCGTATGCACGGTAGACCTCTCCCATCCCGCCAGCGCCGATCTTCTCGAGAATGCGGTAGTGCGAGATGGTCTGTCCGATGAGTGAGTCACCGCCCGTCATTTGGGGCAAATGTTAGTTTGGGGCAGGAGGCAAGTCAACGAATCGAAGTCAGCGGCATCACCTATTCTTACCAACGTTTCCGCACCATAGACTGCTCGGGGATTGGGAGGGAAAACTTTTTGAGGAGATGTAGTGCCACCGTTATTACGATTTCGAGGGTTACTTCGAGCGAAAAGCAGACCGAAATTGTTGGAAACATTAGAAAGGTCAAGTAAAGAAAGGAAACGTTGGAGCCAGGACTCGTGCTTGCAGAGCAGGTGCTCTCCGTTGCTTGGCCGAAGTGAACGTGACGAGTGCCAAGTCTCTTGCGAGAAAGCAGGGCTGTGTATCTATCCGCTGTCACTCTAGGATTCGATTTGCACAGTGCTTCGACGTTTTCGCGTGCGTAGCGGCGCTGCGGCCAACCGGTCCCGGCATCTACGGTCTCGTTTGAGAGTCTATTCAGCAGGTAAGAACTGTATTAGGATGACGACGACGGCGCCGATACTAAGCGGACGAGGCGACATACTGTTTCGCTTCTTCCGCTAGTCGTGGGCGCCTAGGGAGGTTTCAATGTCATTCCTAGCATGGATCGTTCTCGGGCTGATTTCAGGTTTCATCGCTAGTAAAATCGTGAACAAATCTGGATCAGGCGCGGTCATGGACATTGTGTTGGGGATTGTTGGCGCGGTTGTGGGTGGCTGGCTCTTCAACACCATTGGCCACGTCGGGGTAACCGGCGTAAATCTTTACAGCATCCTAGTCGCTGTTGTTGGCGCAGTCGTCGTTCTGATTATCTACCATGCGTTGTTCCGCCCACGGGTAAAAGCCTAGGAGGCGACCAAATTCCAATTCCGATGAAAGGTGAGGCCTACTCCTGGAGAGTCCGGTTGTTGGACAGGGATGTTTAGCCCATCGGGAAAGTAACGAACCTATTAGACTTGCCCATTGGTCACTTATGGCCCTGCAACCCTTTTCACAGAGTCGCACGACACAGATCATGCCCCTCAGGGCTGAGAATGTGGTAATGCTCGAAACTACTGAGTCTTACATTGCGCTTGTCGGCTTGTGCAATCGGAAAAGCGCCAACATGGCCAGTGAATTTGCGTACGAGAGATTTTGCGTACGAGCTTGCTATGTCGTTAACCGACAAAGGCGAAACTGCCTGTGAACCTCGTTCCACAGAAGCTCGGCGCCCGATAAGTCTTCTTTTACTTCCGTTTCTTGAAATCCGGGAAGCAGTAGGCTGCCGTGAACGAAAAGAAGAACAACCAGAAGTTTGTCCAGTCCATATTATTTCTGTATCACGATGGCGGCACACTTCCGACACCGACGTGGAGGTCGCTTGTCGCCTTGGTTGTTATCGAGTACGTGACAAAGCTTTGTGTTGTGGTTTTAACTGATCGAGCGTTCGTTCCAGCGTTCAATCAGGCCAGCCCTTTCGAACTGCTTCAGATGTTTCTTCACTGCGTTTAAAGCGGTGTCGAAAGGCTTTGCGACATCCAGAAATCGCGCGGGTCCGTTTGCTAGCTGCTCAATAATGCTTGCCGAGTCGGGTGAGAAATGGCTGCCAGTACATTCGTCAACTGGTCCATATTGTATATTACACCGCTTCTTCGAGGCTGTTCGGCCACCGCGAAGTCGAGGGGCCGTGGGCCGGTCCAATGACTCCGGAATGGTCGGCAAGCGAGAAATTGAGAACCTGGGGGACAACTTCAGGCTTCGCACCTGAATGTCAAGGTCGCTACTAAATGATGTAATTGGAGATTGGTGGTAATCTGCTGAACAAGGAGCAAGCAATGCTCTCGATTCGTTCTGGCACCGCAAATGACGTCCCCTTGCTGATGGCGTTTTTTCAAGAATTTGCGGCGTATGAGCGGCTCGCCATGATTATTACCGAGGAGCAAGTGCGCCAAGATGGATTTGGAGGCCGGCCCAAATTTCGAGTATTGATTGCCGAGATCGATGGCCTACCGGCAGGTTATGCGCTCTTCTTCGATTGCTACTCGTCGCTTCGAGGCCACGGCATTTTCCTGGAAGACCTCTTCGTCCTACCGCAGTTTCGCGGGAAGGGTGTGGGGCGGGTGTTGTTGGCGCATGTCGCCAGAATAACGGAAGACGCCAACGGCTTCGGGATCATGTTCAATGTTCTCGGTTGGAACGATGGGGCGCTCAGGTTTTACCGAAGAATAGGCGCCACATTTTTGAACGATTGGAAAACAGTCTGCCTCGAACAAAAAGCGTTACATGGCCTCGCGAACGAGGGCTTGTCTTCGGAATGCTCACATTGAGGATTTCGTTTATGCAACCACGCCGCGAGCTGCGACTGCTTCGATGATTCACAGTCAGCTTCGACAAAGCGCCGCGGCAAAAAGTATTGCGCACAAGGCCGCTGCGATCGTGCGGAGATGGTTCCATGTGGTCCATGCCTTGAGATATTGCGGCCAGAACGCAATTGCCGCTGCGGGATCGGTGATTGATGCAAGCTGATTGTTGAGGGGTACGTTCAAGAATATGGTGGCCGCAAAGCAGCCTAGCAAATAAACGAGGCTTGCCAGGAGGACGAGCCCGGTTCCTTTGTGGTTCCACAAGAAAGGGGATCTAACGCCGACAACGAGGGAAAGGACTCCTGCGCCCACGAATGGGGTCATGAAACCGGGATTGAGGGCGGTGACATTGATGGAGTTCATTGCCGCGACGGCTTGTGTGGGTGAAATCCGTCCTAGCGCTGCCATCACGAAGGACGAGAATCCAAAGAACACGCCGACGACGATTCCGCTGCCAATCGCCGCCATAAAGACTAGGCCACTTGCTAGACGCGTGTTATCCATGCCAACCTCCCCATACGCCGCTCGCGGTGGCACGCTGTGCGTTCTCGCTAAAATCACGTGGCGCACGACCGAGGGAGCGCGGGATTCCGTCCATCACCGGTGTATTGCGTCCGTCGAGCACGGTGCCAAACAGATACAGCAGCAGTTCGATCACCTCCTGCGGCACCTGCGCTTGCATAAAGTTGCCCTGAGTGACCAGGCTCAGTCAGCGCTGCAGCGGCAACGTCGGCAATATCCTCGGCACGGTTCTCCAACGGGGGCAACCGCCAGAGCCACCTTGCCCGCGAGAATGGGTCCAGAAAGGAATTTCTCGCTGAAGTTCTGACCAAAGAACGTAGCGGCGCCCCAGGGTGTTCCGCGAGTAACCGCACATTTTTTGGCCGATAACCTATGCAACAGCCGACTGACTTGAGCCGGCAGGCTTCGCGACAGCTTTTTCTTGCTTGACCGCGGCGAACAGTGCGTTCAGTCCTTCGGCCATGGTTGGATGTGTCAGAATGGCGTCACGCAACGCGGTGTAGGGAAAACCGCCGAGCATAGCCATCTGGACCACGGCCAGGACTTCGCCCGCTTCCGGGCCGACCATTGTAAAGCCGAGGATCCGATCGTATGTGGGATCAATCAGCGCCTTCATAAAACCAACGGTCTCACTGATCGTTCGCGTGCGCAGAACCGCGGCCGCGGGCAGTTTTACGACTCGAACTGCTATACCACGCCGTGTCGCTTCGCTTTCAGTTAGGCCGACGTGCGCGACTTGAGGATCGGTGAACAGACACGACGGGACGACGCGGTCGCGAGTCGTGCGGTGTCCGCCGGCGAGGTTGTCGCGAATGATTCGAAAATCGTCGAAGGAAGCGTGCGTGAATTGCGGACTGCCGGCGCACTCGCCGATCGCCCAGACATTCGATGCTGTTGTCTCGAGGCGATCATTCACCGCTACGTAGCCGCGAGAATCCAGCTTAACTCCGGCAGATTCCAAGCCGATTCCGGCGGTGTTCGGGGTGCGGCCCGTTGCGACCAAAATGTCGCTGCCGGTAATGGTCGTTTCGCCCGAGCGAGTGCGAACCACAAGGTTGACACTGGTACCGGAACGACCGCGCACGCTGAGGATTTCTGCGGGAACCACAACATCAATTCCTTCCTCGATGAAGAAACGTGCCACTTCGTCCGCCACGTCTGGATCCGCGTTGGGGAGAAGCTGTAGTGTGTTATGCAGAACCGTTACTTTGCTTCCGAAGCGGCGGTAAGCTTGGGCAAATTCGAGACCGACGTAGCCGCCGCCGATGACGAAGAGATGTTCGGGAGCCCGATCAAGCTCTAGCAGTTCGATATTCGTGAGCGGCGAGGACTCCGCAAGACCGGGAACGGGTGGAATCGTCGCGTGCGTGCCAAGATTCAAAAACAGACGCTCGGCAAACAGAGTACGCGTGCCACCGTCGTTCAAGCCCACCTCGATCGTCCGGGGACCGGTGAGCTTCGCTTGGCCCATGACTAACTCGGCGCCTGTGGCCTTGTAG
>Ga0126373_10002998_pt1 | contig 12504 bp, 12 predicted proteins | sample PanSoiMetPlot_11_FD_92545 | JGI IMG/M metagenome (GOLD analysis project Ga0126373, IMG submission 92545) | Tropical forest soil microbial communities from Panama - MetaG Plot_11 | ecosystem: Environmental > Terrestrial > Soil > Tropical forest > Bulk soil | place: Panama | collected 2016-02-17
GTAAGGCTTTTTTCCAGACGCTTCGATATTATTGCAACGGTTAACGAATGTCCTCGGTTTTTTAGTAATGGGCGGTACCAGGATTGGATGTTCCGTTTGAGTACAGACGCTTTCGTAATTACTGCGCTCGGCCGGCCCTGCAATATGTAACCACAAAAAATGCCGAAGAATTGTGGTGAATGTCGTACCTGGCGGCTATAATACGCTAAATGCCTACCGCCGATTCGCTTCGTAAATGGAAGCCTGCCCTAGTTGACAACATAGCCCGAACATTTGTAAACGGGGGTTTACACCGGCTAGTACTGATCGAATGCAATCTGCTGAAAGATAGACGGTTCTCGACTGGTTGGGCGCGTGCCCTCAATGCGTTTAAGCTTGTTTGTCGAAACCCCAGTCCGGACTGAAATCTTGCAGGCTGCTGCGGTCGAACGCCGCGGAGTACTTCGTACAATCTTCTCCTTCCCCGGTATGCTGGTGGCACTACTCCTTGTGCTCACAACGGTTTCTGTACGCAACCGCTTCAACGATCCCGATCTGTGGTGGCACCTGAAGACAGGAGAACTCATCTGGAAAACGCACTCGATTCCCCGCGTGGATCTATTCTCGTTCACCGCTGCGGGGCATCCCTGGATTGCGCAAGAGTGGCTCTCCCAGGTTGTGATTTACGGCGCGTATTATCTGGGAGGCTATTCCGGGCTGATGCTGTGGCTATGCGCGATGGCGGCCGCTCTGGTGCTGACAGCCTACGCGCTGTCGGCGCTATATTCCGGAAACGCCAAGATCGCGTTCCTGGGCGGAGTGGTGACGTGGCTGTTTGCGACCGTCGGGCTAGCGATCCGGCCGCACCTGATCGGGTATTTGCTGCTGATTTGCGAGCTGGCGATTCTCCAGCTCGGTCGCGAGGGCGACAGGCGCTGGTTTTACGCCTTGCCGCCGCTGTTTGCGCTGTGGATCAACTTCCATAGCTCTTTCGTCTTCGGCCTTGTCGTCCTGGGGATCATGCTGGGATGCTCGTTTCTGGATTTTGAGTGGGGGCTGCTGTTTTCCGAACGCTGGAGTGCGCGCAAACGAACTGCGCTGATGATCGCCGCTATGCTGTCGGCGGCCGCTCTGTTTCTCAATCCGCTCGGCTCGAAGCTGATCTGGTATCCGTTCGACGTGATGTTCCACCAGCCGCTGAATCTGTCGTTCGTCAATGAATGGCAGCAGCCGAATTTCGGCAACGCGCGCGGCTTGACACTGCTGGGCGTTGGGGGGTTGATTCTGGCCGTTACTCTGGTGCGGTGCGTGAAGCTGCGTGCCGAGGAGGCAGCGCTGCTCGGGCTGCTATTTTATTTCGGCGTCCGGCACGGGCGCATGGTGTTTCTGTTCGGAATCGTCGCCGGCCCGATTCTCTGCCGCTTGCTGGCGGATGCATGGGAGAACTACGACGCCCGCCGCGATCGGATGTGGCCCAATGGAGTGCTCATGCTTCTGGCCGCCATCGCTATGGTGACTGCGTTCCCCGGTGTCAGCGAAATTCAAACCCAAATTAATAAAGCAAATCCCGCAAAGGCGGTCGAATTTCTGCAGCGTTCGGGCTTGTCGGGCAGGATGTTGAACGATTACGGATATGGCGGCTACCTGATCTGGGCGGTGCCGGAGCGCAAAGTGTTCGTCGACGGCCGTGCGGACGTGTACGAGCCGGCCGGGGTGCTCGCTGATTACATGCAGTTCATGTCGCTCGATGTTGATCCGCAAACCGTGCTGCAAAAATACAAAGTCGATTTTTGTCTGGTTGCGCAGGACGACCCGATTGCGAAGGTGCTGCCGTTGATCCCGGGCTGGAAAAAAGTGTACGGCGATGCGCAAGCGGCGATTTTCGCAAGGCAAATCTGATGCAAGCCGCGTCAGCTGAGAAGGCACCTCGCACCGCAGGTTCAACCGCGCGGAAGCTCGCTCTAGCGGGGCTAGTAGCCGTAGCAACCACGGTGATGCTGGCGGCGTGGATCAATTCAGCGATTCACTCCATATTCCTCGCTTGGGATTTTCCTGTGTTCTACATTGCGGCGCGGATGCCGCTTGGTCACCTGTACGATCCGGCAGCGTTCGCTGCGTTTTGGCAGCAGCAACTCCAGCCTCTTGGAGTCGTTCATTGGGCTCCTTATGTCAGGCCGGCAGTATTCGCCGTGCTCACGCGGCCGCTGGGCCTCCTGCCGTATCGAACGGCATTTCTTCTGTGGGTTGTCGCAGGTGGCTGTGCTTATGCCGCGTGTCTTCTGATTCTGATTCGCCGGTTCGATTTGCCGGCCTTTAGCGTGCCGGCGTTCGTGGGATACTTTCCCTTCGCGGCGGGACTTGTCAGCGGGCAAGATAATTGTGTGTTTCTGCTGGCGGTGATCGCCGGGTGGCTTTTGCTAGAGGCGGAGCGGGACTGGCTCGCGGGTATAGTCTTCGGCTGCTGTCTCTACAAGTACAATTTGATCTTGCTGGTTCCCCTCTTATTGGTTTTGAAACGCCGATTCCGCGCATTGACGTCGTTTGTAGCTGTGGGCGCTGTCCTGCTGGCTTTTTCGGCCGCGCTCTCCTCGCCCCGCCAGTATTTAGACGTATTAATCAACATCCGGAAGCTGGTTCCAGATTTTTCGCCGGTCGGTTTGCGCGGTGCCACGGCTATGGCGGGAATTCCCTGGAGTTACCCTTTGCTGGTCATCGCTGTGCTCGTTACCTGTATATGGCTAATGCGGCATCTCCCGCTCTGCGAAGCATTATGTGTCGCGATCGTGGGGATGCTTCTGATCTCGCCGTACGTTACCTGGTACGACAGTACGCTGCTGCTGCTGCCGATCTCGTTATTGATTTCACGGTCAGACTTCACGCTGCGCATGTTGTGCATCCTAGTCCTTGTTCTCCAGCAATTGTGGAGGAGCGACCGAGGTCCTATCGAGATTACGCCCGCCATCGTGGGATTGGTGCTTCTGGGATACTTCTTCGTGCTTGCGCGACGTGGGCGCCATAAACTGATTGCAGGCAGTTCGATCGCAACCATGACTGTCAGCCAATCGAGTCCATCGCTGGCTGGCAGGCTGGACTCTCTTTGGCGCGAGCCCGGCGTGAGCTCATGGCTGGCGCAAGCCGTCCAAGAGATGGAAGCACGAGGACATGAATGGCTCGGAGATCGCTTGCAGGAAATTCGTTGAAAGTAGATTCAGCGCATTACCATTTGTCCGCTACGGACCACGTGCTAACCGTCTCGTTGGGAGCTGTTTACGCCCAAGACCTTCCTAATCTCGACATTTTGCGGGCAATCGCCGTTCTGTCGGTCGTACTTTCGCATATACTGCAAATGTTTTGGAAGCTCGAGCCTTTTTCGCTAGTTATCGGGCGTACGGGGGTTCTGATTTTCTTCGTTCACACAACACTTGTGCTAATGATGTCCATGGAACGGTCAGGAGAAAGCGGATGGGCACTGTTCCGCGGTTTTTACATTCGCCGCGCCTTTCGCATCTATCCCTTGAGCATTCTTGTGGTGCTCGCGCTCGTGCCGACCACGATTCCGGATGCCGCATGGAAGCAATATCACTGGGTGGGCTGGACCGGTATTCTCAATGATGTTCTCCTTATCTCCAATATCACCCGCACTCCCAATATCACCGCCCCATTATGGAGTCTGGCTTTCGAGGTTCAGATGTACCTGGCGCTTCCATTGCTCTACTTGGCCATGAAGAACCGGACTTTATTTGACCGCTTGGTCGTCTGGGCAGCAGCAATGATGTGTACAGATGTGAGCTTATGGGCCTCCAAGGGTCACGAATCTGTACTGCTCTACGTGCCTTGCTTTGTGGCAGGAACGATGGCCTTTCCGGTGCACCAACCGAAGATTCAAGGGTGGCTCTGGCCGATTTGCGTGATGGCGGGTATGCTCGCATTCTCGTTGACGCTCAATGGGCGGGGTTTTCAGTATGAGTCCGGAGGATGGATCGCATGCCTCGCCCTGGCATTAGCAATTCCACGATTTCAGCAAGCAACCAATCGATACCTCTGTGCCGTCGCAAAACTAATCGCGCGCTACTCCTACGGGATCTACCTCACACACATGCCGCTGATCTGGATCTGCTTCGTTCGGCTACATCCGATCCCACATGCGGGGCAATGGGGACTCTTTCTGACTCTTGTTAGCGCGCTACCGATTATTCTTTACCATGTTGTCGAAGCTCCTATGATACAGGCCGGGCGGCGCATCGCCCAAAGCATTGATCCCACGCCCAGATTTGCAGCGGTTTCACAGGCAGCTGGGATGTAGAGATGCTGATGGCTTTGGTCGCGGAGAGCCGCGTGGTGCGCTTTCTGATGGCATCCTTGCCCGCGGTCACTTTGCGTTGTTGGGCCGTTGGAATCTTTGCCGTGAATCAATGCTTTCGATCTAGCAAGAAGCGAGTGCCGCGCCGGGCGGCTTCAGCGTCCAGATTCAAGAGCCCGGCCGTCCGATAATCGTGGCGCGGGTGGCCTCCCACGCCTGCCGAATAGGTTCAGCGTACTTCGTGCGGAATGTCCAATAACGAGGAAACAGCAGCATTGATAATGCCATCGGTACGAGGACGCCGAAGCTTGCGCGTCGCCGACGTTTCTGAGGCAAGGACACGAGCGTCAAGCCTGCAAAGTAGCCCAGTTGATCATCACGAGCGTCTTACAGCGAGCGTGTCCTGGCCCAAATCGCGCGCCCCAGGGCTGTAGCGATCGCAAAAAGCAGAACAAAAACATACTCGCTAAGGCACAGCAGCGAGAACCGGTCGCCGATGCTCTAATGGACGGAGAAGAGACTCAGATGACGCTTTTCGAGGAAGTCAAGTTTCGAGTGCAGATCGGGCGGTTCCGGTGTCGCGTAGATGGAAACTCTAGAAACTGCGTCGCATGCGCCGATACTGTGAGACGCTACATAGCAGTCCTTCCAACCGCGTCGCTGTCGGCTTATCGTTGACATAGTACGCAACTCATTAGCGCTGATCCAAGCTGAGCTTAGCAGCGAAACCAGCAGGACTACGCCAACGTATTCTCTTCGCAGCACGGGTGCGGCTTCGGAAAGTGCAGCTAGGTAGAGTCCAAAAAATGCGGGTATTAGATAAATCATGTATCGCGGTCCAGGGACAACGCTCTCACAGGTGCGACCGTATGCGGCTGCGCAGCAGAAGATCAATGAATAGCTGAGCAGCAGAAACGGCTCAAGCAATTTAAGCGAGGATGTTCGTTCTCTCACCAGTTTAGGGATATAACTGGTGGTGGAGACTGCCGCAACTGTAACAAGGATTGATCCTGTCAGGAACGCCGGAATAACGGTCGACTGAGCCGGATACATCTTCACGAAAGTAGAGAACATGAATGCGATGAACACAAAATAATGCAAATGACCGTGAAGGTAGGGCGAAAAGCACTCAACTGCAGGATCGTTGCGATAACCGATAAAAAAGGATCCGAGCGAGAGGACAGCGAGCACTAACGAGATCAAGGCTTTTCGTTCGCGATTGTGAAAGTACTTCAGCCCAAAAAGCGCTGGCGTTATCAAGCCCATGAAAAGCCCGAAACCCGTGTAGATCAGAAGTACATTCAAGAGGAGTACAGTTCCGTACCTCCAGAGGTTATGATCGATTGTCCATGCTAAGCAGTAAAGAACCACCAGCATTAACGGCAAAGGACCGTGAGATGGATTATTTGCCCCAAGTAGTATCTCGTACTGAACTGGAGTGAAGAATAGAAGCGGAATAATGACGTCGGAATAGCCGAACCGGCCGAAAATCCTGTGTTTCAGGCAGAGCGCGGCCAAGCAGGCGCAAGCGATAATCAAAGCGATTCCAAAACTTATGCAACGCTGATTCCAATGAAACAATGGTTCGGCTATTGCAAGCAGCAGCCCGCCCAAGCCCTGTCGATGAGGGCCGTACTGCCAACGAAAGATTTCAAGCCAAGAATGCTCGTGGAAGAGCGTTGAGTCTTCAAAAGCCCAGTGGTCTCCAAAGAAAATGTCGACAGCATAGTGATCGACGATGTTGAAAAACCGTATGGCGAGAGCAACGAAGACTACGGCTACCGCTGCAATCGGCCCTGCCTGCGTGCCGATAGTATTGTATTTAGCGCTCTCGCTGGCGCAGTCGCGATGATTGGCCGGGTCGCGGGAACTCCCAAGCGTGGCTGTCAGTTTAGGCAACGTCATGCCCATTCCGAGGAGCCGAACGGTGGTGAGCCGCGGCGATCGCCAGCTTGGCGAACCTGCAGCCAAGATACGGCAACGATGACCAACGTCAGCAGTTGAAAGTGAATCGTCGATGCCAAGGCCGCGCTTAGCCAGGCCGAAACGAAACCGAGCAGCAGAAGCGCAGGCAAAGCGCTCTTGCCGCTGCAATGAAGGTATTCGCCGCTCGCGATCAGGCTTGGAATGATCAAAATCGTATCGTAAAGAGGGACGTATGGGCCCAAGAACAGCGTGCCAGTGATCGCGCTGGCCCACGCCAGCCGCTCGTTATCGCGGTTGCGAAGCCACGCCCCGATCAGGACTGTCAACCCAGCGAGGGTACAAATTGCCGCTATCGGCATGCCCGCGCGCGTCCCTGCAAGTAACGAAACGAAGGCGGTCAAGTCGACATACCCGCGGAGCTGGCGCAGTTGTACGATTGAGCCAGCCGACCCAAGAAACCGTACGTAGGCAGCCCAAACGTGCCAGCCGAAAGCTGCCGTGGTGCTTGCGATCAGAACCGAGCCTCCGCCCGCCACGCCGGCAAGCACCCGGAATTGTCGCCGAAGAAGCAGCATGGGAACCAACAGCAGGAGTAATGTCGGCTTGTAGAGGCACAGCGAGAGAGCGAGTCCACTGGAGAACAGACGCTTTGACTCACGCAGCGCTAAGGCCAACGCAATGGAAAAAAATCCGAATGCCGAGAGCTGGCCGTTAAGAAATGTATTCGACACCCACGGCAGGTATGCACAGGCGAAGGGCAAGAATACGCACGATATCAATGGCTGGCTGGGAAAGAACGTTCTGAGGAGAATTATGATGCCGGCAGCATAGAGTACGAAAGAGATGGCCTGTTCGATTCGGAAACTCTCCCAGAAAGGGACCTTGGCGGCAGGCTCGAGCAACAACGCCGTGATGGGCGGGTATTGAAAGGGGCCATAGCTCGACTTTTCGTCGCGAAGAGGCACGATTTTCTGGCATGCCGCCGCTAGGATCTGATGGTCATAAATGCTTTCCGCACGTAGATTATGGACGATTTGGGAAACAGCGTAGAAATAGACGAAGTCCACCGAACGGGACTCTTTCGGGAGCCGTTCTTGTATCCACACGGGCAGCAGGCCCAGGATGATCGCGATCGACCAGGCCAGGAAAACCGAGGAACCATCCAGTTGTGCGACACGTGGTTCCTCAAGAACTGACAAGGCGCTCGCGTCGGCTGCGGCAACCACAGTCTTCATTCGCCCACTTTCGTGGCCCGCGTTTCTAAACTTGCGGTCGATGCGTTAATGACGTTCGCGTCGGCGTCCGGATACGGAACCACTCGCGCAGGGTTCTGATCAGGCTCCACTAGCCAAGCCTTACGGTTCTTGTAATGATTCAGCAATTCCCGATTGCTCGCCGGGTCCATCTCACGCGCCCAAATGACCTTCGAGCCGTCGATATCGGCCAGGTTGTAGACCCACTCGGGATAGAGATGATCCGGCACATATCGAACGATGGCAAGCTGCAGGCCGGGCTGTTTTTCGAGTTCTGAGTTCGCGCGCGCGCGTTCCGCTCCCACACTTGAATTCCCGCCATCCCACGAGGCAGTCTGCGTAAGCGCAGATTGAAGTGATATGTGCAGCGGTTCAGCATAACTCCTTACGGCCGCCAGAAACACGCAAACTGCCGCAATGGCGCGGACCAGAGCCAGTCCTGTCACTCCTTTGGCACGCAGATGGCGCATGCACTGCAGGAGGAGCGTGTAGATCAAAGCCGTTGCTGGCGCAAGATAATGCGGGATGAAGAAAGTTTCGATGACCAAGCCAACGGCGAAAATTCCGGCAATGATTCCCAGCAGGCGGATTCTGCGGTCGCGCAGCGTCCAGGGCAGCATGAAGAGTGGCGGCAACAGAGCAAAATTGAAAAAAAAGACCCAGAAGCGCAGCAGCTTGGTTTTGTCGGCGCTTACGAAACCTGCCAGCGATCCTACCTCTTCCTTATACGTCTTCAACTCCCAACCTGTGTAGAAGTTCCGCATGGCAACATGGCGGTAAACAGGTTCCGGGCGGGCTTTTTGGAAGACGAAATAAGGTGCGGAGGTGTAGGTTGCGCGATTCAGTGTATATGGCAACGTCAGCGGGTTTCCGAAAACGCGGTAATCGTAATAGCCCAGAAAGGCGAACGTCGCGGCCAATAGCGCTGCGGCCGGGGCGATGCGGCGAATTTTAAATGTGGGGTGCTTGCGCTTCCAAATCCACCAAGCAACTGCAATTACAGCGGGACCCGAGACCAGCAGTCCTTCGTAGGGGCGGCTATTAGCCAAGAGCGACAAGCCGGCAGCCATCCACAGAAAATCGCGCGTTCGAAAATTGCGGCGAATGCGTGGCAACGCGCCCAACACCAAAGCGCCGCCGATCGCAGCGATCGCTCCGCCGGTATAGGTGTTCATCCAGTAGCTGAAACACCCAAGCCGCAGGCCTGCGAGCAGCCCGCCGAACAGCGCCCAACCCGGCGGTAGCCAGCCTTGCAGCATCCAGCACAGCGCGGCGCACATCAACCCGCAGCTTGCCCACACGCCCCACCAAGGATGGCCGGCAAGAATCTGCCCCGCTGCCAGGAAAAGACCCTGGGCTGGGAAGTACATGGACATGTAGGTGGGCTTGAGTAGGATATGAAAGCTTTCGAAAAACGGCCAAATGGCAGGAGTTGGGTTGGCGAGGCGTCCGTGGGCAAACGTATCTGCTGCGAGAAGAAAACTAAAATCGTCCTGGATCCACGGCCGCGGAATCGGCATAACGGGCAGAAGGAGAATCCGGAGCAGGCAAGGAAAAATGCCAGCCGCCAGCACAGACGCGGCGCGCTTACGGGCCAGCCGGGAAAATAGAGCTTCGAAGCAGGAGAAGAATTTGGAACCTAGCCGCGGCAAGCATAGCGCGAGAGCGATTACGATCAACATCGCGCAAAACTCCACTATTGCCAGTGAGACACCGGAGGGAGCTAGCGGGGAAGCGATCTCATGCATAGCGGAAAATTACAACAAAAAGACGAAGAGAGCGAAAGTATGAATCTTTTGCTCTCTTCCGGTCCATACAGCTAACCGATTGTCTGGTTTATATATGTTCCAACATTGACCATGGCATTGTTGATGCCGTTGGCAAGCGTGCTCATGCCGGCTGTGAGACCCAGCACGACAATAACGATGACCGCGGCATACTCGACCAGATCTTGTCCGTTGTCGTCCTTTAGCGAGCTCCATAGCAGGAAACCCGTTTGCGAATAAAGATAGAGAATAGTCTTTTTCATTCAAGTCACCCTCATTTTTGGGACCGTCTGTACACGGAGACTGAGGAAAACGGAAATTCCGTGTTTTACCGCCCGGCAAGTTTAGCCAATGATGGAGTTGATATGTGTACCAACGTTCACCATGGCGTTGTTGATGCCGTTAGCCAGGGTTCCCATGCCGGCGGTGAGACCGAGCACGACGATAACGATGACGGCCGCGTACTCAACCAGGTCCTGCCCTTTTTCGTCCTTCAGGCGGGTCCAGATCACTTGGCCCTTCGAATAGATCCGCAGAATTGCATTGCGCATTTGCTTGTGACACTCCTTAGGTTTCAAATTTCTCCACAAGGGAGGTGAACGGCGGAAGGCAATCGGAGCGCCATGCGGCCAAAAGCCCGGAAACCGGGGCGATCACGACGATCAGTAACCGCCCGCGATCAGAAAATGTATACACGCCTCCACTGTGCCTCGGATGTTGTGCAAACTCTTGTTCACGCCAGTACTGCTGGAACTAGGCAGGTCTGCTACTGAAACGCGACAAATACGGCGCTTGCGCAACATACAAAAACGGCTTCTCAATTGCGTTCGGTCGTGTCTCGGGCTGTTTGAGCACCGACAACGTATATGCATTCGATCGCTTGGTGGCCGACCTTATTCGCCGTGAGCGTCGCAACTGTCAGCGACCTACGGACGCGCCGGATTCCGAACTGGCTGGTGCTTCCTTTCCTGTTAGCCGGGCTGACGGTTTCGGGCCTTACTGGAGGCTGGCACGGGTTCGGCCGCAGCGTCTTGGGAGCTTCACTGGGAGCAGCCATGCTGGGGATTTTCTATTTGGCCGGTGGAATGGGAATGGGGGACGTGAAGTTGCTCGCCTCGATCGGAGCCTGGGTGGGTCCGCTGCAACTGGCTTTTGCGTTTCTGTTTATGGGGCTGGCGGGAGGACTCATGGCTCTCGCCTGGGCGATTCGGGGAGGATTTTTGGCGGACTGGATAGGTAACACCGGGGACCTGATCTTCGGTGTTGCGCGTGGATTGCGTGCGCCCGCAGGGTTGACACTAGCGAACCCCCGGGGCAGAAAGATGCCGTATGCACCGGCGATCGCCATCGGGACGATTCTTTCGTTTTTGGCACTGCTGTGAAGGAAATTAAACGCAATGGCAACGATGCAAGCGAGGAGCGGCGTGACAAGTTTTACAGAAGATACGGATTCGATCAGTATGAGCGCGCTTAGCGTGGTGCTATTAGGCCCCGACGATAAAGGACGGCTGGCCATGACCAAGGCCCTAGCGGGTCCGCAGGCAACTGTAGCGCAGACGTATTCCGTTTATCCGGACGTCGATGAGCTAACTGAGCTCATAAAACGCGACTACGATGTAGCCATTGTTCAGCTCGATCCGGATCCGGAGGCCGCGCTGGACGTGATCGAAACGCTTTGCAGCAGCAGTAAGACGCTGACTGTAATGGCCCACTCTGGGCGAGAGAATGCGCAGCTGGTGGTGCGGTGCATGCGGGCCGGAGCGCGCGAGTTCCTGGCCGATCCGTTGCTGCCCAATACTGTGAGCGAAGCACTGGTGCGTGCCGCAGTCCGACGGGATGAAGTCAGGCGCAAAACGGTCGCGCTCGGCAAACTGCTGGTGTTCACGGGGGCGAAAGGCGGCGTCGGTGTCACCACAGTCGCCTCCAACTTCGCCGTCGCGTTGGTGGAGCGCGCTAAGGTCGCGCTGATCGACCTGGATCGGGAGCTCGGTGATGCTGCGATGACTCTCGGAGTTCCAACGCCGTTCACGGCACTGGATGCTTTGAGCAATCCACGGCGGCTGGATGGCGACTTACTGTCCGGTCTGCTGGCGAAGCACTCCTCCGGGCTGGCTGTGCTGGGAGGACCGGACACGATTCCTGCGACCCAGCCCAGCAACGAAGGTTTGGCGCGCCTGCTGCATGTGGCGCGGGAGAATTTTGCCTATGTGGTCGTCGATACTGGAGCGAGTTCTTCCGGCTGGCATGAGGGTCTGTTTGAGGTCGCCACGACGGTATACCTGGTGGCTCAGGTGAGCGTGCCCGATTTGCGGAACGCAAACCGGTTTATCACGCGATATTTCAGCGGCCTCGGGCGCGAGAAGCTCGAAATCGTGCTGAATCGTTATGTCGCGAGGAATTTTGAGATCGACGAGGCTGCCATCACCAAAGCCTTGACGCAGCCGGCGAAGTGGAAAATTCCCAACGATTACACTACGGCGCAACGCGCTCAAAATACCGGAACCGCGATAGCGCTCCAAAAGAATCATATGGCGCGTGCCTTTACGCAGATGGCAGAGGCTGCACGCGGTGAGGCCCTGGGCTGGGAAAAGAAGAAGAGGTTTAGTTTTTTCCATAATGCAATTGCGCAGAACGTATAGGCCTATTTCATGGAAACTCCGAATTTCGAACAGTTCAAAGCGGATATTCATCGGACCCTGATTTCGAAACTGGATCTCGAGAAACTCGCCACCGTCCAGCAGGCCAGAGCGCGACAGGCTGTCGCGGCTTTGGTCAGCGAAATTGTCATTGAAAACAAGCTGCCTCTTAGCGCGTCGGAAAAGGAAAAAATTCAATCCGACCTGCTCGATGAGGTGTTCGGGCTGGGGCCGCTGGAGGCCTTGCTGCGCGATCCGGCGGTTTCCGACGTTCTTGTGAATAGCAAGAACCTGGTCTATGTGGAACGCGGCGGGATCCTGCAGAGGACCGACGTGGTGTTCCGGGACGACCGCCATGTGATGCAGATTATCGACCGGATTGTCTCCAAGGTGGGCCGGCGCGTGGATGAGTCGTCGCCAATGGTGGACGCCCGACTTCCGGATGGTTCTCGCGTAAATGCGATTATTCCGCCGCTCGCATTAGACGGCCCGGCGTTGTCGATCCGCCGTTTTGGAACCGGGCCTCTTTCGGCGAATACGCTGGTGGATCTTAAGAGCACCTCTTCTGAGATGTTGCAGCTTCTGTGCGCGGCGGTCCGCGCCCGCATCAGCATCCTGATCTCGGGAGGAACCGGCGCGGGCAA
>Ga0126373_10002999_pt1 | contig 12501 bp, 8 predicted proteins | sample PanSoiMetPlot_11_FD_92545 | JGI IMG/M metagenome (GOLD analysis project Ga0126373, IMG submission 92545) | Tropical forest soil microbial communities from Panama - MetaG Plot_11 | ecosystem: Environmental > Terrestrial > Soil > Tropical forest > Bulk soil | place: Panama | collected 2016-02-17
ACTGGTGATCGACAAGGTGTTCCGGCCCGATCTGATGCTCGACGCGCTGGCGCTCAATGCGATTTGGTTCGCCGCCGGCGCCTATGGCTTTCTCCAGCTCGTGCGGAGCGCGCGACGTCACGGCTCATTGATGCAGAGCGGCGAATAACCATTTTAGTTCCGGGTCATAAGAATGGCCGCCATGTTAGTTCTGAATGGCGCGAACACGTTGATTCTAAATGCCAATAAACAGGGGAAACTTCGCTTTTAAGTTGACGAGATGACACACCATCGTCACAATGCTGCGCTGCAGCGGGCTGGGGATAGTTCCAGAATGGCTATCGGGGAGTTTGGCGGCGCGCCGGCGGTGCCCGGCGACAGCGGTGTCCTGGTCTCGACCCCGCTCTATTGGTTCTATGAAATGAGCCACGCTGCCCTGAACCCGTCACGGGCCTGGGCGGACGCCACCCGGCTGTTTTTCAAAAATCCGGGCAACCCGCTCTCCTATACGACTTTCGGCAAATCGGTCGCCGCCGCTTGCGAATTGTTCGAGCGCTCGACCCGCCGTTACAGCCGGCCGGAGTGGCGCATCAATTCGACTTTCGCCGGCGGCGAGAGAGTTCCGATGCGAATCTCCTCCGTCTGGCAGCGGCCGTTCTGCAATCTGATCAATTTCGAGCGCCAGTTCGAACATCCGCCCAAACGTCCGCAGCCGAAACTCCTCATCGTCGCACCGATGTCCGGCCACTATCCGTCGCTGTTGCGCGGCACGGTCGAGGCGTTCCTGCCCAATCACGACGTCTACGTCACGGACTGGGTCGATGCGCGCATGGTGCCGCTCGCGGAGGGGCCTTTCGATCTCGACGATTACATCGATTACCTGATCTCGATGCTGCATCGGCTAGGCGGCGACACTCATGTCGTGGCGGTGTGCCAGCCTTCGGTACCGGTGCTCGCCGCGGTGGCGTTGATGGAGGCGGACAACGATCCCTGCGTGCCGATCTCCATGGTGCTCATGGGCGGCCCGATCGACACCCGCATTAATCCGACAGCGGTGAACGCGCTGGCCGAAAAGCGCGGCATCAATTGGTTCCGCACCCATGTCATTACCAAGGTGCCGTTTCCCAATCCGGGCTTCATGCGGGACGTCTATCCTGGCTTCCTGCAGCTCAACGGCTTTGTCAGCATGAATCTCGATCGGCACATCGAGGCGCACAAGCAATTATTTCTCAATCTGGTGCGCGGCGACGGCGATTCGGCGCAGAAGCACAAGGAATTCTACGACGAGTACCTCGCGGTCATGGATCTCGCCGCAGAATTTTATTTGCAGACGGTGGATACGGTCTTTGTGCGGCATGCGCTGCCGAAGGGCGTGATGACTCATCGCGGACGCGGCGTCGATCCTGCCGCGATCAGGCGTGTGGCGCTGTTCACCATCGAAGGCGAGCACGATGACATTTCGGGTGTCGGGCAGACCGAAGCGGCACACCGCCTGTGCGTCAATATCCCACCGGACCGCCAAGCGCATTGGCTCCAACCCGGTGTCGGGCACTACGGCGTTTTCAACGGCTCGCGGTTTCGCGCCGAAATAGCACCGCGCATTTCCGACTTCGTGCTGTCGATGACGTTGTCCGAGCGCGCGGCGCGACGTCCGATCGGCGCGCGATTGGTGAGCGCCGCGCTTCGCAGCGCCTGATCTTCTCCGCACCATTACGCCGCCGGCCCAATCTCGCCATGGATATGGGCAATGTGGCAATATCGCTCCCGCAATCGGATTCGGTGTCCTATGCCGCCGCATGCGCTGCTCTACCGCCGCCCGAGCGAGCCCGGACGAATTGAGATCGCCTTCGACGGCGCCGTGTTGCCGATCCGCGTGCGTCGGCACCGCCAGGCCCGGCGCTATACATTGCGAATCCAAGCGCCGACCCGCGAAGTTGTCCTCACGATTCCGCCGCGCGGCACGCTCAAGGAGGCGCGCGCCTTTGCCGAGAAGCATGGCGCCTGGATCGCCGCGCGGCTCGGACGGTTGCCGCAAGCAGCGCCCTTCGCTGACGGCGTCTTATTGCCATTGCGGGGTGAACCGCACCGGATCACGCACCGAGACGGCGCGCGCGGGACCGTGTGGACGGAGCACGACGACAAAGGCGGACCCCTGTTGTGCGTCGCCGGTCATGCGGCACATCTCAATCGCCGCCTCGCCGATTTTTTGCAGCGCGAAGCCAAACGCGACCTCGAAGCCGCCAGCCGGCAATTTGCAACCCATCTCGGTCTGTCCGTGCGGCGCGTCAGCGTGCGCGATCAATCGAGCCGCTGGGGTTCATGCTCAACCAATGGCGTGCTGTCGTTTTCGTGGCGGCTCATTTTGGCGCCGCCCTATGTGTTGGAATACTTGGCCGCGCATGAAGTTGCGCATCTTATCGAGATGAACCATTCGGCGCGGTTCTGGCGCGTGGTGAAGCGGCTCGTGCCCGGGCATGAAAGGGCGAAGGCGTGGCTCGACGCCCATGGAGCCGATCTGCACCGTTACGGTTTGCCGGAGGCGCTGGCCTAATTGCCGGCCCGAAACGGCATCCCAGACCTGCGCGGATGGGCTGCCCCCCTTCACGGTCGCGCGCCGGCGCCTTTTGACGCAGCCGATAACACTATTACGTGATCTGCATTGTATTCGCGCGGGCGAAGTCTATTCTGCACGTATCAAGGCCGACCGGGCGACTCCCCATCCCCCGACACCCCGTCGTCCGGTCAGATAAGCCTGAGTTGAGGCAACAACTTACGGACCCCAAGCGGCGTATTGGCTTGGGGTCTTTCTTTTTGCGAAAGCCGTCTGGCTTTGCAGGCTCGGTGCGCCGCCCTCTAACGCCGCGTCAGGTCTTCAAGCATGCTTGCGGCAACAGCCAGCTTTGACACCGTCAGGCCGGAACCCGCCATGGCGCCGATTGCGGATCGTACCCGATCGACCTGCGCTCTGTGCTCGGCCGCCCAGGCCTCAACCCCAGAGGCGCCCCAGGTTCCATCCTCCAGAACGGCGGCCGTCAGCTTTCGCTCGGCATCGCCGATCACGTCGCGGGCGCGATCAAGCGCCAGCCGATCGAAGTAGTCGGCCACTGAGATCTCGGCGCCTGTTAACCGCTGGATCCCAAAGAATGCCGTGACGGCGAAATAGGTCGCCGCCACCCGATTAACGGGATGGCGGCTGCGATCCGCGACCAGCACGATGTCGGGCGCGGCAACGAGCGCGCGAAGGTCGGCAAAGCGCGCAGCAATCGCGCCCGGCAAGCCGGCCGCCACGAGTTCCTGCCGGCGCGTTTCGCGCGCTGTTCGCAGATCTTGCGACAGCGATTCATCGAGCGTGGCGCTAACCGCGGCAATGCCGTCGCGATAATGCACGACGACTTCGGCCAGGCCCTTGGAAAAATCGACCGCGCGCAAAAACCAGACCAGCCGGTCCAGCAACAGATTCTGTACCTCGATATAGAGATCGAGCTGCAGCTTTCCGGAAATCTTGTTGTCGAGATCGTCGATCGCGGCGTTCAGCGCGGTCAGATCGTAACTATCCCGGGTCGCGGCGAAGGCGGAGGCGATCGCGGCTGGCGTGCCGCCGGTCTGGTCGGCGATCCGCACGATCAGCGACGGACCGCCGCGATTGATCATCGAATTGGCGAGCTGGGTAGCGATGATTTCCCGGCGCAAGCGATGATGCTCAAGCGCATCGGGATATTTCTCGGCTACAGCTTTGGGAAAATACCGGCCCAGTTCGCGTGCCAGATAAGGGTCATCCGGCACCGCGGATTCCAGCAGCTCCTCGTAAAGACTGAGCTTGGCATAGGCGAGCAGCACCGCTAGCTCTGGCCGCGTGAACGGCTGCATGCGGCGGCGCCGTTCCTCGAGCTGCATGTCATCAGGCAGATATTCGAGCGCGCGATCGAGCAAGCCGCGGGTCTCGAGCGATTGAATGAGCCGCTGCAGAAAGCCGAAATCGGCAATGCCGCGCCGCTCCGCCAAGGACAGCGCCAGCGTCTGCAGATAATTGTTGCGCAGCACGAGGGCAGCGACTTCGTCGGTCATCTGCGCCAGCAGAGCGTTGCGGCCGTCCATCGTCAGTCGAGCATCGCGCAGCGGGATGCTGAGCGCGATTTTGATGTTGACCTCCATGTCGGACGTATTAACGCCGGCCGAATTGTCGATGGCATCGCTGTTGAGCTTGATGCCGGCAAATGCAGCTTCAATGCGGCCGCGCTGGGTGACCGCGAGATTGGCGCCTTCGCCGATCACCTTGCAGCCCAGCGCCTTGGCCGCGACGCGGATGCCGTCATTGGCGCGATCGCCGACCGCCTCGTCGGTCTCGTCCGCGGCGCGAATATAGTTGCCAATGCCGCCGAAGAAGATGAGATCAACGCGCGCTTTGAGGATGGCGCGAATAAGATCGTTTGGCGTGACATGCTCGGCAACTCCGAGCACGGCCTGCGCTTGCGCTGACGGCTTGATGTCCTTGGACGCGCGCGAAAACACGCCGCCACCTTTGGACAACAGCTTTTTATCGAAATCCTGCCAGCTCGAACGCGGCAGCTCGAACAGCCGCTTGCGTTCGGCGAAGGTCCGCGCCGGATCCGGATCGGGATCGATGAAAATGTCGCGATGATCGAAAGCGGCGACGAGCTTGATCGTTTTCTCGCGCAACATGCCATTGCCGAACACGTCGCCGGACATGTCGCCGACACCGACCACGGTGATCGGCGTCGTCGTGACATCGATGCCCATCTCGCGAAAATGCCGCTTCACCGACTCCCAGGCGCCGCGCGCCGTAATGCCGATCTTCTTGTGGTCGTAACCGGCCGAGCCGCCCGAGGCGAAAGCGTCGCCGAGCCAGAAATCGTGCGCGGTCGCCAGCTCATTGGCGATGTCGGAGAAAGTCGCGGTGCCTTTGTCCGCGGCGACGACCAGATAGGGATCGTCGCCGTCATAACGGATGACGTCGGCCGGCGGGATCACGCCGGCCGTGCCGGCGCCGATATTGTCGGTGATGTCGAGCAGCGTCGAGATAAAGGATTTGTATGTCGCGACGCCCTCGGCCTGGATGGCATCGCGCGGGGCACCGGCCGGCAAGCGCTTCGGTACGAAGCCGCCCTTGGCGCCGACCGGAACGATGACCGCGTTTTTGACATTCTGCGCCTTGACCAAGCCCAAGACCTCAGTTCGGAAATCCTGCGGCCGGTCCGACCAGCGTATGCCGCCGCGCGCGACTTTGCCGAAGCGCAGATGAACGGCTTCCAGCCGCGCCGAATAGACGAAAACCTCATATAGCGGCCGCGGCGGCGGCGCCGCGTCCAGCATGCGGCTTGAAAACTTGATCGCGATGACCTCTTTGGCGCGGCCATCGCGACCGAGTTGATAAAAATTGGTCCGCACCGCAGCGGTCACCGCATTGACGAAGTGGCGGATGATGCGATCTTCGTCGAGGCTATCGACCGCCCCCAGCGCGACCTCAATTGCGGATAAAATTTCCCTTTCCTGTGCTGCGCGCTGCTGCGCTGGCAAAGCCGAGCGCGGGTCGAAGCGGGTGCGGAATAAATCGAAGATCCGCGCGGCGACCGCCGCGTGCTTGCGCAGCGTCGCCCACAGGTAATCCTGCGAATAGGGGACCTGAAGCTGGCGCAAGAACCGCGACATCGCCCGGATCAGCGCCACCTCGCGCCAGCCGAGCCCGGCCGCGAGCACCAGGGCGTTATAGCCGTCGTTCTCGGCTCGCTGCGCCATAACGACAAGGAAACAGGCTTGCAGCCGGCTTTCCGACGCTGCCAAATCGATCGGCTGCGCGGAGGCGCTTTCAAGCTCCATGTCGTGAAACCAGATCTCCGCCGCCTGCGCCGGCCGGATGTGATAGGTGCGCTCGTCCACGACCCGGAAACCCATGTTTTCGAGAACTGGAACGCGCTCCGACAACGAAATCGGCCGGCTTTGGCTGAACACCTTCAAGCCGAGCCGCGTCGGCGCGGCATCTTGCGGACCATAGAACACGACGCCGAGCGGGCGTTCTGTGTTTAAGTTTTCCAGGACCCGAATGTCGGTCACCGCGCTCGCCGCGGAATAGACCTCCTGGTAGTCAATCGGAAAAGCGTCGCGATAGCGCGAAAAGAGCACGCGAGCGCGACTTAAATCGGTATCCGTCCCGAGCGCCTCGCGCAGCGCGTCGGTCCAACTGCGCACAATGGCTTCGACGCCGCGATCGAGCGCGCCGCGATCCGGATTGGCCAGCGCGCCATCGGCGCGGGCAATGATGTATTGCACCCGCACCAACGGACTCTCGGGAAAGAACGGATAATAGGCGCTTAAGCGGCCTTGGAATGTCGTGGTTAAATACCTGCCGATGGCGGCCCTGATCTGCCCGCTGTAGCGGTCACGGGGAACGTAAGCCAGCACCGAAACATAACGGTCGAAGCGATCGCGCCGCGGCAGCACGCGCACGCGCGGCCGCTCGTCGAGGTGCAGGATCTCGAGTGCGAAGTGATAGAGTGAGTCCTCGTCGATCTGAAACAATTCGTCGCGGGGATAGGTCTCCAGCACGTTGACCAGCGCTTTGCCGGAATGGCTGGCAGAATCGAAACCGGCGCGGCGGATGATGCGATCGATTTTGCGGCGGAGGTACGGAATGCCGCGCGCCGGCTGCGTATAGGCTGTCGAGGTGAACAATCCGCAGAAGCGATGCTCGCCGAGAAGCCTGCCAGCGCGATCGAACCGTTTGACGCCGACATAGTCGAGATGGGCGCGCCGATGCACGCGCGAGCGAGCGCTCGATTTGGTGATGATCAGAAGCGTTTGCTCCTGCAAAAAGGCGCGGATCGCAGGCGTGATAGTTACGGGTCTGTTCCAGTGCTGCAACAGCCGCACGCCGGAATCGCGCAGCAGCCCGAGACCCGTCTCGATGACCGGTGCGAGGACTTCATCGTCGGTAAAGATGTAATCCCGTGCGCCAAGAAATGTAAAATTCCCCTCGGCCATCCATTTGAGAAACGCGCTCGCTTCGCCGATCTCCTCGCCTGCCAGCGGCGGCGGTTTGGCTTGCAGTTCGGCGATGACCTCGCGCAGGCGCGCGAGCATCGGCCGCCAATCTTGGACGCTGGCGCGAACCTCGGCGAGGATGTCGTTGAGCGCCTGCACGACCGCGGCGCGCTGCACCGGATCGTCGACCTCATCGACGTGGAAATGGATAAAGCTTTCGCGGTGGGCATCGGCGGCATGCGATGCTTCAAAATCGACAAGCTGGCCCGCGGCGTCGCGCCGTACCAGGAATACCGGGTGAACAAACGAGCGAATCTCGAGACCGCGGCTGTTGAGCTCGCCCACGACCGAATCCACCAGGAACGGCATGTCGTCGTTGACGATTTCAAGTACCGCGATGGCACGTGCACCGGCGAGCGGCTCAAATCGTATTTTGGGGGTTCCGGGGCGCCGCCCGGCAAGAAACGACCACGACTGCTCGGCGATGTTTGCCAGTTCCGCCGCGCCGCAGTGCCGCAAATCTTCGGGCGCCGCGAGGGCGAACAATTTGGCGACAAAAGCTTCAGGCACAGCGGATTTTCGCTCCGCCAAGAGCCTGGCGGCGGCCGCGACGAGCGCGTGGACGTCACTTTGATCGTCGCCTGCAGGATTGGCTTGTCGGTTCATGTTTGCTCTGCTTACGATGCACAATAATACTAATCGTTCATGGCGGTGATCTGCTAGCAGCACCTGTCGGCGCGTTCGCATAGCACGGGGCCGGCGGCGCACCGGGTTTAACGAGAGCGGCAGCGAGAAATCATGCGTAAACGAAACGACAAAGCCGGTCGCAGCGCGCCACAACGGCGCCGGCCGGCGGCGGCCGATGATGATCGCAATGTCACGGCGCTGAAACTTAAGCCGGAAGAATTGACGCCGGAGATGGCGGCCTATTTCGCCAAATGCGAGGAAAAACTCGGCTTCGTTCCCAATGTGCTCAAGGCCTATGCCTTTGCCATGCCGAAGCTCTCAGCCTTTGCCGCCATGTACAACGATTTGATGCTGGCGCCGTCCGGCCTGAGCAAGCTCGAACGCGAAATGATCGCGGTCGCGGTTTCGGCGCACAATCGCTGCTATTATTGCCTGGTGGCGCACGGTGCGGCGGTCCGGCAGTTGTCAGGCGATCCGCCGCTCGGCGAACTCATGGTCATGAATTACCGGGCGGCGCGGCTATCGGGGCGCGAGCGCGCCATGCTCGATTTTGCCGTCAAGCTCACTGCCGAGCCCTGGCTCATGGAGGAGGAGGATCGCGCGCGCTTGCGCCGCGCCGGATTTTCCGATCGCGACATTTGGGACATCGCCGCCGTCGCCGGATTTTTCAATATGACCAACCGCGTCGCCTCCGCGACCGATATGCGGCCGAACAGCGTTTATCACGGTCAGGCGCGTTGAGCGTCGATCAATGGCGTGACTCGTCATGGCCGGACTTGTTCCGGGCATCCATTCTTAGTTATGTCGGAGCATTTAAGACGTGGGTGCCCGCGACATCGGCGAGCGAAGCGACGCCGTTCTTCGAACGGCTATGCGCGAGCATGACGCATTATTTGTGCGCCGACAAATCACGCATTGTCGGCCTCTCGCCGTTGAGCGGATTCGCCGGATCCCAGGCATAGCGCAGCGTCTCGAAGCGCATGGCGCGCGCGTCGATCATGAGAAGCCGGCCGACCAGGCCTTCGCCGAACCCGACGAGCTCCCGGATCACCTCAAGCGCCATCAGCGATCCGACCACCCCGGCAAGCGCACCGAGCACGCCGGCTTCGGCGCAGGCTTGAACAGTGCCGGGCGGCGGCGGCTCCGGAAACAGGCAGCGATATGTGGGATTGGGCGTGCCGTCGGCGCCGCGCTCGAAGGCGCGGATCGTCGTGAGCGTGCCGTCGAAGGTGCCGAGCGCGGCCGTCACCAGCGGCCGCTTGGCGAAAAAGCAGGCGTCGGACACCAGATAGCGCGTGGCGAAATTGTCCGATCCGTCGGCGACAATGTCATAGCCCGCGGCCAGCGCCAAAGCGTTGTCCGCGGCAAGCCGGAGATGGTGCGGCCTTACCAAGACATTCGGATTGAGCCGCCGTATCGTCGCCGCCGCGGTCTCGACCTTGGGCGCGCCGACATCGGGCGTGGCGTGAATGACCTGGCGCTGGAGATTGGACAGCGTAACCACATCGTCATCGACGACGCCGAGGGTGCCGACGCCTGCGGCGGCGAGATACAGCAGCACCGGCGCGCCAAGCCCGCCGGCACCGACAACAAGCACGCGCGCGCGGCGGAGCGCCGCCTGTCCCGGTCCGCCGACCTCGCGCAGCACAATGTGGCGCGCGTAGCGTTCAAGCTCGTCGTCGCTGAGCATGGCGACAATATAGAGCCGGAGCTGCGGCTCCGCGACTGACCGGAAAACCAGGCATTTTACAGATGATCATCCGCCATCCAGAGCTTTCAGCGCGCCCTGCAATATTTCACGAATACGCGGCGCCTTGGTCGAATCGATCATGCCGGCATTAAAATAGAAATCGAGCCCGGTCATGTGCTCGCTGAAAACTCGGACGTCCTTGCCGGTGGCATCGAGCACGCCGCTAACGAGATAGGGAATGACTTCACGGCTGATGCCTTTCATCGTAATCGGCGACAGCGCCCGGGCGACAACGGTGTCGCGGACCAACGCGTAGGTCTCGTAACTGATGACAATCTGGCCGGGCTCGGCGATCGACTGCAGCCGCGCGGCGAGGTTCGCCTCCGCTCCGATGATCGTGTAGTCCATGCGATCGTTGCTGCCGAAATTTCCGACGTTGCAGAAACCCGTATTGATGCCCATGCGAACCTGGAACGGGTGCTCAATTCCGCCGCCGCGCCATTTTGCATTGAGGCTGGCAATGCGATGCTGCATCTCGATCGCCATGCGCAAGCAAGCTCTGGCGTCCTCGGCATCGCCCTTGGTCTCCGGGTCGCCGAAAAATATCAGCATGGCGTCACCGACGAATTTATCGACCGTGCCGCCATGCGCGAGCGCAATCGTCGACATTTCGGTGAAGTACTCGTTGAGCAATTGCGTAATCTGCTCAGGCTGGAGACGCTCGGTGGTCGCGGTGAAATCCTTGATGTCCGAGAAGAAGATCGCCAGCTTCTTCCGCTCGGTACTGATGGTGACATCCTTTTGCCCGCTGAAAATGCTTTTATAAATCTGCGGCGATAGATACCGCGAGATTTTCCTCGACAGCGATGCCAGGAATTCGTTGGCCGTCTCAAGTTCGACGTTCATGCCGTTGATGATCGCGGCCTGGCGGCGCTGGAGCGCAATGAAAAGCGTGCCCACCGTGGCGATAAGGACGAAATAGGCGAGCAGATATTTGAACGCGAAGATATTGTTTCCAATCGGCTGGGTGATTGCTATTTCCTGGATCCCGCGCACATCGCCGACCTTCCAGTCGGTTTTGGGGCTTTCCGGATGTGAGTTATGGCAGCTTACGCACGCCTGCCCCATGATCACCGGCGCGATCAGGCGCACTTGGTCGCTAAACATCGTGGCTGACACTTGGGCAAGCTGCTGGTTCGAGTCTTGCCGCAGCGCGGTCAGCGCGTCGGTCTCGAACGGATCGAGCGCATGCGGTGGACGGTTCTTGAACGGGTAGTCGGAAACAAATCGATAGATGATGTTGTTCTGCTGCTCGCTGATCACCTTGCCGAGCTCAAGCGACAGCGTTGCCGGGATCGGGATCGCTCCGGGAATGTCCTGATAGTTGTGCACGACTTTGGTCGTTCCCGGCGACGCCAGCACGCGGCCGACTACGTTCGCGCCGTAGTAAGCGCGCACGCTGCTGATGACCGAATTGAGGTCTCTCGCCTGCCGGCGCAGATTAGCGTCGGCCAGGTTGCTCAAGTCCAGCCATACTGCGAGCGGAAGGCCGGCAAGCAGCAACAAGACGAGCAACACCAAAACAAAACTCATCCAGGAACTATGTGCTTTCTTCATCGTGCAGCCTGTGCGTGATTCCAGCCAAAGCTTCGCTCAAGATGGGCCAAGCGCAACGGGCTGTCGATAGAGGAAGGTAAAAGCGTCGTGGCCGGCTTGCGCGGCCGATTATTTATTTTCGAACCGTGGTTCCGATTTTCGATGGCGCGTTGTGCCAACGGCAGGCAGCGCCTCGCGCGAGCGGAGTTGGCAGTCAGTCCGCGGAACTTGGCCTCATTTTGGCGGCAATATCGCCACCGCTTCCACCTCAAACAATGCGCCCGGGCGCGCCAACTCCGGCACGCCGACGGTGGTGCTTGCCGGCGGCGCAGCGGTGTTGACATACTTGTCCCGCACTTCGCGGAATTGCGCGATATTGCTGCCGATATTGACGATGTAATTGTTGACCTTGACGACGTGGTCGAAGGTGGCACCGACCGAAGCCAGCGCGGCCTTTAAGTTCTGGAACGCCAGCTCCATCTGTTCGCGCGCACTGCCGCCCATCTTGCCGGATCTATCCATGCCGAGCTGGCCGGCAAAATAAACCAGGCGTCCCGGCCCGATCACTTCGACGACATGGCTATAGCCAGGCGGCTTGGCGATGGCGTCCGGATTCGAGAAGCGAAGGTGGTCTGGCATGTCAGTGTCCTCCCGGTTTGTGGTGCGAAGGCCTATTTGTTCTCGAACTTCGGCGGCCGTTTCTCGATGAAGGCCGCCATGCCTTCCTTCTGGTCGCGGGTCGCGAACAGCGAATGAAACACCCGCCGCTCGAAACGCACGCCCTCGGCCTGTGATGTTTCGAAGGCGCGATTGACCGCCTCTTTCGCTGCCAGCACTGAAGGCAGCGACATCGCCGCGATCGTCGCGGCGACTTTGATTGCTTCGTCGAGCAGGTTTTGCAACGGCACAACGCGCGCCACCAGCCCGGCGCGCTCAGCCTCCTGCGCGTCCATCATCCGCCCGGTCAGGATCAAATCCATGGCCTTGGCTTTGCCCACCGCATGCGTCAGGCGCTGCGTGCCGCCGATGCCCGGAATGACGCCAAGCCTGATTTCCGGTTGACCGAACTTGGCATTGTCCGCGGCGATGACGAGATCGCATTGCATGGCAAGTTCGCAGCCGCCGCCCAGCGCAAAGCCGGCGACCGCGGCGACGACCGGCTTGCGGGCGTCAGCGACGCGATGCCAGGTCGCGGCAAAATCACCAAGGAAGACGTCGGTAAATGCCTTGCCGGCCATTTCCTTGATATCGGCGCCGGCGGCGAAGGCCTTGTCGGAGCCGGTGATGACGATGCAGCCGACATTGTTATCGGCCTCGAACGCGTCGATTGCCTGAGCGAGTTCGCGGATCAATGCGCTGTTGAGGGCATTGAGCGCTTGCGGGCGGTTGAGCCGGATCAGGCCGACGCGGCCGCGAGTCTCGACAATGATGGTCTCGCTCATGGATTCCTCGCAAAAACTACTTCTGGCACACCGGACAATAGAAGGTCGAGCGGCCGTTCTGGACGATGCGCTTGATCGTACCGTCGCAGCCCGTCGTCCGGCATGGTTGGC
>Ga0126373_10003001_pt1 | contig 12500 bp, 14 predicted proteins | sample PanSoiMetPlot_11_FD_92545 | JGI IMG/M metagenome (GOLD analysis project Ga0126373, IMG submission 92545) | Tropical forest soil microbial communities from Panama - MetaG Plot_11 | ecosystem: Environmental > Terrestrial > Soil > Tropical forest > Bulk soil | place: Panama | collected 2016-02-17
GATTGCTTCCGCCAGCTGAAGCCTTCTTGGAATCCGTGCATCAAAACAGTAGCGTTGCTGCTGCGAAATCTGTGCGCAAGATTCGCGCGCGAGCAATTCGAGCAGAAGGTAAAATCAGCGAATGGCCAGAGGATGGGAAAGCAAGGCGGTTGAGGATCAGGTTCAGGAACGTCAGGAAGAAAGCAAAGGCAAAGGAAGGAAATCGCTGACGCCGGAGCAACTGGATGTGCGGCGGCGGCGCGAAGTATTGCTACTCTCCAGGGCACGCACGCAAGGTGATTTGGAATCAAGTAAGGATCCGCGCTACCGGGAGATGCTTACACGCGCGCTCGCTGATCTGGATGCGCAGTTGGAACAACTGAAAGATCCGTTTTGACGAATCGTTTGGCGAGTACTCGCTACTGATGTTGCGCCCACATCAATCGCGCAGCGTGCTGCTCTCGGTTTCCTCGATAAAAACAACGCCTACACCGTGCTGGTGTTTTTCGCGGCCAGGATCGCAATGAACTACGTTCGCGCGCAGCGATAACGCACTGGCGCTCTTTGCATCGCCCGCCGCTTCGATGACCACACGCAGCTCGGACTGGAGGCGAGGCAAGTGGTTCAAAGCCAGGTAGGCGCCCTGCAAGCTGATATCACGCACGGTCGCCTTTTCTTCGAACTGCGTTCCGTCCTGCGCCTGGCCACTGACTGTGGCGATGAACCGCAGGCGGCGGCGCTGACCCAAGCGGTGTTCGCGCATGAAGACATTAACGCCGCGCTCGCTGAAATCAATGGTCATCGCTTCGGTGGCGGCCCAGGTGGCGGGAAATTCCTGCCGTGCGGCCGAGAGAAAGCCATCGACAACTTTGTCGGACGAATCCGGGTCGTGGTGGAACAGGACCAAATTTCGGATCTTTGCGTCCCGGACGAGCTTCACCCCTTCGAGCCAACTGGAATGTCCCCAACCGCGGCGCGTAGATGCGAGCTGCTCAGGTGAATACTGCGCGTCGTAGATCACGACGTCCGCCCCGTGAGCAAGCTCGCGAAGATTGGCGTCGAACTCCGGAACGCCGGTTTCGTTGTCGGTGGCGTAAACGAAGGAGCCACAAGACATATCGAGACGGTACGCAAGGCATCCCTGAGGATGATGCAACCAGCAAGTAGAGATTCGTACACCGTGAATTTCGAACTTGTCGCCACCAGCGATTTCGGTGAAGGATCGCGTGGCACTCATCATCGTAGCGTCCACGGGGAAATAAGGGCTGGCGAGCTGTGCTTCGAGAACTTTCCTCAGGCTTTCGGGGCCAAGGTGATTGGATTGGAAGCTGTAAAAATGAAACTTATTCTGAGACTCGAAGAAGGGATGGAAGAAAGGGATCCCTTGGATGTGATCCCAGTGATAGTGAGTGACCAGAATGTGAGCTTCAATGCGCGAATGGTTCTCCTGAGTCCAGCGGTTGCCGAGCATGCGCAGACCGGTGCCGCAGTCGAGGATGAAGCGCGTGCCGCCGGGCGCAGTGAGCTCGAGGCAAGGCGTGTTTCCGCCGTAGCGCCACGTGTCGCGGTCAAGCGTCGGCGTGGAGCCGCGCACTCCCCAAAAAATCAGTTTGGCAGTGTTGTGCGTCATCGCTGGACGAATGGTGACGCTTGGCCCAACGGCCCTCTGAGACCCGTTGTTCCAGTGCGTTCGCAATGTTAGGCAGGTGTAACAAGGTAAGTCAATGAAGTTTCGTGAAGCGGGTTCGCGGAGCCGGCGAGCTACCCCGGGTCGACCCACGGGAAAGCAGCATTGCTGTAGAATCTGCGTGATGCACGACCATGCACAAGACTCGGGCGCTCACCACGATGCAGACGAAAGCGTGCCCAAGCATTCTGACGGGGACCGCGGCCAGCCGCATGGCGGTGGAGGGCATTTTCATTCGCACGGGCTAGGAGACGGATATCAACTGAGCGGACGGATGACGGGTGTGCTGGGCGCATCCGTTGCTGCGACTTTTCTACTGGTGTTTGGCGAGATGGTGGCTGGATATCTGGGCCATTCGATCGCGTTGATTAGCGACGCGATTCACAACCTTACAGACGTACCTTCCCTTGTGATTTCGTGGCTGGCGATTCGATGGGCGGCGAGGCCTCCTACGCCGGAAAAGACATACGGCTATCACCGGGCGGGAATTCTAGCGGCTTTTGTGAATGCCGTGCTGCTGTCGCTGGCCGCCGTGTTTCTGATCTACGAATCTGTGGACAGGTTGCGGCATCCGGTGGAGGTGCATGCCGCGATCATGTTGTGGATCTCGCTGCTGGCGCTGGCGATCAACGGGGGCATTACGCTGGCGGTGCATTCCGGCCGCAAGGACCTGAACGTGAGGGCCGTATGGATTCACAATCTGGGCGATGCGATGTCGAACATAGCGATTTTTGTGGGAGCGCTTGTGATTCGCAGCTCCGGAGCAAACTGGATTGACCCGGTGCTCAGCATCGGGATCGGCGTAATGGTGCTGTGGTCAGGCGTTGGGATTCTTCGGGAGAGCACGCACATCCTACTCGAGGGATTGCCGCGCAACATCGAACTGGAAAACGTGGCAAGATCGATGCTGCGGGTGCAGGGCGTTCAGGAAGTGCATGACATCCACATCTGGACACTCGGAACCGACCTGCACGCACTCTCGTGCCACGTGCGGATTCCGGACATGCACATGGAAGAGAGCGAGAAGATTCTGCGACAGCTGCGGGAAGTGCTAGCGCATGATTTCCACGTGACTCATACGACGGTGCAATTCGAGCGCGCAGGTTTGCCAGAGGCGGGATTCTACATGCCGAAACCCGCGCAACGATCCAGCGAGTGACCAGCAGCGCGGGCGCGATTGCCCTTGCAAAATTTCGGGACAACTACAGAGTGAGCTGAAGCGGCGTGCCGCGTTCCTGATTCGTGCGCTGTGTGGCGTCCGAATCGATTTCGGAGGCCGCGATCGTGCGGCGGCCGCCAGCGGGCGTGATGTAAACGATCTGATCGTCCACGCGCGTAAAGGCGACCGCGGAAATCTCGACGCCGTTCCGGAGTACCAGGGTGAATTCGCCGACGTCAGGTAATGAAGGGTGCTGCGAGTCGTCGGTATCGGCATGGGACTGCTGCTGTGGCTGCTGCGAGCCGCTGCCCTGAACAACAATAATTTGCGGCTGGGCGGGAGCAGGGGCCGGGGTGGAGCCAGGCTGGTCAGCGTCGGGCGGCCAAGGCCCCTGCGGGTAGACGTAGGCGCCGCCGCCGTCGATCAAAAATGCGCCAGGTGCGCCGACGAAGAGCGAGTCGCGGAGCAAGCGCTCAGCCGTGGCGAGGCGAATTTGCGTAAGCGGATCAATGAAGGCTCGGACGGCGAGATCGCGGTCAATCGAGTTGACGTGCTCGAAATTGAAGCCGAAGCCAGGGAAGGGATCCAGGAGCTCTTGCGGGGTCACTACGCCCCCAAAGAAAGCGGAGCCGAAGGCGGTGGCGGTATTCGTGCGACTCGTGCTCCGCCGCGAGGGAGAGTTGCGCACAACGGAAACGCCGCCGGTGGCGGTCCGCAAGTGGGACGCGGCCGGCGCTGTGACAGGCATCGACTGGCTGGCGGCGCGTCCGGCGCGTTGCTGCGCTTGAACGAAAGGCGAAAACCCAAGAACAAATGCTATAGATAGCACCAAGTGACCAGATATTTGCATGGCTGCCTGCCTCTGCCACATCTGACGCTCCGGCGGCATAGCCGGTTGCTTGAAAGTATAGCGCGTACGGAGGGTCCGGAGCCGTTGGGGCTCGATGGGCACGGTGGCCGGATTGCGTAAATTGCGGGCACCAACAGGGCACCAACGGTGTCTAATGCCGCGGATTTGACGGCTCGTGTCGGCGCCCGTCGTTCAATGGGCATTGCTTTTCCCGGCAGACTGGATGTGCTATAAACATCCGTCCGAAGGACGCCTTGGAATGGCACAGCCGGAATCGTCTGGTTCACCGGCCCAACCAGCAGAATCGAGAGAGGAGTCAAGCGGGCAAGGGCGAGAGGAGCCGTTGCTGGCCATGATGTACTGCCCGCGCTGTTCGGCGCGGCTCGAGTCGCGAAGTTGCAAGCTGATTTGCCGAACGTGCGGCTTTTATATGTCCTGTTCGGACTTTTACTAGGAACGAGGAGTGCCGCGCGCGGTGTGAGGCACGGCTTCTCTTGGGACGAATCCGCAGCCGAGTCAGAATTTAGAAGGATCGAGGAGGCACACGTGGCACTGAGAATGACGGATCGGGATGTGAACGGGGTGACCGTGGTGGAGATTGAAGGGCGCATCGTGCTGGGAGAGGAAAGCAACTCGTTCCGCGAGAAGGTGAAGAGCCTGCTGGCGGCGGGAAAAAAGAAGATCGTGTTAAATCTTCAGAACGTGAGCTACATCGACAGCGCGGGCCTGGGGACGCTGGTCGCGACGTTCCACAGCGCGAGGTCGCAGGGCGCCACGCTGAAGCTGGCGAATTTGGGAACGAAGTTCAAGGAAGTGCTGCAGGTGACGAAGCTGATGACGGTGTTCGACACATACGACAACGAAGCGATGGCGGTTTCGAGCTTCAAGTAGCAGCCGATTTGGTCTTCTTGCGCTCGGCCTGGTTATGAGACCAGGCCGAGCATTTTTGTTTGCGGCACTTGCCGTCTGTCCTGCCCCGAATCGAAGTTCAGTCCGCGCTTCCCTCTAGGCGATATATCGCGAAGCCGCTGAGCAGCTTCGGGTAGAAGTCTGTGGATTTTTGAGGGAGGACATCCCCGCCGAGGGCGATGCTCATGACTTGCTGGACGCGGACAGGACTGACCAGGAAGGCGATTTGAGCTTCGCCGCGGTCCACAGCGGAGATGGCGGCGGCTGCTTCGCGTTCATAGGTGAGGTGCTTTTCGCCGGCGACGGCTTCGGCGGAGATTTTCAAGCCTCTTTCGAGGATCAGGCGGTGGAGCAAAACGACATCGAGTTCGCGCTGGGCGGCGGTGACATCGGGCAAAGCCTGCTCGAGATCGAGGCCGCGGCGGAGGAGGAACAGGTAGAAGGCGTTGCCTCCGGCATAAGCGCCGATGGCGCGGCGGCCGTGGTTCGATTTCTCGAGGTCCTTTTGGAATTCGGCGAATGCTGCGGGACGCTCCTCCGCATCGGCGAAAGGATAAGCGTACCAATCGAAATGGGGCGCGATCTGTTTGCGCAAGGCTTCGAAATCGAAGTCCGTAAGATTCCGGAGTACGCGGTGTGTGGGAAGAATCACGAGGCCGCGTGAGCGGGAATTGATGAAGGTCATCATCGCAAATTCGTAAGCGTCGTTCGAAGGCGGCGTGCCGGAACCAGATTTGGCGTTCCGCTCGCGGCATTCGTTGCGATAGGCCAGTGCGGTTTCGTAGCGGTGGTGGCCGTCGGCGATGACGAAATTGTTGGGCGACATTTCTTTTTGAATGCGACGTATGAAAGCTGGATGGGCGACGGGCCAGAGGCGGTGCGTTACGCCGAATTCGTCACTCATTTCGACGGGGGCGGCATTGCGCGTGGCCTCTTCGAGCGCGGATTCGATGCGGCGCTCGGTGTCTTCATAGAGCATGAAGAGCTGGCCTGTTTGCACGCGGGTGTGGCGGAGGAGCTCGATGCGATCGGCCTTGGGCGCGGAGAGAGTGCGCTCGTGGCGGAAAACGACATGGGCTTCATAGTCTTCAATGCGGCCAAGGGCGATGAATCCCGTGCGCGTGTGGCGTGTGTGCTTGCCTGGAGTTTCGAAATCCTGCGAGTAGATATAGATGTTGGGCGCGGCGTCAGGAACGAGAATCCTGTCCGCGATCCATTCGTTCACCTTGGCTGCAGCGCGGGTGTAGACATTGTTAGCAGGGGTATCACCATTTAAGGGCTTCCCTTTTTCTACGGTGATCAGGTTGTAAGGGCTCGCGACATAGTAGCGGTCCTGCATCGCCGGAGTGATTTTGTCGTAGGGCTGCGTGAGTACGTCTTCTAGCGAGACGCGATTGGTGTCGTAGCGGAATGCGCGAAAGGGGTGGATTTCAGCCATGCGGGCCTCGGGCGATGAACGAGCAGAAGTCGAAACAAACATTTTAGCAGCGAGGGGACCGGGGGCAAGCGGCGACGTCGGGAGGTAACGCAGGAACAGCGGCAAACTCAGTGTGAATTCTTCAAGTCCTCCCCGGCGCGACACGGGCCGAAACCCGGTGGGAAGCCCGAGTCGAACACGGGCAACAGAAAATAGCGCGGCGGCTCGTAGTGATTGCCCGCGGTGAAGGGCGAACAGAACGGTGGATCCTTCGCGAGCTCATGGCGAACGAAAAACGCGTTTGACCCGAGAAGATTACACCCTACCAGCGAATACCCCTTGGCTGTGAGCAGCGTTTCGAGCGCTTTCAGCGATGCCCCAAAATAATCCGTTGAATCCCACTGATGCGACTCGTTGTATTCCATCACCCAAGTGATGTCTGGCGGAAATTTTGCGTTGTATTCCGTAACGATAACGCGGGGCTGGATAGAGCGAATCGCGTCGAGGATATAGTAATCGTTCCCGTCGAGATCGATCGAGAGCAAATCTACTTGGGAGGGCGCGAGCTGTTGCAGAGTGGCGTCGATTTTCCGCGCATTGACGAATTGCTGCACCACGTGCAGACGGCGCTCAGCGATAGCCGTAGCAAGATCCTTTCTGGCAGCGGCGACGCGCCGCTCCGAGCCTTCGATCCAGACGCCGCGCCACCCTTGAAGCAGCAGGAACAGCGTATTGTTCTCCAGGCCCGAGCCGGCGCCGACTTCGACGAAGGTTTTGTTGCCGTCGCCGATGCGGCGAAGGATTTCGTGAAGGATGCCATCTTCGTCAGCCTGGGAATAGACACGATAGCCGTACTTGAGGAGGCGGCGATCGTCTGAATTGCGAGCCGATTCGAGCAGGTCGCGGCGGTGGTCTTGAAGTTGGGCGACTTGGGCGGCCCGGGTCAGGCGGTCCGAGGCCGCGGCCCGAGCGTTTGAGCGGACTTTTCCGATGATCTTTTTCAGTTGAGAGGCCATGAGCGCCGTAAGTGTAGCTCGGCACAAGCTTGTTATGGAATAAGGCTCGCCGGCTTCGCGAGCTTCTAGCTCTTCCAACGATGGGCTCTCGCGTGGCACTGGGAACACCGTGTGATCAGGTTCTCCGGATCATCGTCGCCGAGAGCGCTTCGGAAGCGGATGTGATGAACTTGCAGCTCCGTGGTCCGCCCGCACTGCAGACATCGCCAGCCGTCTCTTTCGAGCACCTTCCTTCGAAGCGCGCGGTAAGACTCTCGCCCGGGTTTAAATCTCGGACGCTTTTGTCGGACCGCACTCATCCTGATTCTCGGAGAGCGTTGAGCAGTTCCGTCTTCTGGTGCGCCGGAAGCAGGTTGATGAACCACCGGAGTGATTTCCAGGATGGGATGATCAAGTCCGATCCCGAAGAATGTGGCGCGTACGCCATCCCGGATTTCGAGGTTCACTGCGGGAAGTGGCAGGCACCTTACTGATCCGTCGAAAGTTGCGCCGTGTTCGGTGAACATTGTGAACATCGAGAACATCACATGAGGTGTCGCCACGCATTCCGGTGCCGACCGGACGGGTGACATCCTGGGGAGGCGAACAGTGGCGCCGCTAGCGGACGCGAATCGCGGTTGGCCGGATAAGGCCGCCGAACGGACGGAGGTAACGGTTTAGGGAGCCATCCCCTCGTCCATCCACCTCTTGAAGAGAGCGACGCGGTCCGCCGGCCAGGCTCCGTCGCAGGGCATACTTACATCCAGAAGGGTCGCATAGATTGCCTGCGCCTTGGTTTTCACGTCGGAGTAAGCAGAAAGATCGAGACCGTAACCCTTCATCGCTGATACGTCGGGATCATCGCGGAACAGAGGCCGAATGTCTTTCGCGAAGCTCGTGGCCATGAAAGCACCTCAAGATGGGGTGTCGCCTGCGCGGAAAGCGGTCATAGCATAACGCGTGATGAGGCAGGCGGCAAAGCCAACGCGGCGAGGACAATCCTGACGGCGACGAAACTGGCCGCGTCGCAAAGGGAGGCGCTGAAACGACTGACGCACAGCTCGGATTTGTCTGTGCCGCGCTAGGCGGCGGCGGGGGCTGGCTCGGCGCCGGAAGCGGGATGGCGGTGGGGCGGGCGGGCTTCGCCATATTCGAGGAGGTCGCGGAGGCGCATGCGGGCGCGGCAGAGGATCGACTTGGAGTTCATGACGGTGATGCCGGCGATTTCGGCGATTTCGTTGTGCTTGTAACCGTGAACGTCGTGAAGAATGACGGCGAGCTGATAGCGGACAGGGAGCGAGTCGATAGCGCGCTCGAGGCTGATGGAATCGAGCGAGATCTGCGGACGAGGATCGGCGAGGAAGGCTTCAAAGGAATCGTCGCCGGCATCGTCGGCGTTGGAGCAAAGCTCGTCGAGCGACGGGCACGGGTGGGAATTCTTGCGGAAGTGCATCAGGACGGTGTTGACGGCGATGCGATGGAGCCAGGTGGAAAAGGCCGAGTCGCCGCGGAAGAGATCAATTTTGCGAAATACTGTCAGGAAGATTTCCTGGGTGAGGTCTTCGGCGGCAGCAGTGTTTTCGACCATGCGAAGGCAGAGGGCGAAGACGCGGCGGCTGTAACGGCGGTGAAGTTCGTCGAATGCGATGGGATCGCCGAGCTGCGCAGAATGGACGAGAGACGCTTCGGCGGGATCGGCGGTGTGGGCCCCACGGGACGGGCGCTCTGTTGTGTGGGACGGCGATACGCGTGATGCAGGCGCGGCTTTCATGGCTCCTCCGTTGTGACGCCGTGAAACTAGAAGCAAGCATTGCTGACAGCAGTTCGGAAACTGCGAGGCCGGGCGAACGCGACTGACTGGAAGCGATCGCTAGCTTCTAGAGGCGGCGACGGCTGGAGGGCCGCTGCGTCGGACTCGTTCAAGTGTTGCTGCTTTTCTCCTTCTAGATGACCTGGAGGACGTCGCTATAGGCGCGTGCGACCAGGTCGATTGCGATGCGCAGACGATCGACGGACTCAAGGATGTCTGCCATCAAGGCTTCGTGGGCATCGCCGTGAAAGCGCTTGGCGACGCGGATTTTCCAGCAAATGGCTTCCTGCTTGATCAGCAACTCGTCGAGAAGCGGGCGGATACGAGCGCCGACAGATGTGTTGTCGGCGGAGGCGGCCTCGAGCAGTTCTTCGATACGCGCCCGAAGGGCCGAAAGATGGAGATCGATTCTCGCGTGAGGGAAGCTGGCCGGACGATAGAATTCCGGCGTTCTGAAAGCGTTGATTGCGTTGGGCGAATGCGTTTGGTGGGTTTGGCTGTTCACAGTGGCCTCCGATGGCCGCAGGCTGAGAGGCCGGCCGCAAACGAAAAAGCGAGCAAACTGAGTGCCGGACGCGCTCGGCGCTGCAAGCCGCTGCGCGAGCGAAACTTACGGCCCGGATTGTGTTCTTGAGTGCCATAACGTTCCAGGTACTGATAAGGGAGAGTTTGCTCGGACTGTCTATTTTGTTCCATCCAGAGAAACCCCTAGAGACGGGCAGGAATTGATGGCTTTGGAGGTACTGGAAGGAGTACGGGAAATACTGTAGGGAACACTACCAAGGGCTTTGACAAAGACAGCTGGCTGGCGACGGTGACGGGTTTGGAGGCGAGCGGCGGACGGGAAATCTTGCGGGTTTTGTTGATGTTGCGATAGGTTACTGGAGATATAGCCCGGGTGGCGGAATGGCATACGCGGGGGACTTAAAATCCCCTGGATCGGAAGATCCGTGCGGGTTCGAGTCCCGCCCCGGGCACTCTCCACAAAAGACCTAACTTACAGCGACGGATTCTTCCGTTTTTTTCGGTGATACTAGCGGTGATACTTTTGCACAGCAAATCCACCGCTTCGCGAAGGTGCCGCGGCGCGAGATGCGCATAGCGCAAAGTTGTTTCGAGGTGCTTGTGGCCGGCTAGCTCCTTCACCGTCAAGATTGGGACGCCGGCCATCACGAGTCGGCTGCAAAATTCGTGGCGCAGATCGTGCCAGCGGAAGTTTTTCATGCCGGCGGCCGCGACGACTTCCGGGAAGATCCGATCGGGCGGATCACCCGGGAAGACGAGATCGGATCCGACTGATTCGGCGCGAATCTTGCGGAGGATCTCGAACGCGCGCGGATTGAGCGGGACGTGGCGCTTCTCGCCGGATTTGCTGCGCGGGATCGTGATGACTTCGTTTTTCCAATCGACGAAGACCCAACGCAAGCCGCTATCCGGGACATCAAGTGGGACGAAAAACATCTCGCTTCGCCGCAACCCGGTATCCGCGGCGAAGATGATCCTCCGCTCGAGCTTTTCGCCGCCGATCTCGCGCGCCGCCTTTAGGAGACGCTCCCGCTCATCGTCCACGAAGTAGCGCACGCGATCGTTATTCTCCTTAACCCGATCGGTCAACCTCCCCTGATTCGTCGCGACCTTTTTGTTCTTTAGAGCGCGCTGGAGGATCCCGCTTGCAGCCGCTCGGTATCTATTGAAAGTCGCGGGGCTCCAGTTGTGTGCTTGCTGAAGCTCCGTCAGGCCGGCGTCGATGTCTCCATCCGTGAGGTTCTTAACATCCCGGTCTCCCCACTTCTCGACCAGGACGCGAGCTCGCGAGAGATTGTGCTTGTGATCGCGCAATTTTTGCGAGGATCGCGCGAGCCAATCCTTCGCGACTTCGGAGAACAGTATTACGCGCTCCTTGATCTTCTCTGGGAAAAACTTCTCCTCGTGGATCTGATTCCTTCTCTTCGTATAGGCGGCGTGAGCTGCGGCTGGTGTCCCGCCGTGCTTCTCCCGATGCAATTTCCCGGCCTTATCCCTGTACCGGATCCAGGTCTCGCCATCTTTCAAAAAAACTCCCCTGTATCTGCTCATCGTTTTTTCCTCTCTGCGCGTTTAGCGCGCTTCTCTTCCAGCTTGCGAAGTTGGGCGTCCGAGAGACATCTTTCGTATTCCTGTCGCTGATAGTCGCGATGCTTCTCCTTGCGGCTCGGCTGCGCTTCCTTCCAAAGCTCCAGGCACTTCCTTTCGTGGAATTGCATGCTGGAGGGCTTCGCGAAGAACCATTTGGGGCATGGCCTGTGCTCGACGACATTGTGGACGAGCTCGCTATCACCACAGCTGTGCCGCCTTGCGTCGCGCGGCTATCGCCTGATGGTAGGGCGGCTTGGGGAAAATTCTACCTCTCCTGGGACGCTGCACGCGCAAGGCGAGGGGAACTGCTGGACGACGCGACCGTCCGGATCCCGTCCTATGTCCTTAAGCTCGCGATCGCATACTCCGCCGTCGAGGCGACGCTTCCTGAAATTTAACGAGACGCAGCTCGAGGCGGCGATTGCCGTCGGCGATTACCTGGTCGTATGTGCAGAGTACGTCCTCTCGCTCCAGCACGCGACGACAAATCCTCGGCGGGAGCTCGAGAGAAGGATACTGGCCGCGGTTACGGCTGCACATACGACGACAAGGCGTGCAGTCAGCAAGCAACTCTGGAGGCACGATTCCCACAGCGAAGAGTTCAATAAGGCCTTCGACTCGCTCGCGAAAGCGGGACAGATCTACGTAAAGCACGGGCTTAAAGGCCGCGTTTCAGTCTCTATCGATCCCTTTGAGGCGTGAATCGTGCTTACAGCGTGGCCACGTGGACAGTCAGGCCGTTTGTTTTCAATAGCTTATCTGTCTACGAGTACACGGGAGTGCGTAGGCGAGCGACAAACTGCTTGGGAGAACTTTGCCGCCGCCCGCGACACCTTCAATTTCCTCGAAGCCGATGCCTTCACCGGACTCGAACAGCTGCTCGGCGTTCTGAACTAGACCTGATCCTCTCTCGTCGTCACTGCGTTAGCTGAGAGGCCCCTTTTTCTGCCGCGCATTTTCTTGGGCACGGCTTCGGGCCAAATTCCTGCGCCCGGCAGCTTCGCCGCTTCTGCTTTCGCGGCTCCTCCCGAACAGCACAGGTCCCTCCCATAAAGCACCCGCTCGCCTTGGGAGCAGCGGCCTCTCGCTTCTGGGTGCCCCAGGAAAATGGGGCGAGAAAAAGGAGATAAATTTCATGTCTTACCTATATGTTAAATGGAATAGCTCCGGGTGTGGTTCGCTCGCCAGGGTTTAGTCATTAAAGCATGCCTTTCGTCTCCCTGGCCACTCCCGGAACGGAGGCCTGCGACGCCGTAGGCGGCGCGCTTAGGCCGGAGTGGAGGGAGTGGCCAGGACCTGAGTTTTTTGGCGAGTCTCGTCTCAACGGCACCCTCGCGAATGCCGCTCAGGGCGCCGGTTCATCGAAGCGCTGAATTCGCCGTCCGAGCATTCGAGTGGTTATCTATTCGTACCTCAAAGCGACCATCGGATCGATTTTCGTCGCCCTTCGCGCTGGTACGTAGCAAGCCAAAATCGAGCTGGCCCCCAGAACTGCACTCACGCCAACGAAAGTCAGAGGATCAGTCGCCGGGACACCATAAAGCAGGTCGGTCATTAATCGCGTTAAGAGCAACGCTGC
>Ga0126373_10003002_pt1 | contig 12497 bp, 9 predicted proteins | sample PanSoiMetPlot_11_FD_92545 | JGI IMG/M metagenome (GOLD analysis project Ga0126373, IMG submission 92545) | Tropical forest soil microbial communities from Panama - MetaG Plot_11 | ecosystem: Environmental > Terrestrial > Soil > Tropical forest > Bulk soil | place: Panama | collected 2016-02-17
GGCAGCGCTTACGATCTCTTCCTTACGCGCGAGCTCAAACGCGCAACCATCGTCCGCGTCCCAACCTCCCCTGCCGTCGTCGATGCCTTCGTCGACCAGAGACTCGAAGTTGCCGCAGGGGTCAAGCAGCAGCTCGAAGCGGACGCCGCGCGTCGCGGCGGGCTGCGGCTCATCGAGCAGCCCTTCATGGTCATCCGGCAAGCCATGGGCGTCGCCAAGGGACGGGGCGATTATGCGGCGCAATACTTGCGCAGCTTCGTCGATGACTTGCGAGCCTCAGGGTTCGTCCGCGAGGCGCTGGCGCGCCACGGCATCAAAGGCGCCACGCCGGGCTGAATGCAAACCCGAAGGCGTGCCAAGCGGAACTCACCGGCGGATTCGGTGAACGCACGCGAGATTCTATGCGAGTCCTGCCACAACGCCTCTCATTCTTCCTATGCGCAGCCCTCGCAGCGGCCAGCGCATACGCGCAGACCCCCACGGTCCTGGGCTATTGGCGCGAGCCCGGCGGCTCGATCATCCGCATCGTCCCGTGCGCTCGCCAGCTATGTGTCGAGATCGCCGAGCTCCCGGCCGGTGACCGCGTCAGCACCGACACGCGCAATCCCGACGCCAGGCTGCGCAACCGTCGCCTCTGCGGATTGCGGGTCGGTGAGGGTTTCCTGGAGGTCGATCCGCAACACGCGCGCGGCGGACATCTCTACGACCCGAGAAACGGACACACCTACAGCGGCGAGATGACCGCGGACGGGAATCTCCTGCATCTGCGTGGCTATCTGGGCTTGCGGATATTCGGACGAACCCAGACCTGGGTGCGCGCCTCCCAGCCACCGCCCTGTTGACGGCGCATCATGTCCCGGTCCAGGGCTGCAGCCGATCGGCATGGTTCGTTTTCGACACCAATAGTTACTCTATATTGCAAAGTACTTGACGATACAGACCATACGATCAATGATTGCGCCCTGGCAGTGCGCCACCGCCGCGGGAGAGGACTGTGAACGCCTTGCATGTCAGTCGATCTGCCGACCTGCCGCCGCTCGGCGAAGTGGTGGAGCTTGCGGAGCTGTGGGCTTGGGCTCTTCCTCTCGCCCTCCTGGGGAGCTGGACGTGTTTCGGGGCAGTACCTGGGGTCAATTGGGCGCTGTGGACCGCCGTCTCGGCCGCAGGTTACCTGGTCGTCAGTCGCCGATCGGATCGCTCGCATGCGGACAGGTATCCCCGCGCGGCACTCGCCCTCGCCTGCCTGTTAGCGATTGCAGCCGCCGTCACCGCGAATCCTCCGGCGGATGCATTGATCTTCCTTGCCACGGCCGCTCTCTTCGCACTCTCCGTTCTCGCGACGGCGACACGCAGCGGGGACATCGGGTTCTCCGCGCTCGTGCGTGCTCCACTCGATGTATGCCGGCTGCTGTTGGCGGAAGCCGCTGTCCGCATCGCAGAGACCTTCGCGCTCATTCGGATGCGCCATGCAGTTCCGCTCGTGCGCGGCAGCACCATGGCGATCGCGCTGGCGATCACGCTGTTTCTGCTCCTCAGTGCGGCGGATCCGACCCTGGCGGATTGGCGTGCGGTTGCATGGGACACGGTCCTGAGCCGGATGTTCCTGGGACGCGATGTGTTCTTCGTCGTGCTGGCAACGCTGCTCCTCGGCGGGTACGGGCTCGCTGCACGCAGATCGCAGCCGAGCGCAGCGACCCAAGCCTCCGGTGAGAAGTCTCCGCCTCCTGCGCAGACCTTGGGCGTGCGCTTTTCCGGCATCGAGCGCCTGATGGTGCTCGGGGCCGCGCTGGCGCTCTTCCTCGTGTTCTTCGCGGCCGAATTGTCGAATCAGCTTGCTTTCTCCGGCGCCCACCTCACGGGCGGCGAGACATTTGCGGAGGCGACCCATCGCGGGTTCGGCGAGATGATCGTTGCGGCCGCCCTGTGCGCGATCGTCATCGTCACACTGGATCAGCGCGCGTTACGCAATGGAGGGGAGCGAAGCGTGCGCCTTCTTTCGTGGGGAGTCATCGCAGCTTCGCTCGTTATCGTCGCATCCGCATACCAACGGGTTCGTTACTACGAGGCGGCTTACGGCTACACCGAAGAGCGGGTCTACGTGCAGGTCATCTGCGGGATGGTTTCCCTGGCGCTTCTGTCACTTGCCTGGGAGCTGCGCGCGACGCTCGACTTCCCGCGGCTGATCCGCCGCGTAGCCCTCATTGCCATCGCGTCTGTCGCCGGCGTCTCGTACTGGAACAATGCCGCCTGGATCGTCGACGCAGATGTCGCGCGCTATGCGACGACCGGGAAGGTGGATGTGCATTATCTCGAGCGGCTTGCCCGCACCTCACCCGATGCGATTCCCGCGCTGGTCGCGGCATTGCCGCAGCTGGCGCCAGCGGATGCCTCGCGTGTGCGGGAGTCCTTGCAACACGCCTCGCTCGACCGATCGATTCTTGTGCCGCCGGGAGGCGCGGGCGGCTTCTCCTGGTACGAGTGGAGCCTACGCCGCGCCGCGGCGCAAGCCGCGCTGCGCAAGGCCGGGTTGCTCGACGGAGCGGCGGCGCGGTGAGCTCACCGTCTTGCTCTCCGACGCTCTTGGGTCCTCGTGCGGCCGCAGGAGCCGCTTCAACAGGGACTCGAGATGCGCGGGCGACAGTCCGGAGGGCGGCAGCGAGATTCTGAGGCTCGCTTCGTCGATGATGGAATTGCCGTGCAGCACGGCCAGCGCGCCCGCGCGGCGGCCGAAGCGCAGCGAGCGCCCGAGCGGTGTTGCCGGCTCGGACGGAACGATCTGCTCCTCGATCGCCGCCAGCATCTCCTCGGAAAGCCGCCACTCGGCGCCGATGTGCCAGGCGAAGGCCGCCGCGCGCGAGTCGAGTATGGCAGCTACCACCTGCGGATCGATTCCCTCGCGCGCGGGCGCGGGTGGGCAGTGCTCGAGCACCGCGCGAAAGAGGACGATCTCCGCGAGACCGCAGATGAGGGTCAGCAGCTCGGCTGCGAACGCATTCGCCCGCTCCACCAGGGCAGCGTGAGGAATGGCCGCGTGCGCCGAGCGTACCGCGTGCTCCCAGACGATCTCCGGAAACCGCGCGGCGCCCCCGGCGGCGGGAACGTGGAAGATCGGCTGCATCAGAGCCGCCGCCATGACCGAGCGAAGTCCATCGCTCCCGAGGATCACGATGGCCCTCTCGATGGTCTCGATCGGCTGTTGGGTCACGCGGTAGTAGGAGCTGTTCGCCACCCTGAGGAGATTTCCGACCAGCGCCGGGTCCTGCGCGACGATGGGTACCAGCCGCCGTACCGAGACGTTCTCATCGTTGATGGCGCGGATCAGCTCCGGGAGAAGATTGGGACGCCGCGGGAAATACTGCTTCTGGCTGGCGGGATCGCCGACCGCCGCCAGGGCGGCGGCCACGATGCGGTCGTGCGTCGGATCCTGGCGGCCCGCCTGGGCGGGGAGCTCCGCTCCCAGCTCCAGGCCCCGAAGCCTTCTCAGGGCCTCGGCCCAATCGAGGAATTGCACCGCGGAGGCCGGCTGCAATATCGGGGGCTCGGGCAGATGACGCAGCTCTATTGGCAGGTCGCTCGCGATCTCGGCTGATCCGCCGGCGGGTGCGCTGGCGGGAGCGGCGGGCCGACGCGTGACCGGCAGTGCCACAAATCCATAGGCTGCAACGAAGAGCGATGACAGGAATCTGAACACTACTCGACCCGCGCCTTCGATAGCGGAAACTGCTCCGGCGGTCTCCGGTTTTCGGCCGCAGGCAGCAAATGCCGAGGCCGGCAAACCGGTTTTGTGATCCGCCGCACGAGGCGGCGTGGCCGTGTGGTACAAATCAGCGACACCCCGAGACCGTAATGCCCACCGAATCTGCCCGATTCCTTTCGCGCGCGATCGGCTTCCGCGAGTTCGTGGTGCTCGCCGCCGCCATCATGGCGTGCCAGGCGATCGCCGTGGATACGATGCTGCCGGCGCTGCCAGCCATTGCTCGCGACCTCGGCGTGACCGAGGCAAATCGCACGCAATGGGTGATCACCACCTACATCGCCGGCGTCGGCATCGGCCAGTTGTTCTGGGGGCTGCTGTCCGACCGCTTTGGCAGAAGGCGGGTGCTGCTGATCGGACTCACGCTGTACGTGATAGCCGCCGCGGCGGTAGGTGTGGCCGGCGACTTCGGGGCTCTGCTTGCCTGGCGGTTCGCGCACGGGATCGCAGCCGCCAGTCTGGTCATAGCGCGCTCCATCATCCGCGACCTGTACGGCGGCCGGCAGATGGCGCGCGTCATGTCACTGACCTTCATCGTCTTCATCATGGTCCCGACCGTCGCGCCGAGCATCGGCCAGCTCGTGTTGCTGATCGCTCCCTGGCGCGCCCTGTTCCACTTGTTTTGCGCGTTCGCCGCCGCGGTTCTGCTGTGGGTCTACTTCCGTCTGCCCGAAACCCTGCATCCCGAATACCGCATGACGCTGACTGCAGGCCACATTGCCCGTGCCGTCGCCAAGGTTGCCGCTGACCGCGCGTCGCTGTGGTACACGCTGGCCGTAGCGCTGATGTTCGGCTCCATCATCGGCTACGTGGGGATGATGCCGCAGATCTTTGGCGCGGTGTTCCACCGGCCCTCGCTGATGCCCTCGGTGTTTGCCCTGTGCGCAGCATCGATGGGTGTCACCTCATACCTCAACTCGAGGTTCGTGGAGCGCTTCGGCATGCGGATCATCTCCCAGGCCGGCCTGCTGATCTTCATTCTCATGACCTGCCTGCACGTACTGGTCGCGGCACTGCGGGCCGAAACCCTGTGGACTTTCGTCGTGCTGCAGGGCGCGACCATGAGCTGCCTCGGCCTGATCATGGCGAACTTCGGCGCCATGGCGTTGGAAGCGATGGGGCCGGTTGCGGGCATCGCCGCCTCGCTCCAAGGTTGCGTCGGCACCTCCGGCGGTGCCCTGGTCGCGGCGCTCATCGGCGGACAATTCAACGGCTCGACGCTACCGCTCGCGCTTGGGGCACTGCTCTGCGGCCTGCTGTCCCTTGGGTGCGTACTGATAGCGGAAGGCGGGCGGCTCTTTCAGCCGCATGAGCTGGCGCCAGGCGAGCCCTCCGCCGCCTCAGCCGGCATGCACTGACGCGCAAACCGCCGAAACACGCGGCGGCATCGCGCTTGCTCTCCTGGCTCGATCCAGAAATAACATCCGAAATATCTAGTAACTATATGATTTATTTAGATAAAATACTTGCCAGATAGACTGCTGGGTCAAGCGACGCCCCTGGCGCATCAATATGGGAGGAGTAATATGACTGCTGTTAAGAGTTCCCCGGGAGTCGCTCGCGAGCAAACAGCGAGCTTCGTTCATCAGAGACGCGCCGGATAACGCGTCCGTGAATTCGATCGACCGCGAAATTACCTGACACCGCACGGGTTGCGGCCAAGGACCGCTACCCGGCAAGGGTCGGTCTCATGCATAACTCGATCTCTCGGCCCGCGGCGCCTGCCGGGGTGTCAGCGGAACTCGTGCGCGGCCTGGGTCCTTGGCAGGCGACGGCCGTCGTCATCAGCGTGATCGTCGGCACCGGCGTCTTCCTGGTGGCAGGGCCCATCGCCCGCACCGCGGGATCGCTGGTTCTTTTCCATGTCACGTGGATTGCCGGCAGCGTCATCGCGCTCTGCGGCGCCCTGTGCTTCGCGGAGCTCGGCGCGGCGCTGCCTGCTGCGGGCGGGCTGTACTGTTATCTCACCCGCGGTCTGGGGCCGGTCTGGGGCTTTCTCTTTGGCTGGATGAGCGCCGTCCTCGGCACACCGGCCGGAATTGCGGCGATTGCGGCGGGCTTCGTGAGGTTTGCGAGCTATCTCCTGCCCCAGCTCGATGAGCCCTGGATGACTCTGCATCTCGGACATCTCTCCTTCTCCCTAGGTGGGGCGCAGCCGCTCGCCGCGTCGGTCGTTTTGGTCATGACGGCGCTGAACTATCTCAGCGTCCGGGTTGGCGGCGGTGTTCAGCTCTTCCTCAGCTCGTTCAAAGTTGGAGCGATCGGCGTAATCATCATCGCGGCCGCTCTTTGGACCGGCCGACCCGCAGAAGTGCCGGCTCCGGCGATGGTCATGCCGAGCGTCACCGCTATCGGCGGCGTTCTATCGGCAATGGTGCCGGTGATGTGGGCCTACAACGGACTTCAGAACCTCGGTTGCCTCGGCGGCGAGGTTCGGAATCCCGCGAAGAACATTCCGGCAGCGCTCCTGCGCGGCATGCTCGTCGTAATCACGCTCTACGTCCTCGTGGATGTCATGTACGTTCACGTTCTCCCGTTCTCGCGCGTCGCGCGTTCGGAGCACGTCGCATCCGACGTCGTCCGATCGCTCTTCGGCCCCGCCGGGGCGACGTGGCTGACGGTCGCCATGGGCATTTCCGCTCTGGCCACGCTCCACGCGGTGCTCATGACCGAATCCCGGGTCGCCTATGCCCTATCGCGCGCCGGACTATTTTTCCGGTTCGCCGCCCGTGTCCAGCCGCGGTTCCGAAGCCCGGAAGGTGCCCTGCTCTTCGCGGGGACGCTCGGCGCAGTCATCGCGCTCACGGGGACGTTCGAAGAGCTCATCTCGCTCTACATATTTGCAAACTGGCTCTTCTTCGCCCTCGGAGCTCTGGCGCTGATCCACCTGCGCGCGACGCAGCCCGATCTGCCGCGCCCGTATCGAGCGTGGGGCTATCCCTTCACCCCGTTTCTATTCCTCTTCGCCGCGCTCGCCCTCACATTGAATCTATGGCTCGACCGGCCCGTGCGCTCATCCATCGGCCTGTTGGTGATCCTGGCCGGCCTGCCCTGTTACTATGCGTGGGCGGGCAGGAGTCGGAAGCCCGATACAGCACATGCCCCGAGTCCTTGAGCGAGCACCCGGATGACAATGACTGCGGACAGGCTCGCGATCCTGGCACTCGTTTTGGCCGGAGTTGGCGCTCCCGCCCATGGCCAGCAGGCGCAATGGGCAGCAGCTGACAGTGAGACAGCGAAGCTTATCGTCGATGCGGAGCGGCGGTGGGCGGAGGCCGCGTGCACTTACGACAGGGTCACTCAAAGCATCCTCGCGGAGGATTTCCAGGGAACCTCTCCTGACGGGAAGCGCTATACGAAATCGGATGAAGCAGCCAGCGCCGCTGCTTCATCCACCGTCGCAAGAGATTGCCGGCTGTTGGACGCGAGCGTTCGTCTGTTTGGTGATGATCTTGCGATGGTGTACGGCCGCGAGCGTTCGGTCCGTAGGGCAAGCGACGGCAGCGAGAGGGCCCGTTGCCTGATCTGGACAGATACCTGGCTGAAGCGCAGCGGCAAATGGCAAATCATCGCTGCGCAGGATACGCAGCTCGGGTGCGATGTCATCGGTAGCACCGCTTCGACCTCGCCTCGAGCTGCCCCTCAGCCGCGGAGTTCGGAGCGCTCGGGACTGACGCCGGTTCCGCTCTGGGCTTTCCCCGTCGAAGGGGAATTGACCCCGGCTATCGACCTTCAAACTCAGCAGCGCCTGCCGGAGAGTCGACGGACCTTCACTCTTGCGCAGCTTGCAGACAACACGGCGGCTGCCGACTGGTTTCCGCACGAGCATCCATCCATGCCGACTGTAGTCAGGGGTGGCGGAGGGCGCGCTCCGGCGTGCGGGTACTGCCACCTGCCCGGAGGCGTCGGTCGTCCCGAGAACGCCATTCTGGCCGGCATGCCTTCGAGCTACATATCGCGGCAGGTCAGCGATATGAGATCCGGGGCCCGCCGGGTCGCCGATGCGCACTTCGTTCCGGGCGGGCACATGCTCGAAGTCGCTCGCGTCACGAGCGCAACTGACGTCGAGGCGGCGGCCCGATACTTCTCCGGATTGCGTTACACCAAGCGGGTCAAGGTGACCGAGACCGACCGGATCCCGCGCGCGATTCCGCATGACTATGTCTATTACTTCGACAAAGGCGGCGTGACGGTACCAATTGGGGAGCGCATCGTCGAAGGCCCGGATGACCCGGAGCGGTTCAAACTGCGCGACCCCCGTACGACCTACACGGCGTACGTACCCGTCGGATCGATTGCACGCGGCGCGGCTCTGGCGAGGGGCGATGGAAGCACGCGGCCACCCTGCGCCGTCTGCCATGGACCAGCGCTCCGAGGGACCTCCGTGGGTCCTCCGATTGCCGGCCACTTCGCTACCTTCATCTTCCGCCAGCTATATGCGTTCAAGTCCGGTACGCGTAACGGCAGTTATGCAACCTTGATGAAGCCGATCGTCGCCGATCTTTCACGGCGGGACATGATCGACCTCGCCGCGTACATCAGCTCCCTGACCCCCTAAGCCCGCGGCCGAGGTGTGGATTGAAATCATGGCGGAGAGGGTGGGATTCGAACCCACGGTGCCCTTGCGGACACGCCGGTTTTCAAGACCGGTGCGTTCAACCACTCCGCCACCTCTCCGGCTGGGGAACTCGGGGCGAGAGATGCTATCAAAATTGGCCCTTGCCGGCCGGCACCCTTGCCCTCATCTCGACCGCATCCGGTGCTCGGGCCTGCCGCCACGCAGGCAATATTTAGTCGTTCAGCCCGTCAAGATCTCATGTCGACCGAAAGCGCTGCTGCGCGCCCCGCCCCGCTGCCCCTCCCCGCCGCGACACGCAGGCGCCAGCGGCCGTCGCGCTTTGTCCGCAACATCGTCACGCTTCTGGCGCTGCTACACCTCTATGTGGGTGTCAGGCTGCTGCCCGCGTTGCCGATCGCACCGCTCGGGCGCGTGCTCGGCGCTCTCGCGCTCTGCGCCTCCTTTGCCCTGATCATCACGGGAGCGCGCGCCCGCATGCTGCAGAGCAGCAGCTTTGCGGCGAACCTCGCCTGGCTCGGCTCGCTGAATGGAGGATTCTTTTCCTCCCTCGCCGTCCTCACCGTGGTGCGCGATCTCTTCCTCGGCCCGGCCGTGCTTTTTATGTCGCGAGGCGAAGCCGCAACGCTAGAAGCAGCCTCGGCTGTCGCCGTGCCTGTCCTCGCGACGCTCGCTACAGTAGTGGGATACATCGGCGCGCGGCGGCGACCACGCGTGGTCGACGTCGAGATACCGCTGCCGGGCCTGGCGCCCGCGCTTCACGGTTTCACCATCGCGCAGATCAGCGACGTGCACATCGGCCCCACGATCAAGCGCGACTTCATGCGCGGCATCGTGGAGATCGTCAACTCACTGCACGTCGACCTCGTGGCCGTTACCGGCGACCTCGTGGACGGCTCCGTCGAGCAGCTGGCCGAGCATGTCGAGCCGCTCGCCCGGCTGCGCGCCCGCCACGGCGCCTACTTCGTCACGGGCAACCACGAATACTATTCCGGCGCCGCCGCGTGGATCGCGGAGCTTCGCCGGCTGGGGCTGCACGTCCTACTCAACGAGCACGTGGTGCTGAGTCATGGAGCCGCCGCGCTGCTCTTGGCGGGCGTGACCGACTACAGCGCCGACCAGTTCGACCCGGCGCAGCGCAGCGATCCGCAGGCCGCTCTCGCCGGTGCACCCGCGGATCTGCGGCCCAGGGTGCTGCTCGCGCATCAGCCGCGGACCGCTGCCGCAGCAGCAGACGCCGGCTTCGACCTGCAGCTGTCGGGCCATACGCACGGCGGCCAGTTCTGGCCCTGGAACCTGTTCGTGCGGCTGCAGCAACCTTTCACCGCCGGCCTGAATCGATTGGGGGCGCTTTGGGTCTACACCAGCCGCGGCAGCGGCTACTGGGGTCCGCCCAAGAGGCTCGGCGTGCCGTCGGAGATCGCCCGGGTGCGGCTGGTAGCTGCCCCGCAGAGCTGAGACAATCGCGCCGCCGCTCCCGCGGCGTACCTGCGGCCCTGGCATCCCTCCGGGGGAATCCACCTTCCATGCCGATCCCTGCACTCGAGGTCGAAGACCAAACCAACGCGGTGTCCCTGATCATTGCCCTGGCCGAATACGCGGCGACTTTCGCGATCAAGAGCGGCTCCGCCATCGAGGCGGCGCGGCATTGTCTGATCGATGCTCTCGGCGGTGCCGTCGCGGCGCTGCGTGACCCGGAGTGCGCCGCGCTCATCGTTGCGCTCGTGCCGGGCGCCCTGATGCCGGGCGGCGCACGGGTCCCGGGCACTTCCCTCGAGCTCGATCCCGCGCAAGCCGCCTTCTGCACCGCGCTGATGCTCTGCCGGCCGGCAGAAGACAGCCGCTGGCGCGCGTTGCGCAGCGGGCGTGCCGTCGATTCCTTCGCCGCGATCCTGGCCGTCGCCGACTACCAGGGTCGCAAGGCCATCATGGAAGGCAAGTCACCACCGAAGGTGCGCGACGTGCTCGCAGCGATGGTCAAGACGCTGGAGATCCAGGGCGTGCTCGCCCCGAGCGGCGCTGATGACCGGGTGGGCGCGGCGACTGCGATCCGCCTGGCGCGCATGGCGGCCACCGCCATGGCCAGCGCGCAGCTCGGCGGCAATCTGGGACAGATCGTCACCGCGCTCAGCTATGCCTGCACCGACGGCGAGATGTTGGTCCATGACACGGATGATCGCCATGAGGTCGCGCGCCGCGACTGGGCGCGGGCCGATGCGATCAGCCGTGGGGTGCGGTACGCGTGTCAGGCAACGGCCGCGGGCCGCCCGAGTTATCTGACGTCAGTCGACCTCGAGGCCGTGGACCTGAGCGGCAAGCTTCTCGGCGCCCGGCCCGGGAACGCCGTGAAGGTCTTCGGCACTGCGATCATCGACCGGCTTGCCGCCGAGCGCCAGCCGCAGGAGATCGTGCACCTCACGGCGAAATTCCGTGCGGCTGTCGACCAATATTTCCCGCCACGGCAGGCCGAGCGCATCAAGGCACTCTTCGCCACGCCGGAGCGGCTCGACGACCTGCCGATCAACGAGTTGGTCGCCGCACTGGTGACGAACGGCGCGCGCTGACGCTACCGCCTCGCCGGCTCCTTCACTCGGCGGAAGCGCTCGCGGCCCTCAAGCGGTCAGTTTGTCTCGGCCGCCCATGTAGGGCTTCAGGGCCTGCGGCACTGTCACCGTGCCGTCGGCGTTCTGATAATTCTCGAGCACTGCGACGAGCGTGCGCCCCACCGCGAGCCCGGAGCCGTTGAGGGTATGCACCGGCTCCGGCTTGCCGCCGTCCGGATTGCGCCATCGCGCCTGCATCCGCCGCGCCTGGAAAGCCTCGAAGTTGCTGCACGAGGAGATCTCGCGGTAGCGGCGCTGGGAGGGCAGCCAGACCTCGAGGTCATAGGTCTTGGCGCTGCTCGCGCTGATGTCGGCGGCGCAGAGGGCGACGGCTCGGTAAGGCAACTGCAGGCGCTGCAACACTTGTTCCGCGTGACCTGTCAGCTCCTCGAGCGCCGCATAGGAGTCCGCGGGCCGCACGATCTGCACCAGCTCCACTTTGTCGAACTGGTGGTTGCGGATCATGCCGCGGGTGTCCTTGCCCGCCGCACCCGCCTCCGAGCGGAAGCAGGGCGAATGACAGACGAACTTGAGCGGCAGGGACTCGGCGGCCACGATCTGCTCGCGCACCAGGTTGGTGACCGGGACCTCGGCGGTCGAAATGAGATAGAACGCCTGCTGCGCCGCCGCCTCACTCTTACCGCTCACCTTGAAGAGGTCGTCCTCGAACTTCGGCAGCTGCCCGGTGCCGAGCAGAGCCTGACGCTGCACCAGATACGGCACATAGACTTCGGTGTAGCCGTGCTCGGCGGTATGCACGTCCAACATGAACTGCGCGAGCGCCCGATGCAGGCGCGACAGCTGGCCGCGCATGACCACGAAGCGCGCGCCTGACATGCGCGCGGCCGCCTCGAAGTCGATGCCGCGGAGCCCCTCTCCGACCTGGACATGATCCTTCGGCTCGAAGGGGAACTCGCGGGGCTCGCCCCAGCGGCGCACCTCGCGATTGTCGGCTTCACTGCGGCCGTCCGGCACCGATTCATGCAGCAGGTTGGGGAGCCCCAGCTGCCAGGTCTCGAGCTCCTCCTGCACGTCCGTCAGTTGTCGCTCCGCGGCCGTGAGCTCGCCGGTCAGGCTCTCGCCGCGCGCAAGGAGCGGCGTGACATCCTCGCCCTTCCCCTTGGCCATACCGACGGCCTTGGCATTGGCATTGCGCTCCGCGCGCAGGCGGTCCGACTCCACTTGAGCGGTCTTGCGCTTCTCCTCGAGCGCGCGAAAGGCTCCGACATCGAACGTGTATCCTCGCCGCGCCAGATTGCGGGCGACGGCCTCGGGGTCGGAGCGCAGCAGCTTCGGATCGATCATTTGCCCTTGTTCCTCAGTCGTTCCAGCGCCTCGCCGATCTTGATCTCGAGCCCGCGCGGCACGGGGCGGTAGTATCGCCTATCCGGCATCTCGTCAGGCAGGTAACGCTCGCCAGACGCGTAAGCATCCTGTTCACCGTGCGCATAGCGATACCCTTCGCCATAGCCCAGACCCTTCATCAGACGCGTCGGCGCATTCCGCAGTCGCAATGGGACATCCAGCGTGCCGTACTGCTCGACGTCAGCCATCGCCTCGCCCA
>Ga0126373_10003003_pt1 | contig 12495 bp, 10 predicted proteins | sample PanSoiMetPlot_11_FD_92545 | JGI IMG/M metagenome (GOLD analysis project Ga0126373, IMG submission 92545) | Tropical forest soil microbial communities from Panama - MetaG Plot_11 | ecosystem: Environmental > Terrestrial > Soil > Tropical forest > Bulk soil | place: Panama | collected 2016-02-17
AGGCAGAAGGCCAAAACGTTGGCCCCAAGACGCTGGAGTATATTCACAAGGCGAAGACGGCAGCGCTCATTCGGGCTTCCATTACTTCGGGCGCATTGTCGGCGGGTGCGCCAGTCGACGAAGTGGCCCGGTTGCGGCGCTTTGGCGAAGCGATCGGATGGGCGTTCCAGGTGACCGACGATATTCTGGACGTCGAGGAGTCCTCTACCGTGCTGGGAAAGACCGCCGGAAAAGACGCAGCGCAGCAGAAGGCAACCTATCCGTCGCTTTTCGGATTGGAGCGTTCGCACGAGATTGCGAACGATCTGGCTACGAAGGCCATCGCCGAGTTGCAGCCCTATGGAGAAAAAGCCGAGCGGTTGCGATCGATCGCGGAATTCCTCGTACTGCGCCGAACCTAGAAGTTTCCTCGTCATGGGCGGCAAATCCACGCGTAAGCGGCTCGACGTACTGGTGGTCGAGCGCGGTTTGGCCGAATCACGCCAAAAAGCGCAGGCGATGATTCTGGCGGGAGAGGTTATTGTGGATGGCAGCCGTGCAGAAAAAGCCGGAGCGGCCATAGCTGACAGCGCGCGTATTGAAGTTCACAGCCGCTTGCAGAAATACGTCAGCCGCGGTGGACTTAAATTGGAAGGTGCGCTCGAGGATTTTGGCGTGGCGGTACCGGGAAAGATTTGCCTGGATATTGGCTCATCGACAGGCGGGTTCACCGACTGTTTGCTGCAGCATGGAGCGGTGCGGGTCTACGCAGTGGATGTGAACACCGACCAACTCGCGTGGAAGGTACGCGACGATGCGCGCGTCGCGCGGATTCAAAAGAATGCGCGCGATCTCAGAGCGGAAGATTTAGTCGAGAGAGTGGATCTTGTTGTGGCCGATGTGTCGTTCATTTCTGTAAGAAAGGTTTTGCCGGGAGCAGTGGACTGCGGGAATCCCGGGGCGGAGTTTCTCATCCTGATCAAGCCGCAGTTCGAACTCCAACGCGAGGACGTCGGTAAGGGCGGAATCGTACGTGATGCGGCACTTCACGACAAAGCCATTGCGAGCGTTCGAACAGGCGCGGATTCCTTGGGACTGGATGAGATTCGGATCGCGCCAAGCCGGCTGATTGGCGCGGAAGGAAACCAGGAGTATTTTCTTCACGCACGGAAAACGGCTAAGCTAGAATCGCATTAATCCATGCCACCAACACCCGCTTTTAAGACGATTGGCATCATTTCGCGACCGAGACGCTCGAAGCTGGGCGAAATCGTGCCGCAGCTTCTAGACTGGCTGGAGAAGCGGGGAATCGCGACCGTGATCGACACAGAAACAGCGAATGCCGTGAGTCAGGGCGGTGCACGCGGGAAGACGCGACATCTGGTTGTGAAGGAAGCGGAACTGCTGCTGGTTCTGGGCGGCGATGGAACGATGCTCGGAGCGGCGCGCGACGCAGCGCCGCGAGGCGTTCCGATTCTGCCGATCAATATGGGAAGCCTCGGTTTTCTGACGAGCTTCACCGCGGAGGAACTGTATCCCGCGCTCGAGGATACGCTGGGTGGGCGCGCGGCAATCGAAGAACGAGTGTTGCTGCTGGTCGAGCGCGTGCATGACGGCAATATTTTGACCCAGCAACGCGTGTTGAATGACAGCGTGGTACACAAGGGAACACTGGCCCGCATGATAGAGCTTGAGCTGTTCATCGACGGCGGGTTTGTTTGCCGATATCGGGCGGATGGGTTGATCGTTGCCACGCCAACGGGCTCGACGGCGTATTCCATGTCGGCAGGAGGGCCGATTGTGCATCCAAAGGTGGAATCTATCTTAATTACGCCAATTTGCCCGCACACGTTGAGCGACCGGCCTGTGGTGGTGCCCGATGCTTCCGTAATCGAATTGCGGCTCTCGGCGACGGCCGATTCCATGTTTCTGACGATGGATGGGCAAACGGGAGTGCCAATGCAGGTGGGCGATCACGTGAGGATAACGCGAGCCGCAGAACGATTGAAGCTGATCCACCCCGCGAATAAGAGCTACTTTGAGATCCTTCGTAACAAGCTGAAGTGGGGCAGGCCGCCTGAACGACTACCGTAGCACGTCGGTGCGGAGCAGCTCGGCTTGGGTTTCTCTGCGCCGAATCAGGCGCGCTTGATTTCCATTTATCAGAACCTCGGCGGGGCGGCAGCGTCCGTTGTAGTTCGAAGCCTGGACCATTCCGTAGGCGCCGACGGCCCAGATCGCCAGCAGATCGCCGGCTTGAACATATCCGATCGGCCAATCTTGCAAGAAGCTGTCACCGGTTTCGCAAACCGGTCCAACGATGTCGGCGCGAGACCTGCGCTCAACCGTTTCGCGGCGATCTTGCCTGACTGAGGTGATGGGGTGGGGAGCGTCGTAAAGTATGGGGCGCGCCAGATCATTCATAGCCGCATCGACGATGACGAAATTGGTGCTGGAATTTCGCTTTGTGTAAATGACGCGTGAAAGCAAGACTGCAGCGGGCGCGACAACGGAGCGGCCGGGTTCGAGCAACAGGCCGACGTCAAGAGGGCGGACGACGTCGGCGATCATTTTTGCGTAGGCTTTGCGCGAAACCGGATTTTCGCTGGTGTAACGAACACCGAGGCCGCCGCCAAAATCGAGATAGCGGAGCGCGATGCCTTCTTTGCGGAGATCGACCAGATAGCTCGCCAAACGCTGGAGCGCCTCACGAAAAGGCTCCAGCCCGACAATCTGCGACCCAATGTGCGCGCTGATTCCCTGCCAGCGAACATATTTGGAATCACCGTGCAGCAGATAGAGCGCTCTGGCCTCGCGCCAGCCGATGCCAAATTTGTGATGCGAGAGGCCGGTCGAGATGTGCGGATGACCACCCGCCTTAACATCGGGATTTACGCGAATGGAAATACCTGGAGGCGCAGACCCCGCGGAGGTTTGGCGCGATGCCTCTTCAAGCAACACTTCCAACTCGGCTGGAGACTCAATGTTGAACTGCAGAATGCCTGCCGAGCTGTTCCGGGTCGCCTTGTAACGCAAGGCGGCGCGAATTTCGTCGCGCGTCTTGCCCACGCCGGAAAACACGATACGTGCGCCGGGGACGCTGATGTGGCCGAGATGCTCGAGTTCTCCCCCGGATACGATGTCGAAGCCGCTGCCCCGGCCGGCGAGCAATTTCAAGAGGGAGAGGTTGCCATTCGCCTTTACAGCGAAACAAAGCAGGTGAGGAAGACGCGTCAGACCCGACTCTAATTCATCAAAGGCGTCTTCGATGGAGCGCTGGCTGTAAACGTAAGTGGGAGTGCCGTAGCGAGCGGCGATCTGCGACAGGGGAAGGCCCTCGCAATACACCTCCCGATGTGAGCGGCCGACATTTTTCCAGCGAAATTGGGGAGTGAACGTTGCAGGGTCGACGAAGGGCAGGTTCGTCCGGCGTTTACTGGTGGCACTCATTTCACTTTGAGGACCACAAGCGTGCGATCGTCGGAAAGTGGTGCGCTCTGGGTGAACCAGTCGACTTCGCGAAGCACGAGGTCAGCGATTTCAGCGGCGGTCAGCTCGTGGTGTTGTTCGATAAGCTTCCGCAGGCGCGTGGTACCGAAGAACTGCCCTTCGCTGTTGGCCGTTTCGGCGATGCCATCCGAATGAAAGACGAGGATGTCTCCGGGTTCGAGTGTCACGCTCCACTCGTCGTAGTTCACTTCCTCAAAGATGCCGAGGGGGAAACCGGTCAGTTCGATTCTGTCGCACCGGCCGCCCTTGTACAGAAGCGGCTGAGATTGCCCGGCGTTGGCCACGCGGAGTTTCTGACGGCCCTTCTGCCACGTGGCAAAGCAGGCGGTCATGAAGCGGCCTTCGATCCTGCGTTCACCTACCAATTGGTTCATCTGACGAAGCATTTCCGCGGGCTGAAGTTTTTGCGGTGCCAGGCTGCGCATGATGCCGATGGCGACCGCGCCGTAGAGGGCGGCGGCCGTCCCTTTGCCGCTCACATCGCCGAGCGCTACGCCGAGTTGCTGTGGGCCATAACGCAGGAAGTCGTAGAGGTCGCCGCAGACCTCGCGCGCGGAGACATAACGCGCGGCAACATCGAGACCATAGTCTTCCACGGGCGCGGGGCGCAGCAACGCGCCCTGAATCCGTTTGGCGGCTTGCAAATCGCGCTCCAGGCGGGCTTCACCCTTGGCCACTTGCTCGTAGAGCCGCGCGTTTTCGAGAGAGACTGCAAGGTTCGCGGCGAGAATGGAGAGAGTCTGGACGTGGTCTTCGGTGAAGTAATTCAACTGAGGGCTCTCGAGATCCAACACGCCAATGACTTTTCCTTTGTGGATCATCGGGATAGCAAGTTCGGAGCGGGTTTCCGGATTAGCCATCAAATAGCGTGGATCGGCCGTGACATCGGGCACGAGAACCGGCTCACGGGTCGTCGCAGCCGCGCCAACAATGCCTTCGCTCGCCGCCGCGCGCAGTTTTCCTTGAACTCGCTGGCCATGCTTGACATCCAGACGATGGCGAAAGACCTGCTGCTCCTCGTCGTACAGCATGATGCTGAGGATCTGGTAATCAATCACGCGCTTGACCAGTTCGGCGGCGCGGCGAAGCAAAGCTTCCACGTCGAGAATGGAGCTGATCTCGCGGCTGACTTCGTTCAAGACAAGAAGAGTTTCGGCCTGGGTTCGCACCCGCTCGAACAGGCGCGCATTTTCGATGGCAACGGCGAGGCGATTGGCGAGGACCGAGAGAATGTTCCGCTGTTCCTTGGTGAAGTAGTCGAGGTGGCGGCTCTGAATGTCGAGCACGCCAACGCACTTGCCGCGGAACATCAGCGGCACAGCGAGTTCCGAACGGACGCTTTCGATGGCGTTTATGTAGCGTGGGTCCTGCGAGACGTCGCTTACAAGCACAGCGTGGCCCGTGCGTGCGGCGGTTCCCGTGATTCCCTGCCCTATCGGGACCTTCAAATTTTCAGCGAGCCCGGGCGGGTATCCGATGGCGAACCTGTGCGTGAGGTAGGCGCCATCGGCATCGAGCATCAGGACGCCAAACATTTCGTAATCGATGTGACGCTTGATAAGCGCGGCGGCGTGCGCCAAGACTTCGTCCAGGTTGAGGGACGCGTTGACCTCTTCGCCGATTTCCGCGAGTGTTGCAAGCACTTCGGCCGGAACTTCGGGGTTTTCTGTTGTCGCGTTTTGTATCTTGGGGTCAGTAGCTTCCATGAATCCTTACATTATAACAGGAGCTTCGCCTGGCTTTTGCCCTCCAGCACGGCGCTATAGGAATCGCAAGCGGACGATTGAGCGTGTGAGAATGCCCGATCGGCTGGAAACGGCACGAAAAGCGAGAGTCGAGGCCGGGCTCAGGTCCGCGCAAAAAAGGTTTCTAGGCCGACTTCGGTGCCGCGCGCTGTCCAAGCTGCAGCACGCAGATATCAGCAAGGTTGCGGTACCGCTCGTCGTAATCGAGCCCGTAGCCGACCACGAATTCGTTCGGGATGGTGAAGCCCGTATAATCCGCCCGGACATCGGCGATGCGGCGCTCGGCTTTGTCGAGGAGCACAACGACGCGGAGGTGCTTCGGTTTTCGCTCTTCGAACAATCGCAAGAGGTATTTTAGCGTCAATCCTGTGTCGAGAATATCTTCGACCACGATTACGGTGCGTCCTTCGATGCTCACGTCCAGGTCTTTGATTAGCTTCACCTCGCCGGTCGTGCTGGTGCCCTTGCCGTAGCTGGAAACGGCCATGAAATCGAAGGAGACTTCGCCGCCAAGTTCACGCGCCAGATCTGCGAGGAACAGAACGGCGCCTTTCAAGACGGCGACAAGGTGCAAGGTATCCTTCGGAAAATCCCGGCGAATTTCGCGCGCGAGCTGACGGACTCGCTGTTTGACCCGGGCACGAGCGATGAGCACGCGCACCAGCTCGCCCGATCGGCTGCCGGGCTTTGACTTCTGCGAGGTATTTTTTCGCGATTTGGCCACCGCTTTGGCTCCTGTTTGTAATGGCTAGTCCACCCAGTCGGCGATGAAGATGTTGGTCTCGTGCGGGACCTTGCCGTTGCGGTTGGAGGCCCAGACAAGACGCTTGGCATCGGAGGAGAACATGGGGAATCCGTCGAAATCGGGGTGATAGGTGATGCGCTGCTGCCCGGTGCCGTCTTCGTTGATGATGTAGAGATCGAAGTCGCGCCCATTTTTCGGGTCGGCCTGATTCGAAGCGAAAATGATGCGTTTGCCGTCCGGCAGCCAATACGGACCGAAGTTGGCGGCACCGTTCCGAGTGATCTGGTGCTTGTTGGAACCGTCAGCGTTCATGACCCAGATTTCTAGATTGCCGGGACGGATGAGGCCTGCGGCGTAAAGGTCCTTGTAGTCCTTGATTTCTTCCGGAGTTTTGGGATGCTCGGCGCGATAGACGATTTTCGACCCATCGTACGACCAGAAAGGTCCACCGTCGTAGCCGAGTTCGTTGGTGAGTTGCTTCACGTTGGAGCCGTCGGCATCCATGGTGAAGATATCGAGATCTCCGTTGCGCGTGGAGGTGAAAACGATGTGCTTCCCGTCGCGGGTGATGGTGGACTCGGCATTGTATCCTGGCGCATGGCTTAGTTGTTTCAGATCCGAGCCGTCCGGCTTGGCGATATAGATCTGGTAGGAGCTGTAAATCGGCCAAACATAGCCATGTGAGTAGTCCGGCTTGGGCGGGCAATCCGGACTTGCCGCATGAGTGGATGAGAAGACAATTCTATTTCCCGCCGGAAAGAAGTAGCTGCAGGTGGTGCGCCCCTTGCCTGTGCTGACCAGTTTGGGCGCGGCGGGTTTGCCGTCGGGGGTGTCCACGGGCATGGTGTAGATCTGATCGCAAGGCACGTCGGCGCCCTGGTGCTGGAAAATAAGCTGTTTGTCGTCGGCTGAGAAATAGGCTTCGGCGTTCTGGCCGCCAAATGTAAGTTGCCGGACGTTTTTCAAGTGCTTTTGTTCCTCGGAAAGGAGGAGAGGTTCGGCCTGTTTTTCCTGGGCGTGCAGACGAATCCGGGCCGGCGCAAAGAGATACGAGACTGAAAGCACAATAGCCAACACGAATGCAGTGATGTGTCCCTTGTTCATGAGTTCCCCGGTAGGCCGGTACGGTCCCCAACGCCATCAGGGCCGGCTATTTTCTCTGTTCGAGCTTCACATCAACCTTTAGCTCTTTCCCGTCACGCAGGACGGTGACGGGAACGACGTCACCGACCTTGCTTCTGCGAAGCGCATCGGTGAAATCGTAAAGATTCTTAATGGGCTTGTCGCCAAACTGGACGAGGACGTCGCCACCCTTTAGGCCAGCTTTGGCCGCCGGCGAGCCTGGTTTCACATCTGAAAATTTCACGCCATTTTCCGTTTGTCCAAAATCGGGAACGGACCCGAAATAAGGGCCGTAACCGCCACCCGTACCGCTGGAAACCCCGGTGTGCGGATTCGTGTCCAGGACAGCGGCAAAGGTGGGCCGGTCTGAGTCCGACGCCAACTCTACTGCGCAGCGGGCAACCACGTTCAGAAGCCGGGCTGCAGCATCCGAGTTGATCTTTTCCCAGGTGTCGGAGGGCTTATGATAGTCGGAATGCAGACCGGAAAAGAAGAAAAGGACCGGAATATGCTTGGTGACAAACGAAGTGTGATCACTTGAGCCGTAGCCGCCCTGGGAGAATTCCATTTTTAGATGAGAGTCGTCTTGCGCTTGCTCGAGGACTCTCTGAAAGCTGGAGCCCGTGCCGACGCCGCCGACATACATTTTGTCGTCTTTGACGCGCCCGATCATATCCATGTTGATCATGACCACGGCTTTGTCGAGCGGCTTGGTGGGATCCTTGACCCAGGCGCCCGATCCAAGCAACCCGAGCTCTTCGCCAGCAAACGAAGCGAACAGGATTCCGCGAGGAAGTTGGCCCTTAAGGACAGAAAGAACGCGAGCCAGCTCGAGCACTCCGGCTGTTCCGGAGGCATTGTCATCGGCTCCAGGATGGATTTCGCCGATCTGCGAAGGAGCCATGGAATCAAAATAGCCGCGGCCGAGGTGATCATAGTGAGCACCTAGAATGATGTATTCGTCAGTTTTGCCGGGCAGGTAGCCAAGAACGTTGTTGACAGTCGCATGTGTGTTCTCGATATCGATGACGAGAGCGAGCTTGAGGGAATCTGGAAGAGCGAAGGAGGCGGGCTGCGTCTTGGAATTAATGTCCGAATGGACGTCGGCAAGAGACTTACCTGCCGCTTTCAGCCAGGTATCGGCAACGGAGTTTTTCACCTGGGCAAAGAGGATGCCAACATTCTCGGGGCCGTTCGAAGTGCCGAAGCGAGCGAGAAAGTCCTCTTCCCCGTCCCCCAACTTGCCATTGACGAGGATAATGCCCTTGGCGCCGTGATTGCGCGCATTAATGGCCTTGCTGACGAACTGCGCATGCGCGGTGGGCCCTTGTTTTTGGGTCTTGGCGATAAATCCAGCGGGCTCATAACGCAGAACCAGGACGAGTTTGTCTTTCACGTCGAGGCCGGCGTAATCATCGTAGCCAAATTCCTCGGCGGTAACGCCGTAGCCAGCGAAGACCAGCGACGAATTGACCGATCCGGAACCGGAGTAACTGAACGGCACGTAATCCTGATTGAGCTTGAGTTCGACCTTGGAATCACCGTTTTGGACGAGAAGATGGTTTTTGCCTCGCAGCTTTGCGCCAGTGGTTACAGTGAATGGCTCGAGATAGCCGTGGGTACCGGCAGGCTGCAGGCCCAGGCTTTTGTAGCGGCCGGCGATGAGATGCTCTGCCCGAACGAGTCCTTTCGAACCTTCGCTGCGCCCTTCCATTTTCGGCTGTGTCAGGGCCTTAACGTCGTCGATGTAGCGATTCGAATCGGCGGGAGAGACGGAAATGGTCGAGGTTGGCGCCGAAAGGGCTAAGGTGACAGCGAGGAAAAAGAGAACGGCAAACGCAAGCCCGACTGGTGGTACTTTTCGGACCTTAGAAGAGTCGTGTGCTCGCCGGAACTTGCGCTTGTATCTCAAGGTCAATTTTTCCATCCTATGTGCTGAGTTCTGAAGTGTCAATTCCATGTGACGCGATTGCTGCAAGGGGATTGTATGACAGAGGGAAATAGAGCCGCATCGCCGGAGCCGTGGCTGCGGGGAACGCTCACTGAGGTGCCCGCGGTTCCGAGAGCCGTCTTGCATGCGTTGGAATTAGCTGGCGAAGATTTGCACAAGTGGTGCGGCGGACTGACAGAAACTCAACTGAATGCAAGGCCTGCCGGGATAGCGTCCGTTGCGTTTCATTTGCGCCACATTGCGCGCAGTCTCGACCGCCTGCTGACCTACGCCGAGGGAGCGGCATTGACGGATAAGCAGATCGCGGCCAGCAACAGGGAGATCGAAGCGGGCGCAACAAGTCAGGAACTGTTCGCCGAGCTGGATGCGGCGCTCGGGAGGAGCGCAGCGCGCGTGCGTGCGCTCGATGCGGGCGACCTTGCGGCTCTCCGAACCGTGGGCAAGAGGCAACTCCCGACCACCCTGGGCGGTTTGCTGGTCCACGTCGCGGACCACACGCAGAGGCACGTGGGCCAAGCCATAACGACGGCAAAACTCGTCGCCGCCCGATGAACGGTTTCCTTCGGCACGCCGCAAGGTCCTCGGCTATACTGCATGCGCGCCGACGATGCCGCAACTAATCAAATCGACGTTGCTCGTACTCACAACGCTCTTCCCGATTGTGAATCCACTCGGCGGTGCGCCGTTATTTCTTTCGCTTACCCACTACTATTCGACCGACCAGCGCAAACTTTTGTCGCGGCGCATCGCAATCAACAGCGTTGTACTAATCGTTGTGTCTTACCTCATTGGCACCCACATTCTGGCATTTTTTGGGATTTCGCTGCCGGTGGTGCAGGTGGGCGGTGGACTGGTGCTCGTCTCAACGGGCTGGGCCATGTTGAAACAGAAAGATGAGGACAGCACAAAAACAGATGTTCAGCGAACGGTCGATGTCCAGGACCTGTTTCGCAAGGCATTTTACCCGCTGACTCTGCCGCTGACGGTTGGACCGGGCTCGATTTCGGTTGCGATCACCTTGGGGGCAAACGAGCCGCATCGCGACGACCAGCTGATTTTCTCCATCGTAGGGGCGGTGATCGGGGCAGTGCTGATCGCAGCAAGCGTATACCTGTGCTACGCGTTTGCCGACCGGCTGGCGCGAGTGCTTGGCGAAACGGGGATGAGCATCATCATGCGGTTGTCGTCGTTCTTGCTGGTTTGCATCGGGGTGCAGATTATTTGGAATGGGCTTGCGGTGCTGCTGAAGTCGGTATTTGCGGTAGCACCGTCGGGCGGGTGAACCGGCCAGGGCCTCATCTCCAATTTGGCAATTCCCTTTTTCCGAGCAAGGCCTCTGCCGCCCAGGCGCCTAAGTAGACCGATTGCGCAACGCCGTGACCGGAATAGGCGCCGAGAATGATTGCGTTGGAGCAACCGGGGTGTTGTTCGAACACAGGTTTCCATCCGCCGGCGAGGCAAATCGGACCGCCCCAACGATGCGTGAAATGAATCTCGCGTAGGGCTGGATGGAAGCCGCGGATGCGCTTTTCGAGCTGGGCGAACAGGTCGCGGACCTCGCCCTGTTCCACGTTCAGGGTACGCAACCCGCGCCAGTCCTTGAAGAAGAGCAAGCCGGAGCCAAAAATCACAGAGTTGCCGAGCAATCTTCCCCACAGATACGGCAGGTCGATAGTGTAGAAGGGCTTTCGCTCTGATAAGCCGATCTGTCCGAGAGTGGCGTCGCCGAGGGGCTCCGTCATCACCGCAGTGGTAAAAGCCGCCTGTGCACGTCCATGAAGAGAACTAAGTTCGAGGGCAAACGCGTTCGTGGCGAAGAGGGCCTTTTTCGCCCGGGTGACACCCATGGGGGTAGTTAGTTCGATCATATCGGCAAACCCTGCTGCTTTCACTTCCGTTGTTTCGAACAAGAGGGCTCCGGCACGTCGGGCAGCGCGCGCCAATCCGCTGACTGTTTTCCCGGGATTGATGGTTCCTCCAGGCACTTCCTTCACGGCGGAGAGTTCTCCCGCATCCTTCCAACGAATCGGCGTACTCGGCAGAGCGCCCGAACGGCCGATTTCATATGCACCTGGCAAGATGAGGTCTGCTTCGACGTTCAACTCACGCAGAATCCTTTGGTAGCCGGCGAGAACGTCACCGAGTCCCGGCAAGTCGCCAACCGCGCTCTCGGCGAGGGCGACGCCGCCGGTATAGCCGCTCGATCCGGCACCGAAACTTTCCGCTTCCAAGAGCGCCACGGTTTTCTCGGGCGAGACTTTCTTGAGCCAGGAAGCCGCTGCAAGACCTGAGAAACCACCTCCGATCACAGCAAAGTCTAGCGCCGGCGGTAATTCGTGCCGTTCGGCGTGAAAGTCTACGACCCATGGGCGGTTGCCCCAATTCTTCCTGGTGTCCATCAGTTTTTCGCCTGTTCCCTACTCTACACCGCGTTTACCGGTGCGCAGATTTGGTATGCTAGCGCGGCCGGCGGAGGTTGGCTTGCCATGGCTAGAAAAGCACAAATGGACCGTCGCACATTTTTGAACAAGTCCGCCGCTCTAATGGCCGGCGGGGCGGTACTCGGCAGTTCCGCGGCGTCTTACGAACGCATCCCCGGAGCAAACGATCGTATTTCTCTTGGCCATATCGGCATCGGCAGCCGGGGCAAAGAACTCGATGAAATCGCGGCGATGTTGCAGAAGGATTACAACGTAGAGATGACCGGAGTGTGCGACCTTTGGACAGTCAACCGCGAGGCTGCGCGGGCGGCAAATGCCAAGCTCTTCGGCCGCGCGCCACGAACTTTCGCGGCCCCAGAGGAGATACTCGCAGAAAAGGACATCGACGCCATCCTTATCGCGACGCCCGAGCATTCGCACTCTCCTCTGCTGAAGCTCGCCGTTGAAGCTGGGAAAGACGTATATGTCGAAAAGCCAATGGGCAATGTCCTGGCCGAAGTGAAGGCGGCGCGAAACGCGGTGCTTTCGCGAAAGCAGATTGTGCAGGTAGGAACGCAGCATCGCAGCGAGCCATATCCGAAGCTGGCCCACGACTGCATCCAGAGCGGCGAACTTGGGGACATTACGAAGGTCGAGATCGTTTGGAATTATCACGGGCCGCGATGGCGCGGTCGTCCGGAAGTCTCGCAGATTCGGGAAGCGGACACAGACTGGCGGCGCTGGCTGATGACGAAGCCGGAGCGGCCGTTCGACCCGCGGCTGTATTTCGAATTCCGGCTGTACAGGGAATTTTCCGGCGGCATTGCGGACCAGTGGATGAGTCATGCGATCGATCTGGTGCACTGGTTCACGAAGGAAAGCGCGCCGCTGTCGGCTGTTGCGAGTGGAGGAGTTTTTGCGTGGCACGACGGCCGCGAGAATGCGGATACATTTCAGGCTCTGTTTCAGTACCCGAGAGGATTTCTCGTGAGCTACGCTACGAGCTTTGGAAACGATTCACCG
>Ga0126373_10003004_pt1 | contig 12493 bp, 5 predicted proteins | sample PanSoiMetPlot_11_FD_92545 | JGI IMG/M metagenome (GOLD analysis project Ga0126373, IMG submission 92545) | Tropical forest soil microbial communities from Panama - MetaG Plot_11 | ecosystem: Environmental > Terrestrial > Soil > Tropical forest > Bulk soil | place: Panama | collected 2016-02-17
GGGTGTTGTCCACGAGGAGTTTTTTCATTTCATCGGACGGCAGCGATTTGTTCAGTCCCAGAAAATTACGTGGCTTGTCGAATTTGGCCTGCTTGTAGGCGATCTTCAGGTATTTGTCATACTCGTCCGGAGGCAACGAAATCGTTGCCGCGTCAGCAGTCTCACCGCGCTCTCTCAACTCCTTAACCTTTTGCGACTTGACCAGCCGATCGACCATCGCGGCGCGCAAGCCAGGACGGTCCACGCCGGGGTCCACGCGGCCGGACATCGTCAGCCGCAGGCCTGGCCGATCCTTCATCGCCTTGGCCACCGTGGCCAGGTGACTGGCGGCGTCGGGCGTGAGCGTGGCCAGGCCGGCAGGAAATACCACGTACTGGAGGTTCTGGTTGGAGGCCCCCCCGCCTACCACTGAGGCAAGCACGGAAAAGGGCGCCGTCACGACCTTCAGGATCAGGTTTTTCAGCGCCTCCAGGACCAGCGCACCGATACTGAACTGGGGGTCGTTGAGCGAGCCGGATACCGGCACGGTGATGTCTATTTCGCCGCGCGAATTTTTGAGCAATGACACCGCCAGCGCAATCGGAAGATTGACCGCGTTGGGGCTCTGCACCTTGTCGCCGAAAGTGAGCTGGCTGACAAACAGATGGTTGCTCGCCGTGAGCTGGCTGTTCTGCAGCAGATAATGGACGTCGACGTTAAGCGTACCCTTGGTGATTGGGTAGCCCGTATACTTGGCCGAATAGGGACTCAGGTTGGTCAGTTCCACGCCCTCGGCCTTGGCCTTGATATCGACGAAACCCACGGGCGCCAGCGGGTTTATCGATCCGGTTATGTCAATCGGCGCGCTGGAGTTTATCTGGCCCTGCAATTGCACCGCGGCGGGCTCGGTCGAACGGGTGCCAAAGCCGCCGATCTTTCCGCCAATGTCGGTAAGGTTTGCGGTGTAGTGAGGCTTGATGAAATTGTCAGTATAGTTGATAGTGCCGCCTTGCAGGATAATGCGGCCGACTTTGACGTCGGCGTCGATCGGATGCTTGGCGGGCGGGTTGGGCGAGCCTTGCGGTTTGGGATTGGGCGCAACCGGCGGCGGCGCCGGATTGGCACCCGCCGGATGTTCGTGGGTAAGCGAGGTGGGCGTCGCCTCCGGCGAGACAACCAAGTCGCTCAGATTCAGCTTGGCGTTGCTGTTTAGAATCACCCGCGCATAAAAATCCGCCAGCGACACCTCGCCGACCGTCACGCGCGGCGTACCGTTGCCGATGTTGGCATTGATTCGCGCCATCCGCAGCGCGCTCCAGCGCAGGAATTTGTCGTTGGTTAGCTTATCGCGCATCCGCAAATTTCCGATCAGCACGTTGCCTTCATAGCGGATGCTAAAATTTTCCCTTCTGCGAGAGGTTTCAAGGTTCCCGTCCATCGACAACGCGGCGCGGGTAAGTTTCGCGTTGAGCCGGTCGGCCAGATAGATATCGGCAGGGCTCAGGTCGATCCTGGTGGTCACGATGTGAAGTTTGGCTGAAGGCGGATTTGCGACGGCGGTGCCTTCGATTTTGAACCCACCGTTGGGTTTCAGCGCGGCATCGACGGCCAGGGTGATCGGCTTGCTCAAATCGTTCGATACGTCTTTCAGATGCAGATTGAGCGGGTCGGCTTTTATCACGATTGGCCGGGCGGCGCTGTCGTCTTCAACCTCGGTCTCGACGTTCTGGACCGCCACCGATGCGATTTGGTATTGCCACGCGGGCGCGGCCGCTGCGGGCGGCGCGGGTTTGCCCGAAGCCCCCGGTATAAGCATCATCGGCTGGCCTTGAGCTCCGATGCGGCCGCCTTTGGCCTGCGCGGCCTTCCCTGGCGGACTGCTTGTCGCAGGGGCGGTCGCGGCCGCCGCAGACTGCGGCGGCCCCTGAGGCGACCGCATAAATGCCTGCAGACTGACGGTGCCGTCGTGGCCGCGCTTTACAGACAGACGCAGCCCGTCGAGGCGCACTTCCTTAATAGCTGCCCGGCGCGTGGCCAGGTCCACCTGGTCCAGTGCCACGCTTAGATTTTTCAATTGTACTGGCTGCTGCGTATTGCCCGGGGCGCGCACCTCGAGAGTGTCGAGGGACAGCCCCGCTGGTTGCACATGAACGTTGAACTTGCCGGGCACGAAATCCGTTTGTAACTGCGCCTTTGCGCTCAGTTTGCCGGAGGCAATCGCTCCCGCCCAGAACGGCTGGGCGAAGGGTTGCAAGGGGGGCAGATCGATCTTGTCCAGCGCGGCCTGCGTGGACACGCGTGAATGCGCCAAGTCCAGCGAACCGCTCAGCGTTATCGAACCGTCGCCCAGATGCGCCAGCATCTGGAACGGAACCGCCGGCGCCTGCTTGTTGCTGGCGAAATTCTTAAACCCGGCGTGAACACCTTTGAGCGCCAGCGCGATCGGCGCGCCACTGCTGTTGTCGCGCAGATTCAACTCGGCGTTGGCAAGGTCGAATGAGCGCACAAACAGGTAAAACGGCTCGGCTTCTTCATTCTTGGCTGCCGCCGCGCTCTGCTTTGACGGAGCAAAAGCAGCCGTCAGCGGGGTCAAGTTGGTGGTGCCGTCCCGATTGCGGACCAAACCGCTGCTTAGTCCATCCACGGCGATATCGCCCAGGATCGCGAGTTGATGCAGCGGATCGACATCGGTCAGCGCCATGCTGGCGCTTTTGAAGCTGACCAGCGGTGTGTTGGATCCGTCGCGTACGTCCAGCGCGTCCACCTTGACGATTCCGCCGATCTTCACCACCGGCCCGGACTCGGGTTGCACGAAATGCAACTGCAACTTGGTTGACAGCGTACCGTGCGGAATTTTGATCGGCACCGTGTGTGCAAGATAATTGGCGACGCGCGTGAGATCGAGGTTCTTGAGTCTCAGCTCCATCGTGGATTCAGGGATCGAGGCGAACGGCCTGGCCACGCCCATGACGCGAAACGGACTGCCATCGATTACCATCCTCAGCAACGGCTGCACGTATATCTCTGTATCGGCGGGCAGGTTGGCGATAAAGGGAACCCCGATCTGAATCCGATCGATCGTGTGATGTTCGTTAAAGGCCTGATCGTCGAATCGAACCTGCCCGCCGTTGACTTGTATGTTCGTTACGGCGAAGTGGAGGCGGCCGGTCGAAGAAGGCTTGGGCTGCGCTCCGGAGGGCGGCGGCGCGGAGGGTTCAAGCAGGTCGGCGAAATTGAAGACCTGCGCCTTGTTGCGCATGAGATGCAGGCTGGGAGCTTCGATCGTCAGTTCCTGGATGATCGGCGCCAGGCGATAGAGCGAGCTCCAGGACGCCTTGACCCGAAGCTGTCCGACGCCGGCAAAATCCTGCTGCCCGTCGCGCTCGCTGACGTGAACCGAATCGGCGCTAAGGCGCAGCGTGTAAGGGTTGAATCGGATCTTGCCGACCGTGACCGGCCGATGCAGCGCCGTGGCCAATCTTCCGCTGGCCAGATGATGCAACAGCAGGGGAACGCCGAAGAATCCTCCTAAAGTGAATATGGCGAAGGCGGCGAAAACAATTATCGCGGTCACGCGCACCCGGCGTGAACGGCCCAGGTGAGCGGCTCGCGCTGCCCAGGTTCGAACGCGGCCACTCACAGTCACCTCCCGCACAATGCCGCGGGGGAGTTTGTACTAAGCATGTCCTCCACGTTGACGAGCCTTTGTATAGTCGCGGCGTCGATTTGCACAACGCCGGTATAACAAATCCGCGCAACGCCGGTCCACGTCTCTAACGCGGGCGCGAACCGCGCACCTTTCACCGGTTAGACCCTATTCGTCCTCAACATCATTACCTGCATTTTCCTTAAATGGAGTTTGACAGTTGAGGTATTGTGCGATGCGCCCACAACAAAACACGCGTTCAGGAGGAATTAAACAACGTCTCGTGCAAGCTTCCTGTTCTCAATCATGATCACTGCCCTGCTGGGCGCGTTTTATCGGGGCCGCCGCCCAGGACCTCGACACCTTATAACCCCGGATTTCCATTTTCTCAGTGAAATAGCAATTTGCTATAACGTCACAAAAGCTCTGATGGACACGGGTTTGGATGGGGTCGGCGCGGTGCGGAGGTGGCACGGCGGTGGGTGAGAGTCCAGAACAGCCCTTTGAGCTCTCGTGCAATGGCAGGTTGAGGGTTGGCTTCCAAGGTGCGCGGGTGACTTCTGACGGCGGCCTGCTGCTGGTGCGTGAGTTGGATGAACGGTTGGGTTTCGGCGAACTCATCGAACGGCACTTGACCAGTGGCGCTGACACGGCTTACTGCCACCGCCTCCGGGCCAATGAAGTGCGACTGTGGCTGACCGTAATTGCGTACAACCTTGGCAATCTTTGGCGACGGCTGCGCTGCCAGCAGCGCTCGCCAATTGGTCGCTTACCACTTGCAGCAGCTGCTGGTGAAAACCGGGGGCCATCTGGTTAAACACGCCCGCTACTACTGGTTGCTGCTGACGGAGAGCCACCTGACGCAGCAGCTGTTTGGCAGCTTGCTGAGCAGGATTGTGACGCTGCCTGTGCCAACCGGGTAGGCGGCCCGGGGAGCGCACCAGATTTTGATGACAAGATGGGAGAAAGGAGAAGTTTCTTCGGAATAGATTGGACGAACGGCATTTCCGGAGGTTGCGTCGCCACGAGACGCTAAACCGACCCATCCCCGCGCGGCTGGCGGCACCTGCGCCAAAACTGGGCCAAGCCTTGCCGAGGAGGCCGGTTGATTTTAAATGCGGAGTGAAATCGGAGAGGCACGGAAGTCGGTTTATACGCGTGTGGTTTGACAACCGCCAGGTATGTGGGATAGGCCGGTGCAAAACATCTGTTCAGGAGATCTGGGGATATGGTTCGGGGTCAAAAGTTTCTAGTCGGTCTGATGATGGCAGGCGCTTTGACACTCCTCTCCGGAATGGCCGCGGCTCAGGATCTTGATACCTACAGCGACGCTTTGATCAAACAATTTGCTGAAGCGAACTCTCCGGACAAGATCCCGGCCGGAACACACATAAACACCGGCAACTGGCAGCAGTATCGCAAATTCATGGTGATCAGCCTCCAGGCGTTTATGAGCGGAAAGTATTTCTGGCGGATGGGAAACGATCCCGGAGATTACGTCGAGGTGGCTCCGACCCAACCGATGTATCTTCCCACCAAATACTTGGCGGACACCGAGAAATATTCGGGCCAGGCACAATTGGTCAAACTGCCCAACGGCGGTTACAACATCAAAAACTACACCGCCGGAATTCCCTTCCCGAAACCGAGCCCAACCGATCCGGAGGTTGGCGGTAAACTGCTCTATGACCTGTACTACACTTATATTCCGAGCATGTACTGGTCCGGTTACCCCATCGGTTTTGTCGATCGTTTCTTCAACGAAACCGGCAGCGTCGGGATGCAGTTGTTCTTTAAGCTGTCGCACGCGTTTAGAGGCAAAGCAGATACCTGATCCCCGGACGCAGTTGTGGTAGCCCGAAATCGCAATTGATTACATATAGTTTCGATTGCCTCGAAGATCCCGCCTTGTGCGCTGACTCAATTCATCTGCGGGTCAAAGATCCAGCGCGGCCAACAGGAACAAGAATTGCGGATGGTCAGTGGCCGCTGATCCAGGTCTCTTTTGGAATGGCTGGAGGTAGGAATGAAGCGCGATCGAATCGCCGTGAGCAGATCCGTAGCATTGGGGATGTTTTTGGCCCTGGTTTTTACTTCGAGCTTGGTGTGGGCACAGTCGGCCGTCCTGGTCGCCAACCATCCTGTCGAAGCTACGGTTTTGCCGCCGGCCGGACAACCGAGTCCGGGAGCGCCGTTGATAATGGAGATTACGCTCGGGCTCAGAAATCGCGGCGCACTTAATCAACTGCTCGCCGACCTGCAGAATCCCAGTTCTCCGGGCTATCATCGATGGTTGAGTTCAGCGGAGTTCGACCGTCGCTTCGGTCCTGCCGCTCGCGACTTCGGCGCGGTCGTACGATGGCTGTCTTCGCAAGGCTTCAAAATCCACTCCGCCGACCCGGGCGCGCGCTCGATACAGTTCACCGGGCCTGTGTTCCTGGTCGAACGCGCATTTGGCACCCGGCTGGCGGTATTCGGCGACGGCAGCCTCTACGCCAACAACAGCGACCCTCTGATTCCTTCGCAGTTCGCCGGGGTAATCAGCGCGATTCATGGGCTGGATAACCTGGGGCGATCTTATCCGCTGGGCCGCGCCGCACTGCGCAGCTTGACGCAGCTTTCGGCGGCCGGCCCCGGCCTCGCGCCTCTGCTGCTGGCGGAGTGGTCGGATCCCGAGCCCGAGGAGTCTGCTTCCAGCCAACCGGACGCGACGGTGGGTACTTCAGGACCCACCTTCGGTCCCGGAGACCTGCAAACCTTTTACGATGAAACTCCGCAGTTGAAAGCGGGAATTAACGGCGGGAAAGGCGATTGCGCGGCGGTGGTCGGCAATTCCGACTTTCTCGACGCCGCCATAAACCTGTTCAACAGCCAGTTCGGGCTGCCACCGTCATCGATCACGAGAGTTCTTGCCGACTCGGCCAACCCGGGCCTCACCGCCGATGAATTCGAAGCGCTGTGGGACCAGGAATGGCTGCACACGGTGGCGCCCGGCACGCCAATCACTTTTTATCTCGGCAACGACGCCAAGGCCACCGTGGACGGCATCTCCGACGCCATCAAGCGCGCCGTCAATGACAACAAATGCGGTGTCATCAACATAAGTTTCGGCTTCTGCGGCAAAGCCGATTCTTACTTCACCGGTTTTCTGGACCCACTTTTCGCCAAGGCTGCCGCGCAGGGCCAGTCGATCTTTGTCGCCCAGGGCGACGCCGGCGCAGCCGACGTAGTACTCGATCCGAAAACCATGAATTGCGTTTCCGGTACGACCCGCAACGTTAACGAGATCGGCTCCGATCCTAATGTCACTTCGGTGGGCGGTACCCAGTTTACGCCCAAGTACGATCCCTCGGGCAACGATGTCGGATTTGTCCCCGAGCGCGTCTGGAACGACGCTTCGGGCGCCGGTGCCGGCGGTACAAGCCGGCTGTTCTCCAAGCCAGCCTACCAGGCTGGAGTCACGCCCGCGGACGGCAAGCGCGATGTACCGGATATCTCGGCGGGCGCCAGCAGAATATCACCTGGTTTTTTTGTCGCCGATGATTCCGGCGGCAAAGCGGTCATCGACTCCGGCTCGGGATTCGGCACCAGTCTGGGCGCGCCCATGTGGTCTGGCATCACCAAGCTGATCGCGCAGGTCACCGCAGCGCGCGTGGGCAATCTTAACCCGCGTCTTTACGCGCTCGGCAAGCTCGGCGATTCATCGAAATCCGGCATTCGCGACGTGACCGCCGGCAACAATAACTTCAATGGCGTAACGGGCTTCAATGCCGTACCGGGCTACGACCAGGCCTCGGGATGGGGAACTCCCGACATCAACGTCTTGGTCAGCGCATTCCAACCGGCCGGAGTGCCTTCAATCGGCAGCGTAACGAGCCCGATACTCGTTGGCGCCTCGTTCGTAATCAATGGCAACAACTTTACTCCGGGTTCGCGGGTGAACTTCTTCGTCGCGACCGCTACCGGCCCAATAAATGAAGGTCCAATCAAGCCTACCGCGCAGAGCGCGACTCAGCTCACGGTCGGCGTCGCCCCGACCGTCCCATTGGGCGAGGGCTTCGTCGATCTGCAGGTGGTCAACACGGACAAGGGCTTCACCGTCTCGAATCCGGCCGCGGCCCTTCTGCAAGGTTCGGCCAAGGCGGGAATTCCGAGTCTTACCGGCATCAACGGAGTTCCACTGGCGGCGACCAGCAGCGATCCGAGCTTTGCGACCAACAACGTCGAGACGGTTGTGGCGCAAGGCGCCACGGTTAAGCTTGATGGCACCGGATTCGACACGGCCGACGGTGTGGCAGTGGACCTGTTCTGTGCCTGCCCCGGAAACAAGGTGGGACCGTTCTTCCTTAACCCAGGCGACCCGGGTCTGAGCGCTACGCAGATAAGCTTCCTCATTCCCGGCAGCGGATCGAACGCACCGGTCACCGGCCCCGGATCATTCGTGATCAGCAATAAAGGCGCCGCCGGCGCCTACGCGATGAAAAGTAACGCGGTTTCCGTGCCGATTGGCGAAAAAATCTCCGTCACGTCGGTCACGCAGTCGGGAACCGCGATCACGGTTCAGGGAACCGGCTTCTCACGCCTGACAGTGATCAACTTCTTCAACGCGCAGGGCGGCACCGCTGTCAACCTGGGCGGATTGACCGGCGCCGGCGCGGCGAAGATTCCCTTGGCGCTGGTCAACGCGAACAAGTTCACCTTCGGATCGCCGGCAGGTGCGGTGCCTGGAGCGTCGTATGTGCAGGCGCTCAATCCGCCCTACGTGCCATTCACGAGTACAGGCACCGATCCAGGCGGCGGCTTTACGCTGAAATAGGATGCCGGTGGCGGTGTGAGCCCGGACATATAGGTCAGCAGCGTGACGGGTTCAAGCAAGCTCTCGTATCCAAGCGCCGCTCGAATTGAGAATGAAACCGCGCATCAGCAGCGGATCGATGGGCGATGCTCCGAGGGTTTGCGGTATCGCCACACCGCGGGGAACGTTGGCGCTGAGCACTGCCAATCCCCGCGTGGCTCTGGGTCACGGCGAGTAAGGCGCTTTCACCATCAACTGCAGGAACTCCTCCTGCGCCATCAGGTCGAGCAGCTTGGGGCCGAACTCCGCCATCTTGGGGTTGGTGGCCAGCGAAGCCATCAGGGCCGGAACCGCATTGGCGTCCGCCACTTCCCAGATGTCAACGATCGTGCTGGTCTCGCCGACCACGCCCTGGTAGGCGCCCAACAATTTCCAACCCGCCTTTTCCATTTCCGGAACGATATGGCCGAGCAGCTCGTAGGCCTGGAATATCTTGCCCGGCTTGATCTTGATCGTGGCGTGAACATACATCGGCATCGGCTTCTCTCCCTTCGCTCAGGAAGTCTGAAAAGACGGGCAGCGACACCCGCCCAACTGACCTTCCGGCTTTTTAATCCACCCGCGATCGCTTTTGCAAATGCTCCTTGTATCACCACGCATATGCCGTCAACGGTGTTAAGTGGGAACACGAAATTCCTCATTCCTCTCGAAAAACAGAGTATCGCCTCGAGGGCAAACGTAAGTCGCAACGAGCGGCATTCTTATCGGCACGCTTTGCAAGCCGGTCGCGGCGGATTATGGTTTGCCGTATGAGTACTGAAGAAAACAAGAAAATCGTACTGGCTTATTTCGCGGAAAGGTCGGCGGGCGACCCGCGCGCGTTCGATCATTTCGCCGACTCGGCCACCTGGATGATTATGGCCAAATCCTCGATGGGTGGAACCAGGACGAAGGCCGAGTTGCTGGAAATCGTCAAGCCCGCTTCGAGGTGCCTGTAAGCTTCAAAGTCACCGGAGTTACCGCCGAGGGCGACCGGGTGGCAATCGAAGCCGAGGGCTACGCCAAGCTGAAGAACGGCAAGACCTACGAGAACAACTATCACTTCCTGTTCGTAGTCAAGGACGGCAAAATTCAGCTCGGCAAAGAATACTGCGACTTCCATTATGCCGTCGAGGTACTGCGCCCCTGAACTTCCGCTGGTTCGTCCCATATCGACCGCGGACGGATAATGCAGCGGCAGCCTCCCCAACCAGGGAGAGGTTAAGGCCAGCGTACGGACGCACCTAAGCAAGCCAACCAGGCATTTCGGACCATTCCAAATCTTCCGGGGGCATCGCATGAAGTATGATCAGATCGTATTGGGCGCCGGTTCCGCGGGTGCGATCGTCGCGGCGCGTCTGAGCGAAGATCCGTACCGGTCGGTGCTGTTGATCGAAGCCGGTCCCGACTATCCCGACTTCGAGCGTATGCCCGACGACGTCAAGTACGGCTACGCGACGGCCGCGGACGTCATGGTAAACGACCGGCACGTACGATGGTTCACGGCCAGGGCCACCGAGCAAGCGCCGCCGATGATGGTCCCAGCCGGCACACTCACGGGCGGCGGCAGCGCCGTCAACGGTCAGGTCTTTTTGCGCGGAGTCCCCGAAGACTTCGATTCATGGGCAGCCAATGGCAACGGCGAGTGGGAGTTTGCTCAGTGTCTCCCCTTCATGCGCAAGCTGGAAACCGATCGCGACTTCGCGGGCGACGACTTTCACGGCTCCAGCGGGCCGATAATCGCCCGACGCTTCAAAGCCAACGAATGGCTGCGCGACCAGAAAGCATTCCATGACGCGTGCCGTGCGGCCGGCTTCCCCGACTGCCCCGATTTCAACCATCCGCAAGGATCCGGGGTAGGCCCCGTTCCGTTCAACAACCCAGACGCGATCCGATGGAGCACGTCGATCGCCTACCTCAATCCAGCCCGCCACCGCCTGAACCTGACCATTCGCCCGCGATGCCGCGTCAACCGTATCCTGTTCGAGGGCGATCGCGCGGTTGCGGTGGAAGTGATTAACAGCGGCGAGAAGTTCGTGGTCGAAGGCGGTGAGATCATCCTGAGCGCCGGCGCGATTGGCTCGCCGCACCTGCTGATGCTTTCCGGAGCCGGCCCCGCGGATCAGCTGCGCAGCTTCGATATTCCCGTGATCCGCGATTTGCCCGGAGTCGGGCGCAACCTGCGCGACCATCCTTATTGCAACGTCACCTGGCGCACGCGCGACGATTTCGTGCTTGATCCGATGACGCCTCGCCTTCAGTTGGCGCTGCGATGGACCTCCAGGGATTCCACGCTGCGCAACGATTTGATGCTGCTGATGTTCTCTTACGCGCAGCAACTGGAGCGGGGGCGGCTGGCCCCCGTTGGAACACGGATGCTGGCGGTGGTGGAGTTGGCAATGAGCGCCGGGGAACTGCGCCTTCGCTCCGCTGACCCCGAGGTGCAACCCTCGCTCGATTACGGGTATCTGCGTGACGAATTGGACCGGCGACGGATGCGCGAGGCGATCAGACTGGCCGTGCAACTGGGCGAACATGAAGATTTCAAGGCGATAACCACCGGACGCATCGAGCCGACCGCGGACGATCTGCGCAGCGACGAATCGCTGGATGACTTCGCCCGGCGCGCCGTCACCACCAGCATGCACATTTCAGGCACCTGCAAGATGGGACCTGCATCCGATCCGATGTCGGTGGTGGATCAGTACGGGCGCGTGCGCGGACTGCTCAATATTCGCGTGGCGGACGCTTCGATCATGCCCAACTGCGTGCGCGCCAATACCAATCTGACCACGATGATGATCGGCGAGAGAATCGCGGATTTCATCCGGCAAGGCCGTTAGAGTTGGGAAGGGAAAGAGAGAGAACTTCTTTCAGCGATGTGGCGGGCGTCCCGCGGCCGTCCTTGCCCTTCTTCCATGCGGGCAACGATGCGGAGTTCTACTGTTGGCTCAGTGGGCGGCCGCGGCGCCGGAGCGCAGATGCGGCGGACGAGTTGGCAGCAGCGGAATCAGCAGCATCGCGAACCCGAACAGCCAAACCATCAGGGTGAAGATGTCGTTGTAGGCCATGATCGTGGCCTGTCGGTTCAGCATCGAATTCATCAAGCTCGCGACCACGGCCGGCTGCGCAGGAGTTCCATGGCGCATGAACTGCTGCATGAGGCCTTCCTGTATTATCCGGTAGCTGCCGTTGAGCACGCTGATGCCATGCACCAGCCGCAGGTGATGGAACTGAGAACGACGCGCCAGCAACGTCGCCAGCGACGCGTACGCCACGTTCGCCGACACCCGCTGAAAGACGGTGAAGATGCTCGAGGCCCCGGTCATGTCGGCGGCAGCCATCGTGCTGAGCGAGATCGTGCCGATCGTCACCGCGAAGCAAGATGAACCCAACCCCAACAGCACCAGCATCGGAGCAAAGTTGGAAAAACCGACCTCGAGGGGAAAATGGGCCAGAGCCCACACTCCGTAAATCTGGAGTAAAGCGCCAATCGCCACGGGGATGCGCGGATTGAGGTAGTTATACAGCCGGCCCATGATCGGCATCATGATCATCATCGTGATCGGCCGCGGCAGCAGCACCATCCCGGCGCGCATCGCGGGATAGCCGAGCAGGGTTTCGGTCCACTGTGGCAGCGCAAAGCTCGACCCGAACAGGACAAAGCCAATCACCGCGTTGAGCGTGGTGCCGATCCGCAGTTGGGGGTTCGCCAGCAGACGCAGATTGATCACCGGTTCATCGGTGTAAAGCTCCCAAACCACCAGGCCCAAGAGTGTTACCGACGCCACGACCGTCCCCAGCACGATCAGGTTGGAGGAAAACCAGTCAACTTCCTCGCCTCGTTCCAGCACCAGTTGGAAGGTGCTCAGCCCGATGGTGAGAAGAACGATACCGGTCCAGTCGATATTCTGGACGCCGCGCTTTAGGTAGAGCGGATCGTGGACGAATGCGCTGACCATCGCGATCGCGACGATTCCGATCGGCAGGTTGATATAGAAAACCCACTGCCAGCTCAGGTTATCCACCAGCCA
>Ga0126373_10003005_pt1 | contig 12492 bp, 9 predicted proteins | sample PanSoiMetPlot_11_FD_92545 | JGI IMG/M metagenome (GOLD analysis project Ga0126373, IMG submission 92545) | Tropical forest soil microbial communities from Panama - MetaG Plot_11 | ecosystem: Environmental > Terrestrial > Soil > Tropical forest > Bulk soil | place: Panama | collected 2016-02-17
CACTTACAGTCACTAATGTTTCCGCCAGCGGCGATTTCTCCGAAACTGATAATTGCGTTGGCGTCCTACCCGTGAATCAGCAATGCACAATAAATGTATCCTTCCGGCCTACGGCGCCTGGTGTGCGCCAAGGAACGATTCTGATCACGGATGATGCTTCGGGGAGTCCCCAATCAATTTCTGCCAGTGGAACGGGCGTTGCGGAATTGGTCGTGTCGACGGATTCTCTCCAGATTCCAAATGTGACGGTGGGACAGTCCAGCCCCCCGTCGCCTATCACCTTGTCGAACTTCACTTCGGCAGCGATTGGAATAAAGCAGCTCTTTCTTCAAGGACCGAACTCGGGGGATTTCTCTCAGTCCAACAACTGCGGGACTTCTGTGGCGTCGCAGGCTAGCTGTGCGGTTAACATTACATTCACACCGACTGCGGGAGGCGTTCGGTGGACGAACCTTTCAATTGTCGACACGAACGGCAATACGGTGGGTGCCCTTCTCCAAGGCACTGGCACAGACTTCGCACTGAGCAGCAACACATTTCCCTCGACGCTCACTATCACCGCGGGGCAGGCTGCCAACTTCACTGTCTGGCTTGCAGGCCAAGGGGCATTTAATGGCACCGTCTCTCTCGCTTGCAAAGGGGGGCCCCAGAGCAGCACATGTTCCACAACACCCGCCTCCGTTCCGCTTACGCTCGCAAATCCAGGTGCGGCGATAACCGTCAGCGTGAGCACTCTAGCCCCGGCTGCCGCCACCGCTAAGGCCTTGGGACCCGTGGTAGATCTGGCGGATCTTTTACTGACAGGTGGTCTGACTTCGCTGGTTGCCTCACTCTATGTTTTCTTGTTGATCCGGCGACGCCTTGCATCGCGAATCGCGATTCCCAGTACCGCTTTCCTACTGTTCATTTTAGGAGTCATCATGCTTGTGATGTCCTGTGGCGGCGGAGGTGGTTCCAGCAGTAGTCCCGCTCCTCCTCCAGGGCCAACTAGCTACACGATCACGGTAACGGGAACTTCCGGATCGCTTACGAATTCGACCAATTTAACTCTTGTTGTAAATCCGTGAAATGTCCGGGAACGATTCTCGCGCCGGGTGTTTCCACTCATCTCGTTTGCAGACGGAGATTGAAACAGCGTGAGAACTGAAGCGACGTCAAGCGAGGGCATAGAAGTGAGCTTGTGTCGACGATACCAGACGGTCTTCAAGGGGGATTTTAGGCCGCTATCGCAAACGGGAGAATTGGGATCACGCTCGGTGCGGTGTGAAATGCGGTTTGAGATGGGTATGTCGTTGCATCGTCGAAAGCGAGTGTTCTGCAATCGGCTCTTGCCGTCTCTGGCTCGTGTCATGACGTAAACTAACTCTATAAGTTAAGTAGCGATATAATATATCAACCTGAGCATGCCCTGCCCGAGTGCCACAAATGGCAAATACCTTTATGCACGGTTCGGTTGGTGTCTCATGACACGTCTTCACTTTCTACAGGGTGGGATCTTGACAGCTGCGCTTGTGGTTGTGTCGCTGCTGATTGGGGCATGCGGCGGCACAGGCGCGTCGAACCCGGGACCACCAGGAACGCTGACGCTGTCCCTGTCGTCAGGCACTGTAGTGGCCGCGCAGGACGGAACCCCGGGGACTGTCGGTGTCAGCCTCGTGGGGATAACTACAGGAAGCTCGGTATCGGTCGCAGCGAACAACTTGCCTAGTGGCGTCACTGCTCAATTTGCGCCCGCTGTGGGCGGACTGAGCGGGACACTTTCCCTAGTCGCAGGCAGTACCACGCCGGCAGGCACGTATTCCGCAAGCGTGACAGCGTACATCGGGAATCAGACCGCGAGCCAGCCGCTTGTGTTGGTGATCGCCATTGCGGCGTCGGTGAGTAGCAATGTCGATATGAGTCTAGGCGTCGGCGGGAAGTTGGAAGAGTTCATGTCCACATCGTTCCAGCCAGCGGAGTACGACTATCAGTTTTTTCAAAATCATACGGCGACCGAGCCGGTGTCTCTGAACAAACTAGGCCCGCAACACATCCGCCTGCAGGGGGTCAGTCAAGCCGTACCTATGAAAGCAAATACGGGCTCAGCGACGGATTGGGACTTCTCGATCTTGGATGCAATCGTGCAGCGGGTGCTCGGCGCGGCGGATAACAGTCCGGAGTTTCAGATCGCCGTGGCGCCAGCATTTCTGAATGATCCGACGACTGGCCATTTCATTTTTAACGCCACAAATGTGCAGGCGTTCGCTGACTACAGCGCAAACCTGGTGAGGTATTACAACAAAGGTGGTTTCATCTCCGGCGGGAAAACCTTCGTTTCACCCAGCTACCCGCAGCACCCGATTACGTGGTGGGGCATCTTCAACGAATATAACATCAACGGCGTGACGGCGAGCCAGTACATACAGCTTTATAATGCCGTGGTTCGAGCGATGCTCAGCGTCGACAGCACGATCAAGATTTCCGCATTGGAACTTGCAGTAGCGGACCCCACCACGGACCTGCCACCGTTCGTGGCGTCTCCGACGAACGGGGGCGTGAACGCGCAGGTGAATGTCGTCTCCACACATTTCTATCCAACCTGCAATCAGCAAGACACGGACACGACATTGTTCGGTCGCGTGCCGCAGATAGTGCAATACATCGACTACGTTTATCAGGAACTGGGGACGCGCACGGACCTGAAAAGCGTGCCGCTATGGGTGACGGAAAACAACGTGAACGCGGACTATCCCAATAGCAACGGAATGAGCAATTGCAATCCGACCGTGAAATTCGTTTCCGATCCACGTGGGACGAGCGCGTTTTTTGCGGCCTGGCGGCCCTATGTGTTCTCGCAGTTTGGCAAAGCGGGCAATCAAGCGCTGTACCACTGGGTCTATGCTGCGGATACGCAGTCCGGCGAAGTGGACTACAACACCGGAAGCACCTATCTGAGCTATTGGGTCGACTATTGGTTGGGACAGATGTTTCCTTCCACGCCCGCCTCACCAGGGGCCGACATCTTGCAATTGCTTGTAACAGAGACATCGAGCGCGGAGATTCTTGCGACAAAGAACAGCGATGGATCGATAGTGATCATGATCGCGGACCGAGCGGTCCATGCATCGACCGACAATAATGGGACGGGAGATCCGCGAACGGTGGTTGTGGATGTTTCCGGGCTGGGAACATTTTCCACTGCGACAACCACGACCATCGATGCGAACACCACCGCGAGCAGCGGGCCGGTGCCCGTGTCGGTTACACTGGGGCAGAAACTGTCGGTGACTTTAGGCGGCTACGGCGTGACGTTTCTGAAGCTAAAGCCGTGAGCTTAAGCAGGCCATTTCCCTCATAACCCAGGCGATACGAGTCGCCAGTCTTAACCTTAAGTTTTACAGCTATAGTAAGCTTCGCCAATCGCCAGAACTCCATCTGAGCGGACAGGATTCATTCGTCCGTACCCCTGTACCCACGATCATCGAGAGGTCTCGGATTTCTAGGGCGCCGATGAGCGGAGATTAAGTTCGAAGAGGCGTGGTCTTCATGGCTCTTGCAGCAGTTACTCTGAAGGCTCAGAATTGGACTGCCGCGGCTGTTTGCAGCCTGGTTGGAGTTATACAGTTCGCTCGCAAGATTCGTGGCATCGTAAGCGTAAAGCACGGCCGTATTGCCATTTTCAACTGCCCACACTATGCCGTTGGCAGCGCCGTTGGCGGAAATGGTCGGCGTCGTTCCTGGATACGGAAGCTGGTTTGAGCTTTGCGATGAGGGTGTGACTGCCAGTTTGGCATTTGTGATGGGGAAGGCCTTGAGCGCATCCCCTACCGCGCCGTAATAGACTGTGCCATTGAAGTAGGAAGGCTTGGCGAACTCTCCGCCAGCGAGTTGCCCGCTGATGAGCTCGTAGATATTGTTTTGGTTCGCGTTGAACTTGCCCATGTTGTCGCGGTCGAGCGCGACGACGTAGATGGCACCGCGACCGCGGTCGATAACTGGTGTCGAGGTGATGCCGATCTCCGGCGTCACCTGTCCACAGCCGCGGTCGTCGCTCGGCAATTCACCTGGCATTTGTGTGGACACCACCCATAGAGGCGTCGTTGTGTTTCCGCTTACGCTATCCGCATCAAACGCGAAGACACTACCGTGCTCAGTAGGGATGTACAGAACATTTTTGGTTCCATGACCGGGAATGGACACATTTGAGAGGTAAAGCGGTTGCGCATCGACTTTGCCGTCCACGATGAATGTACCGAGTTTCCCGAACTTTGGGGATTCACATTCGCAGTCGTCAAGGCCATCTCATTGGTGTTTTGGCCGGTGCGCAAATTGTCGTAATGGTACGTGATCACGTCAATGACGGAAGTCGTCGGAGTTGGGTTGGGACTTTCGCCGGAACTGCTGGTTGCTGAACCGCCACATCCTTCGAACAGCCCTCTAGCGCCAGGAAGGCGCTTAGGATGGATGACAGATGATTCGATGGATGATGGCGACGCACAGATGCACCCCCGCTTTGAAGAGCGTGAACCTTCTCACACCAAGAGAAGCTCAAATCTACAATGAAGCTGTATTGGACAAACGGCATCTTGTCGCACAACAAGGCGTGAAATGAAAGGAAAACAGTATCACATGAAGAATCGGCTTCTTATCTCTCTGCTGGCGTTGTTCGCAGCCGCATCTATGGCCTACGGCCAAGGCGGATTGCCCATAGGCCAAATCCACATCATTGACTCGTTGGGGCGTCCACGAGCGGGCGCGAGAGTGACAGTCTGCACGGCTGCTGGAACGGGCATTCCATGCACCCCGCTTGCAAGCATTTTCATCGACGCGGGGCTCACCACGCCGGCAGCTAACCCGCTCACAACTGATGGCAACGGAAACGTTCCTGCCTTCTACGCTACGCCGGGCGTATATACGTATACGGTGACGGGAGCGGGGATCATTTCGTCAGGGCCGTTTATAGCTACCGTGGCTGGTACAGGCGGCGGCGATGCCGTAAAGGGCCAGCCCAACACTTTTACCGCAGCCAACAATTTTAATGGGGAAACGTTCTTCACGTCTGGTCGTCCCTGGTTTGACGTAACGGCTTTTGGCGCGGATCTCAGCGGTAATACATGCTCTACGGCCGCCGTCACAAATGCGATCACGGCAGCGCAAGCAGTGGGAGGGGTAGTCTTCTTTCCGCAGGGAGTCACCAAAGCAAATATCGCGCTAACGACTGGTGGCGTGGCGTTAGTCGGTTCTAATCCGAGAAAATCTTGGCCAAATGCAAGTCTTGCCCCGAGTAGGTTAGTGACTTGCGTTGCGGGGACTGCTCCGGTAATCACGATAACTTCAGGGCCAAGCAAAACTACCACATACGAAATAAGAAACCTGTACATAGCAGGCAATGAAGGTGGAGCAAACGATCAAGGCATATTGATCAACGGAACCAACAATCCAGTTGTAAACGTTCGTGATGTCACGCTGGAAGGATTCGCGCAGCAATGTATCTTGCAAAACGGTCCGGGCGGACAGTTAAATCTGCGAGACGTTGTCGCGCTGAACTGTCTTTTCAGCCGCACGAGCGCAACGAATCGCGGGGCGGTAGAAATTCATGCGGCAAACCTACAGATAGACACAGCAGAGATTAGTGTAAGTCAGACGACTCTCGTTAACGCGGGACTTACGAATTGTGCGCTTCTCCTAGATGGAGGAGCAGCTTACCTAAATGCCGTTACCGCTGAATTCGGCGAAGTCGGGTTTTGCATGACATCTGCTTTCATTGGTTCACAGATCATCAACTCTCAGTCCAACTTTAGTTTGGGACACGGCTGGCGTTGCGTAGCATGCTCTGAAAACGTTTTCTCGGCTGACTATTCTATAGATGACAGTCAAGCAGCCGCGAACACATACGACGGTTTCAATTTTGATTCAAACTCCTTGGGAAACACGATGACGGGGTTGATGGTAAACGTCTTTAGCACTAACCCGGTAGTGCGCTATTGCTTCAATGATCAGACAAGTAGAGTGCCTGGAGACAATTGGGAAAATCCGTTTTGTACTGTGGGGAATGAGGGAACAGCAGTTTGGAGCACTAATCCCAACTCGACTGTTGGGGTTCACTGGCCCGCAGTATGGAGATTCTATGCTGACGGGGCGTCTGCTACCCCAGACGTACAGCAGACGACTGAAATGGTATTCGGCCAATCAACTCCCTTGGCGATCACGAATTTCACTGGTGGCATAAACGGCCAACAACTCATCATTTTAGGAAACTCGAATTTAATCCTAGCCAGCAACGCGAACATTTCTACGGCGAGCGGAGCAGCTTTGCAGTTGGAAAACAACAAGGTTTATAGACTCACGAACAAAAGCGGCGTGTGGATTCAAGATGGGACTGAACGTGACTTGAACTTAAATACGCTAAAAGTAGGTGCTGGTTCGACGGTTACAAGTTCCGGTTCTGGTGGGACGATGGAATCGGTAATCGTCAGCGGCACAACTAGTGTAACGCCAGGGAATACTGTTGGATGCACAGATACTACGGCTACCGCGACCGGAGCGGTGACAACGAACCGCGTAGTGGTCTCACCGCAATCTCCGCAGGCGAATACTTCATGGAGCGGATTCGTTATCGCTGCGAACACGGTAGACATCCGAGTTTGCACCATTGTTGCACTTACTGGAGCGGCTACAACGGCGAATTGGGCGGTCGTGCCATGAAACCCCTCAAGTATCTCTCGATCCTGCTTGACTTGTGTTGGTGTAGTTCATTCCCAGCGCGCACGCAAATTGTAAGTCCGGATTTGCGCTCCGCTCGCGGGTTCGTTGCGTATTGCACATCAAAAGATAACACCGACCGCGGGATCTGTATGGCGCTAATATGTCAGTCCTCGAGGTAGCCGTTGCCCAGGCAGTTGTGGGTTATTTGCAGGCGCATCCAGAAAAGCTCGATGACGGCCAACAGAATCAATTTCGCGGATCGCTCAAGAAGGTGCCGCGCTTAAGCAATGAGGGGAGAAGTGAAGTAATGGCCGATGGAGGATTACCTGATGGAGCGGCAGATCTCCCTGGCCCAGGACGTCAGCTCTCTATTCTTCTGCCCAACACCAGAGAAGAAGCCGCGCACTCTGAAACGGTGCCTTGACGCAGGGCCATCTGGAAAACGCTCTCTGTGATAGACCCGCGTGCATGCCGAAGACGTCGCCACAGACTCTTTGGATCCGGAAGCGTACCAGGAAGTGTGCGGACAGGTTCTCCGTAGAGACAATTGGCGCTGCCAGAACTGCGGCGCGTCGCAAAACCTGCAGGTTCATCACATCCAGTCGCGAAACAAACTTGGGCATGACTGCCTCGAAACTTGATCACACTAGCCGCGTGTGACAGCTGACGTCTCCGGGCAATAGCCCGAAACTTGCCTGGAAGACAACCTTTTTGTCTCACGCCATTTTCCAATAGATAATTTTGCCGTGGTAATGATCTTGACCTTCGAAGCGCACGGGCGCATCGCGCGGAGGCCCGGGCAGGCCCTATCAAGTCAACTGCTGATCTCCCGAAACGAGCTACCCAACTTGACGTAGGTGACAGCGAAAAACTCTAACCAGGATTGCGGCAAAGCAGGTCGTCAAGACGGTCTGCGACTGGCACTTACGGGTATAAAGAGGATGTTGATCGACATCAAAGAAACAGAGCCCTGGGACGAGAGTCATGGGTAGGTGTCGACCAAGACGTGGCTGCCGGATGCGAAAACGACGTAATTGCCGGAAACTGCGCCCACTCCAAGAGTGGGGCTGGCGCTTGTCCACACAGAAGAGCCGCTGGAGAGAGAAAAAATTGTGTTGAGGTGAGGCGAGTAGATCCAATCCGATGTGACGGTTTGAAATTGCAACAACTCCGGAAGGTTAGGGGAAGATAGCTTTAGACCCGCGGGATCGTACACCGTGGCGCCAGAGTAGTAAAAAATACCGACGCGAAGGGCGGCGTAGTTGTTCACGAGCAAGTGGCCATTGTCGATCCAGCCGACGACCCAGCCGGGGACAGCGGTAGCCAGCGACCCGTTTTTGTAGATGTTGGTCGTAGCGCTCGGTATTTGGTCAGCATTCGATACGGCAATGAGCGTGCCATCAGGCGAGATTTGAATGGCGAAACAGGTGCCACAGCCCGAGGCTGGCGGTGGAGGCATATCCGACCAGATGGCGGAACCGCCCGAAACCGCGACAACGGTTCGGAGGAAGCTGTTGGGACCCGGATTGTTGAAGGATTCCTGGACTTGGCCAACCAGTGCGCCCGACGGAGACAACGAGAAGTCGACCAAGGAATAGGGTAGGAACGATGAAGGAGGCCAGGTCGTCGCGAGAGTTCCACCCGGCAGAGAATAGATGTTGAGCGTGCCACGCGGCTCGTACTGGTCATCGACGGCATCCGCAAGAGCAGCCAGCACGGTACCGTCGGAAGACAACTGCAGCTTCGAGCTGGAGAAAGGGATCGTACCTTCGAGTGTCGGACCGCCCGGATCAAAATAAAAAATCGAGCCGCTTGCAACAGCGATTGCCGCTCGACTTGTGCCGCCCGCAATCGTCCAGGCTTGTCCCATGGCGATGAAATGAGGCGTGGTGGATAGGCTGGCGCCGTCAAGCACCACGCCGTGCCTGTTGCCAACAACCCACTGAGAGGAGGATGCGGCGCCATAAGCGGACTCATAGGCGACCGGTAGATTGTAATCCACCTTCACCGGGCTCGAACCAGAGATGTCAATGACACTGGTCGCTCCTGTTCCAAATGGTATGGCACCGATCGTCGTTCCGGACGGGATCACCAATTCATCGACACCCATGGAATACGTGACCGCGGGCGAACTGCTACCAATCGCATAGATGTCTAACGGAGCGTTGGGACTCGACGCTTGGAAAGTCCAAATCCAGTTTCCTTGCCCAGTCAGGTTTTCAGTGGTGGCAAGGGTGACGATGGCCTGCTGAATACTGGCATTGGAGTAAGTCCAGACGGTATTGGCGAGGTTCGTCAGAAACCGCCCGCCGTCGAGGAACCAAGAATTGAATTGCCCTGAAAAAGCAGGGCTGACTGAGGAAGCCCCACTCGGGATGGAAATGGTCTCCACGACATTCTGACCTGCGGGGCCCAGGGCAACCCTGATAGCATCGGTAGCGGCAAAGCTGTTTGCCGCGGAGTAATCGCCGGCGCGGGAGAAGAGGAGCATACCGTTGGGTGACCACACGAACAGTCCGGAGGACGATCCAGCGCAAATGTAACTTCCGTCGGTAGCTAATTTCCACCAGGAGTTTTGCGCAATGATGGTGGAGAAGAGGTGGCCATCGACGGAGGAGCGAACTTCCACGCCGTTCGGGATCACGACGATCAGTGTATTGCCGGCGAGAGCCAACAGCTGAAAGGGAACTAGACTGGTCACGGGGTTCGGAACTTGATCCCCACTAGCAAGAATAGCGCCAGAGCCATAATCCCATAACACCCAATGGCCCGTGTCGTCACGGCTGAGCAATCTGGAGTTCTCCAACTCGAGGAGATTCACCTTCGTGGAGTGGCCTAACTCAAGCAAACTCGTCAGGGCTTTGTTAACGGCAATGGTCACATTCGCCGTGGTGCCTCCACCAGCGTTGCTGGCCGTGATGGTGTAGGTGGCGGGGGTGGACTGGATCGTAGGCGTTCCTGAAATCATGCCGGTGAAACTATCAAGCATTAAACCTGATGGGAGCGAAGGCATAACGGAGAACAAGTCCACAGTTCCCATGACCGTGGGGATGTCCGAAAGGATCGCGACGCCAACCGTAGCGGAAATGTTGGACTGAGGATAAACCAATTGGGATGGTGCAGGAACGTTAACAGTGATCTGAATCTTTGTAGTTGTGGAGCCAGCCGAGTTGGAGGCAACGACTGTATAGGTGGTTTGCGGCGAGACGGCGGTGGGAGTTCCAGAGAGCACACCAGTGGATGCGTTGAGGGTCAAGCCAGCGGGAAGGGTGGGACTCACGGCGTAGGAGTCGACAGTTCCCGTGACTGTGGGAGTGTCCGATGAGATAGTGGTTCCGACGGTTGCGGCGATATTGGTTTGAGGATAGGTGAGGTTAGACGGGGGCTGGAGGGGTGGAGGAGTTCCTGCCGAGCCGCCGCATCCGCTGACTACTAAGTATAATGAGAGGGAAAGTAAGGGGAGAAAAAGTATGGGCCATGTGTAAAGGGGCGGGCGGCCGGGTGACAAGGACAATGGCATCGGGCGACTCCACGCGTCTCGCTCGCAGCCGACCAGCGCCACCTCGCCCTGTGGAAAACATTCCAAGTTGGTCGTGATCACCATTCCCGGGATCACGAAAAACTGATTACGATCATTTCGGGATCGGTGATCACGATCATCCCGGAATTGTGATCACGATCGCCTGGAATCACTGATCACGTGCTCCGGAATACGCATCGTAACGGAAGAAGATGCCATTGGCAATCTCTTGAAGGAAGGTCGGCCGCGAGACCGCTAAGGACTTTTAGCTTGGGATTCAGAAACAGGCCATGGGTTTGCTTCTGCACAAAGCGCCCAGGGCAGTCTTATCCACGAGCGACACATCTACCTATCAGGAACAGGTTATATCTCTCGGATTAAGACAAATTGAGTGGGTCCCTCGTAGGCCAAAACGGTACGAATGGGAAAAACACTGCGAGCAGTCAGGACGTTTTCAGATCCATCTCACCAGTTAGACGAACGGAAACTTGATCTGACGCCGCGCGGTTGTGGATCGAGTCGACGATGTTTACGGGCTTCACCCACAGGCCTGTGTCGCACACCCCGTCACTCGTCCAGATCTGACGCCATTCTTTGACTGTATCGAGATAAGTTGCCCATTTCTCTGTGTAACAGCCCTGCTCAGGCCTTCGCGAGTAGGGAGATCGGCTATTTGTCGGCAAGTAACAATTGCAGTTATCCAAAACGACGATGCCGCCCGGCTTAACCAAGGAAACGGCGGACAAAGCACAATCATCGCGGGCCACGCCATCGACTACGCAGAAGTCAAAGCTTTCCGGCGAAAACATGCTCGCCACGTTCCGATAATCCTCCTCATGCTCGCAGAGATAGTACTCAACGTTCTGTAGTCCCTTCTGCTTGAGTTTTGCGCTGACCCGCTTGTACCAATCAGGACTATGCTCCACGCTGACAAGGCTCCCAACCCTTTCTGCAAACCAGATCGTGCTGCGTCCGGATCCCCACTCGATGCCTCGATCCGTGGGCCTCAGCCAGTTTTTGAGAATGTCCACCATATTGCGAACCAGCCACGGTACGTCCGGGTACCTCCGCTGATAGAGGGACAAACCCAAGCGGTGGTAAATATATCGCGGTGTCCAGTGATTAAACTTACGCATTCAGTGCTTCTCGAATATGTCAACAGCAATTACAAGGGCTCGCAAATACTTCTCCTTGATCCGCGGCAGTCCTCATCGGTTCCCTTCCGCCAATTGCCAAGCAAAACCTACGTCTGACATTAAATGCGCAATCATACCGCAATATCTATGACTCGACAGCGGATTCTCCAACAACGCGACTGTCACCCCTCTCGCGGGCGAGATACTGATCGTATACCCACCTGTAATCTTTTCGAGACCCACGCGCAGGCTCGAACGAGATGGCCACCGGTGCCAAGAGAGCGGTTCCATGGTGGACCTGGAGGTCCATCACATAAGACTCAGGAGCCAGCTCGGTGGCGATGTGATGCACAACTTGACTACGCTTTGCGCCCGTTGTCACTGTAAATATCACGGAGGGCGGCGGTAGTAGTTGGAGGGTGTTGGGGAGACTGCTTTCGCGTAGTTCGATGATTGGTTGCGGCGAGATGTAACCCACGTTCATCGCCAAAACTCTTGCGCGAAGGTTCCTTGTTGACTAACTAGCGCCCCTCACCGCGTAGTAGTGCTGGGAGCGTTTTTACCAAAATGGAGAGATCAAGTCCAAGGGTCCAGTTTTCGATGTATTCCAAATCCAGCGCCATGCTAGTTTCGAATGACGGATCGCTCCGGGCTGTCACCTGCCACAGCCCCGTCAGGCCAGGGCTCACATCTAAACGACGCAAATGCTCGATGGCATAGCGTTCAAAGTCGTCGATCGGGTGTGGTCGCGGACCTACCAAGCTCATGTCACCGCGTAGGACATTCCAGAGTTGCGGCAACTCATCCAAACTGGATTTACGCAACCAATGCCCCAATCGGGTAATCCGGGGGTCGTTCTCCATCTTGAAAAATGGGCCGTGGCGATCATTCGTACTCCGAAGTTTGTCTTTTTGAAAGTCGGCGTCCGCCACCATGGTGCGGAATTTGTAGCACCGGAACCTCCTGCCTTTAAGGCCTACGCGATCGGCCATATACAAGGAAGGACCTAGCGAATCGATCCGAATCAGAATTGCAAGGACAGCGAGAAGAGGGGCGGTTACTATCAACGCGAACCCTGAGACTAGGATGTCCAGAACGCGCTTGACAGCGAGCCCCACGGCAGGGATGGGCTGCCAATGTAAGTCCATGACA
>Ga0126373_10003006_pt1 | contig 12490 bp, 10 predicted proteins | sample PanSoiMetPlot_11_FD_92545 | JGI IMG/M metagenome (GOLD analysis project Ga0126373, IMG submission 92545) | Tropical forest soil microbial communities from Panama - MetaG Plot_11 | ecosystem: Environmental > Terrestrial > Soil > Tropical forest > Bulk soil | place: Panama | collected 2016-02-17
ATTAAAGCCCGGAGCCCAAAGCCCAAAGCCCAAAGCCCAAAGCCCAAAGCCCAAAGCCCAAAGCCCAAAGCCCAAAGCCCAAAGCCCAAAGCCCAAAGCCCCCTACTCCACCTCGTTGCCGTACGTGGGCACGCCTTGTTGGACCAGGAACATCAACGCCTGGGCACGGGGCGCCCAGTCGCTTTCCGAATAATTCTTCACGATGATCTCAGTCAGAGCCAAGGCCTTTTGCCGGGATTCGTCCGACTTCTTTTTGTTGTCCTCCGACTTGTACATCTCGACCATCGCCGCCCGTCGCGTGGCTGCCAGGTAGAGCGCCTGGGCCGCGGCTGGAGAGCGCGGGCGCTCGGTCGCGTACTTCTCGTACATGTCGGCCTCTTTGTCCGGGCACTTCGTGGAACCCTGCCAGTCGCCGCACAGCTTGTTCTCGATCAGGTGAAAGGCGGCGAGATCGGCCCAACGAGTGCCGGGAAATTTCTTCATGACCTCGCGCATCCAGTCTTCGTTCATGCCTTCGCGAAAATATGGATCGCGTTCCCGGGCCGAGCCCCGCGACATGACGTCGATCCGCTCAACCTGCCAGCGGATGTCGGCCGCGCGGTAGAGGGCTTCGCCGGCGTAGGTCGAGTCGGGGAAGAGGTCGAAAACCCGGTAATAGAGCCGCAAAGCGTCCTTGTCGGCGCCGCGCCGGCCGTGCGGGCGGCTGGCCACATCCTCGGAATCCACCGCCGCGCCATACAACACCTTGTCGCCGTCGGGCGTGGAGGGGCGCACTACACCCTTGTCGAGGATCCAGCCCGTGAGCATCTTTTCTTCGCCCAGCAGCGCCTGTACGTGCAGCGAGTCGCGGCTGGTCTCGAGAATTACCAACTCCCGGCCTCGCTCTACTTCTGCCAGCTTGGCGGAACTCGAATCGGGGGCGACGTAGATATTGGCGACTCGCACCAGGGAGGCGTGCTCGGCCATGGCGAAAGCCGCGCTCGTAACGCCCAGCAGCAAGCCGGCGGTCGCCAGGGCATCGCGGATGGCGGGAAGAAGCCTTAATTTTCGCATGGGCTGGCCGGCGGGCCGCTGCCTTGCGCCCCGCCTCTCGATATATCGTATTACGATGTTATCACCGTCGCGACCCGGCAACCTCCGCACCTCCACGCAGTCGTTCGAGCATGGCCGGCTCAATGTTGCCGCCGCTGATCACGGCCACGTTCACCCCGGTCTGCGGCAAGCCGTCTTTCCGGAACAGGAACCCGGCCACCGACACCGCGCCGCTGGGCTCGGCCACGGTCTGAGGGTTCGCCGCCAGCCGCCGCAGGGCTTCGTAGATCTCGTCTTCGCTGACCGTGACAATATCGTCGACATAAGCGCGAATGTGCTCGAAGTTGATCGGCCCGACGCTTTGCGTTCGCAGCCCATCCGCAATCGTCTGGGTCACTTGCTCGGCGGGAAAACTCACCAGCTGCGCCTCGTGGAAACTCGCCGACGCGTCGGCCGCCAGTTCCGGTTCGACCCCGATCACTCGGATCCCCGGCTTGCTCAGCTTGATGGCGGCCGCGATGCCGCTGATCATGCCCCCGCCCCCTACCGGCGCGAATACGCTTTCCACCTCGGGCAGTTCCTCCAGAATCTCCAGTCCGATTGTGCCCTGCCCGGCGATGATCTTTTCGTCGTTATAGGGCGGGACGACCGCGTATCCATGCTGTTCCGCCAGTTCCTCGGCCTTCAGCCGGCGCTCTTCGCTGCTCGGCCCCACCCGCACGATCTCCGCACCCAGCGCGGCGGTCGCGTCGAGCTTAATGGCTGGAGCATTTCCGGGCATCACGATGACTGCCTTCACCCCCATGGCGCGCGCGGCAAAGGCCACACCCTGGGCATGGTTGCCGCTGGAGTATGAAACGACGCCCCGCTTCCGCGCATCCTCGGAAAGAGTTGCGATCTTGTTGTACGCGCCGCGCAGCTTGAACGCGCCGATCGGTTGCAGGTTTTCGAGCTTCAGGAACAGCCGGCGCCCGTCGGGCGCCTCGGTTAAGTGCGTTTCGAGCAAGGGCGTGCGCACCGCAACCCCTTGTAAGCGGGTGCGTGCCTGCTGAATATCCTCGAGCGTAACGATGGGAAGTCTCCTGACAGGTTGCGGTTGTTCACAACCTCTAGATTTCCAAAATCACCGGCATAATCAGCGGACGCCGCTGCGTCTGCTTCGAGATGTAACGCTTCAAATCCGCGCGGATCTTCTCCTTGATGACGCCGTAATCCGCCTTTTCTTCCTCGCTCGAAACATCCAGCGTCTGCATCACGATCTGGCGCGCGCCATCGAGGAACCCGTTCTCATCCGCCACGAAGCCGCGGGTCACGATCTCCGGCGACGTCTCCACCACCCCGGTCAGCTTATTGATGGCGATGATCGGCAGAACGATTCCGTCTTCGCTGATGTGGCGCCGGTCCTTGATCACCAGGTCTTCGACCACGTCGGTGCGCGATCCCGAGTCAATGCACACGCGGCCCACATTGACCCGGCCGACCTTGCGGGCGCCCAGTTCGTCGAACTCAAGCACGTCGCCGCTTTCAATCAGGATGGTCTGGCCGACCGAGCCGCGCATCGCCGCCGCCATCTCCGCGTGCAGCTTCAGTTGCCGGTATTCGCCGTGCACCGGGATGAAGTACCGGGGCTTGACCAGGTTGATGATGAGCTTCAGTTCTTCCTGGCTGGCGTGCCCGCTCACGTGCACGGGCGGGGAGGAACCGTCGTCGTAGATGACGTGTGCCTCGCGGCGGAACAGGTGATCCACCATGCGGTAAATCGCCTTCTCGTTGCCGGGAATGATGCGCGAGGAGAGAACGACCGTGTCTCCCTTCTCGATTTTGGCGTGCTTGTGAGTATCGACTGCCGCGCGCGACAGCGCCGACATCGGCTCTCCCTGCGTGCCGCTGATCATCACGCACACTTTCTCCGGCGCGAAATTCTTCATCTCGCCCGGGTGGATCAGCAATCCTTCGGGGATTTCGAGGTAGCCCAGGTCTTCGGCAATCTCCGCCGAACTGTTCATCGACCGCCCGATGAACGCGATCTTGCGGCCATGCTCCCACGCCAGGTCTACGGCCAGCTTGATCCGGTGAATCGACGACGAGAAGCAGGAGATGAACAAGCGCCGTTCGGTGCGGGCGAACACTTCATCGAATTTCCGCCGCACGGCGCGCTCGCTCGGCGTATAGCCCTTGCGCTCGATGTTGGTCGAGTCCTGCAGCAGCGCCAGCACCCCTTCTTTGCCGTATTCGGCGAAGGCATGCAGGTCGAACAGCTTGTTATCGGTCGGCGTCGGATCGACCTTGAAATCGCCGGTGTGAATCACCACCCCCAGCGGGGTATGTATGGCCAGCGCCACGCAATCCACCAGGCTATGCGTGACCTGGATCGGATGAATGGTGAACGGTCCGATCTTGACCCGCTCGTTGGCGCGCAGATCGCGCAGATCGGCATCATCCAGCAGCCCGTGCTCATCGAGTTTGTCTTCGACATAGGCCAGCGTGAACTCGGTCCCATACACCGGCACCTTCAACTCGGAGAGCATCCAGGGAAGCGCGCCGATGTGGTCCTCGTGCCCGTGGGTGAGCAGGATCGCCCGGACTTTCTGTCGGTTTTCGATCAGATAGGTGATGTCGGGGACAACAATATCCACGCCCAGCAGTTCGGCCTCGGGGAACATCAGTCCCGCGTCCACGACAATGATGTCGTCCGCCCAGCGTAGGGCCATGCAGTTCATGCCGAACTCGCCCAGGCCGCCCAGGGGCACGATGTGTAATTTTCCGGAAGGCATTCGGTTCCCTTGATGCTAGCACACGGATTCCTATGGTTCGACGCTGATGCCGCCGCTTGGCCGCGGGAGCCCGCCTGCGATAATGTTGAAGAAGCGGTCGGTTGAGGCGTCGCGGCCCCCAACATCCAACATGCCGGTTCCTTCGCAAACATCATGGCTTCGCGGACGCATTGAAGGCGCATTGGTCCAGGGGTTGACCCGCGCTTACGAGACCGTGAAGGTCGACCCGCAGAAGTTCCTCATTCAGCTCCGCGCCGCGTATGGGCTGCCCGTCTCTACCTTTCAGGGGGTGTACTCGGTCGACTTGGCCGACCTCGATGACATCGCCGAATCCGTCATTCGCAGCGGGATGAAGATCGCTGCCGCCGAAGGCGCCGGCTTGGGCTTGGGCGGGATCGTGACCATCGTACCCGATCTCGGCATTCTCTCGGCCATCACCATGCGCACCATCCAGAAGCTCAGCCTGGTTTACGGCTTCGAGTTCAACACCGAGGATGAAATTGCCGACCTCTGGATCGCGGCAGCCAGCGCCGCCGGGGTCGATATCAGCCGCGAGCTGCTGGAAAAAGAGGTGGTCAACCGTTTTGTGCCGCGCGTGATCCAGCGCATCGCCGTGCAGGCCAGCGGCGAAGTGGTGGAGAAGTGGACCGGTCGCCTGATTCCGCTCGCCAGTTCGCTCATCGGGGCAGGCCTGAACTTCTATTTCGTGCGCGCCTGGGGCGAGCGCGCCATGGCGCATTTTCGGGGCAAACACCTGGAACTCCGAAAACGCCGGATCGAGGAACAGGTCGTCATTAAACTGGGCGCAACGCCCCGGCCTTCCTAGCGAATCTATGCCATCCGCAACCTCATTCCGCTGTGCCGCATTACTGTTTGATTTTGATGGAGTCTTGGTGGACTCCACCGCCGCCGTGGCCCGGCAATACACCGTCTGGGCGCTGGAACATGGGCTCGATCCCGCTTGGGTGCTTCGCGCGGCGCACGGCGTCCGCACCGTGGAGGTCATTCGCCAGGCGGCGCCCCACCTCGACGCGGAAGCGGAAACCTCAAAGATCGAGCAGCGGGAAGCCGACGACCGCAGCGTTCGCCTGATGCCGGGCGCCATCGAGCTGGTGAATTCCATCCCCGCGAACCGGTGGGGCGTGGTGACTTCGGGACGCCGAGCGCTCGCGACCTCGCGCATTCACCGGCTGCGCATCCCCATGCCTCGCGTGTTGGTTACTGCCGAGGATGTCACCCAGGGCAAGCCCGCACCCGATCCGTATTTGAAAGGCGCGGAGTTGCTGGGGGTCGCGCCACAGACTTGCGTGGTGGTGGAAGACGCGGTTGCCGGAATTCAGTCGGCCCACGCCGCGGGCATGCGCGTGGTCTCGCTTCCGAGTACCTATCCCGCCGAGGAACTCCAGGAAGCCGATGTGGTCGTCCCGGAATTGCAGCGAATTCGGGTCAGCCTCGATGGCAACGGACCGAACGGGGATCTGATCGTTCAATTCAGCTAGGGTGGTTTGCTTTTCTGTATTCCATTGTGTAGGCGCAGGCGCCCCCGCCTGCGCAGCCGGGCGCCAGCCCGGCAGGCGTGCGCGAGGTGCGCCGAAGGGCCGGCCCAAAAAACAAAACTGGTTCAGCGTCCTGCAGCCGAGCTTCGCTGTATAAGCGGCGATCGTGTGTTGGTAGAGACGCGGCTTGCCGCGTCTGAGACGGGGCAAGCCCCGTCTCTACCCGGGCGTCTGGAGCGAGTTTCGGCTGGCGCCTACCTTGACCACTCGACCAGGCTCTGCGATCTCCAACCGATTCCCGGGTGGCCTTTTTTTGCCGAGTTCAAAAATCCAGGGCCACGATCAAGTCAGGCTGCCGTATCCGTGTCATCCTCATCCGCCCGCCCGAACGAAGGGAGGTATCGGCCGAAGTTCAATTCGAAGTCGCTCGCCACGCCGTAACCGATACCACGGATCTTGGCACGGCGCGCCTGCGCACCGGGCAAGGCCAGCAGTGGGAAGAAAAGGTCGTTGCTCGACTGCAGCTCGGCGGCCGTGGGGGTCCCGAACCGATTGACCTGGGCCTTCGCCGCGGCCAGCGTTTCACGGTCGAACGAGGCCAGCCGCCGGGCAAGCGCATCGACAAACGAGTCGAGGTCGCCATCGTCCAGCGCGCGATTTACCCAGCCATAGCGCTCGGCAATCTCAGCATCGAAGTCGTCGCCGCTGAGCACGATCTCAAGTGCGCGCGAGCGACCGACCACGCGCGGGAGCCATTCCAGCGCTCCGCCCCCCGGGACCAGTCCAACACCGATCTCGGGTTGGCCGAATATTGCGCTTTGCCGGCTGGCGAAGCGCATGTCGCAGGCCAGCACGAACTCATTCCCGATGCCCCGCGTGCGGCCGCGAATCTTGGCGATGCTTACGATTGGCGCCGAGGAGAGGCGCAGCACCAAGTCCCGCCACAAGCCCAGCGTCTCTGGCCGTTCCGCTGTCTTGGCTACGTCGAGGTGGGCGATAAAGAAATCAGGATTCGCCGACTGGAACACCACCACCTTCACCGACGGGTCCGCCTCGAGCTCGGTCATGAGCGCGCGCAATTCGACGATCGTTGTGGGAAGAAACATGTTGATTGGCGGATTGCTGAAGGTGATGGTCCACCGGCCCGGATGGGTGCGGTCGGTGTTGAACTGCGAAGTGTCGGGCATGGCGCATCTCCTCGTCGGTTGTGAAGAACCGGGGCGCCCCACTCATCGCGTACTCTGCCATGAGTGGGGTATCAGTCTTCGACCCTGGCAACACGCCGGCTTACGCCGCCACCGCCTCAAGAGATTTGCGCAGCGATCGGAAGCCCGCGCGAACCTCGTCAGAAAAAAGCGCCGGCTGTTCCCAAGCGGCAAAGTGCCCGCCCTTGGGAAGCTTGTTGAAGTGAATGAGCTTGGGAAAGGCTCGCTCTGCGAAGCTACGCGGCATCGGATAGAGTTCGTCGGGGAATACGGTTACCGCCACTGGGATGGAGACGCCCTTCGCATTGAAGTACCCGCCTTTGCCCCAATACTCCCAATAGAGACGTGCGCCCGAAACGAACGTGTTCGTCAGCCAGGTGATGGTGATGTTGTCGAGAATGTCGTCGCGCGTGAGGCCTTCCGATGCTCCGTGGAAGACACGCGAAATCAGCTCGTAGCTGCTCGCGTCGTGATCCAGGAAATAGGCCGCAAGACCGACCGGGGAGTCCGCGATTCCGTAGAGCGTTTGCGGACGCAACCCCATCTGATAACCGTAGGCGATTCCCTTTTGATATTCATGTTGCAACCTCTCATAGGCGTCCTTCTCTTCATCCGAAAGACCCGATGGCGCCGGCTGCCCTAAGAAAGCCGCCTGGTCAATTTCGGCTGGAAAGATGCCGGGCATGTTGGTGTGAATGCCGAGCAGTTCCGGAGCGGCCTGGACGCCCATATTTTCAGTGACGACCGCACCCCAATCGCCGCCTTGTGCCACGAATTTCGTGTACCCGAGGCGCTTCATCAGCGTGACCCAGACGCGTGCGATGTGGGCAGGATCCCATCCGGTTGTAGTCGGCCTGCCCGAGAAACCGTAGCCCGGCATGGATGGAATCACCACGTCGAAGGCGTCTTCTGCTCGGCCGCCGTGGGCGGTGGGATTCGTCAACGGATCGATAATCTTCATCTGTTCGATGATCGAGCCTGGCCATCCGTGGGTCACGATCAGCGGCAGCGCATTTTTGTGTTTGGATCGGACGTGAATGAAGTGAATGTCGAGGCCATCAATCTCGGTGATGAACTGCGGCAGGCTGTTCAGTCGTGCCTCGACCTTGCGCCAATCGTAATCGGTTGCCCAGTAGCGAGCGAGTGCCTGAATGGTCGCCAACTGCACGCCTTGCGATGCATCCGGGACGGTCTCGCGTTCAGGCCACCTAGTAGCGTTGATGCGTCTGCGTAATTCAGCAAGTTCAGCTTCCGGAAAATTCACTTTCTGAAATGATCGAACCGCATTTTTGTCGGATGCCTGCTGGCCGCCTTCTTGTGTAGCGATCGTTTGAGCCATGGTGTCCTCCTTCTGAGTAGCTTTCATTTCTTTGTTCAGCGCCCCGACATCTTCGAACATGTGCGGAAGAAGAAACGGTGGAACACAACCTTGGACCTTTTCTCACCTTTGCCGAGGTTTGGCAGGCGGAAAACAGCAGAATTCAACGGGATTGAAGCAGACTAGGGGACAATCGCCAACCTGTGCCATACAGTAAACACAGTAGCCTTTCAGGCTGCTTGTTGAAAATCGGGCGAAGACCCCGCCTACTTCGAGCCCCAATCGATAGCCGCGCTATCAGAATCATGCTTTTCCATACGTTTTTCATAACTTCCTCCTCGCCGCCTGCATTCGACCAGCGTCTTTACCGCGATCGGAGAGGGAACCAAGGCTGACGCTTTGGTGCTTTGCTGAGAAAAGACAGAAAGGACGAGATTCCGTCGGTTGGGTGAAATTCTCTGAGCGGGCACCCGGGTTGCCGCACTGTCAGTCGGTGGGAAAAGATGCAGGTATCGCGTGAAGAGGACGCCTCTGTTACGACAATATTGCCCATATCGGGGAATTTACAGCCATGTTGCCCAATCCCATCCGAGCACAGGGCACGACCGTCGAATCTTCATGCTGGGCGAGTTCGGTACGTTCACCGCAGCCAATCTTCCAACTCAATGCCGCGGTCGGTCTTTTCATCGCGATACTTCACGATCACCGGCGTGTAGAGCGCCAGCCCCCAATCCACTCCACGCCCTTTGTGGACCGCACGCGACCCGGGAACCACCACCGCGCCTTCCGGAACTTCCAGCGGCTTTTCGGCGGTTGCCCGGTACACTTCGCCCCGCACCAGGTCGTAGATCGGCGTAGAGCGCGTCAGGATTGTGCCCGCTCCCAGCACGGCACGCGTCCGCACCAGCGTGCCTTCGTAGACGCCGCAGTTTCCGCCAATCAGAACGTCGTCCTCGATGATGACCGGCGCCGCGTTGATCGGCTCGAGCACGCCGCCAACCTGAGCCGCTGCGCTCAGATGAACCCGCTTGCCGACTTGCGCGCATGAGCCCACCAGCGCGTGTGAGTCCACCATCGTGCCTTCGTCCACATAGGCCCCTACGTTGATGAACATCGGCGGCATGCAGATGACCGAGGGCGCCACGTATGCACCCGTCCGCACAGAAGATCCGCCCGGGACCACCCGCACGCGGTCGCCGACCGAAAACTGGCGCGCCGGGAACGTGTCTTTGTCCACGAACGACAGAACCGGTTCGCGCATCTCCGCCAGTTCGCCAAGCCGGAAGCCCAGCAGGATTCCTTGCTTCACCCAGCCATTCACCACCCACTGGCCTTCGCGCTTTTCCGCGGCCCGAATGGTGCCCTGGGTCAGCGCCTCGCGAAATTGCAGAAAGGTCGCGCGCGCATCCGGGTCGTGTTCCACTTCGCCGAGCGCCGCGAGCCGCTCAATCTTCGTTTTCAGGGATTGCATCCGGCGGCAGTATACCTGCCGCTGGGAAATAGAGAAAAGCCGTACCGGTGCGCCGGCGCGCTTAAATGCACTTGCATTCGCTGCGGATCAGGACGCCGGGCATATTGTGCGCGACCTCGCGGGCTTCCGCCAGGGTGGCGTAGGGACCGTGCCAGCGCGCATGGTTCGCATCATGACCGGCCGGCCGGCCCTTGCCGTGATTGCACTGGCCGCACGCACCCCGATGCAGCACAATTTTGTGCGGCCCGGCCAGCCAGTTCTCGTACACGTAGAATTCCACGCTTTCCGCGCCCGCCGCGGCCGGCTTGGTAATCAGCCCGGCTTCGGTCAGCACCTTTTGCAGCTTGGAGCGCGTATCGCGGCGCATCGGCACCATCGGCAAACGGTAGACTTCCTCGATCTTCCCCATCATGGCCAGCGCAGCCTTCACGGGCATGGGGTTCGACTCGATGAAATTCGCCTGCATCAGCGGGAGGTACTTTCGGTAGAGCGCGCGCGCTCCTGCCCAGTCGTTGGCCAGCGCCAGGCGCGTCATCTGCGCCATTTCGTGCGGAATCTCATTGCCCGCCACCGAGATCACACCCACTCCGCCCAGCGCGATCAGCGGCAGGGTCAGCGAGTCATCTCCGGAGAGCACTAAAAAATGGGGCGGAACGGCATTGCAGATTTCCGCCATCTGCGTCACATTGCCGCTGGCCTCTTTCACCCCGACGATGTTCGGCACCTCTGCCAGCCGCGCCAGCGTTCCCGGCTCCAGATTGGCCCCCGTGCGCCCGGGCACGTTGTACAGGATGAGCGGCTTATCGACCGCTTCGGCTATCGACTTGAAGTGGCGAAACTGTCCTTCCTGGGTCGGCTTGTTGTAGTACGGGTTCGCGGTCAGGATCGCATTCACGCCCGGCCGGGCTGCGGCTTCCTTCGCCTTCTCGATCGCGTCGAAGGTGGAATTGGAGGTAGCGCCCGCAACAATCGGAACGCGCCCCGCCACGACTTCAATCGTGATATCGATCACCTGCAGCCACTCATCGTGCGACAGAGTCGGCGTTTCGGCGGTGGTTCCGCAGGGAACAAGGAAATCGACGCCAGACTCGACCTGCCAGCTGATCAGGTTCCGAAGCACAGCATCGTCAATCGAGCCGTCTTGCCGGAAAGGAGTGACTAGCGCGGTCCCGCATCCCTGAAGTTGCATAGTAGTTACTCTATCGCTGATGACTGGTTCCCGGAAGAAGGTTGTCCTGAACAGCGCAATCCGGTAAACCCAGCGCCTCTACCCATTTATCGTACCGCGATCTATAAGTGGCTTCACAACTCCCGCCACACCTCCCGGAAGTTGAAAAATCCTTTGCGCGGCGCCAGCCACTCCGCCGCCCGTACCGCGCCCTCAGCGAACCCCCGCCGCGACTTCGCGTCGTGGCACACGTAGATCCGGTCGTTTGGCGAGTCGAACACCAGTTCGTGCATGCCTACGACGTCGCCCTCGCGGAACGAGACGATTTCCGGCGCCGTTCCCGCGACCTCCCGCACCGCATCTCGCAGCACCAGTGCCGTTCCCGAGGGCGCATCCTTCTTGTGCTGGTGATGGCGTTCGAAGATCTGCGGCAGATACTCGTGTTGGATGGCCTGCGCCGCCGTGCGCGCGGCTTCCAGGAAGATATTTACGCCAATCGAAAAATTGGCTCCGTACAGGAATCCGGTGCCCGCGGCTTCCACCTCGGCGCGCACGCGGCCCAGTTCGTCATACCAGCCCGTCGTACCGACCACCATCGCTTTTTGGGCGCGCAGGCAGGCCGTAATGTTGGCCAGCGCGGCTTGCGGCCTCGTGAAATCGAGAACCAGGTCGACCGATTGCAAACGCTCCCGCGTCAGCGCGCAGGCGCCGGCATTCTCGGATCCAGTGAGCACTTCCACATGATGGCGCCGTTCCTTCGCGACCTCGGCTACCAGCGAGCCGGTCTTGCCCTTGCCCAGCAGCAGAATACGCATGGTACCTACCGAAACTTCCTTGATGGTTTCTGAATTGAACTCGGGTGTACAGCTAAGTATGGGCCCTTTGGGTGAAGCTAGGCAAAGACGGCGGGATCCAGTTCCGAGAAAAACGTCGCATGCAATCTCTGAATCACCCGCGGCACCTCCTCCTCCTCAATGACGAAGGTCAGGTTGATCTCCGATGCCCCCTGCGAAATCATGCGCACCTTCAGGTCGGCCAGTTCGCCGAAGACCCGGGCCGCGATGCCTGGGGTCTCCCGCAGGCTCTCTCCCACCAGGCAGACAATAGCCTTTCGCCCTTCATATTTCACGTCGGCCAGCTTCGAAAGGTCGGCCGCCAGCGCGGGAATGGCTTCGTTGGAATCCACCGTAAGCGAAACACTCACCTCCGAGGTGGACACCACATCCACCGGCACCCGATGCCGGTCAAATGCCTCGAAGATCGAGCGCAGAAAGCCGTGCGCCAGCAGCATGCGCGGTGCGGCCACATTTACGATCGTGATTCGCTTCTTGGCGGCAATCGCCTTGAACATATTCCTGCAGTGCGGCACGCGAGTCGTGATCTTGGTGCCTTCGCACGCCGGGTTGCGCGAGTTCAGAATCCACACCGGAATGTTTTTCTGGATCGCGGGTAGCACCGTGGCCGGGTGCAGCACCTTGGCGCCGAAATAGGCGAGTTCGGCGGCCTCATCGAAGCTGATCACGCGGATGCGGTGCGCGTCGCGGCACAGATTCGGATCGGTGGTCAGCATCCCGTCCACGTCGGTCCAGATCTCAATCGCCTCCGCCCCCAGGCCTGCTCCCACGATCGCCGCCGAAAAATCCGATCCGCCCCGCCCAATGGTGGTGGTCACGCCCGTTCGCGTCGAGCCAATGAATCCCCCCATGATCGGCACCGCGCCGCGCTCTATCAAGGGCTTGACGGTGACCGCCAGCCGCTCGTTGGTCTCGTCGAATAGCGGCACGGCCCGCAGGTGGCTTGCATCGGTGACGATGCAAGCGCGCGAATCCACACACACTGCAGGAATGCCCCGCGCCTGGAACGCCTCGCTGACAATGCGGCTGGAGAGCAGTTCACCGTAGGCGGCCACCAGGTCGGTGGTACGCGGCGTGACCTCGCCCACCGCGGAAATCCCGCGCAGCAACTCGTCCAGCGCGTCAAACTCGATTTCCAGTTCGCTGTGAAAACGGGTGAACACGCCGGTTCC
>Ga0126373_10003007_pt1 | contig 12490 bp, 7 predicted proteins | sample PanSoiMetPlot_11_FD_92545 | JGI IMG/M metagenome (GOLD analysis project Ga0126373, IMG submission 92545) | Tropical forest soil microbial communities from Panama - MetaG Plot_11 | ecosystem: Environmental > Terrestrial > Soil > Tropical forest > Bulk soil | place: Panama | collected 2016-02-17
CAGCGATTTGGTAACAGCGCCAGATAATATCGCTGAGCTGCTTTTTGCCGGCAGGTTTATTGAAAAATCCAAGCTGGCGGGGCCAGATCTCATTAAATACGACACGTCCAGGTGTCGTCTCGATCGTTTTGGCTTCAGCATTTCCGTAGATGGTTTTTCTTCCAAAATCGGGGTTCTTAATCCGGACACGATCATGCGTGCGAACGCTGCCCTCGGCCATGGCAAATTCTACTTCGGCTGCATCGGCAAAAAGCGGCAGCCGCTGGCCGTCTTTGCTTTGACCGCGAGGATTTTGGGTCAGGTAATAACAACCGAGCGTGATGTCCTGAGAAGGCGTGGTAATAGGCTTGCCGCTGGAAGGGGAGAAAATGTTATTGGGAGCGAGCATTAGCATGCGCGCTTCCATCTGGGCCTCCACCGAGAGCGGCACGTGCACCGCCATCTGGTCGCCATCGAAGTCCGCGTTGTACGCGGTGCAAACCAGAGGGTGAATGCGAATGGCTTCGCCCTCGATCAATTGCGGTTCGAAAGCTTGAATTGACAATCGATGCAGAGTAGGCGCGCGATTGAGCAGCACCGGATGACCCTTGGTCACTTCCTCGAGAATGTCCCAGACCTCAGGCGTCTGGCGCTCAATCATCTTTTTCGCGCTGCGCACCGTGTGCACGTAACCAAGGTCTTTCAGTCGGCGAATAATGAACGGCTCGAAAAGCACGAGCGCCATCTTCTTTGGCAAACCGCACTGATATAGCTTTAACTCCGGGCCGATGACAATCACCGAGCGCCCCGAATAATCGACGCGTTTGCCGAGCAGGTTTTGGCGGAAACGCCCGCCCTTGCCCTTGAGCATGTCGCTGAGTGATTTGAGAGGCCGATTGCCGGCCCCAGTCACGGCGCGACCATGTCTGCCGTTATCGAACAAAGCGTCCACCGCTTCCTGCAGCATTCGCTTTTCGTTGCGAATGATGACGTCGGGCGTCTTAAGCAGAAGCAGGTTTTTTAGCCGATTGTTGCGGTTAATGACGCGCCGATAAAGATCGTTAAGATCGGACGTCGCAAAACGTCCGCCCTCCAGCGGAACCAAAGGGCGCAAATCCGGCGGAATCACCGGCAACACATCCAGAATCATCCATTCGGGACGCGCATGTGAATTCTGAAATCCTTGAACTAGCTTGAGACGCTTGGCCAGTTTCTTGCGGATTTGTTTGCTCTTGGTCGCAGACATCGCCTTCTCCAGCTCTTTATTCAGCTTGTTGAGGTCGATCTCGGCTAGCAGCTTCTTGATTGCTTCCGCGCCCATGCCAGCGACGAAATCTTCGCCGTACTGTTCTTGCGCCTCACGGTATTCGACTTCGTTAAGTAGTTGTGTTTTCTGCAATGGCGTCTTGCCCGGATCAATGACGATGTAGTCCTCGTAATAGATGACGCGCTCGAGCTGGCGCGCGCTCATATCGAGCATGAGCCCGATGCGCGAGGGCATACACTTGTAAAACCAGATATGCGAAACGGGCACAGCCAATTCGATGTGACCCATGCGCTCGCGGCGAACGCGCGCCAGGGTGACTTCCACGCCGCATCGGTCGCAGATCACTCCCTTATGCTTGATGCGCTTGTATTTTCCGCACGAACATTCCCAGTCGCGCGTGGGACCAAAAATGCGTTCACAGAAAAGGCCGCCCTTCTCCGGTTTAAATGTGCGGTAATTGATTGTCTCTGGATTTTTGACTTCGCCCTTGCTCCACGATCGCATCGTGTCGCTCGAGGCAACGCCGATGGCGACTTGATCAAAACCCACGGGGCGTTCTTCGCCCACTAACTCACGCCAAGAATGTTCGTTCATGATCTCCTCAAATAATTTTGAATTAGAAATTTATGCGACGCTTTCCATGAAGGTGGGTGCCTGGCCGCCGACCTTTACGTCGAGACCCAGGCTCTGCATTTCCTTGATGAGAACATTGAAGGACTCAGGCGTTCCCGCTTCGAGCGAGTTATCGCCTTTAACGATCGACTCGTAGATGCGGGTTCGGCCTTGCACATCATCGGATTTCACGGTCAGCAATTCCTGTAACGTGTAGGCGGCCCCGTAGGCCTCCAGAGCCCAGACCTCCATCTCACCAAAGCGTTGTCCACCGTATTGCGCTTTGCCCCCGAGCGGCTGCTGAGTAACAAGTGAGTACGGTCCCACGGCGCGCGCGTGAATTTTGTCCGCCACCAGGTGGCCCAGCTTCATCATGTAGATGTAGCCAACCACGACTTCCTGATCGAACGGATCGCCAGTGCGCCCATCAAACAGACGCGCTTTGCCGGTTTCCTGCACCCAACTAAAGCCTTCTTTTTTGCGGGCGTCCTTCAGGTAATCCCGAATCTTCTCTTCCTTGATTCCGTCGAACACGGGACTGGCGACTTTGAATCCAAGCGCTCTAGCCGCAACGCCGAGGTGGGTTTCCAACACCTGGCCGACGTTCATTCGGCTCGGCACGCCAAGCGGATTCAACACGATTTCAACCGGCGTTCCATCCGCGAGGAATGGCATGTCTTCTTCCGGAACAATGCGCGCTACTACGCCTTTATTGCCGTGGCGCCCAGCCATCTTGTCGCCGACTGAAAGCTTTCGTTTCGAGGCGATGTAAACTTTGACCTGCTTGATAATACCAGGATCGATATCGTCGCCGCTCTCGACCCTGTCCATCGCGCGATCGCGTTCGAGCTCCAGCTCCGCGAACTTGTGTTCGTAGGCGCCAATGATTTCACGGATCTTATTGCGGATCGGGCTAGGATCGATCTCGACGTGATCGTGCGCAGTTGCCAGTTTTCGCAATAGCGTCTTGGTGATTTTGCGATTGGCCGGAATAATGATCTCACCATTCTTGGCGTTTACGACGTCGAGAGGGACTTTTTCACCGAGCAGGATATTCGAAAGCGAATCGGTCAATTGTTCGATCAGAGCCTCTTTTTTGCGTTTATGTTCTTCGCTGATTGTTTTGAGCTGCCGTCTGGTTTCCGCTGGCGTAAGTTTTTCGCGTGACACTTCGCGACGAGACGAGACCTTCACATCCATCACGATTCCGTACGTGCCTGGGGGAACGGTAAGCGAGGTATCTTTCACGTCCGCTGCTTTCTCGCCAAAGATCGCTCGAAGCAGGCGCTCTTCCGGGGCCAATTCGGTCTCACTCTTCGGCGTAATTTTCCCAACCAATATATCGCCCGGTTTCACTTCCGCTCCGACTCGCACTACGCCATCCGGGCCCAGGTTGCGCAAAGCTTCTTCGCTGACGTTGGGAATGTCCCGCGTAATTTCCTCCGGGCCAAGCTTCGTATCGCGCGCGCCGATCTCGAATTCATCGATGTGGATGGAAGTGTAAATGTCCTCCTTCACCACCTTTTCAGAAATCATGATGGCGTCTTCGAAGTTGTATCCGTTCCATGGCATGAACGCGACGAGCACATTGCGCCCCAGCGCTAACTCCCCGTGATCGGTGTTCGGGCCATCAGCGATAACTTGACCACGTTTCACATGCTGCCCTTTGCGCACGATCGGCTTCTGGTTCACGCATGTGCCAGCGTTGGACCGCATGAATTTGCGGAGCTCATAAACGTGAATCCCTGCCTCGGGGTCGGTCTTAAGCTTCTTCTTGTTTTCCGGCAGATGGCCGTCTTTGGTGACAACGATTTGGTCTGCAGTAACCGAAGCAACTTTACCGCTGTCGGCCGCCAAAACAACGGCGTAAGAATCGCGCGCCACCTTTTGTTCTAGCCCCGTTCCCACCAGCGGTGCCTCGGAAACTACCAACGGCACGCCCTGGCGTTGCATGTTGGAACCCATCAGTGCCCGGTTTGCGTCGTCATGTTCAAGAAATGGAATGAGGCCTGCCGCCACCGACACGAGCTGTTTCGGCGACACGTCCATGTAATTCACCTTGGCGGGATCGACTTCAAGAAAGTCGCCGCGGTAGCGCACAGAAACCTTTTCTCCGGTGAAATGACCGCGTCCATCCACGGGCGCATTGGCTTGCGCCACGAGGTAATTCTCTTCGCGATCGGCAGTAAGATATTCTATCTCATCCGTTACACGGCCCTTATCCACTTTGCGATACGGCGTCTCGATAAACCCAAACTCATTAATGCGCGCGAAAGTGCTCATTGAGCTAATCAGCCCGATGTTGGGTCCTTCTGGCGTCTCGATCGGACAAATGCGGCCGTAATGGGAAGGATGAACGTCGCGCACTTCGAATCCAGCACGCTCTCGACTGAGACCTCCAGGACCGAGAGCCGATAAACGCCGCTTGTGCGTCAATTCCGCGAGCGGATTCGTTTGATCCATAAACTGCGAAAGTTGTGATCGGCCAAAGAAATCTCGGATCACGGCACTAAGCGCTTTTGGATTGATGAGCTTTTGCGGTGTCATCCCATCAACGTTAATGTCGAACAGAGTCATGCGTTCTTTGACCAACCGCTCGGTGCGAGCAAGACCCACGCGGCATTGATTCGCCAGTAGTTCGCCTACGGTGCGCACCCGCCGGCTACCCAGATGATCAATATCATCGAGCGTGCCTTCGCCGCGGCGCAAATTGATCAGATACTTGATTGCCGCGATAAAATCTTTGTCAGTCAAGATGCGCTCGGTAGGATCGACGTTGATCCCGAGTTTTTGATTAATTTTGTAACGGCCGACGCGTCCAAGATCATATTTCTTGGGATCGAAAAAGAGTCGCTTGAGCAAAGCGCGAGCATTCGCCACTGTTGGGGGATCACCCGGGCGAAGGCGCCGATAAATGTCCTTGAGCGCCTCTTCCTGGTCGTGCGCCGGATCTTTTCTAAGCGCCTTGACGATTGTGTCGTCGTTCGAGATGTCGATTACCTTCGCCTCGTGAATCTTAAGTGCCATGATTTGGCGAACGGTCGCCAGCGTGAGGGGTTCAAACGCGCGCGCCACCGTCACTTCGCTATCTCGGACATCCGCGATAAGTACCATCGTCGCCAGCTTCTCTTCGTCTAGTTTCTCGCTCAGCTTAAGGTTCTCGATGTTGTAGAAAAGCTTGATGACCTCTTCGTCGGGGCCGTAACCCAGCGCACGCAGGAACGTAGTAGCAAGAAACTTTCGACGCCGTTTACGCCGATCGAGATAAATATAAAGAAGATCAGCGGTATCAAATTGCACTTCGATCCATGATCCCCGGTCTGGAATAATCCGAAAGCTGTACAGCACCTTGCCGTTGACGTGAACCGTTGATTCGAAAGCGATCCCTGGGGAGCGGTGCAACTGGCTCACAACCACGCGCTCGGCGCCGTTGATGACGAAAGTGCCCTGCGGTGTCATCAGCGGGATTTCGCCCATGTACACCTTCTCTTCCTTGGTGCCCTTCTCTTCCCGCAACTGGAACGTGACATGCAATGGCGCGCTGTACGTCTGTCCCTCTCGTTGCGCTTCCAGAGCCGTCAGTTTTGGCTCGCCGATGTCGTAATGACTGAAATCGAGCACCGCTTTCTCGTCGTAGCTTTCGATAGGGAAGACCTCCTTGAAAACGGCCTGGAGTCCCTGATTTTTTCGCTTTGAATAAGGGACGTCTTTCTGGAGGAAATCGATGTATGAATTGGCCTGAACCTCAATTAGATTTGGCGGTTCAATGCCTTCTTTAATGCTTCCAAAGTAGATGCGTTCGGACATATTCATTAAGCTCAAGAGCTAAACCCTCGCAGCGACACCCCAACTGCAGCGACGAAGGCAAGATGTTTACCAGTTCAGCGACAAGCGAAGGGCACAAAAATGACACCAAAACAATGGCCTGTCAAATCGATGACCCCTGTTTTGCTGCCAATTTTGTGTTCTGCCGTTCGAGTGCCGCGTTACAATAACCTCTGCCCGCTTCGAATAGGGCAGTCTAAACAAAAATGGCCACTGCGCAAACAAATCTTTCGTTGGCCTTGCCGTGGACTGCAACGATTCGGTTGAAGACCGAACCGCCGCCAGGCGAGCAGCGATTGCCCGTCTGGGCGACAGCCGCTGGCAAATTGTCTTCGCAACGCCGTCTCTAGAAAAACGCTCTACTTAATTTCGACCTTCGCACCGGCGGCCTCGATCTTTTTCTTCATCTCATCGGCCTCCTGTTTGGTCACGCCTTCCTTGATCGTTTTGGGTGCTCCCTCAACCAGCGCTTTTGCTTCCGCCAGCCCAAGTCCCGGCACGGCGGCGCGGACCTCTTTGATCACGGCAATCTTGTTTGCGCCCATTTCCTTCAGGATCACGTCGAATGTCGTTTTTTCTTCGGCCGCCGGAGCCGCCGCACCTGGTGCGCCCGCTGCAGCAGGACCGGCCGCTACTGCTACCGGCGCAGCGGCGCTGACGCCCCATTTTTCTTCAAGCTGTTTGACCAATCCAGCAATCTCCAGCACCGACAGGTTGCTGAGTTGCTCCACCAATTTTTCTGTATCTGCCATTTTGTTTTTCCTCCAATTGCCGCCTCCGAAAGCCTTCGAAGAATTAAAGCCGATAGCCATCGGCTCGGACAGTTTTTCCTTTTTTCCACTGTAGCCTCGGCCCTGTGGGCCGCGCGCGCCGCACAGCGACGCAGCTACAAATCGTTTATGCGCTCGCCTCCGCTGGTTTTCCTTCTTTTTGAGCCTTTGCATTGAGCAACCGTGCCAATGCGGAGGCTGGTTCATTCAATAGACGTACCAGTTTCGTGGCAGGCGACAAAAGCAGTCCCAGCAATTGCGCCTGCAAAATTTCGCGCGGCGGCAATTCTGCCAGCGTTTCCAATTCCGCCGTGGAAAGAACATTGCGATCGACAAAGCCAAGCTTGAGCGCCGCGATCTTAAACTCGGTCGCGAAAGTCTTAAAAATTTTTGCTACTGGGGCCACGTCTCTTTCGCCTGTGACAACAGCCGTCTGGCCAACCAACTGGTCCCCGACGTCTGGAAAACCGGAATCCGCCATGGCACGCTTGAGGAAATTATTTTTCACCACGTGCATTTCCGCACCTGCCGGTGCCAATCGGTTCCGTAATTCGGTGAAATCAGCCACTTTCATGTGCTGATAATCCGTCACCAGCACATAAGGTGACTGTTTCAGTTTCTCGGCCAAATCCGAAACGATGCTGGTTTTTTCCGGTCTCATCTATTTCGACGTTGAGTGTTTCAATCTAGAGGTTCAAATACGGCGATGGATCAATGCGGACGCCCGGGGACATCGTCGCACTAATTGTCACTCCTTCAAGAAAACGGCCTTTGGCCGTCGCCGGGCGCGCTCGCACGACGGCTTCGATTACTGCATTTCCATTTTCGACCAAAGCTTTTTCTTCAAACGAAACTTTTCCAACCGGCACTGCTACGTTGCCGTTCTTATCAAGCTTAAATTCAACCCGGCCCGCCTTCACCTCCTGCACCGCTTTCGCGGTATCGTCGGTCACTGTTCCGGTTCTGGGATTTGGCATTAATCCGCGCGGCCCGAGCACCTTCCCCAGTTTCCGAACTTCCGCCATTGCCGCAGGTGTAGCGATCGCCACATCAAAATCCTGAAAACCTTCCTGGCACTTCTGAATCAGATCCTTCATCCCAACAAATTCCGCGCCAGCTTCCCTGGCGGCGCTGGCGGCCTCACCCTCCGCAAAGACAAGCACCCGCACCTGTTTGCCGCTGCCATGCGGCAGCGGGCAGGTCCCGCGCACCATTTGATCAGATTGCTTCGGATCAACGCCGAGCCGGAACGAAACCGTCACGGTCTGATCAAACTTCGTCGACGGAAACTTCTTCAGCGTTGAGACAGCGTCGGCAAGATTGTAACTCTTGCTCCGATCAACCTGCTCGGCGGCGGCCCGATAACGTTTGCTTCGATTTCTTTGCATTTCTCTGTGCAGTTCAAATGCCCGGTCACGTGCACCAGGCTCCTGCTTAAAAGTTGTACCACTCAGGTCCAGCGAGCGGGCAGGGAACTTAGCGGCTACCTCTGGCTTGTCAAAACATCTGCTAAAAATTCACAACCTCTCAATCGACCGGATCTGACACATCCGGCGATCTCGTCGATTCTGCGGTTCCCTGCGGCGCCCGCGGACCTTGCCTAATGATTTTGCCTTCTTTCATCACGAACGAGATGCGCTCGGTAGCGGTGATGTCTGAAGTCGGATCGCCCGGCATGGCAATGACGTCGGCCAGTTTTCCTTTTTCCAGAGTCCCGATTTTTTGCGCGATGCCGAGAAGCTCGGCATCGTTCCCCGTCGCGGATTTCAATGCATCGATCGCATTCATACCGAGATCGACCATTAACTTGAATTCTTTTGCGTTCTGTCCGTGTGGAAAGACCGCCGCGTCGGTTCCAAATGAAACTTTGATGCCCATCTTAACGGCATTGCGAAACATTTCCGAGCGAGCTGCTGTGGCCGCTTTTGCCTTCGCCTGCAATGCGGGCGGATAATTGTCGAGCTTGCCCATGATCCACTCCGAGGCCATGAGCGTTGGTGTAAGGAAGGTTCCTTTCTTTTTCATTATAGTCAGCGTTTCTGGTTTCATAAACGAACCGTGCTCGATCGAATCGACACCCGCCTCAATAGCCTCACGCGCGGCTTGATCGCCGTGGCAATGCACGGCCACTTTTTTGCGTAACCGGTGCGACTCATCGACCAGCGCCGCCATTTCAGCCGCCGTTAATTGCGGCGTATCCACTTCGTCCCCGAGTGAAAGCACGCCGCCAGAAACAGCAGCCTTGATGACGTCCGCGCCATTTTTCACCTCAAACCGCACCGCCTTTCGAATTTCATCGGGACCATTCGCAATGCCGTCCGTGTAATCCGGTTCGCGCCCAAAAAGGAAATCGCGGAACGCGTTTGTTGGATCAAAGTGACCGCCGGTGGCACCGATTCCTTTGGTCGCAACCAGCATGCGAGGCCCTACGATTATGCCCTTGTTGATCGAATTGCGGAGGGCAACATCGACGAATTCGTGGCTGCCGACGAAACGACTGCCCAAATCGCGTACTGTCGTAAAGCCCGCTTCGACCGTTGCGCGCGCGAAGGCCGTCGCGCGGATCGCTTGTTCGGACACATTCAGATCGAGCTCGTGCAGCCGACGCTCATTGTAATTGCCCGAGAAATCGGCGGTCAAATGCGTATGCGCATCCATGAAACCAGGCGCAAGCGTTGCATCGCCCAGGTCGATTACCTGCGCATCGCTCGGGATTGGCAAATTGCTTCCCGCATCGACAATTTTATCGCCCTGCACGATCACCACGGCGTTTTGCAAGAGCGCGTTCGATTTGCCGTCAAAGAGTCGCGCCGCTTTTAGCGCAATATTTTGATCAGCCGCCTGCGCGGCGATGTCGAGACACAAGAGAATTACCAGCACACGGAACGTGATTTTCATTCTGCCCGTTTAGAAGCAATTCGCCTGACTCGCAAGAACGGAATGAGTAAATATGAGCCCGTAATTCCGAATCCCGGCTAAGGGCTTTGTAGTTTTGCTGTGCTTTCCGCGAGGCCTTGTTGAGCCGCAGCGAGGCTGGGATCGAGCGCCAGCGCCTCTCTGAAAGCGGCTGCGGCGCGCTCATGCTGATTGAATGCCGCGAGATAGCGGCCGCGGTTAATCAACATACTGGTGTAAGCGGGCAAGATCTTGAGGTTCACCACGTCGTCTTTTTCAAACCGCAGGGTGCCATCAGCCAAACCACGGGTCTCAAGGCGTGCGTCAGGCGAATCATGAAAGCTTGAATCCCTTGTAAGATTAAAAACGAGGCCCTGCGGAACAAGTTGATAGTTTTGAGAAAGCCACTGTGTCACTGCGCCGTTTGTGGCGTCGGGGAACAGCAAATCCCTCGTTATGTAAACCGGCCCGATTCCGTTCTCGTTCGTCACAATCGTTTGAATCATTTCCAAAAACGACGTGCTGATTTTTTGCGTCAGCAACGCGTCGCTTTTAAATGCCGCAGGATCTCGCTCCCATGCTTTGAGATCCTCGACAAACGCTTCAATCTTATCGCGCGACCGCTCGACCAAATCAGGATAAGTGCGTCTTAGATAATCGAAATACCACGAGCGCCGGAGCAGATTAACATCAATAACTTTTACATCGCGGCGGCGCTGTTCTATCTGCTGCACATAAAACATCGGAGACTCGACCTGCCAGTCTTGGGTAAGTAAAAGCCCATTGGGTTCGATCGCGCTGAACAGATTTTCAACGTAATCATGCGCGATGAAGTAATGCCTACGATTGTTGAATGGCCAGTTCGCCGAGAAGGCTGTGGCAGATGTGAGGAGAACAGCGATGGCAGCCACACTGTACGATGTTCGCAGGGACATGGACCTCGCAGCAGTCAACTGGATCAACCAACGGATGCCGAAACCGGCAGCAATCGCGATAGAGACAAATACCGGCAGGTAGTACGCGTCCTTGTCCTCCGCGATTTCGTAGCTGAAGTCGTACGCGAAATTGGCGATGACAATAAACGACAGAAACCAGAAAGTTGTGCGGTCCTGCCTGAAAGCAGTGACGAAACCCGCAAAAGCAAACGCCAGCGGCAAAGGCAGCCACGCAGGCCCGAATTCGCGCAGCAGCATTCGGAAAAATTCAACAAATTGCGCTCCAATCATCGTCGGAGTAAATGAGAGAAACACCCGATATTGTCTGCCGGTGATGTGCCACCAGATTTCCTGGAGCGAACGCGGATTACCCCAATTGATGAGCGGCGAGCGCGACGCCGCAAATGGCAAATAGGCATACACAGCGACCAGCGCGGCGATGGAAATCACTGCGGCATAGAGCAGTCGGCGGCTCGTAAAAAACCCGAGACCTTGAGTCCTGTAAACGATAACCGCTACAGCCGGAAGTGTCAGTCCCACTGTGACGTGATGATCGCCCAGCGCCAAGCCAAACATCGCCGCAGCGGCGTAGAGCCAACTGTCATGCTTCGTGACCGCCGCGCGCATGTGAAGACGCGCAGACAGGATTGTCTGTGTCACAAGCCGCCGCCACCGAAGCATCAGAAAGAAGACTATTCCGATTAGCAGCGTGTTGAGAGTATAGACCTCGGTGATCGTGGCGTACGACCAGAGCGTGCGCGAGAATGCCATGAGCAAGCCCGCACCCAGCGCAGGTGCTAACACCAAAAGGTGATCAACGCCCGAATCTTCAGGTTTTTTGCTGTCTTGCGCGCCCGACTTCCGAGCAGGGAGATATGCAGCGGTGATCATTAATTCCGACACAACAAGCGTGAGGATCCCGCAGGCGAGCGCGGCGAAGAAGGCAGACGAAAAATTGATCCGCACCGCAACGTTTCCCAACGGCACCAACGATGCGAGATGGGCGAGCATGACCCAGAGAGGAACGCCAGGAGGATGCGCCACCCCAAGGCCTTGAGCGGCCAGAATCAATTCGCCGCTGTCGGTCGGAGTGACCGTGGGTGCAAGCGTCCAGCTATAAAGAAGTAGCGCTACGAGAAACACGGCGGCAGCACACAGCTTCGATACAACGTCACCCTGAGCTCCGAAAGCTTTCGGAGTCGAAGGATCCCGTGAAATTACCTGTGGGTTCTGCCGCGGGATTCCTCGACTCCGCTCGGAATGACGGCGTTGCCGATTTGAAGCTTGGAGTTTCAATGAATGCTGGAGATTCGAATTTGGAGCTTTCCCGTCGTCTCGCAAACTCCCTTTTCTGCAAACCGTCGGTTACTCTAATTTTTGCTTTTCTCAGCCTGCCCGCTTCTCAAAACTCTGAAGAATGAAAAGCGCATACGTCGCGTTAATAATTTTCTTTCCCGCTTGGTTAGCCAGTTCGTGCGCCCAAACTGATTCTCTCGAGAGAATCGCAGGGGACTTTTGGACTTGGCGCGCGAAATACGCGCCTTTTACCGGCGACGATGTGAATCGAATCGAGCGCCCGGGCGGGATACGTGACTGGTCGCGGGCGAGCATTGAGCAGCGAGGAAAAGATTTAGCCGAATTCGAACAGCGCTGGAAAAACATCGAGCCGAGCAGTTGGCCGATTTCGCGGCAAGTGAATTACCGCCTGATCGGCTCAGCTCTATCGCGCGTTCGCTGGGAGCTCGACCGAAACCCACGCTGGAAACGCGATCCGAACTTTTATATCGAACAGACGCTCACCGCATTGGTGGAAGCGCTCACGGTTCCCGCGCCATACGACGAAGCGCGCAGTCGCGAAATCCTCACGCGCATTGAAAATATTCCGTCGATCTTGCAGCAAGGCGCAGAGAATTTAGCGAATCCTCCCGCGCCGTTCGCAACGGTCGCCGTTCAGAATCTCGAGGGAATTCGTCAGCATCTCCGCAAGATGGGGAGCTCGCTTGCAGGCTCGACAACCCTAAGTCCAGACAAATTGAATAGCGCGTGCGAACGCGCATCGGACGCGCTGGAAAAATATCAGAAGCAGCTCAAGCAGAAGCTGCCAAAGCTTCCACAACAAACTGCGCTTGGTCGCGACGCTTACGCCTGGTTTTTGCACAACGTCGCGCTAATGCCGTTCACGGCGGAGGAACTGCTGGCGATGGGAC
>Ga0126373_10003008_pt1 | contig 12490 bp, 12 predicted proteins | sample PanSoiMetPlot_11_FD_92545 | JGI IMG/M metagenome (GOLD analysis project Ga0126373, IMG submission 92545) | Tropical forest soil microbial communities from Panama - MetaG Plot_11 | ecosystem: Environmental > Terrestrial > Soil > Tropical forest > Bulk soil | place: Panama | collected 2016-02-17
GGCTGGGCGCGGCGGGGCGCCGGGTTTACCGGGCTGCCGCGCAGCCGCCACGTGCAGTCTTTCGCGAGCGGGCAGATCTCGCAGGCGGGCCGTTTGGCAGTGCAGACGAGTGCGCCCAGCTCCATGACCGCGACGGACCATGTTGCTGCCCTGCGCCCCTCGGCAGGCGGTAGCAGCGACTCCGCCATGGCCATCTCGGCGACGCTGGCAGCCGACCTCCCGGCGAAGTCATGCCCGCCGACGAGCCTGGACAGCACACGCCGGACATTCGTGTCAAGGACGGCGTGGCGCTGTCCGTACGCGAACGTCGCCACCGCCGCCGCGGTGTAGGCGCCCACACCCGGCAGCTCCCGCAGTTCAGCGAGAGATGCCGGCACCTCGCCACCGTGGCGCGAGACGATCGCCTGGGAAGAGGCGTGCAGCCTCAGCGCACGGCCTGGGTAGCCGAGCCTTCCCCACTGCCTGACCGCGTCAGCGGGCGTCGAGGCGGCCAGGTCTCGCGCCGTCGGCCAGCGGGCGAGCCACGCTTCGTAGGCGGGCAGCACCCGAGACACCTGGGTCTGCTGCAGCATGAACTCGCTCACGAGGATGGGCCACGCGGCGACGCCTGGCCGGCGCCAGGGCAGGTCCCTCGCGCTCGCTCGGTACCACGCGACGAGAGAGCCTTCGAATCTGGTGCTCATGACGGGACCGATACTGCCATGAGCGCCCGCAGCCGGTACTCGGCGAGGAAGCCGGGCAAGCTCACCGTAAGCCGCAGCCCTTCGATGATGCGCCGGAAGCGGCGCGGCGGGCCTGCCCTGCTGTTGGCGCCGACTCTTGCATACTCAACGTGTGGGGGACAACGCGTTCCGTTACGGCTCGCGCGGCGGAGCGCGCCCGGGTGTTCAGGCTCCACTTCGCGATGAGCGTCATGCGTCGCACTGGTGGGTCCGGTGGATCGGGCCCGATGGCGAAACTATCCGCGCGACCGCGGGGCACTGGAGCGGCGAGTCTGAAGCCAGCCGCGGCTCCGTGTGGACACGGGGCCTCGCGCCGGCCGACAGGACGGTTGGCGAGAAAGCCAGCGCGAGGACGGAGACCGTCGGAATGCGCGGCAGTCGACCCGCGAGCGGCACGGGATATGCCCCGCAGTCGGCTCCTGTACCAGTCGGGAGTCGGACCGCGGTCTCTGACGGGCGTCCAGGCCATCCGGTTGGCGCTCGGCCGGCTGCGACGGGAGCTGCTCCTGCTGCGGTAGGCGCCAGGACAGCGATCTCGCAGCAGCGCGGTGGCAGCTCGAACGGCGGTGCTTCGAACGGCGGCGCTTCGAACGAGCGCGCTCGACCTGGCACGCGAGTGGTGCCAGCCGCGACTTACTGGCGGCGGCGGTTCACTGTGCTCGCAGCATTCCTGCTGGTACTCGTGACCGCGGTATGGAGCGTGTCGGATGAGCTCAAGGTCCATCGGGGCGCGACTGGCGGCGCGGCGCCGGCGAGCGGGCACCCGCGAGCGTCCAAGCGCGGCCGTACAGGCTCGCAGAGCCCGCAGACCGGGGCAGTTAGCCGTCCGAACTCCTCGGCGACACCGTCACTTTCAGCCGGCCGGTCAGCCGCAGTCAGCCCAGCGCCCTGTCCGTCGCAATCGATCGTGCTCAGCTTGTCCACTGGCCAGAACAACTCGGGCCAGAACAACTCGGGCCAGACCAACTCGGGCCAGGCCAACTCGGGCCAGAGCGACTCAGGCCAGACCATCTCCGGCCAGAGCAGTTATGGGCCAGCGCAGTTGCCTGTCTTCCGCGTGAGCGTGGTCTCGACTCAGCCCTCCGACTGCTCGTTCAACCTCGGCGCCGGTCATCTCGCCGTGTTGATCAAGAAAGGCGCCGCGAGGATCTGGAGCTCAGCAGACTGCGTACGCGGAAGTGGCGGCCTCATGACGGTACTGAAGCGCGGCGTCCCGGCGGGGCGATCGATCGGCTGGGGCAGGAATACCTCCGCTCCAGGTTGTTCAGGTCGGATGCGGCTCGTCCCGGCCGGAATCTATACGGCATATGCTGTCGACGGGTCACTCGTGAGCGCTCCGGAGACCCTGCGGCTGAGGTGACCCTTCGGCTCAGGTGACCCAGCGGATCCGGTGAGCCGCCGGTGGACTAGCCGCACCGCTGGTCGGCCTCCAATCCGAACCCCGTACGGATCGCGCTGACAACGTCAGCGACCTGGCTGACTTGCATTGGGCAGTCGGCCGCCACAGCGTCAGTGCCGACCGGAACGATGGCGCGGCGGAATCCCATCCGGCCAGCCTCTGCGAGTCGCCGGCCGATGCCCGCGACACTGCGTATCTCGCCGGCTAGCCCAACCTCTCCGAACGCGACCACGTCGGAAGGCAGGCTCGCGTTCTTCCTTGCACCCGCCAGCGCCATCGTGATCGCCAGGTCGATTGCCGGCTCGGTCAACCGGACTCCGCCGACGGTCGCGGCGTAGATGTCGCACCTGCCGAGCTGAAGTCCCGCGCGTTGCTGCATGACAGCGACCGCCATTCCCACCCTGGCGGAGTCGAGGCCTGAGGTCGTTCTGCGGGAAGGCTCATTGCCGCTGACCGGGTAGACCAGCGTCTGCACCTCGGCGACCAGCGGCCTGCGGCCTTCGAGCGTGACGGTTACGCACGTTCCTGGCACCGGCTCGTGCGGTCTGGACAGAAACAGCCCGCTGGGATCGGGCAGGCCGACCAACCCGAACTCGCCGAGTTCGAAGCAACCGATCTCGTCGGTCGGCCCGAACCTGTTCTTCAGCGCCCGTATCATCCGGAGCCGGCCGCGGCTGTCGCCCTCGAAATGCAGCACCACGTCGACCAGATGCTCGAGCGAGCGCGGGCCGGCGATCGAGCCGTCCTTTGTCACGTGACCCACAAGCAACGTCGTCAGGCTGCGCTGCTTGGCGAGGCTGACCAGCGCCGCGGTTATCTCCCGCACCTGGGTTACGCCCCCTGGCGTGCCGTCGATCCCGGCCGCCGTGATTGCCTGAACCGAGTCCACGATCAGCATCGCAGGATCGACGGCATCGACGTGCGCGAGCAGCGCGGCAAGGTCCGTCTCGGTCGCGAGGAACAGATTCTCCGTTATCGCGCCGATCCGGTCTGCACGCTGCCTGACCTGGGCGGCGGACTCCTCGCCAGTGACATACAGCACGACGGACCTTTCGGCCGCGAGCGCGCCGGCCTCAAGCAGCAGCGTGGACTTGCCGACGCCAGGCTCGCCCGCTAGCAGCGCGACCGTCCCCGGCACGAGGCCCCCGCCAAGCACACGGTCGAGTTCGTCCATGCCGGTCGGTCGCGCCGCTGCGCTCGCAGCGTCGACGTAAGAGATCGGGACGGCCGCCGATCCCGGCCTGACCGACGGCAGGCCATGCAATAGCGCCCGACCAGACCGGCCAGCGGCAGCGTGGTCCGCCCGTTCTGCGATGGAGCCCCACGTCTGGCATTCGCCGCAGCGCCCGGCCCATTTCGTCGTCTGCCAGCCGCATTCCGAGCATTGGAAGAGCACGCCAGGCGACGACTTGGCCATGACAGGCACGGTATAAGCCGGGTCCGACAATGCCAGCTGCGCCCGGCGCGGCCGGTGGTCAGAGCGCGGCGCCGCCGAGGCCCGGGGCGTGGCCCGCGGACGCAGTCTCGCAGCATAAGCTGGCAGCCGGACCGACGCGGCGACCTGCGCCGGGAACCGGTACGCGGCGAAGGGAGAGGAGGCGCGCCTTGGGGCAGGCGGCCAACACAACCGACGGCCAGCGGCCCGGTGCGGGCAAGGCGCGGGCCGACGCGGAGCCGCGAGCCGCGAACGAAGCGCGAGCGGCCGGGCAACCGCGAGCCGTCAGGGACCTGAGGGCGCGCCGCGCGGGCGACAGCAGCTCTGAGACCGCGATCCCGGTTGTGCTCTCGACGGCCTCGGTATTTCCTGAGCGCACGACCGACGCGTTCGAGCTCGCCGCGAGGTTCGGCTACGACGGCGTGGAGGTTATGGTCACCGCGGATCCGGTGAGCCAGGACGCCGAGGTGCTGCGCCGGCTCGCCGATTACCACGGCGTCGGCGTCAAGGCCGTGCACGCGCCCTGCCTCCTCATCACGCAGCGCGTCTGGGGGAGGGAGCCGTGGGCGAAGCTGGTCAAGGCCGCCGACGTAGCTGAGCGGCTTGGCGCGTCTGTGGTGGTCGTGCATCCTCCGTTCCTGTGGCAGCGGGAGTACGCGCGGGAGTTCGAGGCCGGGCTGGCCAGGCTCCAGACGCAGACCCCGGTCAAGTTCGCGGTCGAGAACCTTTACCCGCTGCGTGCGCGCGGCGCGGAGGTTGCCGCGTACGCGCCGCACTGGAATCCGCTCGAGCTTGACTGCGACCACGTCACACTCGACCTGTCACACACGGCGGTGTCCAACTCGGACGCCCTCCAGATGGCTGCTGACCTCGGCCCGCGCCTTGCGCACGTGCACCTCGCCGACGGGACCAAGCCAGGCCTGCCCGACGAGCACCTTGTCCCCGGGCGGGGCAGCCAACCGTGCGCAGAACTGCTCCGGCGACTCCACGGCATGAGGTACCACGGCATGGTCGTGGTCGAGATCAGCACGCGGCGGGCGTTGAGCTCGCAGGAGAGATACGTCGACCTCGAGCAGTCGCTCGCGTTCGCGCGCGAGCACTTGCGCGCCGCTACAGCGGTCGGTTAGGGCACCGGCCAGGTACCTGACTCCCGGCGGCTGCCCGCCGTCAGGGGGTCATACCCGCTTCGAGTGGCGCGAACGAGTGCGTTATGCCTCAAGAATGAGAGTGACCGGGCCGTCGTTGACGAGCGCGACCGCCATGTCCGCGCCGAATTCGCCGGTCTGGACGTTGGCCCCCTGCGAGCGCAGCGCGTTGGCGAAGGCGGTCACCAGGGGTTCTGCGATCTCGCGCGGCGCCGCTGCCTGCCACGTCGGCCGCCTGCCCTTGCTCGTCTGGGCGTAGAGGGTGAACTGGCTCACCACCAGGAGCGGAGCCCCGATGTCCGCGGCCGACTTCTCGCCGTCCAGGATCCGCAGATTGTAGATCTTGCTCGCGAGGGCGGCGGCGGTACGGACGGTGTCGTCGTGCGTTACCCCGACGAGGACCACGAGCCCTGGGGCGGGCAGGTCAGCGACGACCGTTCCAGCGACTGACACGCTCGCCTCGCTGGCGCGCTGGACGACGGCGCGCACCTCAGCCAAGCTCCCGCAACACGGCGATCATCGTAACTCGGGGCACGCGACGACCGCGGCGGCGAGTCCGAGGCCACTTCCCCCGGATGGGAGTCATTTTGGCGCCCGATCTGGGCGATTTGGGGTGAACTACATCGGGGTAAGTGGCCAGAACCCAGTCGGAGGCCCGCAGGGCGATGGGATAAATCAGGGCGAAACACTTCGCGCGGTCGGGATTTGCTATTGCAAGCGCCTCTCGTGAGACTGAGATTCATGAGCCCGGTCAATGTCAACGCGATCGGCGCCTACATTCGCGAGCAACGCGAGCAGGCAAAGATCTCGATGCGCCAGCTTGCTCAGGCCGCAGGGGTGTCCAACCCGTACCTGAGCCAGGTCGAGAGGGGGCTGCGCAAGCCGAGCGCCGATATCCTCGCCCAGATCGCGAAGGGCCTGCGGATCTCCGCCGAGGCCCTCTACGTTCAGGCCGGGATACTCGAGGACAAGCCAGGAGAAACTACCGTTACAGACGCGATCAAGGCCGACACGGAGATTACGGAGCGACAGAAGCAGATGCTGATCGACATCTACGAGTCGTTCCGCAAGGAGGTTAGGGCCAATGCCGAGGCACTCGCCGGGGATCCGGGCGAGACGGCAACTCCGGTGGCGGATCCCGGTACCGAGGACCCAGTAGTCAAAGCCGTAGCGGCGGCCGAGGCCGAGCGGTGGAGTGATGCGCCCTCAGGCTCATGATCTGCTCGCGCCCGGCCGCAAGCGCAGAGGCTGACAGGTGGCTATAACCAGATAGGTTGGCATCGTGCATTCTTCTGACGCACTAATTTTCAACGCGCTCGGTCCGCTCGCGTGGCTGAACTGGGCGCTGCTCGTCGCGGCGTTCATCGTAGAGGCCTGGGCCTTCATCGACGCGCTGCGCCGCCCAACAGCGGCGTTCCCCGCCGCGGGAAAGCGGACCAAGCCTCTGTGGCTGATCATCACCGGGGTCGCGCTCGCGATCGGGACCTTCAGCGCCGCCCAAGACGTCTCGCTGCTCAGCATCCTGCCGATCGTGGCGTTCATCGGCTCCGCGATCTACATGACTGACGTCCGTCCGAAGGTGCGCGAGATCGGCAAGGGCGGGTCCTCTCACCAGGGCCCGTACGGCCCCTGGTAACCGGGCTGGGCAGGCACGGTACCGGCGAAGCCGACTGGCAGCGTGCCCTCGTTCGCCGCGCGGCGGCACTTGGTCCCGCGAGAATTGAGGTCCAGATGGATGAGACAACCTGGCGCACGCACCGGCTCGAGCTTGACGACCAGACTTTGCGCGAGTGGGATGCGACGGTCCTGGCCTCTGGCGGCGCGGGCAGCGCGCCGCGCGTGGGCGCCGGTGGCGGCTCGGGCAGCGCGCCGGGTGCGGGCGGTGGCGGCTCAGGCGACGAAGGCGCGGACTCCGCTGACTGGATCGTTCTCGACCGCTCCGCGTTCTACCCTGGCGGAGGCGGCCAGCCGCCCGACCACGGGGTGCTCTTGTGGGGCGGCGTTCAGACCCGCATCGTCGGAGTACGCAAGGGCGACGAGGAGTACCTGATCCCCGCGGAAGGCGACCCGATACCGCCGCCGGGAACTGTTGTTCGCGGCGCGATCGAAGATGAGCGCCGTACCGCGCTGATGAGGACCCACTCGGGGCTGCACGTGCTATGCGGCGTCGTCTACCGCGACTACGGCTCGCTGGTCACCGGCGGCAATATGGAGCCGTACCTGGCCAGGATGGACTTCGACCTGCCGCAGCTTCCAGACGGCTTCAGGGACGCGGTCGAGAACGCCTGCAATGCCGAGATCGAGGCCGGCCGACGGATCGACGTCCGCGTCCTTCCCCGCGACGACGCGTTCGCGATCCCCGACATCATCCGGACCGCGACCAACCTGGTCCCGCCGGAGGTCAAAGAGGTCAGGATCATCGATATCGTCGGCCTCGATCAGCAGGCCGACGGCGGCACCCACGTCGCCTCGACCGCGCAGATCGGCCGGATCGAGGTCGTGAAGATCGAGAACAAGGGCAAGGGCTTCCGCAGGCTCCGCATCCGCATCGCGGACTAGCTCGTCGCGGGTCATCCACCTGCTGCTCAACGGCGCTCAAAGCGGCAGCAACATGGCGGCAGCCGGCGCGACCACCAGCAGAGCCGCCGCCGCACAGACCAGTACAACGCTCGCAACGGGAAGCCCGGGTGGCGGTCTGAGCAGCCTTGTGACCCGCGCCGCGAGCTGGCCATCAATCGTCTCTGCGGGAACTCTGACCGCCCGCGCCCCGATAGGCGCGGCCGGGTTATGCCCACCGGCAGTCGCTCCCGCGGGAGCGCCGGCCGCTGCCAGCGCTCCGGCAGGCGCACGCCGACCCGAGGCGCCGACCCTCAGCAGTGCCGTTGCCAGCTCCCTGGCAGGCAGCCGCCTGCGGGCGCGGTCGTCGGCCATCATCTCGACGAGCAGTCCGACCTGGCTGTTCGCCTCCAACGCGAGTGCCGACCAGCGGAACGCCCGCAATAGCGCGGAGAACGGGAGCAGCACCAAGTCGTGCCGCGCGCGCAGGTGGGCGCGCTCATGCGCCAGGACGGCGGCAAGCTCGGCCTGGTCGAGCAGGTCGAGTGTGCCCGCGCTGATCACGATCGCCGAGCGGAGCCCGGGCACGCAGTACGCGGCGGCGGCCGGATAGTCGACCACGAGCGCACCGGGAACCTTGGGATCATGGTGCGCGAGCAGCCCGAGCAGGGCTCGCTGCCTGTGCCTGGCCCTGACGACGGTGGCGATCGCGGCGAGCAGGATCCAGCAGAGCACGCCGAGCAAGAAGACGCCGGCCAGCAGCGACAGCAGCTGGATCGCCGCGAGCGCGTCCCAGCGCCGCGCCTCGGCCGCGCCTGACCCGAACAGCACCTGAGCGGCGCGCGCCGCCGTGGCCACCAAGCCGGACGGGTCGAGCGCTGGCCGGCCCGCCAGACCTGACGCGCCGAACCCAGCGAGCGCTCCAACTGTCGCTACGCCCCATGAGAGCCCGATGGCCTGCCACAATGCGATCGCGACCGCGGGTGAGCGGCGCGGCCAAGTAGCGCCGGTAAGCAGGTGCGCGGCGGCAACGCAGCCGACCGCGACCATACCGAGCAGAACAACAGCGACCACGGGAGATCAGTCTCCGCTGCTCCTGCCGCTCCGGGGGGCAGATCCCCCCAGATTCCCTCGCGGGTTACCCCGCGCGGACGCGCCGTCCAGGTGCGCGCGCGGCTCGAGCGTCTCGAGCGCGGCCATGAGCGCCTCGGCCTCGGCTCCTGAGACGCTCCTGGCGAACCTGGTCAGCGCGGCCTGCCGGTCGCCGGTCTGGTCGAGCGCCGTCAGCATCAGCTCGGTGACGTACGCCTCCCTGCTCTCGGCCGGGCGATAACGCCACGCGCGGCCGGCTCGCTGGCGCCTGACGAAGCCCTTCTTGGCCAGCCGGTCGAGGACGGTCATCACGGTCGTGTGCGCCAGGTCCCTGTCGGTCAGGCAGGTGCCGACCTGCCTGACGGTCATGGGAGTTGGCGATTCCCAGAGGACTTCCATGATCGCGCGCTCAAGCTCTCCAAGCCGGTTCATATGAACACCATACGAGACACCTGCTCGCCTACCATCAGGCGGCGGTCGCGCGGTTCGCCAACATGACTGGCGGTGTGTCATCACGAGACTGGGCCGCGCTACCGTGCAAGGCATGGAGGTGCCGCGGGTCGCCGTCAGCGTCGACCTGGTGATCCTCACGGTGCGGGCCGGCCAGCTCGCGGCGCTGGTCTGGCAGCGCCATTCCGAACCGCACCGGGGTCGCTGGGCACTGCCGGGCGGGTTCATCAGGCTGGACGAGGACCTTTCGGCGACTGCAGCCAGGGTGCTCGGCGAGCGGGCCGGGCTGCCTGACGCACCCGTCCACCTGGAGCAGCTGCAGACCTACGGCTACCCGGACCGTGACCCTAGGCAGCGCGTTGTCGCGGTCGCCTATCTCGGCCTCGCTCCCGACCTGCCGGCGCCCGATCAGCCGCGGATGAGCTGGCGGCCGGTGGCCGGGCTGGCCGAGATGGCGTTCGACCACCTGCGCATCATGCAGGACGGGATCGAGCGGGCCAGGGCGAAGCTTGAGTACACCACGCTCGGCGCGGCGTTCTGCAGGGACGCGTTCACGGTCGCCGAGCTGCGGCGGGTATACGAGATCGTCTGGGATACCTTGCTCGACCCGCGGAACTTCCACCGGAAGGTCACTCGAGCAGAACGGTTCCTCGTCGACACCGGCAGGGCGACCTCGTCCGGCGGCCGGCCCGCCGAGCTGTACCGGCGCGGTGACACCGATGTCCTGCACCCGCCTATGCTCAGGCCTAGGCAGCGCCAGCCATTCGAGCCCGTCAGGCAGTCGCCGGGCGGGCCAATCACCCGCCAGCCCGACGAGCCCGACCGGCTTCTTGCGGTGCGTTCCAGCGGCGACACTGTGTCGCGAGCTGGGAATGCCGCCGGACCACTCGGCCAGGACCCTCGCACGCACAGCACATCAGCCTTGGAGGACGACGATGTCCGAGCAGACGCCACGGTTCCGACCGATACTTGACCAGTTCGCGCCCTACACGCCAGGCAAGCCGCCGGCGGCCGGGGCTGGACCGACGTACAAGCTCTCGTCCAACGAGTCGCCGTTCGGCCCGCTGCCCTCCGTCATCAAGGTCATCGCCGCGGCCGCCGGGGAAGTGAATAGGTACCCGGACAATGGCGCGGCGGACCTGACCGACGCGATCGCGGCGCGATTCGGGGTACCGGCGTCGCGGATCGCGGTCGGTTGCGGGTCGGTCGGCCTCGTCCAGCAGCTGCTCGAGGCGGTCGCCGATCCGGGCGCCGAGGTGCTCTACGCGTGGCGTTCGTTCGAGGCCTACCCGTACCTCGCCGACCTGGCAGGAGCGAAGTCGGTGCAGGTGCCACTGCGCGATGAGCGGCACGACCTCGACGCGATGGCGGCCGCGATCACCGACGCGACCAGGCTGATCTTCGTCTGCACCCCCAACAACCCGACAGGCACGGTCGTGACGCGCGCCGAATTCGATCGCTTCTGCGACCAGGTTCCTGGCGACTGCCTGATCGTTCTCGACGAGGCGTACGCCGAGTACGTTCGCGACCCTGACGTGCCCGACGGCATCGAAGTGCAGCGTGACCGCCAGAACGTGGCCGTCCTGCGCACGTTCTCGAAGGCCTACGGCCTGGCCGGGCTTCGGATCGGATTCCTGATCGGGCACGAGGCCATAGCAGCCGCGGCGCGCAAGACCATGCTCACGTTCGCGGTGAACGCGGTCGCGCAGGCGGCCGCCATGGCCTCGCTGGCCGCGGAAGGCGAGCTGCTCGACCGGGTCGAGCTGGTCGTCGCCGAGCGGGGTCGGGTCCGTGACGAGCTGATCGAGATGGGCTGGCACGTGCCGCCGACCGAGGCGAACTTTGTGTGGCTGCGCCTTGGCGACTGGACGGCCGATTTCGCCGACAACTGCGGTCTTGCAGGCCTGAGCGTCCGCGCATTTGACGGCGAGGGGGTCCGCGTCTCCATCGGCGAGAAGGCGGCCAACGACCAGTTCGTCCGGGTGGCGCGCGATTACCTCAAGGCTGTGACGGGTCGCCAGACGGCGCCATAGCGGCGGGTGATCCGCACCAGGCAGCCGCGCTTCGGAGCGAACCGGGCGGCTCGTGCGCGCCTAGCCGGCGTCCTCCTCGATGATGTCGGCTCCGAGTGCGGTAAGCCGCGCGGCGACCGAGGCGTGGCCGCGGTCGATGAGGTAACCGGGCGAAACGATCGTCTCGCCCTCGGCGGCCAGACCCGCCAGCACGAGCGCGACCCCCGTCCGCAAGTCGTGCGCGGTCACCTTGGCCCCGCGCAGCGGCGTCGGCCCGCGAACGACCGCCGCCGTGTCGGTCACCTCGACCTGGGCGCCCATCTTGTTGAGCTCGCTGGCCATCATGTACCGGCCGTCGAAGATGGTCTCCCTGATGTAGCTTGTGCCGTCCGCCAGGCAGCTGACCGCCATAATCGGCGACTGCAGATCGGTGGCGAAACCCGGGTACGGGCTGGTGATCACGTTGATCGGGCGTAGCTGCTTGTCCCTGCGGACCTGGAGGATCGCGCCCTGGGTGGAGAACTCGACGCCCATCTGCTCGAGCTTCCAGCGCACGACACCGAGGTGATCAAGGAACGCCCCCACCAGGCTCACGTCGCCGCCGGTTATCGCGGCCGCCATTGCGAACACCGCGGCGTCGATCCGGTCCGGCATGACGGTGTGCTCGACCGCGGTCAGTTCCCTGACGCCCTCGACCGTGATGAAACCCGTACCGCCGCCGCTGATCTTCGCGCCCATCTTCGTCAAGAACGCGATTACGTCCTGTACTTCTGGCTCCTGTGCCGTGTTGTCGATCACCGTCATGCCAGGCGCGAGCGAGGCCGCCATGATCAGGTTCTCGGTTCCCGTGTGGGATGGCGTGTCGAGGTACAGGTGCGCGCCGCGCAGGCCGTCGGCCTTTACGTGAATCTGACTTTCGCCCTCGACGACAGTGGCGCCGAGCCTGGCAAAACCTCGGTAATGGAAGTCCAGGTTCCGGCTGCCGAGGTTGCAGCCGCCCACTTCCTCGAGCACGGCCTCGCCGAGGCGGTGCAGCAGCGCTGGCACGAACAGGACCGAGCCACGGAACTGCCTGGTGATCTCGGCAGGCAGGATCGGGCTGGTCAGCTCCGAGGCGTCCACGACCAGGGTCCGTTCGACCTCGTGGAACTTCACGACGGCGCCGACAGCCTGAGCAAGCTCGACGGCGCGGCGGACGTCCTCGATGACCGGAACATTTCGCAGGACCGTGCGGCCCTTCTCCGCGAGCAGCGATGCGGCGATCATCTTGAGCGCCGCGTTCTTGGCGCCCTGGACGAACACGGTCCCCTGCAGGGGATTGCCGCCGATAACGCGGTAGCACGTCCGGTGACCGCTGCTCATGAGGCTGGAACTCCTGTCCCTGGGGGGCGGGACATCATTATCCCGGCTTGAGACGTATGCGGTGGGCCTCTCAGGCCAACCGAAGTCTGGGAGCGGTGGCACCGTCCCGACCCTGTCGCGCGTTGCCAAGTATTCCACTGTTGGCCGACCCCCCGGACGCTGACGACGCCGATAGATAACGTGGCTGAATGTGCTCTTCTCGCAACTGGTAACGCAACCGACATGTCCTGACGCCGGTCTAGGCGGAATCAGTCCAGGTCAGGCCAGTGATCCGTTCGAATGCCTGAAGGTATCTTTCCCGTGTTCGCTCGATTACA